>Ga0307517_10001464_pt1 | contig 39508 bp, 48 predicted proteins | sample 23_EM_MG_FD_194515 | JGI IMG/M metagenome (GOLD analysis project Ga0307517, IMG submission 194515) | Populus trichocarpa ectomycorrhiza microbial communities from riparian zone in the Pacific Northwest, United States - 23_EM | ecosystem: Host-associated > Plants > Roots > Unclassified | place...
TATATGTCCGCGAGAGGAATACCAAGGGCTCTTCGAATAAACCTTTCAAATACGATCGTGTCCCATTCTTACAGCGGGTTTCGCAGGTTTGCGTCAACAGCACGGGTGCATTTGCGGCCTTGCGCGTAGACCACCGACCATGCCCAATCGAACCGATAGGCAATACCATAGCGCACGATCTGAAAGCTTTGCAACCGTATCTGCCCTTCTATCGGTCGGATGATCCTCCTGAAGTTGTAGTTCGGAGACAGGTGGAAATAGATGATGAGGAATTTGACGATGTGGGGATTGACAGTGATATTGAGGGTACTCTTGAACTACTTCAAGTGCTATCGGGAGAAAGGCAATTGCTTGCAGCTAGCCACGGAAGTATCAATTGCGACGGGATCCGTCTTCCTCATGATGCAGATATGCTCGTTTGCCTCCGATCCGGTCAAGTATTCCCCGTTCATCGTATCCTTCTTGTTGCCCGATCCCCTGTGATGGAATGCTTTTTCTCTGGCTCCCAGCCCCTCGAAGATCCTACGTCGAGAATTTATATCCAGCTCTTGCCCGCTAAACCCGGACCAGGACTCGGGGTACTGAAACTTACTTGCTGTGAAATCGACGGATGTCACCCGCTTACGGCCCTTATCTTCCTCCGATATCTGTACTCGGACGAATTAATTACTCTCTGGGACCGCAGAGTCAACATTGTTGTACAGAAGGAACTGGCAAGCTTTGACGTCGACCCTGCTCAAGTGAAATTAGAACTGCAAGGCCTTGCCCGAATGCTTGATTTGTCCGTGCTGAGTCAGGTTTTGGAGCATCCCGTCAAATGCGATCCTCTCCCTACCATGGCGCGTGATATGCGGCACCTCTTCGATACCGTGCAGTGCCCATTACCAGCAGATTCGCCTCTTGCACCTGACGTCGTTATTCGACTTGCAGACAAAGAGGTTTACACTCATTCCGTTTTGTTGCGTTCTCGTACTTCTCTCTTTGCCAATTTTTTCGATCTCGAAGATTGGACCGTGAAGAGATGGGAGGCCGACAGGATGATCAGAATAAACATGACCCATCTAAACTGGCACGTTATGCGTTTTGTGTTTAGTTTCATGTGTTGTGGTTCTGATCAGGAAATGTTTAATATTCTCGGTCTGGTTTCTGTTTACGGTGCTGTCTACTCAACTAACGTGAAATTCACAGAATTCGTCGGATCCGTCGAGGATCTGATCCGCTTCATGTTCAATGTGGCAGCAGCAGCTGTACGTTTTCCTTACCAGCTACTTTGTCCGTCTGTTGCATTAACGATGGTCAGAATGAATTGCTTTTGGAACGGCTTGTCTTGATTTGCGCATCTGTTATCTTGGCACGTTGTAATTTGCACAATGCCTGCTACATTCTCGAAGATGCCACCTACTACCATATCGAACCATTGGTCGAAAGGCTCCAGGAATACATAGCCACTAACATGGAAGCCTTTCTCGAGACCCACTTGCTTGATGACATTTCCGATCCACTCATCAAGCAGCTTGCACAATTTATAAAGATTCGCCAGCTAGAGAAGTCCCCGTTTACTAGGTCCGATTCCTTTGTGAATCAGTTACTGACAAAGCACGCGGGGTGGTTGGCAGGACTAGTTCTACCTGGTAATATTGTCAGGACTGCCAGTGAAGAACCGTTTAAAGCAGATGGGATACCTGTTATAACCACTCCGAAACCTCCTCTTGCAATGAAACCTTCTTCTCAAATCTCTGGTAATACCCTTCGCCGCTCACCATCTGGAGATGATATCTTTATCATGGATGAGCCAGAAAAATCTGGGCATCCGAGTTCTTACAAAGGGCCACATGTTTTGGCAAGCTCACAATTTCTATCCCCTATATGGAAGCATATATCTACTCCTCGGTATGTGAATTCACCTAGTTTCGAACCATTCACCGATTTCCGATTTAGTGTTGATATGAAGAAGATCATGGCTGAAACTCAAGCGGCGAGTAAGATTATGCTTCCCCCCTCGCAACCGTCGCAACCACTCACGACGGGAAGTGCTCCGCAACTATCGAGAGAGTTCTCTACGGAATTAAAATCATTAATTGCGCCTCAACTTTCACCACCGCGCAGAACGTCATCAGGAATGCCTTCTGCCAGGTCGTCGGTAAACACATCGCTGGGTGCCTCTGCATCAACAAGTGTCAAGAATACTATACGTGTACCACCAGTTACTCTTCGGGGTCCAGGACTTGGACCCGTAATCATACCCAAGCGTCAATCGCAAAACACAATTCCATCAAATATCCAAAAAGGCGGCAGGTAGGCTTCTTGGTATTCAAAGGTGGATTAATCTCACATTGCGTCCCGGTAGTCGCAAATCGTGGTCTCATCCTCCGCGACAACCCGCGGCCAAGTCCGCCCCTGAAACTGGCATATCGTTTGTAGCCATTCAAGATTCCCAGAAACAGCGATATGTCAATGATGTCCGATCATTTAGAGAAATTCAAGAAGAAGAGCAGTCCTTACAGATTGAGGCCGACTTCTTGAAATGGTGGACTGCAGAAGAGGAGCGTATCAAATACGAAACTTTGGCCTTGACCGAATCCGAGAATGCTCTCAACCGACCAATAAGGAAGGGACGGAGTAGACGGAAAGGCACAGGTGGAAATCCCAAGCCGCCTGAAGGTTCATCGCGATTAGAGCAATGGCAGCCTTCAGAACGCCAGAGGATAGCCCACGACCAAAGGCATAAGGTTTAGGCGATAATCTGTGATTGTAGCTTTGACTGTAGAACTATATGTAAAGGTTTATCAACTCGATATAAAGAAGGTAATGATCTTCCAAACAGCATCCTTTCCTCGCTCCCAGGCCTGTGGACCCTTGGCTTCTACACCGCCGAATTCGACCATTATACCGTCCTTTGACCACTCGCACCAAATTCCGATCGAACCAGAACATGGTCCCGTCCCTCCACCCTTTCTATCTGGCTCAAGCAAAGTTTTCACGAAATCTTTTCCTGACGTGTCGCTATGTACTTCCAGCGTAGAGGGTCGCGATAGTGGATTCCCATCTTTTCCCTTGACATCGGGGTTCAGTTTCAACACGAGCGGTGACACGGGGTGTGTAGAGAATGACAAATCTCTATTTTCTCTGGGACAGGTGTTGTAGAGATAAATGCTATCAAGGGATAGTTTGTCGTTCTTCAGTTCATTCTGTTTGAGTCCCGATTGTGGTTTGTAACCATCCTTTGGCGCGAACTGTAGGCTGAGTCCCAGTTTATGGTAGTTGAAATAGACGGCATCAGAGTAGGACCTGATCTCTGCACTTGGAATTGGCTGATCAAGGGATGCTTTCGTGACCACGAATGCGATGTAGTTCCCCAGTTCTGGCGACAATGGATTGCATCCGAGCAGACTGTGAAGGTCAATATCGGCCATGATGGTGGAGGAAGTGACCAGAAATGTTTACGATCACATGTCAAGGTTGAAGTATGTCCACCATGTCCAAGGCCCAGGAGCCCACCTCAGCGGCTGTTTCTCAGAAAATGCTGAAACCGCCTATCACTGGCCAGTTGTCAAGCAGGTTTGCTGTTATACGACCATACACGCCGCGCATAGTTCCTCTGCTCGTATATGCTACTTTTTTCCCGCTTATTATTATTGTTTCTCTTGGAGCTGGCTATTTCGTCTGGTCAAGTCTGTCAAGTAGTTGGCATGTCCCTTTATATCTGCAATATGGGTGCGTTTTCTGCGAAATTAGTCGAAATATCCATTAATCTTTGTAGAGATGGAGTACCCCCTTACGCCCACGTAGAACTGCCCCAACTGATGTTGCAGCAGAGATATGCAATCTCTGTCGATCTTGAGTTGCCTGCAACAGAAGTGAATCTGGCATTGGGAAACTTTATGACGAGCATACTAATGCTTAGTCCGAAGAACAAGACTCTTGCTTATGTTCGCCGGCCAGTATGTGCTAGTACTTCTCTGGGTGTTGTAATTAATTCATCAACGTTGATTAAAAGGCGATTGTTCTAGAGCCTCCATCCAGTTGGCTATATGGTAAACCAACGACCATACACATGAACGTTCCTTTGCTGGATTATTTTGTCTCTGCTTCCAACCTTGCCGCTACTGTGGAGATTGGTCGTGCTGATAGTTGGTCCACAATTGGCACTGGTCAAGGACGAGAAGTAAATATTCTGTCTGCTTCACTCAAGGGATTAGCTATTCCACATGGTATCCGGTAGGGCTTCATATTTCATAAGGAAAATTATACTGACCTTCGTCTTCAGTGGTCTTTCAGTCCGCTTCCCACTTATATCGGCGGCGGCTGCGGCCTTTACCTTCTTCTTTATTTTGTCTTCCATAATCGCAATGTGCATATTACCGCTCGTCACGGACGTGCGGGGGAAACCCGTTCCTATCCCGCAAGATATCAAAATCAAGAAGGAAAGAAAACGTTCTGTGAGCGACACAGGTGTAACAGGGCAACCAAGGCGGGGCTCTGGCTCTTCGCAGTGGGAGGACATATCGATGGTAAGCAATTGACTGACTTCAACTTGCCTCGCCCTTACGCTGGTGCTATAGGTTCGGGCAGAGTCCCAGGAAATCGTCATACCTTTAGCTGAAGAACCGTTAAGAATGTTGCGAAGGCGCTCATCACGGCCGTCTATGCCAGGCTCAGCATTAGAGACATAGCGAGTCGTTACTGGTATCGTCGTATGCAAGTCATAAAAGTGTATCATCTCCGCTACTCATTAAATTACCCCCTGTCAATTTTGAAATCATGATCAAGCTTTTTCCTTGCATTCAATTATTTCACTCTTTGCCTCACTGCTTGTACTCTCTGAAACCGCCCCAACATTATCCTCCGTTTCCGTGACTTTATCTGTGGCGTCGGGCTGATCCACTGTGTCGGAGGCAGCTTCGCTGAGTCCTGTATTCTTCTCCTCTTGGGGTTCTTGATTCCTTGGAGGTGGATCCTTCTCCTTGCCCGATATCGACAAGCCGCTTAGGCTTTTGACAAGGTCACCAGCGTCGTCTCCCGCAAGACCAAGTTCTTCTATGAGTGCACGTAGCTCATCGCGCGTCACTTTCACACCTTGCAGTCCATGATCGCCCAAATCGTCCCCAACGTCGAGTTCGTCTGTACGCTTGTTTACTGGTATGGTCTTGCTCTTCAGAGGAGATGGGCCAGGAGAGCCAGCAAGAATCTTCTTCCTCAATGGTTCTGGCACCATCTCTAGAGGGGTCACGGCCCCCGGTACACCAACTGGCTTGACTTCGGGCATTGGTCTGTCTTCATCAAATGTTGGATCCCAATCTTCGTTGCGTCTCAGAAAGATGTCCAATTCGTCGTGTTCAACCGCGTCTTCACTAAAATCGGATTGAATTAAAGGAACACGCTGGCATGTATAAATTCAAGCATACAATTCTGCGAATGTCTTGAATGGGTTTGGTCAATTGAGAGAGAGAGAAAAAAAAAAGACTCACACCGGGAAACACCCCACCAACGAGGATGCCGGGGAGTTGTTGCTTGTCTGAATTAGGCTTCCTAAACCACCTGAACTCGTGAAATAATTATCTCTTACCTGCAGGAGCTTTCCGTCTCCAAAGCCTTTTGGCATCTTCGTCAGAAGCAAGATCATATGTCGTATACGTAATCCTCTTGACCTGCAAAGTACGTAAGATATACTCTATGAAGTAACATTAACATGAACATGATAAACTTTGTAAGATATTGAGGTACCTTGGCGCTGCCTCAAAGCCGGCTGAGAGGCTATCGTTGTCATGAAGAGTGCGATGGGCGGGGGGGCCATAATACAGCGAAATGCGACGGTACGGGTACAACGTGTGATCAAACTGATCAAAAGATAAGTCTCCTCTCGATCATACCATGTCAGAGAATTCAGCACCGAAAATAAAGGTCCTAGTGGTTTGCTTAGGTATGGAATTTTTGGTTCATGGTGATCGACGTAATGTGACAAAGCTTACAGGTAACATATGTCGTTCGCCCATGGGTGAAGCAGTACTCAGACACACCGCCAATAAGCGGGGAATATCAATACTGGTTGATAGCTGTGGAACAGCTGGATATCATGTCGGGGAAGAGCCTGACGAGAGGTGGGTTATTCATATGAAATGCAGTCCACCCAGAATTGACTTTCGTTTGGCGACAGGACAATCGAAACCTGTAAAAAGGTACACTCGTCGCTCTTGCATGCCATCACAATTAAACTCTTTTTTTTCAGCACGAAGTCCCGATAGATAGCATAGCTCGGAAGGTTGTGACTTCTGACTTTATCAATTTCACTCACATCCTAGCTGCGGATGAGAGTGTTCTAAAATACCTCGAGAAAAGGAAATCTTCCACTCAGGCTGGAGCAAAAATTTCTTTATGGGGATCTTATCTCGATGGCAAACCTATTCCTGACCCTTATTATGGTAAAATAGTAAGTGGTGATTGCCATTGGTTCTTGTCAATTTTCTATATAGTCAAATTAAATAGGAAGGATTCGAGGAAATCTTCCAACAATGTGTTTTGTTATCTGAAGCCTTCTTAGATAAGGTGACAAAAGAGACGGAGGGCCTTTAGACAAGGACCTTGTTCAGTGGTGAGTCGGCATGTTAACCGAGGCACGATTTCCGATGGCATCTTCCGCTTTCCACAGGCTTGTGACAGTCTAAGAAAAGTTGTCAATTTTCATTTCCAGTTTCCGCATGACACTGACCTTATTTTGCGTGTAGAAATTTATCGCTCTATTGAAAGAAGTCAGTGCGGAAACGTCAACACGTAAACCCCCCTACACGTACCCTTTACCATAGAATCCAATATCTCCAAGCACGCTCGCTTTGTTACCACTCCAGGAGAACATTGGCAATGGGACCGGGATTGGAACATTGATACCAATTTGCCCAACATTAACTTCCACCTCGAACCGCCGTGCAGTGGCTCCGGATTGCGTGAAGATAGCTGCTCCGTTTCCATATTTATTCTTGTTAATAATATCGACCGCGTCATCCAATGTATCAGCTTGCAAAATGATTAAAACTGGTCCAAAGATCTCTTCTCTGCGGGAATACCGTTCAAAATACAGTTGCAAGCTTAACCGTACTCACTGATAACATTTCATCGACGTGTTCCCCAGAATGATAGTCGGCCCAACAAAATTTCCGTAAGGGTAATTTACTGGGTTTTTCAGGTTCCTACCATCAAAAAGAATTTTCCCTCCGTCGTCTTCGGCAGACGAGATGAGTGCCGTCACACGATCTTTGGCGAAAGGCGAGATAAGAGGCCCTCTGGATTGGGAAAGCCAAGTTCAGCGAGACGGTTTACCATGCTGACAACACTCACAGATCAGCATGAGGCTCCAAACCGCCATTCACTTGTAGAGTTTGAGCACGTTCAACGAGGCTTGGTAGCCACTCCGACGCGTCTCCAACGACGACCGCTGGAAAGAGGGTTCAGAATTGAAACCCAACATGGTAATGTACATTCTCACCGACAGAAATTGCCATGCATCTTTGGCCAGCAGCTACACAGAATAAGAAACACTATTGAGTAAAATTTAACTTACCACCAAACGCTGCACCAACTATAGAATTGATGGCAAGGTTCTTGTTGGCTTGAAAATGTAAGTCTTGTTGTCATCTTATGTCATCAGCCGATACACACCATCTGGCATCAAAATTGCATGGTTTTTAGCGCCCATGTTTGCCTAAAGGAGAATCACCAACACAGTTTCCAAAACAAGGATGATAGATACCTGAACTCGCTTGCCATTCTTGGTTCCTCTATGACATTGCTCGGCAGCTGGACAGGTTATTTAGACAGAATTGCGAACCTCTCGTAGATATGCCTGCCAGCTCGATCGCCTCCAACAAAACTTATGGCTTTGATAGCAGGAGCATCACAGATAGCGTTTACAGTAGGAACTCCACCATGAACGACATTCAAAACACCAGCAGGTAAACCTGGAGCACACTTGAGAACGTTACAAATTGGAAAGAGTTATTTCACTACCTGCACGTTGACAAAGTTCTGCGATCATCATGGCAGCACCCGGATCGCGTTCAGATGGCTTCAAAACCAAAGTATTCCCAGTAGCGACAGCCAGAGGGACCGTCCATAGCGGTATCATGCTGCGAGGAGGATTAGAAGTGAACATGGAGTTTGATTCGACGTACGCTGGAAAGTTGAAAGGTGCGACGCTTGCGCAAACGCCGAGTGGAACCTTCCTGACATAGGTGTCCATATCTTTGCTGACTGTTGAACAAGGGACAGGTGAGTCCCTGGCAAGGATTGATGAGGACAATTTACCTTCTAGTTTATCCCCAAGAAGAGACGTTGTAATGGCTGCAGCAGTCTCGACAACCTGCAAACCTCGGAGGAGATCGCCATGGGCATCTGAAAGGCCGTGAAATAGAACAACAAGTTTTGGTGCAGAAAAACTTACCCGCCAAAGTTTTACCTTGTTCCAGAACGATGCTGTGGGCAATATCGTCTGCGTTCTGACGCAGCAGGTGCTGCAACCTGACACAGTATGAGAGACGCAGGGCGTGGATTGGAAACGAATGTACTCGAGAATGAATTTCTGGCGAGTAACGACACTCGTTCTACCCCATGATCTGAAAGCTCCGGATGCAGCATCGATAGCTTCTTCGAATTCCGAGTCAGTGGTTTGGGGAACTCGTGTGAGGAGCGTTTGAGTTGCCTGAAAGAGAACAGGGTGGATATTGAGAGATGAGCGTATCTAGATTCAATGTATGGCTTACGGGGTCATGAACGTCAATCCATTCTGTCGCTTTGCTTTCGACGAATTCTCCGCCAATGAAATTCTTGGTTGAGGATCCAGTTGCGCTTGTTCCCTTCCAATTGGCGGAGATATGCTCAGCAATCGGCTGGGCTAGTGCACTCAATGCCTTCGCACATGTGGATGTGTGAAAACATCTGTTCAGATGAATCGACTGACGATAAACTCTGCAGAGGTGCATTGGGTGAAAAGACAAGCCTGAGGGTCAGAGTTGTGGTCACATGAGTCCATGTTCGCGTGCTTTGCCCCACATAGTCCCCACTGCCTCGCATCCCGTAGACGTGTTCGCGATGAATCAAAACAGTGACGCGTCGTTGGGCTTGAACCAGGACTACCTCCACGATCAAGGCTTGCTGAACTCCAATATCCAAGCACAGCGACTTCAGCAGACTCCTTCGCAACAAAATTCCATGAATCCATGGCAGCAGACACAGCTCACGATGTCACGGTCTGCAAACCAGCAATCACCAGCTCTCAACATGCTCCAGTTTGGCCAGCTGCCATGGCCCAATCAGATGTCCAACCCACAGCAACTTCAAAATATGATGCTCCAGATGCCACCTTTCAATATGCCACTTCTCTCCCAACAAATAATTCAAGAGGCATGCTCCATGTCACAGCCTGTAGACGCAGCAGATGAGCCTGTACTCTTGACGGCGCTGCTGAAGGCCAAGAAATCAGAACGGAATTTCAAAGATGCGTTGAATGGTCTTCATGGTGTACTTATCCATCAGATATCTTCTTCTATCTCTGCACTAATTCCTCGTTAAACAGACCGGTGGCCATTCAGCTAGCCTATGGAAGGACTATTATTTGGAACATAAAGACCGTCTTGACGATTGGATTGAAATGTGCATAAAGAAAGAAAAAACGCAATACCAACCACAGGTGATGATGAATTTAATTGGGTTTTCTTCAAACAATTGATCTAGACTCTCCAAAGACACTGGTCACAGTCAAGAAGCCCTCACCAGCGTCGTTCAAATCCTTGCCAAAATCCGCCGCTCCTACCCTGCCCTCACGACATTCGTCAGTTAAGGCTCAGAAAACCCCATTGCCCTCTAGGAACATCCCAAACCTGGAAGGACGAGGGCGAAGTACCTTGAATAGTCTTTCTGTTCCAGAACCAGTTTTTGGAACCAGATTGCCTGCCCCTAATGCTGTGGTCAAAGTCCCTGACCCACCTTCTCGATCACCAGATCCTCCTACCAATGTTGTTCCTCAGCGAAGGGGAAACAAATTCACCACAGAGGATCGGGAGTTTTTTATCAAGTTCATCGGCTGGCGGCTGCGGCAGAATCCTGGACTTAATAGGCAGGGATTGTGCGAGATGCTTGCTGAAAAGGTTTTTTTCTCATTTATTTTTATCAAGGGTCACTAAGAACTCTGCTTGGAACAGGCCCCTCATCATACTGCAAGTTCATGGGGGTCCTTCTGGTCCAATAATCACGATCTACCGGACAAGATTCTTGCCTCGGCTAGGGGAGAGATGGACAGATCCGATGATGAAGCAGAACTGCCCAACACCAAAAAGTCCAAACCCAATTACAAGGAAATGACAACCAGCGAAGACGAGTCGGGTGAGGAACAGGATGATAGTTGTGACGATTCGGATTCCAGCACTAAGCCAGTCTGCCATTATTCCGAATCGGATATGGGTGAAAAGAATGGCCCTTTCACAGAGGCAGACTTTTACTTTGTAGCAAAATATATCGCCTCAACACCGAACTGGGCTACCTTGAGGTCCAAGGATCGATGGGAGGTATTTCACGAAAAGGTACTTGCAATGTCAGCTAATTCCAATTTACGTCACTGACGGTTGTCTAGTATCCTCAAAGAACCGCAAAGTCGTGGGCCGAATCGTACAGAAGATATGAAAAAAGTAAGGGGCCACCATTGGCCAATATAATGTATCCACTTAACTCTTCTGGTATCAGAATTGTCAAAGCTTGCCACGAAGATACAACGAGAGAACAACTCTTTTTCGACATCGCAGTTGGGTCGTCCTAGCAAGGTTCTTCCGAAGGCCAAACGTAGATTAGATGCCGAACGAAGTGATGACGAACGGCCATTAAAGTATACAAGGACCGACGACTCAGAGTAGTGGACATGACCATCCTTTCCACGTCTAATTCGTATTCGAGGTTCATACTCATTCCCTCTGTTGAAGGGTGAGGCGGCATTAAATGGTAATACAACAATGTTGGGAATCCCAATAGTCACCTTTGCCACCTTCTAAGACTGCTGGTTAACCATGAAACACACTAAGAAAAAGCTTAATCGTCACCATCACAATGCGGCTCCGAGTATACAACACGTGCTAAAGCCTAATCTCACACATCCAACTTGAACCATCTGATCACCTATCACATATCCAATTTTCCCTAGAAGATTCACCATGGATGAGGAGTATGATGTATGATCACAAATTTGGAGTTATTTCCTTCGTGCTGACCTACGTTCAGGTAATTGTTTTGGGGACTGGGCTTACAGAATGCATTCTCTCTGGGCTGTTGTCCGTAGAGGGCAAGAAGGTCCTTCACATGGACAGAAACGACTACTATGGAGGTGATAGCGCCAGCCTCAATCTTACTCAAGTAATCCAATTCCCCTATATATGCTCATACGTCCTGATATGTTGTCATCAGCTTTATCGTAAATTCCGCCCAAACCAAGAACCACCTACAAATGTTGGCCGTGATCGCGATTACGCAGTGGATCTCGTACCAAAGTTCATTATTGCTTCAGGGGAGTTGACGAAAATACTCGTCCACACCAACGTTACCAGGTACCTTGAGTTCAAGCAAATCGCGGGTAGTTTCGTCTATCGCGATGGTAGGATCTCAAAGGTACCTAGTACAGAAATGGAGGCAGTGAAGAGCCCTTTGATGGGATTGTTCGAGAAGAGACGTGCTAAGAAATTCTTCGAATTTTTGCAAAACTGGAAGGACGAGGATCCAACCACTCATCAAGGTAACTGATCCGGTTAATAAACGATTTCCCTATGTTCATCGTGCATCAGGGATAAACCTCGACAGGGACGTCATGAAGACAGTCTACGAAAAATTTGGTTTGGAGCCAGGTACCCAGGATTTCATTGGCCACGCTATGGCGCTCTATTTGGATGACGAGTGAGGTGTTGATCTGTATGACGCTGACAACGACATCTAACGAGGCCATGTTCAGTTATATTACCAAACCAGCACGCAAGACTTATGATCGTATCATCCTCTACACTGCATCAATGGCTCGCTACGGAAAATCACCGTACATTTACCCCCTATACGGGCTTGGCGAACTTCCCCAATCTTTCGCTCGTCTGAGCGCTATTTACGGTGGTACCTACATGCTCGATAAATCCATTGATGAGATTGTGACAGATGCGGACGGTAAATTCGTTGGTGTCACCAGCAGTGGCGAAACCGTCAAAGCCAAACAAGTCATTGGTGACCCAAGCTATTTCAAGGAGAGTAAGGATGGAAAAATCAGAGTGCTCGAGGAAGGAAAGGTTGTGAGGGCAATCTGCCTCTTGAAACACCCCATTCCCGGAACGGATGACTCCGACAGCTGTCAGATTATCATTCCCCAGAATCAAGTTGGGCGCAGGCATGGTGAGTGTCCACCATTTCATTGTGTGTCCATTCTTATAGCGTTGCTAGATATATATGTCGCCATGGTCTCGTCCACTCACAATGTCTGTGCCAAAGACATCTACGTCGCAATTGTTAGCACAATTGTAGAGACTGATAAACCTGAATTGGAAATTGCCCCAGGCCTCAACCTCCTTGGTCCCATATATGAAAAGTAGGTCCCCACCCGATCCAAGACATTCTTGCTGATCTCTCTGGACAGGTTTGTTTCCATTACACCCCTCTATACTCCTACAAGCTCTGGAAATGCCGACAACATATTCATTACTCAGTCTTACGATGCAACCTCACACTTTGAAACCGTCGTGGACGATGTACAAGACATCTGGAAGCGCGTCATTGGCACAGACCTTGTTCTGAAGAAAAAGGAGGTTGAAGTACAAGAATAGTGTCATTGACGGTATCGAATGACTGAGAGCATTAAATGAGATTGCCCAATATTTCTTGACAATTAAAAATGGAAAACCTTACCTTACGCGCCTGAAGCTTGAAGGACTAGTGGGCGTCGTGTCTTCGATGACTCATATTAATTATAAGAATGCACTCATATCGAATTCTGGTACTTGAAGATCCTGTTTAGCTGACTTGATGAGTTTTCCAACACCAGCTCTTCGAGCGATAAGATCATTCTCCTCCTGAACCGAATCAGCTACCCGATCCTTGGTGCTGAAAGAGTCTCTGCGACTAGGTGGGATAGAGGAAAGATCCATGTCAATCAAAATGGAAGACCGTCGCACTAAAGGACTTAAAGCAAAAAGGCGATTGGATGACGGAGCGAGTATTGCGCTCCCGTCAACATTGCCCGTTTTTGGAACTAGAACAGGCTGGGCAAAAGACCAAGAACGAACAAGGTCTAAGGCGAGTGCATGGCATCCTGAAGTCCAGATGTTACTTAAAAGTTCTACAGTTGACAAGAATTTCGTACCCATTCTGCAAAATATTCTTGCCATTTGCAATACAAAATTAAATTCAGCTGATGCTGAAATCTCGCTACTACCCTTCACAGCTTGCAGGGTTTTTGAGCGTAATTGGGAGAAAAGCAAAGCAAGACCTGGATCATCGTAGAGAGATTCGCCAATTTCCGTGACTTGTATGTTGAAAGCGGTTACAATGTCTTGAAGGGGTGTCTTAATGAGTTGTCAGAAGAATTCCAGTGTGTACGAAGTATGAGATAGCTCACGAGAAGAATCCTGACGGCCAGATCACGTCGGTGTAGCATCCAGAATGCCCAACTACCTAACCACCTGTTGCCCAGTCCCAAAGCGAAAGGAAGTACCGTATTTGTCAGGATATCCTTCAAGACAGGGCCGTCATTACATTGCTCCGAAACACGCGCAAGGGAGACAGCAAGCTGGAAATCGCCCAGGTTTTTAATGCACACGTTGACGGCATCTTTTAATGAACCGCCCAACAGGAAAAATGCGGCTGCATACTCTAGTGACCCGTTAGAATCAAATGTGAAGAGTGGCCTTCTAACATACCGAATCTTTGTTTGCTGAGTAATGCAAATGCGTTCTTGAGAGCAGATGTGCGCCATCGATCAATTGTGAAGTCATTTGAGAGAAACTTCAACATGGCATTTTGCTCTTGATGCCATGCTGCTTGTCGCCATAAACCATGGACCAGTTTGTACTTGCCAAGGGCGAAATAGAAGATGGAACACCTAGTCGGGTCACGAACTTCACCCGCCATGTATTCATTGCGCGCAACTACCTCGAATTGTGAACGCTGCTCGCCTATTATTAGAGGAAATAGCCGACATTATCACCTCACGTACCAGCGACTCAATCGAAGTGAGCCAAAGCGGGATCCCAAGAGCTCTTGCATCGGGCCAAGTCAATTTACCGCCACAAGCGGCAATGGATGCACTGAGTAACAGCTCTTGGCTTTCACTATGAAAAGCCCAGATCATATCTCGAAATCGAAGTCGCTCTCGGCGACCCGATCTGTCTGATGGGGCGACGTTGATTGCAATTCCGTTTGGGAGGTTCCCAGCCGTTTTTCCTGGGTTTAATGCGCGATCATTGATAATGTAGAAGGATCGCATCGAGATGAGATAACGAAGTCCATTAGCATCTAAGGCCCGTTGTTGCTCATCAATCTGCACAAAAAGAGTAATGAATACCAATAAGGCACAATTCAGTGAACCGACCTCAAGTGTTGTCTGGATGAGAACAATGAGATGAGCTTGTTCATGGGTTGTGAGATTTGGTAGTGTTTGTGATTCCAATATGGCGATAAGCCGACTAATGACTGGACGGCTAAAGGAAATCACATTTGGACTGCGGAAAAGATGAACCATGTGGACATTTAAGAAGCATAAGATATACCTCGCAACTTCTCGCCTTTCATCGAAAAGAAGATTATACTTGTTATTGCTTGTGATCTAGGATGGAAGATAGCGTGTTTGATCACACAAGACTGAGCTGACTTAACCTACAGTTTGACCTCGCTGCTCTTTTTCCAGAAATCTCTCGACGGGTATGTGAGCAAAGCTTTGCATCCCGTTGGCAAACATGGCATGGGCAAGATTGGCAATTATCTCCTTCACAAGCTCAATTTTGTCTGGAAAGTCCAGTAAGCGATCGTTTATAGTAGACGTTTTGAGACCACGAACTCCAGATCAGGCATTGAAGAAGCATCTGTGGATGATAGTCTTCCAGAGGACCGTTTTGACGAGCCACATACTCAACCAAACTTTCAGCAGATTTTTCGTCGCTGGTTACTAATGGTTCGCTGAATAGGTACATTTGTTGCCCGGCGGCAATTAAGAACGAGCCATGTGCCAACCATATGGAATCGCCTATGGGATATGGTGTAAAGCTTGAAAAAGTAAGCATTGGGTTCTAATGCCCCGTAGTCTCACTGACCAGGAAATGTCGATAGTTCGGCACAATGCCCAACCAGGACCCTCTTTGAAGTAGGTCATCCGCTGTTGACATAAGATATCAACGCGATGGCAATACCCTACCGCCAGAATAGATTGCATATCCGGGGTTGAACTCCAGTCCAAATCCAGGATTGTCTCCCTGCGAGCACATCGCTCTCAATTACAACAATCATCACAGACATCGACTTGCTTACTTGTACATTCCTCGGTATTCAAGGCCAGATGCAAATTCGGACTCCGTGGAATCCCAAATTGTTAGTTCGTCACCATCTTGGCCTTCTACGACTATCCGTGGATATTAGGAGTCTGTCAATCCACTTGAATGTTCGAACAAAATTAAACCTACTAAGAACAGTTTTCTTGGCTGAACTACAGCGGACCTTGCGGAATCCAGTTCTTCCAGTCCGAACTTTCCGGGTACACCTCCATCCGTACACCGAATTCGCTTCCGGAACCCAAAAAGAAATTTCCCCATCCTCGGAAATACTGAGGAGGACATCGTGGGTTGTCCAGTCATGGGAACGACGCCAAGCCATAGGATCCACTTGTAAAACAAGGCGAGGTGTGTAAGGTAGTGGGAGTTTGTGTTGACTGATCAGGTTCAAGCTGGGATCAGCAGTTGCTCTTATTTGGAATATCTCGAAGTTTGCAGTTATACCCAATATGCGGTCGTAACCGCTAGAAGGCATGGTAAACAATGACTCCAAGCCAGGCACGTGCAGCGTGCAACACGGGGAAGAGTGAAGTTTCACAATTCCATCGTCTTTGGTATAAGTGACGAACTGATTTCCTGAAGCACTTGGGTCAGTCTATACTTTTTGAGAAATAGGTTCACTTACCGTAATCAAGTACAACAACAAAATCGCCTTGATCCCATGCACCGGCACGTTCAAGTTTCGTTCCGTGTTGATTTACCTTCCAAACTTCGCCACCATGTTTGCGGAGTGCCCCGACACCTTTGCCTTCCGGAGTTCGAATGAATCTAATCATTTCTGACTCCTTGTCTTCAACCCATTCCAAGGAACTAAAAGGATTGATTTTAAGGCCATCTGTTTGAGCGTCCAAAAACGACAAGGGGGAAAGGTCAATTGATATCAGAGGGGGACATGTAATGAGGGTCAGGAGTTGGGGGTCCCGATTTGGTAGGACGTAGAGTTGGTCTGGTGGTTTGGCGAAGACGCATGGGTGGGATTGCTGCAATGTGAAATGTTGGGGCAATGTAGGTGGACGGCGGTCAAGGTTCTAGTGACAGCTTAAGAAAGTGTCAATCATGAAAAAACGAATATACTCACTGCAACAGCGCTAACGACTATAGATCCATCGGTCAATATTCTCAAAAATAAATCCCAACTTTCCTTCTTAATTTCTTTGACCCGCGTGGTGCGGGCGTCATCGACCAGCAAAGGGTTGTCGAGGATACGAGTAACGGCCATATCGACAGTGTTTCGATCTAGCCAAAACACCGAGGCAGCGGTATATCCTACTTGCTCCACCACAGATAAGGGCAGTGAGGAATAAATATCTAGAGAAGCATGAAGCTGGAGATAATCTGGGACATCAAGAACTGGAAAGAATATTCGTAATGTTGCGTCGGACGTTACAGTATACATGATGAGATCGTCACTGAAAGAGAACAGATATGAATTGATTAATGTAGGAAAATAGACACATCATACCGACTGGATGCCTGCGGTCTTCTCCAGGATATTCTGACGACAGCACGGGGATGGGGTATTAATTGTGTTTGACGACCAGAAGTAGTAGAGTACAGTCTAACTGCATTGGATTCCTTTTCACGAGGTAAGCTTTGGAACTCAAGAAGAGATAGGCCTACTTTTGATACAGCAGCAATATACATGAGGGAAGGGGCAAAATTTAAGGTGATGGGAGTTGGTGTTCTGTAGAAGCTGATGTCATTCATCACCAATGCATTCAGATGTGGCACTTACGCAACAGTCCATTTTCTGGACCAAGTAGGCAAGTCGTTCTCAAGAACAAGTGTAAATACCGAGAGTTTTCCGTCGCAGCCCACGGCAAGGAGACCTAGTAAGCATGAAAGAGTGACTGACTTGACTTCCTTTGAAAGATACCTGCGTCATTATCCAACACGGTCACCCTACACTCTGGAAGTACTAAGGTGGAGTGCACCCGCCATGCGTCTTGTTTAATACCAAATAGCGACCACACAGCAAGTCGTGATCCCGTTGCGGCGACTACCTATGAAAGGACATCAATGGTGCTGAGAGGAGGGATGATCGAACACACGAGTTTCATTCCTGAGTCGACAGATATACACGAAATCACATTCTTGTCATTCACCGCTCCTGGAAATGCTTCCCAGAAGGCAAGTACGCGTACAAGTGCCAGTGTTCGCGCATTTAGAATGATGATTGCATCGCCGCATGGGTAGAGCTGACAAAGGGATAAGACATGATCGATTCCTCCATGGGTCGACTTACAACAAGAGACTCGTCTGGAAGGTGTAAATACTGTATATCAGCTGCAGGATTGCCTGTGAGGGTCTGCTGGAGCTGCAGCATGTCCAGTCAGGAAGGTTCAGGACGCGAGTACACGTGACATCAAGTCATGAAGAGACAAGCTGCCTCGAGCACTTATGACCCTTCAATCCGTACCATGCGCATCTCAGCCTGTCTACAGTGTGCCCTGTGGGCAGCATCGTTCCCACTTCTCTCCTCAGCGACTCAGACACCGATAGAGCAGCCGGCCGCGATGTCAACAACGCTTGTGGATGCTCTCAATGCAGACCCAGATTTTACCTCTTTGCTGCGTTTGTTTCAGAGGACAAAGCTTATCCCCACCCTCAACAAGCTGAACGGAAGCACACTGTTCGCCCCGACAAATGATGCGATTAGGAGGGCATCACTGCAGGATCCATTATGGCTTGCTGTTTTCCAGGACACGATAGAGCTTCTTACAGACAACGTTCAAGAACAACTACGACAGCGGCTATTCTACCATCTACTAAATGAAACTTTACATTCTCTTCCCTCGTCAGGCAATGTGCCGTACTACAAGACTCTACTATATCCACGTAAGCCCCTCGATCCTCCTCGAGAGCCACCTCCCAACCCACCATGGGCGCCCGTTCCAAATGGCACATTGGGGTGTGAACCACAGAGACTACGATTAGCTGCGCAGGACGGCAAACCTTACGTCGCAGTCGACGCGTTCGGCAAAGGTGGCGTAAAGATCGTGAAGGATTGTAAAGATGGTGGGAATGGTATCATCTTCGGTATAGACCAAGTCATTGTTCCACCGCCTGACCTAGGTATGTCGCGAGTTTACGCTTTTGAGAGACCACACTCATTTTTTTTAGCCACGATTATATTGCAACAGGATTCAATGTCCTACTTTGGAAAGATTATGACCCCAGAGATCATGGATCGCCTGAACTCTTCTTCTCAGCTCACACTCTTCTTACCAATAGATGATGCCTGGAATCAACTGGATCCTATTGAACGACTTTACCTGGAAAGCAAATTTGCTACCGATGATCTACATCGCATTCTCGACATGCACACCGTCGCGAAAACTGGCGTGGTGTGGTCCGATTCGTTTGACGGAGGGTTGAGTTGTAAGGCATCGTCGAGTCCATGAAGTAAAGACTAATCATTATTTCAGTAACTTCTGTCCAGGGCTCGAAATTGAATATAACCTCTAGTCCTGACGGTGTCAAGGTTGGAGACGCAAAACTCCTGCACCCAGATATCTATGCTTCAAATGGAGTCGTACACCTTCTTTCCTCGCTTTTGCTTCCACCTGGTGCTCTCCAACTTACTCCTCAGAAGTACCTAATGGCTCTCAATTGCACCAAATTTGTTTCCCTCTTGGATTCGGTCAATCTCACGAGTCTTATCAATAACACAAATGCAAAATACACAATTCTCGTTCCAAGAGACGACATCATCACTATTTTCGACGACCCCGCTTTTCCTCCTGCTGGTTCCAATGAACTGAAGAAGCTGTTACAATATCATTTCATCCCCGGAAATTGGACGCCCGTTAAGCTGAAACACGGTACCTTGTTGAAAACGGCTTTGAAGGAACCAGGCTTAAATAACATGAGTCAAGTTTTGCCTGTGGAAATTCACTCAGATGACAAGAAGAAGACAGGAGACCGCTCAATACGATTTGGTGGAGCTGCTATCATGGGGGATCCAGGTATGTGCGTTCTCGTGTCCCTCAGCGAGTGCTACTCAGACCCCCATCTTAGTCGAAGTAAATAACACCGTCATCTATTTTATCTCCAGGCCACTCGTACCACCCCCAGATGTTTTTCAAGCGGCATTACCTTCCCTCAACTTTTCGTCCTTCTTGGCCGCGCTGTTTTCTACCTCGAAAGCTGAAGCATTGCGCACGACTCCCAGTACTTCATTCTTAATTCCTGAAAATGAGGCTTTTAAACGTCTAGGACTACTAGTCAGTGGACATCTCCTTGCCCCATCTTCAAAAGGGGATCTCGAGAATGTCATGATGCACCATGTTTTGAATACTGTGGAATATGCCAAGTCTCTTCAAAATGGCTCGCAACATACTTTTTCCACATTGGAAGGCAGTGATATCACTGTTGAACGCGCGGCGAAAGGTGATATCTTCGCGAGCTCAAGCGGTGGATGGGCCGGATTTAAGGCGAAAGTCCAAACTCGGGACCTGCTTACTCAAACCGGTGTAATACACGAGTTGTCCGACATAATGATTCCTCGATCGGTCCAAATCACAATTGGGAAACTTGTCAAGGCTGCAAAAGGAAGTACAATGGCAACGCTCGTTAACAAAGCTGGTTTCGATTGGATTCTGAATGGCACAGCACCTCCAGAAGGCTCGCCTTGGACAGACGAAAGATTTGGCAATGCAGCATGGACGCTTCTATGTCCTCCTGATGAAGCCTTCAAGTCATTCAACCTAACACGATTGCTCTCCGACATAACCGCTTTGCAGAACATCGTTTCCCAGCATCTGATACCTACGCCACCAGGTCCCGATTTTACGGACAATGAACCTCCTTTGAATAACAACCGACCTGTTGTCTTTGACGGTGCCACATATTCGACTGTTCGCTCCGCTGACTCTGAGTATGGTGACTTGGTCTTCGAACAAGTCTCCAATACACAAGATTACGTCGTCGGAATAAAGGGCGCCAGAGGCTCGACGGACAAGCACGATTGGGCGCGTGTCGCTGCTTGGGGTCGCTCCACCACAGGTACCGGAAAGGGTGGCGTTGTGCAAATTGACCGCCTGCTCGTCCCATACCAACCTTCATGGTGGGTTATGTACGGGGCTCCTCTTTCAACTGGCGGCGTCGGTATTTTCCTCATCTGTCTGTTCTTCTATGGTGTTCGAGCCATTTGGAGAAGGGACACGACTGAGGCAACTTATGAACCAGTTGGTGGATTCGGACGTGACGATGATGATTGAATAGACATCTCAGTATTGCTAGAACTGACTTTTTTTCTGCCACAACACACATACCATTATCCAATATGTATCTAATCCCTGTTAGCTGTTGACAATTTGTATCAATTCTTCTACCTCATCATGACTAACAATCAGGCCGCCATGCATGTGAAATACAATCTTCATCCCGAACATCCCTGAACCGTCATTCTCCGTCGCTTCAACTGGCAAGCACTTGTTCGCATCCGAGTCCCTTCTCCTTGGTTTGAGATCTGTTCCCTTAAGGCCTTGCGGCGATATGGTCAGGGGTTGATTTGTTCTGAAAACAAATTGCTCACATTTCTGGATTACCAGGGAAGCCATGCTCCTCCAAAAGTATCTGGCGCTGAGCAGTTCAAGTCATTCATCTCTGGCGGCTTTGGTGGTGTTTGCGTCGTTGTCGTTGGTGAGCCAATGCCTTCAGTATTATTCCAGGCTTCTCGAATTGGAAAACAGGTCATCCCTTTGATCTCACAAAGACCAGGCTCCAAACTGCCCCTCCCGGAGTATACAAAGGCGCCTTAGACGTGGTCAAGAAAACAGTTGCTCGGGATGGCTTAAAAGGGTGAGTTTTACATGTGTGTAGTGCCACGCCGTCGTTTATTGAGAACAGGTTGTATCGAGGTGTGATTCCTCCATTGTTGGGAGTAACTCCCATCTTTGCAGTATCCTTCTGGGTATTTTGCTTCGAATACTTATTGCACGCAAGCTGACTCAATGATCCATACAGGGATACAATGCCTCCCGACAGTTGATTTACGCATTGACACCTAATAGGTCATCGCAACCTCTATCCACTGCTGAAGTGGCTGCTGCAGGCTTCCTGTCAGGCATTCCTTCCTCTCTAGTGACTGCACCCGTTGAGCGTGCAAAAGTACTACTGCAGGTACGATTAAGTAACCTGTCAAAGTATTGACCTCAATTGGTGGGCGGTGTCTAGGTCGAAGGGCAAGCGGGTTCTGTGACCAAATACAAGGGTTTGGCTGATGTGCTGAAACACTTGTATCGGGAAGGAGGTGTAAAGAGCATCTTTCGTGGCACTGGTGCCACTTTAGCTCGTGACTGTCCAGGAGGGGCTGTGTGAGTATTAGCGCCTACGTATTCCTTGCCCTAACCAGTCATTTGGGCGGTTCTGTCAGATATTTTGCTGCATATGAAGTTTCCAAGAAGGCATTGACACCAGCCGGATCCTCGCCTTCCGACCTCAACGTGGGTGCAATTATCCTTTCAGGAGGCCTTGCGGGTGTAGCCATGTGGTCACTAGCAATTCCACCAGATGTGAGCCAGCGCTAATTCGCAATAGCATCTGACAGAATGGAAGTGATCTCCGATATTTGAATAGGTGATCAAGTCAAGGATTCAGGCAGCGCCTACGGGTACATATTCGGGCATGCTGGATTGTGTTCAAAAGACTATTGCGCAGGATGGCGTCCGGGCTCTATGGAAGGGCTTTGGTCCAGCTATGTCTCGGGTTCGTATCTGTGACAGTTCCTGTTTCTAAAACCTTTCACAACTTATAGGCCTTCCCCGCGAATGCCGCTACCTTTGTAAGCGCCTTATTCATTCCTCATACATATATTCAAAGTTCAAACTGACCATTGCTTTAGCTCGGTGTCGAAGCTTCGAGAAAGATTCTGGATAGATTCTTTTGATCATTGGAAAGATCAAGACAATCCTTTACTTGCCATGGAAACCCCATAACGGTTTTGACGACGTGAAGGTGTTGCCAATGTTTCCACGTTGCGATTAAATTACAACATTTGAGGCGTCTAAATAATAATGTTATGATACTCGACTCGTACCATTACCTCCAGACCGATGGTATCTTGCTGACAACATGAACCCAATCCGATACTCGACCTTGTTCCCAATCTTCGATGTATGATAACCCAGAACTTCCCCTGCGCCCTTCTTCAATTTTGAGACGTTTTTCTGCATCACACCAAAAAAGGACCCAGGGACCCATTCGTAGGTGACCGGTACTGCGTTCGAAATACCACTTATTAACGGGATTGTCTGAGCGACTCCTCCAAACCAAGTCGCGGCCCTCGCCCTTCCCTCCACGACCGCCGTTTGGGTTAGCCGAGAAAGGGTGGCCAAGGCCGTAAGATTCGTCATGGAGGGCAACCCACAGGAAGTCAACAGTCCCATCTCCCTGGTGACTTGGAAGAACAGCAAATTTATCAAGGTATGAAATAGGTGGATGTACCACCGACGAAGTCTCATTCGTGACGATAGCAGCGCCAGCATAGTCGCCAGCGATGATCGCGAAGTCGAGAACCTTTGTTAGACGATTATAAAATCCGTCAGAGTCGAGTTCCCTGTTGAATGATTGTTCAAGTAATGCAGTCATCTTCGTCTTGTCAATATCGTGTACAGAACGCAGGACTTGAATTGGGAGGCCTCGTCGTAACAGAGTAGGTGTATGAGGAGTAAGGCTTCTATTCCCTTGCAGGAGTGCGTGAGGAAGACTTGAACTCACGGCCGGTTTATTCGTAATGAGGTTCCCAATTAACGAGCTTGGTGATTTATGTGACACCATTATCGCAGACGATGAAGGTGGCATGTAATGAAGACATGTCCGAGCCAATGAGAGATTAGACAATGCGGATGGGTGCGATTCCCGCCAAGCCGGATGGAACGTTTCGTGTATATGGTTACACTCGGAAACAAGGTTGATGAGGAGATGAGGGTATCCAGAGCGAGCATAGGAAGGGACACCACCATCGCGATTAATGATCATGAGACGCAAGGGGGTTAAATTCACTTCTGATGGTAGTTCAGAAGTTTCCTCTGCTGCATTAGAAACATTGTTGATCCCAGTGCACTCGACCATGCCTCTTGCAAGCCCGGCTATAACATCGTTTGAGTCGACACGGACAGAACGGCAAAAGGAATCGAGTGCGAAAGGTGCAATAACTGGAATTCCACCCGAGTTTAACGCGGAACGAATAGTTGAAAGATCGACGGGAAATGCATGTGTTTCCGGTGGTTCGACACCATCGGGAGGAGGTATCGAGTCATCAGGTTTCGGACCCAACCTTACCACGGCACCAGGGACAGGAAGAGCTTTGGCACCTTGCTCCTCCAGGCAGGTGACGATGCGCATGACCTCGTCTATGAGTGCTGCGCGCTCACCCTCTACACCTCGAGGTATGTTATCGTTGTCTACAACGATAACACTGACGAGACCAAGTTTTTCCAGATAGACCATGCCACGGCATATACTTTCAAGCTGTTTCGCTGTGAAAGGGCCTTGTATTTTTACGAGGGCAGTGCGCCTGCACACAGGGTTAAGGATGGAGGCCACTTCGGGGCTGGGCTTGGGAAATTCTGCACTTGCTTGATTGCTTAGAGACGCAGGGAGTTTGTTGTGCGAAGGTGCACTAGATAATATCTTGATTTCTTCTGGATTCGGTTTGGAATGGGGTCGAAGACCAAATGAAGCAAGGTACGCTCGAGTATCCCTCAGGGAAGGGTTGGTGCGTAGGATTGACAAGATAAAGTCCTGAAGGGGAGTCAGCCACACAAAACGGCGAAATCTATTTAATTGCTCACGTTTTCTGGAGACGGAATCTCATCTAGAGCTTCTGGTGTAGTTTGCCTATTAGCGTTACCACGAACTGTCTGAACAGCTCTAGTCAGCAAAATTCGGGGAGCAGAAGAAGCACCAACTGTGTAAGAGATCCTGGGTGTCCGAAACCGCTGAGATCTGAGTGCATTACGCACCACACGGTTTGCCATTTTGTGAACGAACAGATGCTGGAGAGTGGTGCTTGGGGGGCATTGGGAAGGTATGACCTTAAATACGCAATCCGGGTCATTTTGTACAGTGTTATTTATGTAATCTGATTAGATTTGATGCAGTGTAATATCTGTGCAACGAGACGGAAGCGGATCATACGTAAACCACTACAATGCCAATTTTAATTTATGTGCAATTCTGGATTCATCCACTGGATTTGCTAATTCGTTTCACAGGAAAAGAATAACCGGATCCACTTCCTGTCGAGTCTATGATAATAAAGTCATAAATCATACATCGACGATGTTGTATTCAAACACTGCTTTGGTCTCGAAGATCGCTCCAACGCCTGTTCGAAACATCGATTGATTAAAATCCTAGAGCTGGGGGAGTATGCCAGAGTTCAGTGCCACTTTGGTGCCGTACACCCAGATCAGAAAAGACACGTCGTGCCAGTGGTTTAAGAAATCGAGTGCCCATGACGGCCCATTCTTCCCACAACGAAAAGAGGTGACCCTTGGTAAAAATTTAATACGGAATGATGACGAAAAGGGTATTTCTTGATCCTGGTGGGACACGAGCTGCATTTCCATGAACTGGGATCACAACGAAGTACCATTTCTGTAAGGTTGGCCCCCAGCGAGAATCTGGGGTAAAGGAGTGTGTTATTGTTGGTTAGTCGACCCAGTTGACGTCGCGTAGTGCCTTCCTTTCTGAAATTGACCACGGACAAGCAGGATAATCCCCAGTGTCGGTTGTACACAAGACCCAATCATCCGATAGGAGCACCGCAGACAATATTTCGCCATAAACAGGCTGCAGATGGCAAGGGTAGGATTAATGCCTGTCCTGGAAGAAACGCACGCAAAGAAGTCACTCGTTTTCCAGTCCCAGATTAGAAGCTCACTCTCCACGTTAACATCATAATCAAATGGCCGGAAATGTGGAGAATGTGTATTTCAGTCCTGAGGCCGTTCTTCGCATGACGACGGGCATCCGTTGTAAGTGATCGCAGATAGAAATAGTAATCTGGAGGGGGGCCGTACCAGTGAGGAGTTTCGAAGAGCACCAGCAAATCTTGAGAGCAGGATCCATGGTGAAATCCCGCATATACCAAAGTCAGGACCAATCATCCACATCTTTTGCTCCATCGGAAGGGTAATCTCTGCTTCAGTCCAACAATCTCCAAGCTGATTGGCGTTTTCTCAGCGTGCTGCAGCTGAGAAGTCACTGTCGACTTGTCCTGCCTGAGCTAATTCAATGATTTACTGAAGAGATGTAGTTGTGACCGAAGAAGGTGCAGACCTGAAAACATGAAAACCGCTGATGACAAACAAAGTGAGGACCATACTTACATTCAAGTCAAGACCTGTGGTACTAGATGTCTTGGAAACCTGCTATGGTTGAATCAAGTGTTTGGGTGCTGTGCAATCGGAGTTGTTCGAGTTGTTCATACCGTCACCAGACCTACAAATGTACAAAAAGAATTAGACGGTTGTTTCATATATAGCATATCCGAGTCGATGCAAATTTTCATGGAAGTGTGTACAACAAACTGAAGAGGCGACTTGCCGTAATCTCCGTTACTCTAACTTTCGATCTCCGTTCCCATGCAATTGTAAACCCCCAACATAGCGAATTGGCGAGTGTCATTTTGTATGTCGGCACGCTCTGCATCAAAGGCAAGTGAGAGATACTCGTCTTCTCCATTTGAAGTAACCAGCATCCCAGTTCTTTGGACAAGATATTGTACAGAAGATCTCGAACCCTGAATGTATTGGCATTGTCTGGGTATTATCCCGCTTTGCCACGTCTTTGAGGCTACTAATTTTTGTCCGTCAGAGATGTTGGCACGATGAAGAGGTCTTGCAAGATATACTGCCACTAGACCCTTTGCTACGATCTCTTGAACATGGAGAGGTTGGGGTGTCCTTTTGGTCTGCCAACGAAACTCGTGAAATTCTCCATGAAAATCAACTTTGCTTGCTGGACCGTGTCTTTCAGTTGGGTGACTATTGCAAACGATCAGTGGAAGACGTACAGTCTGGGGTTATTATCGATGTCAAAGTCAAGGGTCGTTTCGAGCATGCTATCAGCCATCAACTCATTCCAGGGTGGTTTACTACTGAGGACCTCAAAGAAAGAACAGATGCGGAAATCGGGGATTACGTCGCTTACGACGATTGGATTGGCCAGGTGAGATTTTTTTAAATAAAACCGTGAACAAAAAGACGCTCACTAAGGGTAGATAGTAGAAGTACGCATCTTCGTCTCCTTGTTCGACTCTTATCGACTCTTGAAGCATAGGTTTTTGATGAATACATTGTCCAACTTTCTTCTGGACGACTTGTACGTCTGCCTGAACTTGGCTCTCGCCTAACTGTTGGAGATGTAGGACCAGTACGTATTATTTGTGTTGTCACTGTGGTTGCAATTCGAGTTTTCACTCCAGCACGTCCTTCCTCCGCCAGATGCGCTGCCCCATCTCTCCAATGCATTTTCGACGCAAGAAGGGATCGAAAACGCGACGGTGTTATACGTCAAACACAATACCTATGCCATCACCTGGTTAGCCCTGAACCAAACCGTAAGTGTTACCCTTCCAGCACGCTTCTAATTCATCAATATGTATGTAGCTTGACCCTTCCGTTTCGGAAAGTAAACCTCGTCCACAGCGATTCTGGTATGGCGATGATTTGTCCAAGCTGACCCAAATTCTTGGCCCCTCTGTTCACGAAATGAAGCTTGGTGATCGTGTCGAGTTCAAGAATCCAACGGCAATGCCCATGACACAGCATGGTCAGGAAAACGACCAGACTGGTGTTTTCTATGTACAGATGTTTCGAGTGAAAGAGACAGAAACGACGGTGGAAGTATTGTGGCAAGATGGCTCACGAGAATCATTGAAGTCAACCGGTCTTATTCCGTACCTGAATCCGGATGAATATGACTGCTGGTGAGTATAGCTTCCTGCTTCGTGAATATACCGATAAACCATCTTTAAGGCCGGGCGATCATGTCATCTTCAAGGACGAAGCGGAGGAGAGACCAGCGATAGTTCAATCAGTGAATGCAGCTGACCGGACAACCTTATTACTATTTACAGACACGGGTTCCATTGAAATGGCAACTTTGTTGCAACTTGACACCCAGGGGAATCCAGATGAAACAACGAATGGTCCAGGCAGTGAAGGCATCGGCGTCAATCTGGGTGACTTTGTATTCATTCACAAGATAGGCGAAACAAATGCCTCACCGGGCTCAAGGGTACCGAGAATCGGGGAGATCGAGCCTTGGGTACACGAACATGCCTTTGATGACAAGGATGAATTAACAGGTTGGAGAAAGGCAATGCATGATATTGGTAGCAATATAGCAGCGCAGCGCAGCAATACAGGATTGATTGAAAAGGCGATCCGACGACCCATGCAAAGGAGTGGACAACTCTCTTGGTGCGGTGAGGTTACCGCTGTATGTTCCTTCTTAGCAAGCCGTACATTCTCTGACATGTTGCTACGACCAGTTAAATCTAGACGGAACTGTTCGGGTGACACACCCCGATTTCTCAGATGGTGTTTACCCCCTACACCATCTTACTAGAATGTATGATGGCATTGAGCAACTGGAGAATGACCTGTGGGGTGTGGGTGAAGAAGATGGCGGAGCCACCTCAACATACGATGGGGATTGTTTGCCCGTGGGTGGAGAAGGATGGGATGACACTTCCGAGGAAGGCATGAGTCAGGGTGGCTTTAGCGAAGAGACTGGTGGAAGAGACATCACCATGGGCCCTATTGAAGAGACTCTGACTGACGATAACACGTCTGTCAATATGCGTGCGGACAAAGACGAATGTGATGAAAACCCGTGGACTCTATTCAAGATTCTGGCCTCTACTCCAGTTGACCACGCGTTCTACACCTCGCCCCCCGCACAACCATCCAAGTTTTTCCTGTCTCGCCTTAGGAAAGAGTATACTGTGCTCAACAGCAGCTTGCCAGGTAAGTGTATCACAATATTCGACAAATTTGTTATTATAAAGTCGAGCAGACACAATCCTTGTTCGTGGATACGAAGATCGAGCCGACTTGTTGAGGTCCCTTATTATTGGTCCTGACAATACACCTTATGCTGATGCACCTTTCGTGATTGATTGGCTGCTCGACTCTGATTTCCCAAATTCTCCTCCGAAGGCACATTTTTTGAGCTGGACCAATGGTAATGGACGAGGTATGCGATAACACTTACGTTTGTTGGGGAAATACCGTACTGACTTACGTTAGTAAATCCGTAAGTATATCACTTACCTACAGGAGGGCCTCAAAGATAATCGTGATTCAGGAATTTATACGAAGAAGGAAAGGTTTGCTTGTCATTACTGGGGACATGGCAAGGGGACAAGCATGAAGTTTGGAGTCCTCAACGTTCCTCGATTCTCCAAGTACTGATATCAGTACAAGGTTTAGTTCTTGTTAAAGAGCCGTACGTACCTGTTTATAGTTGCCTCAAATTACACTAACAATTTTCAGATGGTTTTGCGAACCTGCGTATGAAAAACTGCGAGGAACACCGGATGCAACTGTAAACAGGTCTGCCGTGATTTCTCGAGCACCATAAACTAAATTCACGCTGTCCGTATTCTTCAGCCGACTTTACAACGAAAAGGCGTATATTCTATCTCGCGGATTTGTTTCACGTGCGCTAGGAAGACCTTTGGGTAGCCTGGAGGTTGAAATCGAATACCTTTACTTCAAACAGAGTCGCCTCCAGAAAGTCATGGACGATGCAAATACGCTTATCAATCAAAGTAGACACTCTCAGGATGCTTCTGATTTGGCATGGGAGAGATATGCCGTCCCAAGGCTCACCGCGGGTGGTGTAATCATGCTTGAAAGAATTCTCAAGAAACTTGTCGTCGCAGGCCAGGTCGGGAGGATTCTCGATTAATTGTATTTCACCACCATTTCGAAACAATGAAGTACCTAATATTGATCTGATGTGAAGACATTATATTAAACAAGTCCATTGAATAGCCGAAGGCAAGTAAGTACAATGTGGGTAATTATGTAAAGGATGTGGTTCTGTTACTTATATTAAATAATTGAAGGTGAATGTTCAAATGATTAAGATGGATGTGGGAACCCGCCCACAGGATTATGATAGTGTTGTACACGGTTGAAGTGCATTCTAGCATTGGTTCAACAATTTGTTCTTTGGGAATTGTTGTTTGTAATCGTCTCTCCATGTTGTTAGGTTGGGATTTGTGTATGCCTCGATATATCTGGTCATTCGATTCATCAGCTTAACTGCTTCATGCCGGAGCAGTAAACCTACCTATCAATGTAAGCGGTCGTTGGAAAGTCATTTGGGTCGCATCCGATGTTAATTTCATTTTTGGGTTGGTAGACACGTATCCAATCTACACGCATTGTCGTCGGAAAAACAAGGTGCTCCAAATCCACGTGTCCGAAGTTCTGTGACATCCCGAGATTCATAATGAGGTACTATGACATGGTGAGGGCGCTGTGATAAAGCCAGGAAAACCCCACACACCATAGGTTCCTGAGGAATTGGCCTTGGAGAGATTTCCACCCTGGGATCCGCTGCCATGCCAGGCGCTTTCAGTGTCCAACTAACCTGAGCGTCCGAAATCCATGCGATATACTGGAAGGCCTTCTAAAATCATTTGATTTTGCAAGCAAAAAAGTACTCACTGCATTATCAAATCCTAGAATGATGAACTCTAAACCCATTTACTCCCAATCTGAAAAAAAAGTTTACTCACCAGGCCTATACTCAAATCCATATATAGAATAACACATTGTGCCACCGAATTCATAGCAATTTGAATCTGAAAATGTAGGTATCAGCAGGAAAGGTGCGAAATAGGAGCATCACTTGCCAGTCTCCGTCACCGCAGATGTGGCCTGTTGGAAGACGCCACCAATATATTCGTTATAAGTGGTCTTTAAGGGATTAGAGATAATCATGTTCTCTGAGGTATTGAACCATTGGTAATGTGAATTAAAGGGCTGGGGAATCGAGAAGACAGTCAACTTTTACTCGGATACGGGATCATCTAATAGAGAACTTACAGCCCACTGCGCAGATTGAGAAACTTGTCCAGTCAACGAGCCAGACACCTACGATTCATTAGGTGTGGAGTTAACAAGTTCTGCACGCCTTTACCTGAGCTTCAAAAATATCAATTTCGGGAGCTGAGCGACCAACGTAGGTGCCATCAGCATGGAAAGGACCGGGGTGTGATTCACCAGGGCAAGTGCATCGGGAAAGCTTTTGCCCAGGAAGGAAGGATAACGGCATACCGCCATTACCGTCCGCCGTTGCAGGAATAGGTAGACCATTGATGGTCTGATTCGCGGCAATCCCAACATCACATGCGTCGTAAGTATATGGCCACTGTGGGTCGAGATGTTGCCAAAGAGCAGTGTTAAATATAATTTAGGACATACCATTCCTTCTAAACTTGCACCATATCCAGCCCGACCTATCATTGTTTATCAGTCCGAAGAAAGCTGGTACATTATTTTTACACCAACCTAGATTTCCCATTGCCCAGACAGCGGGCCAGAGACCGACGATGTTACTGTATCCCGGAAGTGTGACGGAGCTTTCAACTAGTCCTCCCGTGAAGCAAAATTTGTTCCAGGTGGACATGAGACCACCTTGGTACTGCAAACCATGCGATCGGACCTTCGAGAGTGTAATCTCGAGTGCGCCATTTTTTGTAGTTATTGCTGAAGGATCATACCATTCTATATTATTTGTCTGGATTGAATTTGTCAACAACCATAGGGAAAAAGGGGAACAATTGTTCACCTGCCAGTAGTGTAAATTAACTGCCTCCCAGTAGGGATCGTCCCCAGGATAAAACGTACGGCCATCAACATTGAATTCATCACTGAATACAAGCTGAAGTTCCTTAGACGGATCGGTATAAGATGGCTTAGTGATAGCTGCTAGTGGGGTATCGTGGTCGATGAGACCATAATTCCCAATAAAAGATGGAATTTGACCGGATGCATTGATTCCCCCGACATTGAAGGCGCCAAAGGTTGATTTATCCGTCTTGGTAAAGTGTGAGACAAGAGGATAAACAGCACTGAAAATTGTCACAGTTCAGGGATATGCAATGGCCAAATCGGGTACTTACAATAAACCTAGAAGACCAGCGTAAAGCAAAATAAGGCATCCCAAGTTTGTACAACCTCGGTAGGTGAATGGATGACCACGATTGTTTATGTATTCCGGCCTCGAATCAGGGTTATGAAGGTAATCATCCCATTCTTTGACATCAGGCGATATGTTTGATCCCCAGGTAGACGGATCAGCGGGAAGTGAGAACTGGAGGAGATGAGCAAAGGAATGCTAGGCCTGCAGTATCATGGCTCACCTTTTCAGACATGGAAGCAGGAACTGGGGGGTGCTATAGAATACGCCGATCATCGTAACTGCAGGCGTTGCTCATCGTTAATGTTACGAACAAATGAGTTTGATGAGGTTAGGTAGCTACGCACCAGGGAAGGCTCGGCTTGACGACCTAATAGAGCAGGAATAATGAGAGAGTGAGATTATATGTGCAGGTAAGGGAGGGTGATGTAGTCAGTGTGGCGACGCGCAGTATCCGAGGCAAAGGAGGGCATGGAAAGAAATCACTGAGACAGAAGAATAGGTGGATCTGGAAGTATCAAGAGGTAACAATGCCAACTGCATCTCACTTATGTCAGCAAACTCCAGAATGGTAGCGACGACGACGACGAGCAAGGCTGGCATAAATGCCAGCATAAGTGCTAAGCGCTAAGCCTCAATTAAGGTATCGTGCATGCCAAGACATTCCCTATTCAGGCAACTTCCGCAATGGCTTGCTCAAATCTCTGGACACTCCTTGAGTCTGTCCAACACCGCCTGACTAATTTGTTTCAACGAGTCCAGTGAGACACCCCGTTCCAAAAGGGTCAATTTGGCAGATTGATATCCTACCACTGGAGTGTCGGCATCTTCTGGTGATCTGTTTATTTTCGACAACAATCCGTCCAGATCGTCCAGCGCCAACCTGGCCTTCTTTCCCTTTTCCTTTCTCGCTGGTCGCCCCTTTTTTCTTTGAAAAGGGTCAGAAAACACAATCCCATCTTCGGCGTGTATTTCTCGTGGTAGGTCACGGGGGTTCATGGGTCCCAAGTCGCTTTGTGGAAGGATCACGAACACCTGATCCTTCTGCAGGCAAGACAAGATACATTGAACGTACGGGCGAAGCGCGATAATTTGCTGCGACGCTAGTGTGTCCGCCATTTTCATCAACGATTGGTAGTGGTCTACAACTCTTTTCTCAATTGCTTTTGCTCAGAGTTGTGGTACTGGGTCTTACCGTAGGGAATCGGGATATTTACAAGCTGTTGGAGGAAAGGGACGGCTTCCTTCACTTGAGTATAAAAGAAAACATAAGCTGCAAACAAGGACACAACCCTGGTGAAGGGTGCTTCTGTCTTCACTGTCCTTTCTGTTCTACATCAGGTCAAACTCCTTTTATACCAGAGCGACCTCACCAAGAAAGAGGCGAACTGTCACTTCCAGAAATGTTTGACGCGATCTGCTATCGAAAATCTTGAAATGTAGCCAATGCCATCCCATCGTCATCCATACGGCTTTGAAGAGAGCGAAGGGCTGAGACCCGCCCTGAGAATATGCCTCATGATACTTCAATACGAGCGTTGCCAAGTCGTCTCGAAATGCCTTGACATAAATTGACGAAGTGAAATAGATAGGTTGAAGGACAACATCGCCGCGACTAGTTGATGAGGATGGAGCAGGATGCATGTCAACTTGCAGAATTCCGGCCCGGATCATACCTCCAACTATGCGATTGAACAGTGCCAATGTCCACTCTGTTTAGAAGGAACAGCGCGCTCCAGTGTTTCTTTTGCCAGTCGATTGTACCCTTTGCTGGCAACGTGAAGAATTTTAAGTGCGCGTCATGCGGCTGCTGGAACAGATACAACGACCGAGGCGAAATCATTTCAGATGAACCCGCCATGCGTGAGGAATATCTAAACGCAAGGTCTTTCGCCAAGCGTGGTAAGTTATTATACCATTCTTAAATGATGAGTGCGTCTTGATAATGTGGATAGGTTCTCCCAGCAAGGACCAGTTACCCAATCTTTATAGTCCGGCACCATTTTGTCATTCTTGCCAAACGAATCAAATGCTTCAAGTCAACCTTCTCTCAAACTATCTTCCAGACCCAGATGTGCGTTCGATGATTACTCTCCGCCTTGTATTCCAAATTTCTTAAATTCGACTTTCAGAGTTCAGAGTACGAGTCTCGCCTTGAGAAGCTCCCTGCGTACCGAGAATCCCTAGACGCACGCTATCCACCCATATGTGACACCTGTATGCCCCTTGTCGAAGACGAAATATATAGAAAGGAACATATGGCACGCGTTCGAGCCCTGGGGGGATGGCTGAGTAAAGGAAAAGAACGCCAGCGACGAGAAATCCAAAAACCAGTGAAGGCGGCAAACGACCGCACTCTGTTTTGGTGGAGGTTGAGAGGGTGTCTGTGGGCACTCTCGACTGCCTTTTCGATATTGGGGAATATTTCTGGTAAATTATTCTTCTCTTATTCACCAGTCTCTAACCATTTTGTTAGCAATATTCGACCTTCGATTTCACCACATTTTCGATTTTCTCCAACCCGTACTGCCATTTATTGTCGTTGTATCCTTGCTATGGGCAGCTTGGGACCCAACGTATGCGAGGCTGCAGCATGCTCAACAACAAAGTCGACATGTAAGAGTCCAAGGAAAATATGTGTACAGAGTTGGTATTCCACTTTGATTTTTTGGTCGTCTTGCTGAATGGCTGTAAAGGTACTTCAGATTTTAGTGTGGATATCCCGTCTACTCTGCTCGACTCTCCTTTCCATCCTTTGGTTCTGCCCGGATCATGAAGCATTGCTGCGACTCTCTAACAATAAAACCTTCTTCCAGTTGATGGGCTCCGTAGAACTGCTGGTACATTGATGAACAAACTCCTTCATCCACTCCGCTCATGTTTATTTTACCAGTCACTCTCTGTTTCCGCAGCAGTCCTTCGGATTCATCAACCACCTTCTATCCGCCTCGTCGACACGAGCACGCACAAGTTTGACAATTTTCGCTCAGGACCTGTATCTCGCTCAGCCACCCCCCACCCTGCGCCACCTCTAAATTTGCCTGCGGGAGTACCCGAGAACGACCTTCTTGCTACCCTTTCCCTCTCGTCGAAACCCATAATTATCAGCCCTCAGAAACCCATAATTATCAGCCCTCAGAAACCTGTCTTTGGGCATCCATCATTGAAAGCCTCTTCTCCTGTAATTAATCGAGAAACCAACAAAGAAGACATGGATTGGACACCAACGAACCCTGTTTCGTCTTCCACCACCTACGCTGGAAAGGCTGACCTTGCCACGGAATCTGAATATTGGTTGAGACCTCAAAGGTTCTTCGCACCTGAAAAGACAACGGGACTTGAAGGACTCCTTGAATGTGCCCAGATACAGGACGATCCGATGGTAGTTGACCCGCCTGTGCGTCCCAGTAAAATATGGCCAATGTTGATACAGCACTTGCGGAGATGGTGTATAACGTATGTCCTCACTCTGGCCGTTCTAGTAGTTAGTTTTCTTTTTGCTGAGAAAATGCCATGGTCATGGCTGACCAAGCCTTAACAAAATAGGGAGATAGTGGCGTCTGAAGCTTAGAAGTCTATTGTGAATATGTACACGGTCAACAGCGCTTCAAAGTTCAAAGGGGAAAAATTCGAATTGAAATAAATTAAAATATAAAGAAGTCGAACTGTGGCGGGTATATCATCGGCCAGGGAAGAAAAGGAATTATTTGGCTAAAGTCTAGAATATGGGAAGGGGCCGTACAAATTGATCAATCAATCCAGCGGCAGAAGAAAGAGAAACAAAAAAGAGCGATTCAAAGGAAGAACCTCCAAAAAAAGCTCGATTCGTTCATTGGAGGGTGTCGGAGATGAAATATGTTGAACGGAGACGTTATTCCAACTTGGTTATCCTATGTAGCAGGTATGGTCCATGGAGGGAGAATCCTCTACTTGTATGCAGTCTAGTAGCCACTTTGATGATGAAGAGGGAGAGGAGTGACACCGTGGTTGTAGGTTGGGCCATGCTGACGCTCTTGCATCTGTGTAGGGCTCGACCCGCGTGCGAGGTCAGCGTACCCACCGACTTGCACAGGGGCAGGTTGCTGAACAGGGTCGAAGTCATCGAATGGATTTGAGTGGCTGTGGTCTGAAGGGGCTCTGGAAACACCAGAACCATGTCCGTGTCCGCTGGAATGCAGAGAGCCTATTGAGGGACGACGGGCCAGGCCTGGTATTTGATCTTCCTCGCCAGTGGTTGTTGGTTGCCAGTCGATGGGGTTAAGTCGGCGGTCGAAATCTTTGGAACTGGAAAGTTTCCACTTGCGGAATATTGTCCACAGGATGAAAATTCCACCAATGGAGGCAGCAATAGCGATGAGGATGGTCAATGTCGTGCCTTTGGCTGAATTTGAAGTGTTGCCTTGCTTGTCTGGAACGACGGAATCTGAGGCGGCGACAGAAGAAGTGCGAGTAACACCTGGTACAATAATGGTGCTGACCCCACCGGCTCCGTCATCAGTTGTCGAAGTGATCTGGGGAGGGGAAGAAGACTCGACAACCGACGTCGAGCTCGCTGACCTCTGTGAAACAGAAGATGATGGGAGTGATGAAGTGGAAGACGACAGCAATCCACTCGCGCTCGTAGTCGACTGAAGGATGTGTCAGACATGTTCAGAAGAGAAGGGTGGGGGTACTCACAGATGGCAGCGAGGCAGTAGACGAAGGGGTGAGAGACGCAGGGTCCCTTCTAGTCGTGGGCTCGACGACGGAAGAAGCTGGCAGAGGGTTAAGAATGGAACCAGGCCCCTGGGGCAGAGGAGCACGCTTCCTCATCATGGTACGCTTCATGTTGTGAGCACGCTGGTGGAGGAGATCATCGTGGGCATTGACAAAGGCGACGAACGAAAAGTAAAGAACGAGGGTGAGTGTGAGTGCACGAGAGAGAGACATAGCGTGACACCGTCAAGGAGTCTGGCAACAAAGAACGAACGGTGGCTTGAGAATGTTGAGAGGGAGACTCGTTTGCATGGAAACCACTCATATCAACAAGACCACACAAATCGATTTGTATCAGGTATAGAGTCCATATGCTCGGAATTAAAAAAGTATTTAATCATGACTAGTAAGAGTCCAACTGTCCAGCGCCACCGCCTTCGGGGTCACATAGTCCGAGGATGTCATTCCACTCCACTGCGGATTGAAAAGAACTTGCAGGCTGTACGTTCCTGCGGGCAGATCGATGATCAGCACGGACACACCAGGGTTTGCTTGATCTGCCACTGGCGGTGTCGCATCCGATGTAAGCCGCACGGCACCCGAAGTACTGAACGCTGCACCAGACGGCGCATTGAGGATGCTGACTTTCATCGTTTGTCCATCAAGGCTCAACGTCGCCGACGTCCCATCGGTGGATATCGTCGCGTTAGTTTGCATGCGCCATTGCACTCCAGATGTAGCTGTGATTTCGTCTTGAATGAGAACTTGTTTGCGCCCATTCAACAACCGAACCCCACGCTTAACAGACGATCTAATTTCACTAAATCAGAGGTCGCTCCATAAAAGATGGAACACTCACGCCTCAAAGTATGCAGAGGTAATGTCAGCAGTCCAGTAGGCAGTCGAGTCTTTTGGGACGGTCAAGACGGTGCTCGAGCCTTGCGTCGTGCCAGAAGATTCACGCTTCAGGAGCTTTGGGGCTGAAAGTACGTTCTGATTCGACTTGTTGACCAACAATGTGTTTTGACCTTCCGTCATTTTTCGGTAAAAAAGCCATCGAGTCGCTGTTTGTGCCTCAGAAGAGAAATATTCGGGTGAATTGTAGTCTCCTGAGCCGAACTCGCCTGCCCAACGGGTGCCGAGCGCATCCAATACGAAGTCACCAGCGTCCAGATCATTGTGGGTTTCGTGCCCTTGATTCTTTCCGGCCTTCATCGCAACGTATAGGGCGTTTGTATCAGTCCAACTGCTCCTCATGGAAACCCACTGGTTCAAATCCTGGTCGAAGAAGCGATCAAGGGCCAAACCATCCCAGAAAGCACCAGATACTGAGGGATCGTACCAAAACATGGACCAAGGTTCGGCTGCGTCTGGTCGGTCACGTTGGTACAAAACGAAGGAGGGCTGGTTGTAATGGCTTCCATATAAGAGCATGGCATTGGCCGTCGTGGAAAATTTGGTCGGACCATGGTCACCATAATCAAAGAGCGAGGTCGACCCGTAAACGTACATGTGGTAGAAACCCGTTTTGTAGAAATTTGCGTTAGCGTCAAGGAGATTGTAGTCGGACCCTGTAGCGGTGATAAGAGCTGAAGACATTTCAGCATGACCTGTAGTGCCGAAATACCAATAGTTTGCCGTTTCGTGCCACGATCCATCGTCTGTTACGGCGTTGGCACAGTTTGTCTTGGCGTTGTCCACAGAATGGGCCAGGATTTGTGCCGCTGTGCCGGTGGTATCATCGCCCAAGATGGCCAACGCACCAACCGTGAGACCACCGTTACATACGCAATTCCAGTTGCCGAAGACGTTCGTTGCCCACCAACCAAAAGTTGCACCAGATGTATACACTGTAAGTCCTGGTCCGAGGCCATACTGAATCATAGTTGCACGAATAGAAGCTTTCTTCTCGTCGTCCCACATTTCGTGCAACCAATCGTAGGCAATCCCAAACGCAGAAGTTAGCTCGGCAGAATCCAAGAAATGAACATTGTTCCACCGATCGGTAGAATTACCGAACGGCTGAGGACCATTGCCAGCTGCGTTCTATAAGCAGGTTATACATAAGATATTGAAAGGAGTCGAAAGGAACCCACTTGAAGTTCAACCCAGACACGGTCAACCCATTTGCTGTCCTTGGTCATCCGGTATACATATGAGAAGGCCTTGATCCTCATCTTGATTTCTCGGGCATTGTCAAGGATACCGGAATCTCCATCCATAAAGTATTGAACTGCCGGTTTGCTGTAGTAGTCCGTGGCATTAGCAAAGATTGTGTCGTTCCATCCCTTGAGATAAGGATCACTCCTTATTAAAGCAGGCAGTGCGTCCCATTTGTAAGATGGTGCGAAAAGTCGGGGTCTATCTGGCCGAACGGATGTCGGGCTTGGGTTACTAGGTTTAAATGGATCAGATGGCCAAGAGCGACCAGAAACGAAGGTTGGGGTGGAGAAAGCAGCCGAATTGGTCTACATAGCGGGTAGTTAACGAGCGGAATACACTGAAAAAGACCAGGCAACCCACTGTAGAAGGATAGACCGGAACCATATATTTGCTATTTGTACCAGTAGCATACCTCCCAACGGCTGACTTGACACTCGCAGCAGAACTGGCAGCGGCAGCTGGGTCCTGACTTCCGCCACCGGACGATTTAGAGGCACGACGGGAACCGAAAATTCCTCCAACCACCGCGGCTACAATGACGATAATGGCAACAGGAATACCAAACTTTATCCAATTCCTGGTTGGTTTTTTGGGCTCAGGCCCCGAACGCGAGGCAATAAACCCTGTTGACTCTCTGCCGTAAGGATCCCCTGAGCCATAAGGCGAGTTCTGGTTGCTTTCCAATGCGTCATAGCGTGCCATTGTGGCAAAGACAAAGAATATAAAGGGAAACCCTAGGTGCTAACGAGTGACGTTCTCAGTGTGATGGTGAGAGGAAGAAGTAAACAGTTAAAACAACGGCAACAGCACGACAGCAGAATGGTAAACGGAAGACAGGTGGCGTGGGTAAACTAACCTCTAACTTTGTAACGTGCAAATATCGAAAATGCCTTATATGGACAAAATTTAAACCATGCTACTACTCCCGCAGA
>Ga0307517_10001465_pt1 | contig 39489 bp, 50 predicted proteins | sample 23_EM_MG_FD_194515 | JGI IMG/M metagenome (GOLD analysis project Ga0307517, IMG submission 194515) | Populus trichocarpa ectomycorrhiza microbial communities from riparian zone in the Pacific Northwest, United States - 23_EM | ecosystem: Host-associated > Plants > Roots > Unclassified | place...
ACAACCAATGTAGCATCTGCCTGCAGCCACTGACCGACCGTACGCTGATTCCACGCTGCTCGCACGAATTCTGTTTCGAGTGCCTGGTCATTTGGGCGGGTATGTCTGCGTGGCGTTTGTGTATTATGTTTCTTCGTCCTCTGAGAATTGTGGCTTAGATCAGTCTCGTCGATGTCCGTTATGCGCACAGGGCATTGGAGAATACCTGATCCACAACATCCGCTCCAAATACGATTACACGAGATATTTCCTGCCACCCCTTCGGAGCAACTCGCCTGGTCTGGCGGCCCCGGGATCCAGTTCTTCCAATCAAAGACGTCCGACCAGAAGAGAACGTCAGTGGGGTCAGAGAGAGCGTCGAGAGCAAGAAGTGCAGGATCAGTTGGAGCGGTCTATAAAGAGGCGAAAGTGGGTATATAGGCACCACCTTTACGCGAAGGTGAGTGTCCTCTGAAGTAACGCATCCCGGCGACATCCATCAACTGTTGATCCTGACGACAGCACGTCGCGTCAAACTTGTATACGCGATACAGACCTTTCCCTACGCCAGCTCAATTTTCTACTTCTCCAGACTACATTAGTCGAGCGACCTCGTTCCTGCGGCGGGAGTTGCAAGTGTGGCCGAATCTTGATGTCGAAGTCAGTATCTTGAATATTTCCTCGTTTCCATTGTCATGCCCTGCTCACTTCATAGAAAGTTCTTGACGACCTTCACCTTATCAATTATGAAATCCTTGGATATCCGCTCTGAGTCCGCTGTGAAGCTTCTCTCCGAATTTCTGGACATGGACCAGCCCTATGTAGAGGGTGACACACACCCCAATGCGGAACATTTCGCGCACGGTATGTTTTCCTTCCCCCGGCCACTGTTTATCGTTGTTGATTTTGCTTCGGCTCCGAAGAAATGTACTCGTATCTACGGTCTCCTTTTCGTGATCTGTACGTATATGACAAGATGGTTCAGGTGAGAATCGTTCTTTTAGTTCTCCATTTCGGGTGTGTTACATACACCCTTCTTCGGCTTCCGCGCTCACCTGATCTTCCTGAATAGTACCACGAACCGGGAGATTTCCCGAGCCGACACCAGCAACGGATCCGAAGAGATATGGGGATAGCATTCCGACCCTCGTCTCCTTCGAGACGCCATAGCTCACCCCCGGGAAGACCGGGCGGCAAACATGAGTCTGGTTCGCGAAGGACTTTCGGGACGTCTTACGAGAGGAGACGAAAGCGCAGCAGATCTGGGTCTCGTGATAGAAAGAGGGTGCGACAGTTGCGAGATCCAAGCGTTAATGAACGCACATCGCGGGGAGACCGGTCAGAAAGCCAAACTCTCACCAGTTCCTCAGTGCCATCGTCACCTGCGCCACGTCCCCAGGTCATGAAGGGGAAAGAAAAAGCGACAGAATTGGGCAGGGTCACAAATGGCCCCGGTCCTTCTACGGACGGGAGCGGAGCTGAGTGGACAGCCATCGATAGGGGGGTTGGGAAGGCTCAAATTCGTGAACTCCCCAATGCGGAACACACGGTCATTGGCGATTCCAAACGTGGAAACCGAGATCGAGCACCAAAAGTGCTCACTCTGCGTCAATCCGTCCAAGCTCATTTGTCTCTACAGAAAGCCGAACCGCTTAAGGTTAGCCGCCCTGCCGCTGAACCCGAGAGCAGGAGCCCCGGCCCGGATCTCCGACACGGTCGCCGCTCACTGCTTGAGCGGATCTCCGGAATGGAAGAGGTCCCCCGTCACCAACTGGTCTCCGTTTCTGCGGGCCATCTTGATGTCTCTGCCAGCCCAGACCCCGCCCGTCCCCGACGATCGGTTGCAGCACAGCCAGAGCGATCCGGAGCGGCTAGCAGCAACATCAACATCAATCCCGTCGAGATAGACATAATCGACATCGATAACCACCATCCTGATCCCATCTTAAACACCATTCACCGGGATAATCCCACCGCCCAAGCCGAATGCCCCGGCCGGGCCCCCAGAGCCAATTCCAAGGACGTTTTGGAACGCACTCGCATTCGGCTGGCCAAAATGAAGAATACGATGGTGGCTGGGATCCCTCCTACTGCACCCACGCCACCTCCCATACCACTGGACCCTTCGACACCGGCGGAGCCGGGAGAAACGACTCCCCCTCCTTCAGTTGTTGCGACCCTGAGGAACAAGTTGTTGGAGAGGCTAGAAAACGAAAGGAAGCGTGCGATCGGCGCCGCTTCTGGGGAACTGGAAGTTGAGCCGGTTGTTGGGAACATTAGCGAGGATTCTCTGAAGGTCGAGCTCAGAGCGCGGAACCAACTGCGCACGCGATTAGCTGCAGCGAGGGCTGACCGTCATGTGGGCAATTTAGAACCGTAGGAAGATCAATGTCTAGTCCGTAGCGTCAATCAATCAAGCGTTAGGCATACCGAAAAATTGTGGGGGCTGATGTTTTATTCAGAGTAGCAGGGGGGACAATTTACTATGATACACAGTGGGCCTCGGGAAGCCACTATACTACGTATGTCACGCCTGCGGGAAATAAGATCCTAGTAGAAATGATCTCCGCAGGGAAAAGTAAAATGTAAGGTATTGTAAGGGAGATAAAAGAACACATGTAGGCTGATAGTAAGGTAGGAAGAAAAGCAGGCGAGGGAGACCGGGGGTATGACCGGGCACGAGGCAGTAAGACTGGGTACTAATGGAGAATTATAGAGGATCCGAGCGTAGTGATAGGAGGGGGAATTCGGAAGCAAGCGACGGTCGACGGAAAAACGAGCGGAATGACGAGATACGACAAAGCAAGCGAAGCAAAAAGGGAGTGTAGAGGTGTACTAAAGTGAACAACAAATGCATTATAAAGCGATAGGAACCGGGAACCGAACAAACGCGCAAAAAATCCATATGGATGTTGCCTATGTAGGGATCCCGGGGTCCTGGACGGTACCGAATGAGAGCGAGATGGACAGGGATGATTTGTAATGTCGGTAGTACCAGGGATCACCCGTGCGCGAGTAGCGAGTGTGCGTGATTCGGTGCGGGCGCGCACGGGTGCCGACTAGGAGCAGAGATAGAAAACAAGAATGAGGGATGGGAGTAGATACATTGATGACAACCTTCATGAAGGAACGTGAACCGAAGAACCACAATCGAAAACAAGAGGAGGGTAAGATAAGAGTGAAGCAAACGCAATCCACGCTGGATATGACCCAGCGGTATTATCGGGCATCGAAAGAGTGTTGGAGTATGTACTTGTTGCGGTAATAGTGGGCGGGGATTATTCGAGAGCGGGTGGGGAGGGAAATGGAAGTGAATCCGCAGTCCCGAATACTACGGATCGTTCAGTGGTGAATCATCCGAATACCTTCGACCTGTACTTGTGCGAGGATGTGAGGAACGAGGGAGGGAAGGAAGGGAATTATTCCGCGACGATCGAATTGGATCGAACCGCGTCAGCGCCGACCGACTTGGAACTCTAACACCTGCATGTGGCTCTGGTTGCCTCGGGGGACACTCAGGTTCCGGGCTCCGGGTAAGCTCAAAGTTTGGATAGAAGCTGTCGGATGATAACCGCCTTGAATTAGGGGACGTCGTGTAATTCAGCCCACGCCATGCAGTCGTGATCGGTAATACCGTCTCCGGCTCCCATTGTGGTTGCGGCTCCAGTGTGAAGGGTGGGGGGAACGCGGTGGTGGTGGGTGATGGTGGAGGCAAGCTGGTCAATGATCGACGGAATGATGGGATGTCTCGGAGAGACGGCAGGCCTGTTGGCGGGTGATCAGACGAGGGGAACGGCGATCCCGTCTGGACAAGAGGGGGTAAATTCAACGACCCCTCTTGTGGTGGCGGTTCCCTCCCCTGAAGTGGATCGAGGCGTGGATAACGAGTTTCGGTCGCCAACGGCAGTCGGCGTGTCGGACTAGCGGACAGACGAGGGAGACCCTCTCCAGGTGACATTGCACTTCTTTGAGGGACGTCCAAGGGACCGCAAGTTTCCAGAGGAGAGCCCAAGGTGGAGTAAGCGTCAGGCCGACCAGGAATGGCAAGCGAAGGCGGCCAATGAGGATCGTGCACGCTTCCTGCGCTTGTGGGTAGCGGTTCCGCCGAACGAGCAGGCAATGGATAGGAGGGGAACGGACCAAATTGCGGGGGACGATCAAGCCTCTGCGGTGCAGCGTTCTGCCCTTGCGGACGTCTTGCCTTCTGCCGCTGATTCTGTTACGGGAAGAAGAAAAAAAAGTTAGCAAGCCCCAACGGACCATATGACGAGACAAAAAGGCGCGTGCCTGAAACCAGATCTAAACTCGAAATGTGAGTTTGGGGGTATTTACGAAAGAACAATTAAAAACGGACCTGCACTTTGCGCGCACTTAACCCGATTTGACGGCCCACCTCTTCTCTCATAGCTGTAGTGGGAAAACGCGACTAATGAACGTGCCGATCAGAAAAGGGTGTTAATTGGAATTGGTGGGATGATGGAAAGGGGACGGACCTGGGCCAAGAGGGCATGAAGGACGGCGGACTGGTGGGGCGTGGTCAGAGTCCTCGTACGCTTCTTCTTCTGCGGAGAATCCTGGGGCCGGTGCTGTCCAGCAGGTTGACTCGAGGAAGGGCCGCTCTCCATCTCGGTATCGGCAGCGTCACCCTGGGATGAGCTGGATGGACTATGCATTCTGCGATCTCGACTTGTCTCGGATGGACGACGTCGGGGGGATGCAGAGGTGGAGGGGGACGACGGGGTGTGCGATGTGCCCGCTTCGGCCTGTTGCTGTGGGGGTTGGCGGGTCGAGGACGCCAAGGGGGGAGAGGTAGGGTGTGTGACGGAGGTGGTGGCGGAAGAAAGATCGACGGAGGATGTTCCTCGATTATTAGGATTACGTTCGGGTCGTGAAGAGTAAGGTAGGGAAGAAGAAGGACCAGGTGGGATCGGGAAAAGAGGAGGGGAATGGGAGTCGCGAGCTGGGCTCGTTGGCGACATCAAGCGGTGCCTGGAGCACGGAGATGGGGAAATAAGAAACAACAGCACAACGAGACGCAGGGGGGAAACGCGACGGACGCTCAGACTCAGAACATAAATCTGAGGTCCACACCGTGGTGGTGGAACGGAAGAAACGGTGCCCAGGTTACAAACGTCGCGTTCGTAACATAATAGCTGTTTCACAATTTGACTAGGGAACGATGTCTTATGACAGCGCTGGACCGTAGTAACGTTCCCATCCTGCCTTTTCCGATGGGACCGTCGTTGCCGTTGAGTGATGATGCTTTAAGCATCTTAGCCGTAACATCAAGGCATTTCGGAAAATTGATCTGATATGACACGGTGGACATTAGCTCAATTTCGACGGCTGCTCCCACACGGTATACACGAGTGTTTCATATCACCTCTCCACTGTTTTTTGCGTGTTTTTGATGAGGTTTATGTGCGTAAGTACACGAGGACGATGATTGAGTCGGAGGAGATGAACAGGCTGGCAACGGTCTCAGGCGTAATTCATTATGGCGGCGATCACCTTTGTTCCTGTTTGAGCTGCCCAGTCACTCGCAGCTCTCTCTCTCTCTCTCTCGCGAGTTGCCATGAGAGGCGGCGGATGGTGTGTGTATTCCTGGAGGGCTTCTTGCGCGACGGTTGTCTTTTTCATACGAAACGAAACGGTTGCAGTCGAGCGTCGGATAACTTGATGGGGATAATTATTCGTACTAATGAATGATAATGAAGCGCTAGACTCTCGGATCACCTCCTATGGGGGTATTTCGGATATCCCGCCCGCGTCCGAACAAGACTATCCACGGACGTGGTGCACAACATCAGATGCGCCACTGAAAGCGAGCAGAGACTCGACTTCGGGGAGCAAGGGCCAGGACTGGAATCTCCCGCAGGCGCGAGAGGCGTCGCCATGCAGATGACACACGTAGACCACTGAATATTGGACAAGTAATCAATGGAGATGGAACGGATCCATTAAATAATAATCTCAAGAAAGAAAGACCGTTCTTACGTGCTTCAGGTATTCACTGAGTCGCAAGCTCCCATCGCCTTGAAATGATCGGTCCGGCCGTTCCATTCTTTCCCCTCTCCAGGTTCCCACAATGAAAATGTCCAAGAAACGAAAGTCGGTCGCCTTCGAGGACGGACAGAGCGCCCCTCCTCGACCTGCAAAGCTAAAGCCACTCAGAGCCGTCCTCTCGAAACTCATCGCGCAGATCAAAAAGTATTCACCCACAACACCCAACTCTGAAACACGTGGCTGACCCGCCCCCCCCCCCCCAGAAAGGACGATTACGCTTTCTTCCTCCGACCCGTAGACCCAAAGCTAGTCCCCGGCTACAGCAATGTCGTTCAGCACCCCATGGACTTCGGCACCATGACCACAAAGGTCGCCAGAGGAAAATACCGCAGCCTCGAAGATTTCGCAGTCGGTGACACCCTTCCATGCTCTTTGTAATCATCCTCACACGACGCCCATCGCCAGAACGATTTTCGTCTCGTCATTTCCAACGCCAAGTCGTTTAATCCCCCGGGCAGCATCTATCACACCGAAGCCGGAAGAATAGAGGCCTGGGGTCTGGACCGCATCACGAAAGCCTCGGCGACAGTCATCGAGTACGAAACCGATTGGAATATCGAGATCGATGGTGATGATCATCGCTCGAATGCCCCCGAAGAGGAGGAGGATACACCTGAACCGGAAACCACGGACAGTCGGGCGCAATCAATTTTGTCAAATAGCCAGCCCCAGCCTTTACTTGGTCGGAGGTCGGCTCGCGCAGCTGCCACCGCCACCGCCGCTCCCCCTGTCGCACCCACCCTCAAAACCCCCAAGAGTGTCTCAGAAACGCTTCAGTCCGATGGCGGCTTACCCGGTGCCAAGGATGGCCTGGGTAAGTTCCCTCCGGGCTCGGACCTGGCGCGAGCAATGCTCGCATTGAAATTGAAAGGCTCGCACCCTTTCATATCCCCTCGTATGATCTTTTTTTCACATTCCTGATTCCAGGCAAGAAATACAAGACAAAGAAGGAACGGTTGCGTATCGAGAAGAGCGGTCTTCCACTATCAGCGGATGGAAGTTTGAATTATTGGGAAGGTGATTCTTTTTCTTTTGTGCACTCTGCCTAAGCGAGGGTCTGGGGATTGCTTACCCACACGTTTAGTCGAGGACCCGTTCTCACTATTTTCGGCGCTGGTCGACGTTCATCAGCCCAAGTTGATCTTGAACCCACTCCATCCGGAGCCATTTTCGGAGAACTCCGTCACAATCCCGTCGCCGGCCAACATCTCCTTAAAACGCACCCTCCCACAAACTGCTCCAGAGCTCACAGCCACGCCTACTAAGCGGCGTCACTGGACTATCAATAGGCACTCTGGGCGTGGAAGGGCGAAAGATGGTGATGAGGAAGACGCTCATACTTCGCTTCCCCAACGGGAACATGCAACAACTGATTACGGGCCAATGTCTATCCTGATGGCAGATCTGGCCAGGGAAGTGACCATGCAGAACATCAACGACCAGCAAACTCTCTTTGACCTCCTTCGAAACTCGATTGATGGTCGCGACACGTCCTCAGCACCAAACACGGATCCCACCGAAGCCGCCGCCCTCAATGCCCAAGATTACATCTGGTCCCTCATTTACGGCGGCGTGGACGGCATGGCGTATGTCCGCAGTTTGGCCGAGTTCGTCGGGAGCCCTCGGCCACTACCTTCGTCGAACACAAAAGGCGAAGGCTTTCCCCTCGAGGACTGGGTGGAAGACAACATCGTGAATTCCATAACAGAGGGTCGCCACAAACTAGTTCAGAATATTGTACGCCAAGTCGCTACCCAAGTTAACACCAAGTCGGATGAACCGCTAGACCCATCCGCTTCCGATATCTCCGGGGACATCCGCCGCTCGCTCGACGTGTACCCGCAACAGGGAGACCTCGTCGCCGCGCTCAGTAGTCAAATCGACATTCAGAACCTGGTGAACCGACCACTCGAATTGGCTCAGGCAGAGTTGGAATGGAGTGGGGCAGCGTTCAAGCAAGCACGACGCCAGCGGAGAGAGGCTTCAGGAACGCTGACGATCGATAACCCCATGTCTGCACTCGTTGCCCCCTCCTCCCAAGACGTGGTGAACGACGCTGATAAGGACGATCGCGAAGTCTTGGACCATGCGCTCGAGTATAATCGACAAAGGCTACTACAGCTTGTGCAATCCGACCTGGCCAAGAACCCCAAAACGTCCGGAGCAGAGGATCCATATATGAGGGACTTGAGGATGAACCTTCTGGCCTTGTCCAAGAGACTTCCCCTCCAGCTTCTTTCCGTATCCGGTGTCATGTTGTAATTGCATGATATCAACAAATAAATCGCGGTTAGATCAGAGATTATTGGTGCCCTTCGTCCCCCTCGGTCGATTTACCGTCGCTTCCTCAACAACTTTCCACGGTAACCATCCCAGTCGATGGCGCTTGCGGGTCTTTGCGGGACTTCGGATATGTCACAGAGGTGTCGCATGGTTGGGCGTCCGTGGGGACAATTCCACGGTTGTTCAATTGTGCTCATGTGTTGGAGAATCTGTATAGGTCTCGTAAGGTGGACCCTGAGTTCATATATATATGTGCCCTTGCCTTGACCATTTGTTGACGATTCAATGAGTCACCGATCATAACACTCTTTCTACACGCACGAGAAGCAAACATTGCTCGAACTTTTGAGCATCGCACCATCTGACCGGTGGGTCGATCATGCATGAGGCTTAGGATTTCCTCAAGATCTGAAAGGCAGACAAGGAGGAGAAGAAACATCAAACACCATTCATGACACGCGAAATCAATTTCGGGCGAGATATAAAATGAAATTTCTCACACGCACCTTTCATGTCGAAAACCACGCTTTTGCTGACAGGTTGCCCGACTAAACTGAGACGTGGCTTCGAAGAGTCTCGGCCCTCGCTGTCATCGACGACAATGTCAAATCCGTTCCGGTTAAGGACGTCCATGTTGTCAATCGCCATTAATTCGTCCGCTGCACTCAGGCGCAATGGCTGAGACCTTGCGACCTTTCGTCAACCTCGGAACTAGAAGTTGTTTTCGGACATGGAGTAACCCTCGCACCTGATCAACCGTTGAGACTCTACTCGGGTTGTTTGTTGCAGAGTCTCGAAATTGTATTTCTCATCCGACGCGTGTTGGTCGACGATGAATAGGTCATCCATAATGCCGGTCTGGGTCGACCCGCCGGAGCTTCTCTGTCGCCGAGCGATGATGAAACCCTTGTTGAACTGCCCGATAGGAACCATGGTCTTGAAGTCTTCCTTGTCAATCACCCGTGACAGGGCGGCAGCCGCCTCCTCCTCGTTCTTGTTCTCCAGTCCAGCTCTCCTGTCGCCTGCAACAAGGTTCTGTAGCACCTCACCGCTTGCGACCGCCGTGCGTGAGGATTGCGCACTCTGCCATCTATTCCCTATCCGCGCGATGTCGACAGACAAGACAACGTCATCGTCACCGTCCGGGGAGGAAGTGCCCGGACCCTGCTGCGATAGATCAGAAGGCGTTTCCCCTCGTCCCATTTCTGGTTCCGAGACGTCAAGAACCACGAGCCGATTGGGGCTACTGGATGTAATACTTTGTCCGTCACCGATGTCAATAATTTCACTAGACGTGGCAACAGCCAAATCATCTTCAACATCGGACCCGTCATCGACGGGAAGTTCAGGCGAGCGAATTGACCGTCCCTGTTGATCGTCTGGAGTTTGAGCGGCCTCGTCATCGCCATCCCCGACTTCTGGGCCTTTGGTCGGGGCTGTGGAAGGCGTCTCCACATTGTCATCTCTAGAAGCGCCTTCCCCCACCCGAGGGCGCAAGCTTCCTGGGAGCGCAAATGCCCATAAACCCGCCTGCTTCTTCCCTGTTGAGTTGGTGGACAAACGGTCCAACGCAGCGGGCCTCGAATCAATTCTCGCCCTCTTCTGGGGTCTATCCTCATTGCTCGTCCCCTTCGCCGTTAAATTCCAGGAAGCTCCAGATGTATTGAGGACTGTCTGGACAGGTGGGTCCTTGCGCTTCATGGGGGTCGGTTCCGATGAACGAGGAATAACTATTGTTGTTTCGGGGGTTTCTGATGGAACATCCGGCTCCCGTGACAGGCGTTCATCAGGTGAAGCACTCGTCACCTGAGTGGCAATCGGAACACACTCATTAGAAGGTCGGTCTCTGTTGGGCGGGGTCAGCGAAGTGTCCGGCTGATTACGCGTGGGCGCTGGCGGGTCATCCGCAATCAACTCCGGGGTTTGAGGCCTAGACACATCAAATAACGGGAGCGTGTCGCGTTCGCCGCTGCCGGTATCCGTGGATCTGCCGGTGGTGATCGGCTGGGTGGAAGGTGATGGAATTTGCTCGGCTATGCTGGCCGTGGTATCCTCGTTGTTCGCTTCCATTGCTGCCTCGTCTGGAGGCGTCCTGCCGGTTGCGGGGTGTTTTTCGGGTTCCTGGGGTGGCGAAGGTGTGACCTCTGGCTGTGATCTGGATGATGAACGGTCAGCCTCGTTGAGGTCATACGTCGACCGCGAGGTGGAGAAAGTATCTTCCAAAGCGGCCTTCCAGGCGCGAGCGCTAAGTTTGGAGCTTTCGGGATGGTTGCAGGGTTAGACACACCTTGAGTGCCCGGATCAGGTTGCCTTCACTATGAAGCAAGATTGTTCGTTTGTCAGGGCTGACATTGATATCACATGAGTCTTCATATGTCACTTTGAGCGGGCCCGCACAGGAAGGCAAGTTTTGAGACATACCCGTAGGAAGGATGAAATCAGCGACAACAAAGGGTGACTGGTTGATATTGAACGATCGGTACGCCTCATTGAAGGCTTTTTGAACCTGTGACCACAGGTCTAGGGACAATCAAAGACCGGCAATAAAAGGCTGACATACTTTGGTAGGATTACATGGACGACCGTTAATGAAAAAAAATTGCCGGTCTGTTGTTGTTCTACCACAACCGAGGGCAAACTTTGAGATCAACCCTACGACCCGGACCCGATTGTTGCCAGGTGACGATCTGCAGGGCTCGTTAGAATGCATCCAAATCCGAGGAGTGTGAATTGGGCCTACGTCGTAATGTCGTGCGCTGCGAGGCGTCGGAGAACAGCCTTCTCAGTCTCAACCTCAAAGTCAAGATTAAGCTCAACGATATCATTGAGTGCTTTGGGACCCCATAAAGTAGAGACGGAGGCTTTCAGCGAAGGTACCCCATCCGTGCGGAGCGCGATGGTCTTCCGACTGTTCAGAAATGGGTCAAATCTGAGCGAGCGAGGTGGTGGACAATCATTTCTCACTTTCCATCCTGGTTTGACACCGTAAGCCGGACGCCTTGATTCTCCTTCGAGCACGGGACCAACGCATAGGCGTTCAACAGAGTTAGAGCCTTCCCGAACTCGCGCTTGACATTACGCTCAAGTTCCTTTCGACGAACGGGGAGTGGTTTGAAGAGTCCCGTGACAGTTACAGTGGTCCCTCTCTGTTGGATTTAAGCTCCTTTCTCGCTGCAAGTAGACCGGCATGCCAACCTGACGAGCAACTTTCGTGCTTCTGCTTGTTACTTTCCCACTCCGGTCCAGTTCAATCACCGTACCCATAGGGGTCTCGGAAACTGTTGCAGTAGTGACCATTACTGACTCGCTCAGCGCGCACAAGGAAGAGATCGCTTCTCCCCGAAAACCGAAGGTAGAGACAGTGGTGAGTTCCTCGAACGAAGATAATTTAGAAGTGTGGTGCTTTAGACCTGTCAAAGGGGAGATCCTTGAGTAAAATCATACGGACGATGGTCGGATACACTCACCGATGGCATCATAATTCTCTGGCGCGATCCCAGAACCGTTGTCGACAACCTCGATAGATTTGAGACCATGGTCACGGAACCGTACCTCTTCGGGGCTGGGTTTGGGAACAGATAAATTCCAGGGAACGACTCTGACTCACCAACGGTGGTGGCTCCCGCATCAAGGCTATTCTCGACCATCTCCTTCACAGCAGTCTGGAGGTCCACTACCACTTGACCAGAGGTAATCTTGTGGACGGACGAGCCATCTATAACCTTGATAGACCCGGAGACTGCAGTCATCGGATAAGGGGGGGTAAAAGTGGAACGCTTCAATGGGGCCCCCTTGATATAGATTGTGTTTGTTCCCTCCAAGAGGGTCGGTGTGACTCAAAAACGCGTGACAAATCTGAACATGACATGGTCACGCCGCGTCCTCTTTGGTGGACAATCACGTAGTGATAATGCAGCAGAGAGCGAATCGCCTGTTGGTGTACTCGCCAACGTAAGACTTGTGCACGCGACCTAACTCGCGAGACAGAGACTGGTTGAAATTATTGACATTTCGAAACAAAAGCGTGAATATTCAAGCCCTGCGAAGACAGCGCCGCTGATCCATTGAACATCTCACCATTGCGGCCTCTAAAGGAGGGGTTGCACACTCCAGCAGAAGGGGGCGAATGCGTGTAAAAGAGCTCCTTGCAGACACCCATAGCTGGCCTCTGAGAGTCAAAGTTAGACACCGAAACGAGAAGTGGTAATCGTGTTTGCGAAGCACGAGTCCACCAAGGAAAGAGTGGAAGTAATCTTGGACTCCAATATAGGTGACGTAGAAGCAAAGACACGCAAAGGAGGTGGGGAAAAAAACAAGTGTAAACTATGTGAGAGAGAAAGAACGACGGGTGCCTATGCGTTCGGGTATTGGTGAACAAATGTGTTGAGACAACATATTCGACATGTAATATACGATTGCTTTTAGTGGGAAGTATGATATCCTTCAACAATACTTTAGCCCAGCAGGAAAATGCACCTGTTCACACACACCTGCACCCTGAATTACACGATTCCTTTTACCAACATGCCCTCCAGTCTGCAATATTCAGGAACAATGGCGGCGTAACCCATGAACGAGTCTACGTCTGGGTCGGTCACTTTGCCGAGGCCAACCTGCAAGTCGCTATCCGAGGTCGAAGTCATCACGGTGACTGGAGTTAAAGGTGCACTCGTTGTCGCCGAAGTCTCGCCTCCCGTGGTGTTGGAAGGATCGGGGGAGAGCAATTCGGAACCGATGAACGGTGCGGGGCTTTGCCCGTTTAGAGCGGATGCGGCCAGCGCCGAGTTGGAGAGCAGGTTGAGTGAGGAATTGGTGGTCTGTAGAGGGCCGGTGATAGTTGAGGTCGTCAGAGACCTCAGCCTGCCGGTGGCCACGTCAATTTCGATCTCCTCCTCGTCCTCTTCAACAACAACCGTTGTCCCAAGACCGGATCGTGGATGATGACTGTATGGCGTACTCGAGCCACTGCCACCTCGACTGCTTCCGCCAGTGGGAAGACCCCCGACGACTGGAGTGGAGACTGCCGAGTTACTGAGCTGTGGGATGGCGTTGGCACTTGTCTTCAACGCTAATCCTCCGGTCATCATCCACCGTTTCGAAAAGACCTTTCGTAGATCGTCTTCGAAAGTGCCCCCTGCACGTATACCACCCCTTTCCCTACCCCAAACCCACCTGGCGACATACGCACCTCCCATGCTCGCCCGCGATGGATGACCTCTAGCCGGGGCGTTTCTGTGAGGTGTCACCTGCGCAGCGTCGATCTGGGAAGTGGGTATGATGACAGGGGTATTGAAAATATCGCCAATGATATTGACGACAGATGGGAAGTTTGCAGCAGCACCGGTCGCGAGGATTCGTGATGGTAGCGTGGAATAATCATACGGGTCGAATGCCAGACCGAGCTTGCTAGGTGGTGGGTTGGCGCCAGAGGGGTTTGTAGTATTTGAGTTGGGAACGGTTCCCCCTCGACCAACGGTGTTTCCGAAGATACCCGATGTCAAAACCCTAGACCAACGAACGCGGAATGAGAGGAACTGGCTCTCGAGAAGGCACCGCGGATTTGCCCTCAGATCACGGAATTCGTTGACCTTGATGCCCGTTTCAAATCTGAAGATTCCTTTCACGTGAGAGAAGGGAAATCCGTCAGCTTGGAGGAACCAAAAGCTGAATAGTTTGTCGTCCAGGCTTGGAGAGGAATTTAGCTCGGGCAGGAACTTGAGAAGGCGATAACTCACCCGATCGAACCACCTGGTGGTACAATGTCTACCAGACGATCGAATGCGCTCCAGCTTTTGGTATACATATCTCTCACTAATGCTCGTGGCACATCGGCATTCCTACCCGGATGTCAACCCGCGCGACCAGGGCAAACATAAAACAAACAATACCTGCTCGTCAACGCAACGACATATTTGCGTTTCTCGCTTGGGTCTTGGGCGGGGTGGGGGTAGAGGTTAAAAAGGCGGGAGGGGACGTAATTGGCTGCAGAAGCCATGAAGTAGTCCATCGGCCCCAGCTGCACTACGGCGTCTGCGGGTTGGGGAATGAGAGAAAGGTACGAAGAGAGCGTGTCCAGGGCGAAGGGCGTGACGATCGTATCTGGAACTCGGGGTTTAGACAAAGCATAGGCAGAAGTTCAAACAAGCCCATTACCGTGATCAAAACGGTATCTGTCGACGAGATACCGGCTAATCATTCCAATCTTTCGACTGCCTCCAGAAAAATCCACGTCTCCAAGCCAAGTCCTGATGCGCCTTCCCTCTTCCCGATTACCGCCGATGATCTCAAGCACACCTTCGTCCCAATGGCCCGGACTGCTGCTTGTTCCATGGACCCACATTCCAGTCGCGCAAGCTTCTGGTTCGTTCATTCCAACCCACGATCCACACATCATACTGCATAAGAACGCAGAAGCAACCTGAACACGACCTGTCCTTGCCCAAACGTCTGGCCAAGCTTCACGCACACGCAATAATTGTGCTGCTATCAGGGATGATTGAGCGCAAGTTCCAACACGAGCTGCCATGTGATCGGGACCTCCGAGAGCCGCTTCAATGGCAAGAGCGTGAGTGTGCGCCGAGGTATCCTGGGCAACCGGAACGTTGGGTATTGAGAAACATTGTGAGGTGAGCTGACTGTTGAGGTTGAGCCGAGGGTCTAGTGCGGCTAGATTTGGAACAGCATTTGCTTTCCACCAGACGAGAGCGTGCTGCGGGGGCTGGGTAAGTCGGTTGACGGGGGCGGGTGACAACGAGGAACTGACTTGGGCCGAGCCTCCTATTGCACGTATCCTCGCGAGGTCATGGTTTCTGTGGAGCTTTTCCAAGAGGATGTCTGAGTGCGGGTTCAGTGAGATCGAGATACCAAAAAAGGACAAGGCAAAAGCGGGAAGCAAAAATTGGTTCCGCTGGACAAGCAGAAAATGGAATGAAGACGTACCAAGTGCTTTGACCCACATATCGACCGGAGTCGTGTACGCATCACCTGGCGTGGTGAAAATGCCGCCCTGCGTCCTAGACACGAGGACAAAACTGTCAGCTCACAGACTGCACGACTAATACCGCCATGGACTGGATTAAAACGCGACGAAGAGATTCGGGGTGTATGGAAGAACGGATGGACGGGATGCGAACACTCACTGATACTCCGGTATCTCGGTGTCAAAATCCACGCACTCTACACCCATCAACTCAAGATTGTCATCCACGAGGGTGGCACGCAGCTGGTCGGTCGCCAACTCGATGCCGAGGAAGAGGGAGGATCCAGGTTTGGATTGGAGCATGTCTCTTGATCGTCCACGGTAGAGAGAGGAAACGAAGGGGGAGAGGGAGAAAGTAGTGCGGTTAAAGAGATGTTAGATGTACGATTAATGGCGCCCGTTTTTGATAACACGATGAACTGAGGAGATACCAGCCAGAGAGAAGGAGGAGGAAGCGGAATGATTTTGAGCAGATCACGACAGAGTTTTGGTCACGGTCAAACGGTCATCATCGTTGGAGACGACGGCCGAGAGTCTACATCACGAAAAGCCATCTGTACCACCAATTCACCACCACCTTTCCTTTTCCACCTCCCCTGCCCACTCCTCCGGTCGGCATCTTCCGCTCCCCCCCCCCCCCCCAGCTCACTCTGGATGTCGTTTCCTCCATTCTCCAAGCCCTTTTTCGAATGCGCGGGCATGAACCCCGTCCGGAACCAAACAAAAGGTCACCCCTTGAGGATAAATCAGATCCAGCTCCGGAGGCAAAGAGACAAATCATCAGGTGCTTACCGAGTGATTCCACCTCCTTATTACGTATTTCGTCGTCAAAGAAAAGCTGCAGGCTGGCAGTCAGATTGGCAGAAGAACCATTCTCCAAACTGACCATCTCAGAGTAGGGTATCCCTGTTGCTTCGTGCAGCTTGCGGAAATGCGTCTTCTTTGACCCTGTCTCAAGCTATTGTTTCTGTGGGGGATCGGTCTGGGCGAGGGCGCATACCTGGGTATATCTCCATTTGATCGAACAGCTTCTCAGCCACAACTGGCTTTCCCTGTTTGTCTCCGTCCTTTGCAGGGACCAGGAGGAGCGATAATGTTCGTCTCGCCCTATTGTTGAATCTCAGCCATTGCCTCTCCAAATCTCCGCGCCATGTCTTACACCGAAGGAGCGGTGGTTCTGGAACACGCTGCAACGAAAACACCTTCCGCCCTCAGTCGGTGCAAGATCTGAGGCACATCCTGGTAGAAACAAATCTCGTTGTCGTATCTGGGCCTTTACTCAGACCACGGTGGTTGGTTGGCGTGGTTTGAACTCTCACCTATCCAACACCTGGTTGGTCGTATTGCCATCCCTCCTCAGTGGTTCTGCTCACAGCTCAGACACTGTTGTCAACGCACACCGCTGCGGGTTTACCTGAAACATGGGTGTCGACCCAAAGGTCCCATAGAGTGTAACTGAACGTGAAATACATTAGCGAATTTCGACCCATTTTTGAGATCAGATAGGACAAACCGACTCTAAATCAAACGCAATTAGCTTAGGCATGCGATTCGCCATAGTGGTAGCTTGGGCGGGCAAACGACTGGGTTAGTGTCCTCGGCGGCGAAATGATGAGTCGCTCAGGATCACCAATGAGCGCTAAATCCCATCCCGCCCACTCCAGTGACGGCTCAGCGATCCGCAACGGGCGACCACGTCTGATTTACACGTTATCCAGGTTACCTGCGGATATATCTGGACTTGCCGTAGTCACGACGGTGCATTTTGGATCAAGACAAACCAAAGTCTGGACGCGAGATGAGTTCGTTGGCCTTCCTCGTGACGGAGCTACAGGTGCGCATTTACTGTTATCCATCGCCGTTTGGATGCTCAAGTGGCTGTAGTCTCTATCCAGCGAGACGAAGCGAAGACACCCGGAAGTCAGAGAGGTGTTTGTGGCGTCGTTCAGCTCACCGGTTTCCACACTAACGTCATCGCAAGGCTGCCGAGAAGTCGTTAGCTATCCTGAGGGCATCTCCAGAACAGGCCACCACAAACCTTGCATCTGGTATGCGCCCTGACCCTCACCCCGTCCTTTCCTGATCGCCATTTGCGCGATAGATGGACCACAGTCCGACGACCTCCTCCGCCCTGTTTTCATGGGATGCGCGACGAAGAATGCCAAGGTCGTCGCAATCTCGCTCGGTTCCCTTCACCGCCTCATATCCCTCAAAGCAGTCCCACAGTCAGCGGTCCCCGTGATTGTCAATACTATGGGAGATTGCGTTAACCAAGGGGTGGATATCCAGTTGAGGATTCTCCAGACGCTCCTATCGCTCATCACCAATTTTCCTTCCATCCATGGCGAACTCCTCGGTGACGTTGGTCATGTTGATAGCGTCTTACACTCAAGTATTAACCCGAGCGCGTGTAACAGGCTCTGCTCCTATGTTTCAAACTTCAAGAGTCTCGGATTGCGGTGGTATCCTCGACCGCCGCAGCCACGCTCAGGCAGCTGGTCATGTTCGTCGTTGACAAGGTCGTCGAGGAAGACAAACGGGAGGTGCTCAGCGACGTCAAAGATGTGTACCTGCCCAACGGTACCACTAGAGCTCTCAGTCCGGCTGCGCGTGACGCGTTTGCAGTTTTCGAGGATCTGTGTTTGCTCGCGAACTCGGAGAGACCCAATTTCCTCAAGTTGGAGTTCTTACACAAAACCTTCGCACTCGAATTGATAGAGAGTGTGTTAACGAACTACCATGACCTTTTCCGGAAGGTACAAGTGCCGCTTCACATCCTTACGTTTGCTGACCGGTGCTCCTTAGCATTCTGAATTGCTTTTACTCCTCCAACACCACCTCAGCCCGCTGTTGCTGAAGGCTCTATCCGAACGGCCCTTGTTCCCGTTGACTCTTCGGTCTACCCGAGTGGTATTCCTTCTACTGAAACAGTTCTCCGCTGAGCTAGACACCGAGTCGGAGGTCTTCATGATGCTCTTGATCAAGATCATCAGCGGTGGTAGTTCTAGCGAAGTGGATTCAAACCAGGAGCAGTCAGGGGTACCACCCCGTCCCTTGTGGATGCGGGTCCTTTCCATGGAAATTATGCGAGGGTGGGCAACAATCGATCTTTCAGTGAGGTAATAATTAAATTGCGGATTTAGGCTGTGTAGTGACTCCGAACTTATGCGGTCCTTCTGGGAACATTATGACGCTCAAGAGACCGGCTCGAAGGTGTTCACCTCGTTGATTACTGCCCTCAAACGGCTCGCGACCGAGAAACCGGCTCTCCTAGGAGTTAGCTCGCAGATGTCTGGAGTCGGTGTTCCGTCGAGTGGAGACGCTAACTACGGCCTCGACGTAGGTGGTGTTGCTGGGATGGTTGCCACAGCAGCGAGTGCTACAGTGTCGGGAGTCGCGGGGCTGATCGGAACTGGGGGTGGCCTGAGCGTGCAGGGGTCATCGATGAAACTACAATGGTAAGCTGGTTGAAGTGACCTTGTAGGACAGAAGTTGACCAGCGTCTAGTATCGATCAACTCGACAAGGCTGATTCACCTCCTATCCCCGAATCCTACATTTATCTGCTCGCGGTACAATGCATCGCCTCTCTTTGCGAAGGCTTCGCCGCGTTCATCGGCCCGATATACACCTCAATTGTCGTTCAGAAACCACGAACTGCCGGTGAATCGGTCATTCGTGCCCCTCCCGCCCTTGATGTCGACAACCTCCCTCAAGATGACAATGTAGCGCTCCAGCTTCGTTCTGTCAGAGACATGGTCGCCAGCGGGTGGCCAGCGTTGCTGGCGGCATTATCGTTCATCATATCCACGAATCTTTCAGACGAGTTGTTCGGAGACGTACTGGCTAGCTACCAGGCGATGACCAACGTCTCTGGCATGCTTGGGCTCACAACTCCCCGGGACGCATTTTTCACCAGCCTCGCAAAGTTTGCAGTTCCTACCAAGGTCGTATCGAGTGTGGATGGCGTCGAACCGCCCACACCACGGACAACACAGTCTCTGACCGATAACCTGGGGTTGACGGGTCCACCACTGCCACCCGGACTATCGGAGCGCAACTTGGCTTGCCTGAAGGTGTTCGTTTCTAGCGCTCTCTATCTCTCAGGGAGTCTCGACGAGAGTTGGTTCGACATTTTGGAGGTGCTGCAGAACGCAGACTATGTGTTGGCTTCCAAGGGAGGAAAACCTACCACTTCCGCTTCGCGCAGAAGTTCCATCATCCCAGGCACTGGCGCGCTGAGCCGATCCGTCTCCTCTTCCACTGCAACATCATCTACCTCCACCAGCGGCTTGCCCTCCTCTAGCACTCACCACCCTCTACTTACGGAACTCGATCCCTATAACGTGCAGAACGCCATTCAACGATTATTCGATGCATCGAAGAACCTCGAGGATGACGCGTTCAGACATTTTGTCAGCGCGTTGTGCAAGCTCAGCAGTGAGATGGTGGTGATGCAGTCCGGAGAACCTGGCATACCAGAAACTCCTACTTCTCCAACGCAATCGGAGGATGCTGGCTCTCTCGGTGCAACTTTGTCCCCTTCGCCCAGGACAAGCATAGCTCACAGAAGGCGCATGAGTGGCATCCATATACCGCGCACCTTGGTGAGTAGTCTACTGCTGATTATTTTTACGGGTTCCTGACATGAACCTCAGCGAAGCGGTGACTTCGGGATCAACAAGCTGGGCGGGGTTGCCCTCCTCAATGTCCACCGCCTCATCTACCGTTCACCGGACGTTGCCTGGAACACTGTCACCACCCATCTCCTTTCCATTATTCATATTTCCACCGCACCCCAGTCAATACGGATCCAAGCTGCCCGTATTCTAGACGAAATTCTGGTCGTAGTCCCACGGAACCTCAGCTCGATGGGGGAAACGAAAGCAGAAGTCCAGCAACGGGTTCTGCAAGTACTGTCCCAGCAGGTGATTTACGAAACTACCGCCACTATCAGCGGGACAACCTCTGTCGAACTGCGAAGAATGGGTCTGGAGACCCTCCATCTTATCCTTCAGTCCTCTGGGCATACGCTCGTAGTTGGTTGGGAGATCATCTTCGAAATGTTGAGCAGCGTGTGTAAACCTGCGACACCATCGATATCCAAGTCATCGGACTCTCTCGACTCCACCTCTACGGTTGAAGTACCCAAGCCAAAACCGCCCCCCCTTGGATATGTCAACGAGAAGGGTTACACCAGCCTCGTAAAGTTCGCCTTCCAATCCCTCACCCTCGTATGCGACTCCTTGACCTCGCTCTCCCCGGAACACCTCCGCCTTTGTATCAAGACTCTTGGGCAGTTCGGAAAACAGGCCGACACAAACATCGCCCTGACAGCTGCGGCCAGCTTATTGTGGGGGGTTTCGGACTCGATCCAGGCGAAACGGAAAGACACGGAGAAGGAGCCGGAGTATAGCACGCTCTGGATGTTCCTATTGGAGGAGTTGCTTGGGCTGTGCACTGATTCGAGACCTGAAGTCCGCGTGGGGGCTATCCAGACCTTGTTCCGAACGTTGCAACTCTACGGGGGGACGTTGAGTCTGGAGACATGGCATAAATGCATCTGGAAGATCGCTTTCCCCCTCCTCGAGTTGCTCACACAAGCTGTGAGGCAGGTTTCCCCTTCTCAATCGCATTCATATCCCCCTGATCCTGAGGTTATCTCGGCATGGGATGACTCAAAATCCCTCGCTTTCTCGTCGATTGGATCCTTGTTTTCCGACTTCTTGGTTTCAAAAATTGCCCACCTCGACTCCTTCGTCGACGCTTGGGATACATTCCTCGGCCACGTTCGTGATTCGTGGCTAAGCGACAACAGGACCATTACGGCTCCCGCGTTGCGTTGCCTTGAAAAAGGTCTTCGGGCATTCTCGAGCGCGGACGCGGATTTCAAGGGACGTGTTGTGGAGTCTTGCGAACGAGTGTGGGAGAGTTGTGATACGATGGGCAAAGAGTTGACGGAAGTACCTGGCGTTTCCGCATCGGATAAGCCCCATATCTCCTTCACCCAGGACAGTCTGGTTGCATACGTGGACATTTTAAACCACGCCAGGGCTCTGACACGTTCTCTTGAAGAGAGTGAATGGCCGTTAGAACGTCTTACGAGACTCATGTCTGTATTGAAAGGTAACGTAACAGAAATTGTTGCGCCGGAGCTCCTATCCTCATACAACCTCAGACGTTCTCACATACAGTTTTTCTCCCGAGTACCGACCGGACATCGACAATCTTAGCCCTGTTCAAGTAGCGGTAACGGAAGTTATCCAAGATATCGATATGACATCACCTGGCGTTCCCTCGTTGATCCTACGTGACCTCTCAGAATATGCCACGCTTCCATTCATGGCAGCCTTCGATGTGCCCTCCCCAGGCACCAAGCCGCAGAAGCGTGTTTCGTACATCGCAATATCGAAAAAGGTCATGCCGCAATTGGTGGATCTCTTCTTGAAGTTCAGGGCAAACCCAGAGATTTATGTCAATGGAACGTTGGAGGCTATCCTGTCTGTGAGTCATATGTACCTCTGCCTGCCCAACTATAGGCTAAATACTATCCGATAGGCGTACTCAATCCCTATCAAGCTGAAGTATGATTGTCCGGCCCCATCGAAATTTGGGAAAGACGCCCCGTTGTGGAAAACCGCTACGACAGCCTTCCTGGTTATCGTCCGCGAGTTTGCTCTGCAGCTTAAAAACCTAGGCGACAGTAGGTCTTTGCGTTCTGGTCATCTCCTGCAGCTCTGAAGATTTTGCCAGAAATATCCGACGATAGGATAGAGGGGATTTGGAGACAAGTTCTCGAAGTCTTCAGGGGCGGTATCCTCGCGGATTGGTGAGACCAAGTTCCCCTTTCATAACATCCACTCATCGCCGCAAGTTTCTAGCTCTGCCGTATTTAGTTTCCCACCTGAAACCCAGGAATCGGAAGAGAATTTCGATCTCGCTCTAATTGCCTCGCTGGAGATAGACGTCGTTCCACACCTGGGAGATTCCCGCGTCCCCGACTACTTGGTCCTACAACTCGGCAAGATGTTGCACTCTGGGAGTCAACTACAACAGCCCGAGGACGGTCATAATCCAGAAATTAAGTCACCCAATATCGCTGGTCCGGATGTGTCGGGGCTGAAGTCCCACAGTGGGAGGAAGTCGTCAAGCAAGGGCGGCATTATCGTGGAAGTAGAGATTGGGACTACCAGGTCTGGGAAACTCGTTCCAAGGGAAAGGTTCTCATATTGGTGTTTCGACCTGTTGGTTTTGATCTGTTCCGACGTAGCAAAAGGTATAGTCGGCCACAGTTCAGGTTTTCCATTTGCTAAACACTACCAGATCGGGAGCCAAATAGGAGACGAGTCGCCTCGATATGTCTCCCCCTGCTCCTTAGCAGGTGTCGATCTACGCTTGTGGGGTACATTGCGGATGAAGAACTGAGGGGAAGCCTCCCGTTCCAAAGGTAAGTTTTTGTGCTATCGGTTGGCCGCTCGCGTGATGATAATCGGCCCAGGTTTCGGGAGGAGGAGTTGTTGTACGTCCTGAGAAAACTGCTGAACCTCCAACTTTGGCCTGGCACTCTCTGGGCCGCCCTGTCTCCGTCACCATCGCAGTATGCGGTCCAACAACCGTGTATGTATACTGTACAATCCAACCCTCCTTTACTCTCGGCTCACACCCGAGTTTGCAGTGATTGAAACCTCACTTGACCCAAAGAGTCTCATCACCGATGCCGTCAGACGGTCACCCAAAGCACACTTATTCCACTTCTATCATGTTTTCTGCGAGATTACCTCGCTCCCGCGCAAAACACCATCCGCCTGGCTTTCGTCACCTTCAGAATATTCCACCGACGAGGGTCGAAGCCGTATTGCTCAGGAAGAGCAAGAGAAAACGAAGGATTTCGCCGAGTTCGATGCTCGAACCCTCGCTCGAGAATGCCTAAAAACGATCGGCCAGGAGATGGGTTTGCCCAGGTGATCGCGTATACGGTTTTGGATCAGTCTTTCAATTTGTGCATATTACCGTGCGTTATTTTGTACTGCGCTTCGCCCCTATAGGACCTCGTTCCTCCAAACCACGGGAGGCGGCTTCGTAGGCGCTCAATGGTTTCGGAACCTTATCTGAAATACTCTCGCTCGTCGCTCCGGGGGTTTCAGGGAGTTGTTTCCGGTTTCGGTCGCAGTCAGCTTCCGGTTTCGTGGATCTGCCCCTGCTTGAGCGAGGATGCGTACGATGGCGCCAGCAATCGGGCGTCGCAAATTGTCGTTGAGTGCATCCGCATCTGCCCCGCGGGTGACCAACTCTTTAACGAGATTCGCACGTCCTGAATACGCCGCCAACGTCAGGAGTGTTTTCCCTATGGTCACTTTACCAGTCGCGGTCTCGGTGTGAGAGAGGGTGATCCTGGTCGAATTTGCGGATAGCCCGGCGTCGAATGCAGCAAGAAGCGCGGTTCGGTCGTTTTTTTCGCGCAATGTTGAACATCTTCGTGGTAGATTCAATGGCCTCACTCGGGAGTTGTATTGCGGGGCGAGCGAGTTCACCACAAGGTGAAGGGGGATTTCAGCACCTGGTTTGGGTCTGGAATGTTCTAGCCTCACAACAAGCCGCGCCCAGCAAATCAAGATCATTCATCACATCAATCATGTGAAGGCGCACAGCCTGATCACTAAGCATGACTAAGCATGACTCACGCTGACTAAATTTCCACAACTGGGACTATATATACCAGAGGTGTGGGTAAAAGCCCCCAGAAAACACTTGCCTCACAACACCCATGAAGAACAAGAACACAATGGAGTTACCACCCCTCCCCATCAGTGTGACCCTCAACCAGAAAAGCACAGGAGCAATCCTACACATCAACTGCCAAAGTGATGGGAAAGCAACAAGGGAGAGGGAGGATAGGGAAGAAGGTCATCTACAGGCAAAACAAACTTGGTTAGGCAAGCTGGGATGCCTGCTCAAGATTTATGGAGAAATTGAATGTCAGTGGCTTCACTCATCAATGGAGTCTGACACAAACATATCACTTCTTCCAGACACATTCAATGATCCATGGGCATACAGTATCTCAGACTTTCCTGAACATTACAAATTCTTTGCTGTGGAGCGACGGGCAAAGGGGAATGATCCTCCCAGAAAGGACTACTATTTATGTGGTACGGTTTCCTTCCCTCTATATATGTGACCTTACTGAGAATTTATTTTTAGGTGGGGGCCCTAAGTATAGGTCCCCCCAAGAATTTTACCCCCATTTGCATTGGTTACTTGATAATGCTCAGGGGGTCAGAAAACCATGCACCTGCCAATACTGTGATCCCAGCAGATCACAAAAACAAATCAATAAACTCTTCCCACTGCCCCCAAACAAGGAAAGTGCCAAAGGGCCCAAAGGACCCAAGAGACATAAGCAAGCAGGAAGGGTGCAGGGTCCCAAGGGTGTTACCATCAAGAGGGGGTACATTGTGAACCGGAATTCCATTACCAGTGGTCCAGTAGCCACCCTGAGAGGTAGATGGGGGAGGCACAAATCTATTGGTTACAAGACAAGCCACCCTTTCCAATCTTGAATTTCTTTCTTTCTCTTCATTCTGATGAGCAGCCGCTTTTTTCTCCCTTAAACCCATGGACTCTCCCTACATTTATGGTACTCATTCTATTAGGTAGCCCTTTGGCGGGTTTTTGAAGCCTTCCTTTTAGACATGGCTTTTATGATTTTCTTTAACCTGTATGTTATGGTTATAACCTATGTTACTTTTCATGTATGGGACTGCAACCCTGGTGGTTGTAAATATGCGCAGGATAAATAGAAATACGTGCTATGCTCTAGATATTGACATTGTGATCGATGCTGTCCATGGACACAGTCATGTACACCACCATCTGAGTGACATTCACCGATTCATACGCTGGTTTTCATTGCGCATCCGATAGCGCGCGGTAGAAATGAAATGAAGGGATATTCAAAGGAGTGTATGGCTCACACCACCGGAAGAATAAGATGTGTCCAACGACGAGAGAATCGAGATGTAAGCGCGAGGAGAGGGGTTCAAGCGGGTGGTAGAACGAGCAAGGAGATTACCATGGCTTGTGCTGGTAGCCAACAAACGCATCCCACTTCTTCAAACACGAGTAACCGTCATAATCTGATGGTGAATCGTACGGTTAGTCGCTGACTACCATGAGAATACCGTACAACTTACCAAAGCTACGGTTAGGATTGCAACCACACCTTCCGTTCTCCCATGATTTCTTCTCTCGTGGGCAGTGCTGATAAGGTGCGTGCTCATACCCAATCTCGTCGAAGAAGTGGATTTGATCTTTGTGTGCGAACAAAGCGGCCCCAATGCTGTGGACCGGTGCATCACCCCACCGCTAATGAATCACAGTGCTGAGTTAATACCCAACGGCGGAGATGAGGAACTGGTACAAACTTCGTAGTAAAAACCGCCCGAAGCCTCCAAGTAGTCAACATAAGCGGTGTAAGCTGGGGCGCGCCAGAAGTCCATATCGGCGACTTCGAAGTTGGACCAGACTGTGAGGTAGTGAAGTCAGCGCGAGCGGTCACGGGCCCGAATGGGGATGGGCGACTCACAATGACAGAGGTTATACTCTTCTCCGCCATTATCAGAAATGAAATTCATGGCATTGCCTTCAGCTACGTATTCTGGATGCGTTTTCATGAAGTCTAATTCCCATGTCTGGTCTGTGTCTGTCCCAAGTAAAAGATGGGAACCACATACCTTTCGTAGTTTGCCACAATGTCTCAATCGTGGATCTGTACTCATACATTGTGATAGTAAAACCTGGGGAGAAGGGAGTTAGTGTCAGGAAAGTCACGGAGCAAGGTGCGGATACATACCGTAAACCTTGTTGTTGTCTTCCATGTATAAGAATGGATCGAAATCGATGTCGCAGTGGAAGTGGACGTCCGGTCTAAATGTAGTTTTAGGGGTCGTATCGATTCCCGAGGCATCAAAACAACCTACTCGACACGCCAATACCATTTGTACTTCTGCATCAGCTTATGCTTGTAGAAGGTTCGTGAGTTATATCGACACATGTTGCGGTAAGAGACACTGCCTGTGGACAATTCAGGATGAGATTCGTGCTCGGTGGCGGGTACTCACTGCCATAAATAACATGCTCCAACTTCTTCCTCCCAGCGGCAGCCTTCTCTTCGTCAATCCAATCGGGTTGGAACCAGTCGTCGTGAGGGATTAACCCAAACTCGACTTTGCCATCGATGACGTTGAACATACGTCTAGATTCAAATTAGTGGGGATGGGGTGAGACGGGCAAAAAACGTACTGTTTGAATTCGTCGGTGAAAGGTTCCTCGTTCAAGAAGACCCACGGGTACCGGAACTTGCTGTTGAATCGGTCCTGGATCCGCCTGACGCTCCAGACTGCGTTGTCTAAGTCGCTGTTCCTGGCCAACATAACCATTGTGGCATTGGCCCTCTGGATATTCAAAGGTTTGCTTGTGTTGAAGTTTGATGGGACGTAGTACTTGTCGGGGACGTATTCGTGAGGTTTGGAGGTGAACTTGTTTTTGATGTTCGAGATGGAAGTAGCGCGACCATATTCTTGGTGGGTGAAGGAAAGGATGAAATGGAGGCTGATCTGTCGAACACAAAAATGTCATGACCAATGATAAGACGGCGGCCTGGGTCGCGGGCGATGCTTACGATGACGAGAACCACAAGGACGATATACCGCCCTATAGGAGACATGGTTCGTGTGAAGGGAGTGGAGCGTGAGTTCATGGTTTTTGGCGCACAGTTGCGAGGGCGCTGCACCATGGTGACGGTGCTGCGCATGCGCAAGCCCCTCGCTCGGTGTTTTTTAAAGGCGTACTGTACAGCACTACAACAGACACAATCCTTCCGAGATGGCCCATGGACCCTACTATGTCACCGGGCGACACCACAACACCATGATTTGCGTCCTGATTGCGTTCAGGGTCCTTCGAAAACCAAACGGTTTCAGTGAGCCAACGGTCACCACCTGGCCAGGGTCAGCGAGAGCTTCGAGGCAACCCTCGTGAATTTCGTACCTGGCGGAATTAAGCACCCTCATCCACGTCAGCCGGTGGGTTTTGTAGATCAAGTCCCCTGGTGTCTCGGTGGACTTCTTCATCCTCCACCGCCATCTGGTCAACAGGTTCTTCGTCTTCCTCCTCTTCGTCTTCCCCCTCCTCTCCCTCATCCTCTCCTTGGCTTTCGTTTACGTCAGCCTCTTCAGCATCCTCCACATCGTTCTTTTCAGCGTCGACATCCATGTCTGCGTCAGCAGGCTGGCCCCGAGTATTTCCGTCCTCGTCCTCAGACATCGGTACAACGGTGGCTGCCCCCTTCCCTTTCTTTGGTATGGACTGGGGTGGGCCCATGGAACTCGCAGGGTCAGTCGCAGACGTAGAAGTGGATCCTTTGCTTTTCGCACCCGCGGATTTGCGACCAGATTTCTGAAGTTCGCGGTATACTGGAGGGTGTGTTAGAGTAATAGACGTCACCCGCTGGTTCAACCCACTGGGTAACTCGTCTTGGAGAGGTCCCACGAGGTCCCCGAGTTGCAGATGCTCGAGCGCTCTCAAAACATCAGAGGCAGATATACTCTTGTGTTGTTTCCCTTTGGCTATTTCATGAGCGCTGAGTTGGGTTCAGAAAAGGCGTGGAACCGGTCGCAGCTACGAGACGTACCCGGCGGCTGGGGTGATCGTTGAGTTGAGAGGGTTTTCTGTGATCGCACGAATGTGTACGCACCCAGGCAGTTAATAAAGACCGTAGAACCCTTCAAGAGTGCGAGAATAGTTTCCTTCTGAAACTTGCAGTTATCTGGAACCTGCGCGTGTTTATCACCCAAGACGCGTTGACGGTCAGAATCACGCACTGATGCTCTTGCAATTTTTGCGACGAGCGATCTTGGAAGTTCGTAGTTGTAGATACCATCCGATGCCGCGCTTTGCTGAGACTCGGCCGTTACGCCTGCATTTGCGGCCTTTTCTTTGGGCGGCATTGGGAACGTGCGGTCGCGGGTGGCGGAGGTCACGGGAAAGAACGCGGCGAGTCACGCGTGACCGTCGCGTCGCTCATTACAGGCGTTTAATTCCTCAGTTGTTCACCGCTTTTATTCGCCCTCTGCAATGTCCGCAATTCCATCCTCCCCCGCCTCTTTGGCTGCGACAGACGCCGACTTCCCTCCAAGCACAATAGTCTCTTCTCCACTGGCTACAGATGCTGCGGTGTGTATCTACCTCCTGGGCAGCCACGGAGACCTAATTATAGCTGGCTTTGGAATACAGGACTGGGAGGAATCATCGGTCGATGACCAGGAAGCAGGGGAGAAGGTGTGCTACCAAGATCCCAGCCTGTCCCCGACCCCTAACAACCCACCCAGAAATCAGAGGATGACGTCGATCGCTGGACTCGCCTGGAATTTCTGCTGAAGAAATCCGCCGCCTACGCTCAGCTGCTGAAGCAAAGGATGCAGTTGACTTTGCAGCGCCAACGCCAACTTGAGATGGGAGAGGATGGCTCAGATTCCGATGATGCTCCCAGTGCCAGGAAAGGCAAACGTAAACGCAAGGAGACAAAGTCGTCATCGTTTGGAAGGAAGAAGGTCAAATTGGAACTCGATGAAAACGACACGAGAATCTTTAGACAACCTCAGCTCATTACTGGGACTAAACTGAAGGACTACCAGCTCGAGGGCGTTGCCTGGATGGCTGGTCTTCACGAGAACGGTATATCTGGCATCCTTGCTGATGACATGGGTCTGGGGAAGGTATGGACACAATACCACAGGTATCTCTCCACGCGCTTACAGTCACACAGACGCTCCAAACGATAGCATTCTCGGCTTATTTGCGTGGTCGTATGAGGAACCCCTTCCTCGTGGTCTGTCCTCTTAGTGTTCTCCACAACTGGGAACAAGAGTACGTCAAATTTTCTCCGCAGGTAAATTGTCGCGTCTTCCTCCCACGTTGTATCTCAACCTCCCAGATCCCCGTCTGCGTTTATCATGGAACTCCTCAAGAACGAGCCGAGATGCGGGGCACTGTCATGAGCCTCGACCGCATACCAAAAGATGAGGAGCCAGAGGACGAGGCGCCCGAGCCTCAGCGGACTCGCCGTGGCAGGAAGAGTAAAGGTCGACCTACGAAGGGGCAGAACCCGATCCGTAAAAAGGAACCATCGCCCCCCGCCGAAGAAACCGGGAATTCTCCCGTCATCCATGAAACGGAAGAATCAATTCACGGACGGGCGTTGAAGAACAAGTTCCCTGTGGTTCTGACAACGTATGACATCATCATGAGGGATCGTGCCCACTTGACGCGTTATCCGTGGGGCTTCATCGTGGTTGACGAAGGCCATCGCTTAAAGAACATGGACTGTAAGTTGATGCAGGAGATCAAGCAATATGAGAGTGCAGGTCGTATGATTCTGACAGGGACGCCACTGCACGTAAGTCTTCTATGGCGACCACGGATTCCATTTATCTCATCCTTGCAGAATAATCTGTCTGAGCTGTGGTCATTACTGAACTTCATTCTTCCCGACATTTTCAACGACCTCTACTCTTTCCAAGAATGGTACGTGAGTGTATGCCTTCCCGAACGCCGCCAATAACCCGCGACAGGTTTAACCTCTCGGCAACACAAACCGAACTGTCCTCTCAGCGATCTGCTGAGATTGTCAGCACCCTGCAGGCTATTATCAAGCCTTTCCTTCTCCGGAGACTCAAAAGCGACGTGGAGAAGGATTCGATACCCCCGAAAAAAGAATACCTCATATATGCCCCGCTCACGGAGACCCAAAGAGAAATCTACGACGCAATCGTTGACGGAGGGCTGAGATCGTATCTGATGGGTGGCAAGGAGAAGCAGCAGGCGGCTGTCGAGGTTGATGAGGGTCCAATGAAGCTCAGGAGCGCGAAGTATAAGAGCGGGAAGCTGAAGCAGACGGCTTTCGACATTCTAGACGGTGACGATGATGAATACTTCAAACTCTTAGAATCAGGGCAGCTGGAGGAGAAGACAAAGCGGAAGAAGGAGGAAAATCTGGCGGAACTTGGCCGCAAACACCAACTGCAAGCCAAGAGTATGTTTGACATCCCTCGCTCGATACCTCGCTAACGAGGTCGTTTCATTCCAGCCAAGAAGATCAATAACATGAAATTGCAGAATACTGTCATGCAGCTTCGAAAAGTCTGCTCCCATCCGTTCCTGTTCGATTGGCCTGTGGACGAACGCACCAGGCAACCCATCGTCAATGAAGACCTCGTCCACGCGAGCGGAAAGATGATGATGCTGGAACGTCTCCTTGATGAACTGTTCGCCCGGGGCCATAAGGTCCTCCTTTTCAGCCAGTTTACCATGATGCTAGATATCATCGAGGTCCGTTCCTTATCTAACTTGGCATATACATGTCCTTATATCCTCGGCAGGACTGGGCAACCGAGTTTAAGGGTTGGCGTCTATGCCGAATCGACGGATCTACCCCCGCCTCGGACAGGTCAGAACAGGTTGCCCTCTTCCAGAACCCTTCAAAGAACGAGAAGAACCCACCTCGATTGTTCTTACTGAGCACACGTGCTGGAGGTATGGGCCTCAACCTTGTCGCCGCGGATACCGTGATCTTCTACGATCAGGATTGGGTGAGTGAAGTGTCCCCGAAATAAACTCTGTCTTCTCACGGGACCATGTTTCATAGAATCCTCAGATGGACCTCCAAGCCCAGGATCGAGCGCACCGAATCGGACAGACGAAACCCGTCCTCGTTTTCAGGTTGGTTACGAATCATACCATTGAGACGAAAATCATGCAACGGGCGACGGAGAAACGACAGTTAGAAACCCTGGTCATCGCCAAGGGTACGTTGCTCCGTGGTACACTCACAATGATATCGCTGAGCGTGTCCGCGACAGATAAATTTAGAGCCCCCACCATGGCAGCGGAGAAACCAGCAACCAAACAACAGACGATGGCCCAGATCGCCGCGGACCTCTTGCGCCTTGAAGGTGAACAAATCAAGGTAGTCCCGAAGGGCGAAGTGGGAAAGAAGACAGTCCTCCTGAGTGACCAAGAACTGGAGATGCTTCTTAATAGGAACCGTGACGAGATGGCGAACCGTGGAAAGGGTTGGAACTCCGCTGGTGTTGATTTGGAGGAAAGTGATACGAACGCTACCGCTGCTTTCGCTGTTTTCAATGGACAAACGGAGCAAGATGGGAGCGACGTGATGTCAAGGCTGATGGGTGAACCAGTGGCAGAATGATTGGTAAGTAGATTACGAACGGGTAAACATATCACAAGTTGTATATAATGCTTTCGATAGAGGACAGATGATACCCGAATTACCGACAATTTAGAATCAAGTCCGGCCCTTGAACTTGTTGGATATCCAAGGCTCCACCCGCCGAATCCCCACACCTACCCCAAAGATGACCGCAAGATCGACAAACAGGCTTCCCGCAGCAGCGGCCATAAACCTCGGCGCAAAAACTTTCCAAACCATCAGATGTCTCCTCAACCACGCAGCGCTCGTTGCGCTTCCGATCAGCAGGACCTCAAAGTACATCATCATCCCCAATGCGGCTTTCAAGGCGTTTCGCTTTACGACGATGCCTGACTCTGGGCCGGTGGCCGCCTTCGAGGTGGTAGGTGAAACGTTCCATGTCGCTAACAATGGACTAGCGAGCGCAAGGAGGAATTGCGGGCCAAACGTATTAAGAATGACGAGAGCGGGAGAGATCGGGTATCGGAGTGTGGAGGTCAGGAGGAAGGCGGTCTTCCATTGGATAGAAGATATCGTGGATTGGTGTCCGGTACCGTAGAAAACGTGGAGCCCGAGGAGGGCAAGGGGAACGATCTCCGCGAACTTGATCCCTTGTGAGTGTATCCCCATTGTGTCGACGTCAAGGATAGCTGAAGGGTTTGCGGTATCGAATGCCCGAGCGAATCCGTGAACGTCCCGGACACTATCTACAACCTCCACGTAGGCGAGCAGAGCGACTGCGGTCATCGCGAGCACGATTTGGCCCGTCAATTGGGTTACAACGTATAAGAGTCCGAAGAAAAGACTCCAAAATATGAGATACGGAGCTCCATACGCGTTGGCGAATCCAAGCACGGTGACCTTCTTGTCCGTAGTACCGGCCTGTTGTTCCGATGTAACATGAAGGGACGCGGGAACGGCGTACCACAGGAGAGGACCAACGATTAAAAGGAGGGACACAGAAGCCCAACCCATCACAGTTCTGGAGGTGCGGAATGTCGTGGACCAACTCGGGCCCCAAACTTCCGTCGATTCCATCCACTCAAGGATCCAACATATGGTACCTAGTGTCAACGCTGGTCGAAGCACACCACGCGACACGACCTTGGATATTCCATTGAAGGACGCGGAGATTGAGAGGAATCGTCCAATGATGGAAGGGGTTCCAAGCGCGGCCGGGAGAGCGAGGACAGCAACGAGGAATGGTGGTGTGGGAAGGGAGGAAGAGGAGAAAAAGGTGACGCTACAGTGAGGCTGCTGTTCTTCGCGACATACGGTACTGGAGCCGATTAGCCGAGTGCAGATTACGAACAACCCACTGAATCCAATGACTCGGTACCGGAGTCTCGGGGTGGGGGCAGTAAACCCAACGACGATGAACGGCACCATAGATGACACCAGGAAGAAGGTAAGAAGGCGATCTTCCCAGAACGTGAACGAATTGGAAGAGAACGCGAGTGCGTGGAGGATTAACAGAAGTGGGAATGATCGTAGCAATTTCCATGAGAGGGTCGGCTTGAAGTGGCGAATGAGGTGGAAGGAAGCCCCGGCTGCGAGTCCAAACAACGCGCCGTCCAAGTAACCGGCTGGCGTAAAAAACCCCAAGGGGAACCCTAGGAGTGCGATTTGAACGGCCGCCTTGGCATTCCTGATGAGCATCTTTGCCGACCACGTTTCGATATCATGATTGATCTTCCCAACCCGGTCAAAGAGTACCCACGAGGCCACAAGACCAAATAGCAGGGTTAACAGCCCGAGCACCATGAGGGTGACATTGAACTGCGCCCAAAGAGACCGGCACGCATCGAGGGCAAATCGGGTATAGTTTTGCAATGCAACCAACTCTTCATCCGAACCTGCCGATGACGCAGTTACCGACCACGATTCCACCAGCTTCGACCAAACGCCATCGAGTTCGCCCCCGGCGGAACTTGATCTATACGTATCGAGGTACCGTTTGACCTGTGCAGCGTTCGTCCGAAGAGCCTTCTGGTATTCGTTTCCGCGGCTGAACAACTCGGGTATTACCACCCCAAGGTTGTTGAATGGAATCCGGAGGCCAAGAAGTAAAGAGAGCGTTGGAACGAGGTCGATTTGTTGGATGTGGCGATGGTCTACAGGTGCGCCAGGGAATGTCGCGGTCGGCAGAAGCGAGGCGGGGATGTCTGACAAAGTTCCCGCTAACGGGACACCCTTACTGTAGATCCACATTCCGGGCGAAGTTTCCAGCTCCCCATCCCCACCATGGTCACCGCGAGTGTCCATCCCATGATCTCCCAACACAACGAGCAGCGTGTCCTGATCCAACCTCTCCACGACCCGCGTGAGGACATCGTTCATCTGCTCCAGCTTCGTGGTCATTGTTGGTGTGTCGGGTCCAACTCGGTGGCCAACATGGTCGACACCTAACCCATGGCCGATGATAACATCCCAGGATTTGACATCCTCTTCGAGCAGGGGGAACAGGTGGCGGATAACACCCTCATCCACCGTATGTAAATCTTCGACGTTGAACGAGTCATATGGGAAGGTCTTGTCGCGTTCAAAAGAGGTGGGGAACACTGTCATCCATGTGTCGTCACCCATGAAAGCGATCTGAGAACACGACAATGTCAGAAGGGCGTAAGCTGGAATAATCAACTGATGGACGCACTCGTTTGCCACTAAGCCGAAGCTGGTTCACAACGGAATCTTCATCAACTGCAGAGCCTCCAAAGCTGTTCCCAATGTCGACAAACGTCGGTAACGAGCCCGTTGTGATACCCTTGATGCGTTGGAGGGTCGTTGTCGGAGGGTCTGAGAATGAATTGAATATGAAGGAGTGACGGGGCTGTGTCTTGGTGAGTTGGGCTGGTAAGTTTAACACGCCATGGTGATATGGTGAACGAGGTTGTGGAGGGTCCGGGCTGATGAAGTCGAAGCGCAACGCGTCGATGATGAGGATGACGGCTCTCTTGTGTGTGGGTGTCAAGGGTTCATCGTGAGTGTTGATTTGTGAGAGCGATAGACGAGTTAAGAGAAAGCCCCTGGTGAACAAATACAAGCCGATAGCATGGATTACAAACACCCAGACGAGAACGATCAAGCTCTTCATCAGGGTTGTTGGCAAGAATGGAGAGGATCGACGCTAGAGCGTCTATTTACCTTTGGAAAGTCCGATGTCCTCATATCATATCCAGGACCTTCGTCTTGTCCTTCCCGCTCTCGACTTCGACCTGCGCGTAAACAAACATTGCGCTACCACCAGCGCGTTGTTCCGAGGGTGGCTCCAGGAACTTCTCCCTGAAGACATCGCTAGAGCGGAAGAATGGTCTGCCCACAGGTTCGACCTCTTGTGTTCACTTTGCTTCCCAACAATCGATCTCCCACAACTCCTCCGTATCAGCAAGCTTTGTGCGCTGACATTCCTGGCGAACGATGGACACACTCGGGCGGAGACTTCTCCGTCTCAATGCCTCACTGGGTATGTCCCTTGCGTGAAACCTGCTTTCAAGGCTCTGACTCAGTCTGCGGTGCGTAGCGGCTCAACGCCATATCCCAACCTTCTGAGCCCGGAGCACTTACTAGAAGTAGCCCGTTCTATGCGAACAAGCCGGCTGCAAGAGTTGGAGAACCTCTCTCCTGCCGTTCCGGGCACTGCTTTCTTGCGATTCGCTGGCAACCTACTTTCACCACTTTACTCGTCCCAAGAGACGAATACGGAAAGCTCTCACCCAGGCCTCCTTGAATTTTTGGCCGTCCTCGAGAATGCATATGACCGCAAGTTCTCCGATGAACTCATCAACGTTGCTTCCCTTGCAACTCTGTGGAGGTGTACAACGAACATCATAATGTGGTCCCAGGTGATTCGGCGGAGGGAACAATTCCTCATTGCAGGAGACCTGACTTGCTTGGCAGGACCTTGCTTCATACACATCCAGGCATCCTCAAACGTGTGATCGATGCATCGTATGCTCCTCCGTAAAAGGGCGGGGTTTAACCTTGCAAGCGGTTGTGAACGACGTTCGACGGAGCATAAAATCTGAGGCCGGGAAGTTCACCCACGACTACGGCTCTCTAACCGGGGCCACCCGTAACAACGAAGATGCCGTCACGGTTGCCAATGCTATGCGAGATTGCATCGCTGGGTTCACCCATTGGATATACGAAGGTGAACGCTATTTTGGTAAACGATATGAGGAGGTAGCAAAGTTCGGATGGATATTTACGGACACCAGCGGTACCGAAGTAGACGCATCATAACGCCTTCTTCATCTTCCAAACACCGCTCGCCGTTGTCCTTTAATGCTCCCCCTGGTTCTGGGTGCAATCCCCAGATCTAATTGTTTGGTGATCAGCCAGCGTGAACCTATGTAACCCATTTTAGATATCCACCTTGCGAAGGCACATTCTGGTGAACCAAAAACGGTCTGCACATTGGGTTCGCGCACCCTTTCATTGCGCCTTCATTGGAGGGTGACTCGATCCGGTACGTTGAAAACATAGGGTAGTGGTTGGAAACACACCAGCACCGCCGTTTGGGTCAACGTATCTAGAAGCCCTGCCCTACGGTTTCGGCGACCTGATTGGATGGAGAAGTCGGTCAACGCGGCGATACGTTTGTCGGCCCGCGCACCTCAACTGTCCAACCAAGCGAAGAACGTTGGATCAGACGAGTCAATGGTGGTGCGGTCGTGCCTGGTCGACATCAATTCGAAGGTGCCGCCCGAGTCTCGGAAATTCGACGGAGAAGGGGGAGGAGACCGGCCGCAACCAAACTCCAGGCACCGGCAGCCCACTACCGATTGTGAACTTGGCCGCCCCGATCCCTTGTGTTAGCGTGGGTCGCGCCTCGACCAGGCGAATAAGCAAAGGTGACTGGGGATTGTGTTTGCCGCTGGGGTGGCCTGAAGTGATAGTAAAAACTCAGCTTCACGAGAGCAACCCCTTGGCGCCCTGGTTCTCACTGCGCACGGCAATTTTTGTCGTGCGTCCTGGCCGGGACACTCAGCAACATATACGAGCGGCAAGGAAAGCGGAATGCTGTCAACCCATAGCGGTAGACGCGGCGCAGGTTCCAGGAAATTATCTTGGCCGAACCACGTTCCGTGCGATGTGCTCCAAACTCTGATCCAGACCTCTCAGTCTCATGGGCAGTGCTCAAACCCACTCGCACCGCAGGAGGTGCCTTCATTCGTGCCCAAATACACTGAATGTAGTGCACATGTCATGTTCCTATCTAACACAGGTTATCTTATTCCTCAGTCACTCGATATTTCCTACGAGTGGTCTTGGTTACGGTTGTAACCTCAATCACCGTCGTACCGTAGTCCTGGTTGTTGCAGAGGTCATGGTCTGGGACCGTGGTTTCCCCCCGCTCTCGAAGGAATTGGCAGGGGTGAACTTCCAAACGCGGCAAGGCAGAATTCTCTCGTCGTCCGTTAGCTGGACCTGCAGAACTTTTATATGAAACCGGCGTGGGTTGTGAAGGTGAGTAGACGTTTACTTTCGCTCAGTTGTTCTTGGATCCGAACCCTTCAAGGTCCCAAGATGTATTCTTCTGACCCCAGTTGAAGGTACTGCAACCTCGATGTGTCACCACACCGCCACGCATACCGGACGTATTCAAAGCCTTTGTATATCTCATCTTCTGCTATCTTGATACCCCATGCCACCGGAAAGGGGGAGACGCAGATGGGGCTCGTATTCGTCAATCCCGCTTTTACGGTACACAAGTAGTCAGGTTTCCTCACATACTCGGGGTGTTCCTACAGCTGCCAGCCCCGGTGCTGTTCAGGTGTGCCACGTGGATTTTATAACCAGTACCGAACGGCAGGACCTCCCACCATAAAAGATGGATTTGCGTTCCACTGGAACAACAAGTGGTGCAAGCAATGCCGTCATCCTTCTCCAGGCCGGGTCGGTGACAGAGTTCCATAGAGTGCTCGTGGATGTCACCGTCTTGCTCACGAGGTTCTGGACTTAGGACACACGAAGAGTAAGTTGAACGTGCTACACGCCCCGGTGGCACCAATCTCCGTCTGATCCGCTCCGATGAGTCCAGCAAAGGAGAAAAAAAAAAAGAAGGCTGATTGCAGATCTTTGCAAACAACCAAGCAATCTTCCATCATGGGCGTGGGGGTCATAAGCTACGATTTCCCCTTGAGAGCCGGACCTAAGATCGATTAAACGTCTGATTATCGTTTGCCCGATTCCCGTCACCGTAACTGTATGTCAGTGCGGCCAAGGATCACCGGATTGATATAAACCATCCAAGAAAATATCCTCTCTGCTTCTCGTTCTACCACCGACCCACCCTCTGATGCTTCGCCTTGACGATATGCATCGCCCGGGAGGATACTCGTCCACTAAGTCAGCCACCATCCCAGCTGCAACATTCCAAACTCCGGTCCGTTTCGGAACCCCCGACACACCACCGCACAACTCCTCCCCGTACCCAATAATCAATCAACAATCGAACCCACCATCTCCTGGCCCGGGACGCGCATACCTCAACCGTTCGACGACCCTGAGCTACCCCGCACCTCAGCCGATCATCGATCCTGGATTCCCACATGTTGAAGATGGAATGTCGCTCATCGTATCGCCCAGTCGTTCGATCCCCATCGAGTCTGGGGTCTATGAAATCAAAAACGATATCCTGGGGGCGACCGTGGATTTTAACGAAGTAGATCGCAAATCTGTAGTTGGCTTTCAGCATCACGGGAAGGGCAACCAGCAAGTGAGTTCAGGTCCCGGCGGCGGAAGTAATTCCAGATCGGTTGAACAATAGTCACAGTGGGAGTTCGCGCCTCTAGGAAAGGGCTGGACCATCAGAAGCGTTTCCAGCGGCTTGTACCTAACAATCGAGAAGGGTATCGGAGCTGGAGTTCCAATTGTTGCTAGCGAATACCCCGTCGCTTGGAACGTGCAGACCGAACACGATGACCCAGGTTTGGTTAGGTCAGTCAGCCGTCTCTCTGACTTGGTTCGAATGTTGAAACGTATCCCCGCGTAGGATCACTTGGCCAGGGTCAGAAGCGATCTGGGATCTGAGAGATGGTCGTGGTGGAACACCTGTGCGCACCCAGATAATTCACCGGCGAACCGAGATTAACAACGTGTCATACGCAGATCCAGCTCGGAAACAGGTACCCGCAGGACCACCCAGACTGCAAGCTCTGGCGGCTGACGTTCCTGAGGAGTCTACCCTTCGCTGCTGGCTTGGACAGTCATTCGGGGATGCCAAACGCACATCCGCACAAAAGGGACCGTTGGTCGGATGACTGGAGCTCGGATAGTGACACGGACGGGTCCTATACGATTGTCAAGACGATCACCAAAACGAAGAAGGTATCGTCAAGGAAGCGTGGAGGGAGGAGGTAGAAAGCACGATGCCTGGAGCACACGCGCCGATTTTCTCCGTTCGCAGTGTTGTAGATTTCGCTTTCAGTTACGATACGTTCATACATCTGCACCGTCTTCATCACCGTCTTGTCCTTCCAACGCGTTTGGAAACCAGCCATACGTCCGCAAGTCGACCCTCATCTCTCCGGTTCGGCCGTCGGTGACTTGGATTCCCTCAGCTTCTAGAGCGTCGCGTTGCCGCTGCGCACCATCCGTCCCGGGTCCTCGTGAACTGATCGTACCAGAAGATGCTATCACTCTGTGCCAAGGCACCGGAGGGTCGATGTCGGGTGATAGCCACTTCAGAGCTAGGACGTTTTTGGGATAAGCCAAACCGCTGAGAACGACGGAACCCGTTATTCGGAATATTGACCTTGCCCAACGTGACGAGAGTAGGTCGGCTTCCCGACGAGCTTCGCGATATGCCCTGTTGGTTTGTTTGTTTCTGGGGTTGAAACGTGTTTTGGGCGGTCAAGTGGACTACTAAGTACCGTATGTCGTTACTTTTCCGGTGGGAATCTGACGCACGA
>Ga0307517_10001466_pt1 | contig 39485 bp, 40 predicted proteins | sample 23_EM_MG_FD_194515 | JGI IMG/M metagenome (GOLD analysis project Ga0307517, IMG submission 194515) | Populus trichocarpa ectomycorrhiza microbial communities from riparian zone in the Pacific Northwest, United States - 23_EM | ecosystem: Host-associated > Plants > Roots > Unclassified | place...
GGGTTGGCCGCAGGCCAGCCCCGGGGGACATGAGCGCAGCAGCATGCCCCAGCGGCCCGATCCCGCGCAAACACCTGCAAGGCGAGCATCCAACGTCAGCAACGGGCCGACAGCGCCCGCGCCCTCACCGCTCAATACCGTGCGTTTCGTCCCTATCCTCGACCTCTCGGATACGGGTAAACCCGCATTTCTGGCACGGTTGTTGCACCCCAGCAATCGGCGGCCGGCCTCTCCCGTGCCGCGGGAGCGTCCGACATGCGCTGGTGGATCGTCACACTCACTCTGCTGTTCGCTGGCCACTCGGCCCGTGCCGACGAGGGAATCCTCGGCGTGCTGGCGCGTTCGCAGCTGGCGCGACTGGATCATGCAGGTGCCGCCGACCCGGGCAGCGCGCGCGCCAGAATGGTGCGTGCCAGCTTCGAGACCCTGGCGCGCGTACTCGGGCTCAAACACCCGGTGGAACTGCGCGTGATCGAGGGCGAGACCGTCGCCGAGACGCTACAAGGCCGCGTCGTGCTGGCGAACGAATCGTTGGCCGACCTGAGCGAAGGCCAGCGGCTGTTCATCCTCGCGCACGAACTCGGGCACATCGAGCTGCGCCACTGGGAGCAGACCCAGCGCCTGTACCAGAAGTGGGTTCCGGGTGCTGTGACGCCGGATCAGACCGAGCCGGTGGCGGCGCTGCTGGGGCGCGATGCGTCCGGGCTGGCGTACCGTCAGGAAATCGAGGCCGACGCGTTCGCGCTGCGCACCCTGCACGCGCTCGGCCGCTCGTCGCAGGACGCGGTCACGGCCTTCATGCAGCTGGGCATGAGCCACGACACGGCCACCCATCCGGGCACGCGCAAGCGGCTCGCCGCACTGCGAGCCGCCGAGGCGCCCTGGTCGGGCGAAGTTGTTGTTCAGCCGGCGACGCGGAACGAACTCATCGACTCGGTCAGCCGCGCCGACTGACTCTTCAGCGACTGCGCCGCGGCCGCCAGCTGCTCGACGAGCGCGGCGTTCTGCTGCGTCATCGTGTCGATCTGCGCGACCGCGTGGTGCACCTGGTCGATGCCGCTGCTCTGCGACTGGCCGGCGTCGGCGATGTCGGTGATCAGGCGCGAAACCCGGTTCACGCTGTCGAGAATCTCCTTCATCGTCCGGCCGGCGTCGTCGACGAGCTTCGAACCGGCTTCGACCTTCTGGGTCGAGTCGTCGATCAGCGTCTTGATCTCGCGCGCCGCGGTCGAGCTGCGTTGTGCGAGCCCGCGCACTTCGGAGGCCACGACCGCGAAGCCGCGCCCATGCTCGCCGGCGCGCGCCGCCTCGACCGCGGCGTTCAACGCGAGGATGTTGGTCTGGAACGCGATGCCGTCGATCACGCCGATGATGTCGGAGATCTTCGTCGCGCTGCCATTGATCTCGCCCATGCGCAGGATGACATCGCGCATCGTTTTCTCGCCGCGCGCCGCGACCTCGCTCGACTGCGTGACGACGGTGCGCGCTTCGTTCGTGCTGCGGGCATTGCTTTGCACCGTGTTCGCGAGCTGCTCCATCGAGCTGGCGGTCTGCTGCAGCGCGCTGGCCTGGTTTTCGGTGCGGGTCGACAGGTCAAGGTTACCGCTGGCGATCTCCTCCGACGCGGTGTTGACACCGACCACGGTCTCGCGCACATCGAGCACCATCGTGCGCAGCTTCTTGCGCATCGAGTTCAGTTCGGCACGCAGCCACGAGACTTCGTCCTTGCCGGGCGACTCGATCTTGGTCTCGAGATCGCCGCCGGCGATGCGGATCACGCACTGCACGGTCGATTCGACCGAGTCCTTGATGCTGCTGCGAATCACGACGGCCGCCGCCAGCGCGAACAGGCAGCCGCCGACCGTCGCCACCCCCAGGCCCCACGCCGCGGTGCTTGCCGGCATGCCGCCTTGCAGCGCCCACACGCCAACACCACCGGTGCCTCCGATGATCGCCGCGGTGCAGCCGAAGCCGATCGTCACCCGGCGCACCAGGCTCACTCTGCGTATCCAGTTCATTGCATGTCTCCAGTCGATCGGGCTGCCCACGCCGTGTACTACCGGTGCTTGGCCCTGAAACTCAACGGAATATCGGTGTGCGCGCCTGCGACCTGAGCGATTAAATCGCCCGGCAAGTGCGAAAAAGTTGCCGGAAGCGCGGCCTCAGGCCGGGTCGAAAATCGGCCAGCCTGCCCGCAGCGCATGCTGGCGCAAGCCCGCGTCCGGACGCACCGCGACGGGATCCGACACCGCGCTCAGCAGCGGCAGATCGCTCGTCGAATCCGAGTAGAACCAGCTCCGCTCGAACGCCTCGAGGTCGGCGGCGCCGCCGCCCGGCGCCTGCTGCGCCAGCCACTGCCTAACTCGCGTGACCTTGTGCTCGCGAAAGCACGGCAGCCCTGCGATCTCGCCGCTCAGCGCGCCTTCCGGCGTGCCGTCCACGGTCGCGGCCTCGGTCGCGATCACGTGCGGCACGCCGAACAGGCGCGCGCAGGGTTCGGCGATGAAACGCGTGGTCGCGGTGACGACCGCGCAGAGGTCGCCGGCGTCCAGGTGGCGCTGCACCAGCTCGCGGGTGTCTGCGGGCACACGCCCACGCAAGGCTTGTTCGAACTCGCCCGTCCATTGCGCGAGCAGCGCGCGCGGAAAGCGGGCCAGCGGGGCGACGCTGGCAAAGTGCATCGCGTGGATGTCGAGCGTGCCGGCCACGTACTGCCGGCAGTAGCCGAGGTAGGTCGCCTCGGCTTCGGCGGGCAGCACGCCGCGCTCGACCAGGAAACGCGTCCAGGCCATGCCGCTGTCGAACGGGATCAGCGTGTGGTCGAGGTCGAACAGTGCGAGGTTCAACAGGCATCCTCCGTGCTGCGCACTCCGAAGTTCGCCTTGGGAGCGGCCCGGCGGCTCATGCCGCAGAGGACGTCGGCAGCGCCGCGAGCTCGGCCGGCAGCGCCCCGCGCAACGCGTTGCAGACGACGAGGCCTTCCGCATGCGCAAGATCGGCGCGCGTCAGGCTGCGCTCTCGCGCATCCCAGGCCGGATCGTCCAGCAGCACGCCGCGCATCACGCCGGGCAAGGCGCCGTCGGACAACGGCGGCGTCCACCAGCGGCCGTCAAGTCGAACGAAGACGTTGCTGCGGCCGCCTTCGACGAGCCGGCCGGCGCGGTTGAAGAACAAGGTGTCGAACGCCCCGGCGCTTTCGGCCGCGCGCACGCCGGCGTCGTAGTGCTGGCGCCGCGTCGTCTTGTGGGCCGCGAGCGGATCGGCCTCGGGCAGCGTGTCATCGCCGACCAGCAGCCGGACCGGCCCGGACGGCAGCGGCGCGAGTGGCGCGTGCGTCAGGCTCAGCCGCCCGTCGTGCGCGAGCGCGAGCCGCAGGCGCGTGACGACCGAGGCTGCACGCTCGAACTCGTCCAGCGTCGCGCGCAGCGCGGCGCGATCGAGCTCGAAGCCGAGCAGCTGTGCGCTGTGCTCCAGGCGCGCGAGGTGGCGCTCGAGATGCCGCACGCCCTGCCCCGGCATCCACAGCATCGTTTCGAACAGCTCGAAACCCGGGTCCAGGCCGGTCAGGAAGCGCGCCTTCAACCGGCATTCGTCGAATTCGTCGTCGGCGCGGCTGTCGCTCACGATGCCGGCGCCGACGCCGATGCGCAGCGGGCGCAGGCCCCCGGCCGCGGCACCCAGCGTCAAGGTGCGGATCGCCACCGACAGGCAGAAGTCGCCGATGCGCGCGTCGCCGCGCGGCGCGTCGAGCCAGCCGATCGCGCCGCAGTACAGGCCGCGCGGCGTGCTCTCCAGGCCTTTGATCAGCTCCATCGTGTGGTGCTTGGGCGCGCCGGTGATCGAGCCGCACGGGAACACCGCGCGCAGCAGCTCCGGCATGCCGACCTCGGGGCGGATCTGCGCTTGCACCGTCGAGGTCATTTGGAACACCGTGGCGTACGGCTCGATCGCGAACAGCGCCGGCACCCGCACCGAACCGGTCTGCGCGAGCCGTCCCAGGTCATTGCGCAGCAGGTCGACGATCATCAGGTTCTCGGCGCGGTTCTTGATGTCGATGCCGAGCAGGCGTGCCGATTCGCTGTCGCTCTCGGGCGCGGCCACGCGCGCGGCAGTGCCCTTCATCGGCCGCGCCGTCAAGCGGCCGGCCTCGTGGCGCAGGAACAGCTCGGGCGAGAGCGACAGCACGTGCGTGATCGCCGCCGTCGCATCGTCCTCGCTCTCGTCCGGTAGCACGATGAAGGCGCCGTAGTCGACCGGCTGTCGCGTGCGCAGCCGGCGGTACAGCGCGATCGGCGCGCCGAAGGCCGCACCATTCATTCGGTAGGTGTAGTTGACCTGGTAGGTTTCGCCGGCGCGGATCGCCTCGTGGATCGCCCCGATCGCGCGCGTGAACTCGGCGCGGTCGACGCTGGGCAGCAGGTCCATGACACCGGTCGGCTCGTCGGCGCCCGACGGATCGCGCTCGGCCAGCCAGGCATCGACCTCGTCGCGCGACAAGCGCTTCAGTGTGCGGAACATCAGCACGCGCAACGCCGATGCCTCGTCGCCGGGCCTGACGCCGGCCTTCAGCAGCTTGGTGCCCCACTCGTAGTCGGCAAGCAGCACCGCGTGCAGGCCAGCACGCAGGTCGGCATCGACCTGCGCCCAGAGCGCGTCGAGCTGCGCCGGGGCCACGCAGCGGTGCTCGCGTTCGAAACCGTCGTACAAGCGGCTGCTGGGCCGCGCGCGTGTCGCGGCGCGGTCGTCCAGCAGCGCGAAACTGTCCATGTTCAGGACCAGTCGTCCATGTCGTGCTTGATCTTGTGGCGGTTCGCGATCAGCTCGTCGATCGAGGGCTCGTTGTTCAGCGCACGGCGGATCGCGAGCTTGGTCGCCTCGTGGTTGGTGCGGTACATGTCCTTCTTGTCGAGGTTCGGATCCTTCGCGCAGCGCGGGTCGATCCAGACCAGGCTGATGATGCACAGCTCGTTGGCGATCGTCTTCGGGATGATGCCCTCGATCACGCAATCGATGACCGCGTCGGCGGTGGCGCTCTGCACCACGCCGCCGAACAGGTCGATGTTCGCGAAATCCTTCAGCGTGACCTTGGGCACGACGATGGCCGCCGGCCGCACCAGCTGGTTGCAGGCGCGGATCGCGAACATCGCGGTGTGGCCCTTGCTCTGCGCCATCATGTTCGCGAAGGCCTGGCCGACCGGGCCACTGGTGCGGCCGATCAGGATCTCGGGCATCGCATCGGTGAACTGGCCTTCGCGGGCCAGCACCGTCGCCTCGCCGGCGTGGAAGAGGTAGTCGTTGTTGCTCATCGTGGGTCTTTCATGACAGTGAATCGTTGTCGATGCCGCGCGGCACCTCAGGTGCGAGCCTACCTACGCCGCGAGGATCAGCTCGCCGCGGCCGTCGGCCGACAGATCGCCGAGGTGCCGCACGACGCGCCGCGCCGCCAGGCCGGCGAACGGCCCGCCATGACGGGCGAGGTCGCGCGCGAGCAGCTGCCACGCGACCGGTGCGTCGGCGAGCGCCGGCACGAAGGTCGGCGCGACGTGCGGCGTGCTGCCCGCGAACACGACGCTGCCACGCCGCATCCCGTAGCCGACGTGCGCGCCGGCCCGGCCGCCGATCGCGATGGTGCCGGCGACCAGCCTGGAGGCCAGGAAGTCGCCGACGTCGCCAAACACCAGCGCGCTGCCGCGCCGCATCCGGTCCGCGAAGCGGTCGCCGGCGCGGCCGCGCACGATCAGCGTGCCGCCGCGCATGCCGTCCATGCTGCCGGGCAGGCTGCTCGCGGCATGGTCGCCGACATCGCCGGCGATGGTCAAGGTGCCGCCCGCCATCTCGCAGGCCGCCAGCAAACCGGCGTGCCCTTGCACCTGCACGTCGCCGCTGCTCATGCAGGCGCCGACGTAGTCGCCCACCGGACCGGTGACGACGATGCGCCCGCAGGCGAGCTGCCAGCCGATGCGGTCGAAGCGCGACAGATCGCCTTCGAACACCAGCTCGCCATCGGGCTCGGGCGCACCGTCACACGTGACCGTGAAGAATTCGGCCAGCGGCAGCGTCTGCGTGCCATGCGTCACCGTCAGCCTCTCGATCTGCGCCGGCGCCAGACCGGCCAACGCCGCGGGCGTGACGCCGCGCAGATCGACACGCAGTTGCGGCGACTGCTTCAGCGCGAGCCGCACCCGTGTCATGACGGGCCTCCGTCGGCACCGAGCAGCTTGTGCAGATGGAAGTGGTATGGCCCGAGCTTGCCGCCGTAGTTGCCGGCCGAGAGGCGCCGCAGCCCACCGGTCGCACCGATCGCGATGCAGGCCTGCATGCCCACGCGCATCGCGGCGCCGACATCGGCCTCGGTCAGCCCGTCGATCACGATCTCCAGCACGCAGCGCACCTCGGGCGTGATCTCGCTCTTTGCGGTCAGGCCGTACAGGCCGGGGCAGAAGGCGTCGTTGGTCGACGCGCTCAGCGACGCGTACTTGCTGCCGACCTTTGAGCCCGAGCGCACCACGCCGCCGGGGAACGGCATCACGACGTTCGGCAACCGCTTCATCGCCTGCACTGCGGCCTCGGCGGCGCCGAGCGCCGCGTCGGTGTCGGTCGCGAGCATCAGCAGGTTGCCGCCACCCACCGCCTTGGTCACCGCGGTCGTCTCCTGCGCGACGAACTCGCCGTCCATCACCGGCACGCGCCAGTAGCGCACGCCGGCGATCACCTTCGAGATCTGCCAGCCGTCGCCGAAGAAGCGCAGGTTCTTGCCGAGCGCGATCGCCTCGCCTTCAGCGATGCCGGCGAATACAGCGGTGGTCGGGCAGGTCAGAACGCACTGGCCGACGCGGCGCTCGACCTGCTTCGCCAGCTCCTTGCCCGACATCGAGAAGATCAGGATCGCCCAGCCCGGCCGTCCATCGGGCGTCTCGTCGGGCGCAAGCTCGCGTTCGATGCCGGCCTCGCAGCCGCAGGCGATCACCGAGGTCGCGAAGCCGGTCGCACTGACCGCCGCGTGGCGCGCCCAGGTCAGGTTGTGCGCGGTGATCACGAGGCGCGTCGCCTTCATCGGGAAGGCCTCCGCGAAGGTGTCGTCGATGACGACGCCGTTGATGACGCGAGGATCGCTCACGATGTGGTCTCGAAGCAGGCGGCAGGCAAGAGCCGCCCACCGTTGCAGCAGCCGCACAATTCGTCGTGGCCGATCGGCAGCTGGTCGAAGTTGACGCCGCCCTGCGCCGCGTGGTGCTTGCGAAGCATGGTCTCGATGCCGCGGTCGTAGTCGGGCGCGACGAAATGCGTGCCGCCGACCGGCACCGCGGTGATGCGGCCGGCGCGCGCGACCAGCGTACCGTCCTTGAACACATAGGCCGGCGTCGTGAACATGGCCTCGCGGTCCGCGTCTTCGCGGTAGACCGCGATGTCGGCCGCGGCACCGGCGCCGAGGTGGCCGCGGTCCTTCAGGCCGAGCAGGCGGGCCGGCGCGGCGCGCGTCATGATCGCGATCTCGTAGAGCGACAGCTCGCGCGTGATCGAATTCAGCGCCGCGTTCGCCGCCACGTCGGGATGCAGCTTGGCGAGTTGCTCGGCGCGGAAGCTGCGGTCCATCAGCAGCCGGATCAGGTGCGGGTAGCTGGTGAACGGGCCGCCGTTCGGGTGGTCGGTCGTCAGCACCACGCGCCACGGGTCGTCGACGAGCAGGAAGATCTCCAGCCCGATCGCCCACTGCAGCGCGTTGACGAAGTTCTGGTCGCGGTAGCGGAACGGCACGACGCCGCAGCCGGCCTCGCATTCGATGTCGGCGCCTATCCACTTGCGCGGGCTCGCCAGGCCAGCCTGCGCATGCTGGCGCATCGTGTCACCCGAGGCGGTGACGGTCTGGCCGAACATGATCTGGCCGACGTCGATGCTGACGTTGGGGTGCGCATTCACGGCCTCGGCCAATTGCAGCGCGGCCGACGAGAACTTCTTCGGCCCCTCGGTGCCGTAGGCATGGAACTGCACGTGCGTCAGGTGCGCCGGCAGGCCTTCGAGCGCGTTGATCGTCTCGAGCGTCGACTGGATGTTGCCGGCCACGCCGAGGTTGCTGCCGTGGATGTGCAGCGGGTGCGGGACGCCGAGTTCGCGCAGCGCCTTCGCGAGTGTGTGCACGACCTGGCGCGGCGTGACCTGCCAGTGCACATGGTTCTCGTCGACGTCGAGTTGGCGCTGGTTGAATTTGAAGGCCGAGATGCCTCCGGGGTTGACGACCTTCACGCCCATCGCCTTGGCGGCGTTGATGGTCCAGCCGACGTAGTCGCGGATGTGCTGAAAGTCGGCACCGCGGCTCAGCATCTCGAGGAACAGTTCGTCGTTGCCGAGCATCACGTAGGCGCCGTGGTCGAGGATCGGCGTGTCGCCCATCTCCATGTGCGTGTGGCGCGCGTTGCAGGCCATCATCGCCGGCTCGAACGCGGCCGTGTAGCCCATCTCGACATAGCGGTAGCCGGTGGCCAGCGTGCCCGGCGTGCAGCCGCCGCAGGACGCGAGCTCGAGCGGGTTGCTCGGCAGCGCGATCGGGTTCGGCCCGGCGCGCTGCAGCTCGGGCAGCAGCAGGCGCGCGAGGTTGACCTTGCCGCCGCCGATGTGGGTGTGCATGTCGATGCCGCCGGCCATCACGATGCAGCCGCTGATGTCGATCTCTTCGGTCGCGGCCTCGCATGGCGCCAGCGCCACGATGCGCCCATCGCGCACATACACGTCGCGCAGCTCGGCGTCGACGCCGTTCGCCGGATCGATGACGCGCCCGCCACGAAGCCGCAGTGTCGCCGTCATGCTGCCGCTCCTGCCACCGCCTGCGTCATGCGCCTGAGCACGTCGGCCACCGTCGGCAAGCCGTCGTCGTCGCGCAGCGCGCGCAAGGGCATCAGCACCGACCCGTCGGTACGGAACACATGTCCGGCCGAACCGATGCCGGGGGTCGACACCGGGATGAACACTGTCGCACTGCCCTGCACTGCGGGGGCAAAGCCCGGGTGGCCGAGCACGATGCGCGGCAGATCCACCATCGGCGGCGCAGGCTCGGTGCCGAAGCTCGCAATCCACAGCAGCGCATCGACGGCCCGGTCGGCGAGCAGGCGGTTCGCGTCGAAGCGCAGCGGCTCGTGCTCCAGGCCCATCGGCGCGGCGCGCGTGCGCAGCGGCAGGCCCGAGAGCCAGGTGAAGACCGCGTTCACCGTCGACGCGCCATCGCCGCCGCCCAGCGGCAACGCGGCCGCGCGGCTGCGCTGGTTCAGGGTCGACACGATCCGGTTGATGGCTTCGATGATCAGCGCACCCTGCACCGGCAGCTGTGCGGCCTCGAAGGCCAGCACCGCGTAGCGCGCCGCGTGCAGCCGTGCGGCGAGCGGCCCGAGCGCGCCGGCCGCGTCACCGACCGCGCGCTTGGCGACGCAGGCGGCAAGCATGGCGACGGCGTCGAACAGGTCGCCGTCGAAACGCACGATCTCGACCCCGTCGACGGTCGGATCCGCGGACGATACCGACGTGGCCTGCAACAACACGATCTGGGCCGTCCCACCCTCCCCGACACCGCAACGCCGCAGGAACTCCGGGTAGCGCTCGCTCGGCAGCGAGCCGACACAGACGATCAGATCGGCGCGCGTGCGAACCTCCGCCAGCGTGGTCGTGAACGCGCCGCGGTCCTGCAGCGCGCGCAGGCCGTGAAACAACGCCGCGCCACCGGCCGGGTCGCAGATCGCGCCGGTGCGGCAGGCCAGCGCATAGAGCGCGCGGGCGCCGGCGACATCGGTGCCCAGCCCGCCGAACAACGGTTGCCGGCTTGCGGCGAGCAGGCGCGCCGCGGCGGCGATTGCGGCCTCCAGGTCGCAGGCGGCGCCATCGATCTGCGGCTGCGCGGTGGGCGCCAGCGCGGAACTGAAATGCGACAAGCCGGCCCGCGCACGCCCGCATGTGCTGCCGGTCAACGCCCAACCGCCTGCTTCGGCGGCGACGCCAAAGCTGTCGCACAGCAGCGGGCAGAACGGACAGGTCCAGGGTGCCGCGGCAGGGCCGGACAACGATTCGAGGGCACTCATCCGCGGGTCACTACGCAAGCGATGTGCCATTGACCGGGCATGCTCCCCGCGCCGGGGCGAGCGTGACCGTCCACCCATCGTGTGGCCACTTCTGGAACACAGTGTGGCGCTTTTGGCCGGTTCCGGACCCCGCAGGCGCCTGCACGGGGATGGCACGATTCGTGATGCGACGAGCTCATGGCAGGGACATTTTCTTCGCCGCGGCGGCTCGCCGTTCAGCGTGCTTGGCGCGGCAGTTGGAGATCGTGCAGCGCACTGGCGACGAGCCAGGCACCGGCACCGGCGGCATGGGCGCGCGCCAGGTCGTCGCTGCTGCGCACGCCCCCGGCTCCGACCAGGGTCGTGGCCGGTGACTCGCGATGCAGCGCCGCCATCGTGTCCAGATCCGGCCCGGCGCCGGAGCCGACGCGCTCGAGCGTCATCACGATCACGCGCTGCGGCCACAGCGAGACCGCGTCCCAGCAGCCGGCCGGATCGAGGCGCAGCCCGTCGCGCCGGTCGAGCGACAGCACCGCACCGGCCGCGCCGAACCGCCTGCGGCAGTCCTCCAGCGCAGCGCGCGAACGCAGCGACTCGCTGGCGAACACCGGCACGATGCGTTCCGAATGCGGCGCAAGTTGTGCCCCGAGCGCCGACGCCGCGTCGGCATCCGCGAAACCGGCGTCCAGCCAGAGTTCGATGCCCCCAAGCGCAGCAAGCAATTCGCGCAACACCTCGTGCTGCGGCCGGCCGCCCATCAGTGCGTCGAGGTCGGCGACATACAGTTGCTGCGTCGCACAATGGTCGACCAGGATCCGGGCCACCGTCACCGGGTCGCTGCTGGCGCACAAGGCCGACTCGATCGGCCGGTAGGCCTGCCGATCGCCCCGCACGCCGCGCACCACCTGCCCCTTCAACAGATCGATCACCGGAATCAGGGTCATGCCGCCATTCATTGTTGTTTCAAAGCCTGTTGTCGAGTTCATCGCCGGTGCCCGCTGCAAACCGCGCAAGGCGTGCAAGGTGCGGACCCCGCGATGATGCGCGTGTTCGTCTACGAGCACCTCAGCGGCAGCAGCGGCGCGGCGGAGGCGCCCGACGAGCTGCTCGGCGCCGGCCGGGAGATGCGCGATGCGGTCGTGCGCGACTTGCTGCGGGCCGGCGATTGTGCCGTGTCGGTCGCGACCGGCCCGCAGGCACCGGAGGCCCCCGCCGGCGCGCGTGCGCTGCGCCCGCCGCCAGGGGTTTCGGCCGCCGACTTCGTCGCGCAGCAGGCGCGCCTGCACGACCGCGTTTGGATCATCGCGCCCGAAACCGGTGGCGTGCTCGCGCAACTGCAGCGTGTCGTCGAGGCCGAGCGCTGGCTCGGCTGCGACGCCGCGGCAATCGCGCTGGCCTCGAGCAAGCGCGCCACGCTCGCTCAGGCCGCCGCGCACGGCGTGACGACGCCGCTGGCATTCGCAACCTCGCCGGCGACGCGCCGCTGGGTCGTCAAACCCGATGACGGCGCCGGTGCCGTCGCAACCCGCGTGCACAACACGCACGCCGCCGCGCGCGACGATGTCGACACGCGCCGGCACCACGGCGAGGCCGCCGTGCTCGAGGCCTGGGTCGCGGGCGAACCGCTCAGCCTGTCGCTGCTGTGCAGCGCCGGCCGCATCGAGTTGCTCAGCGCGAACCGGCAGCAGCTCGCGATCGATGCGGTTGGCGTGTTGTCGTTCACCGGCGTACAGACCAACGTGCTGCCGCGCGACGATGCGCGCTTCGGCAGTTTGCGCGCCTGGGCCCAGACGCTGGCCCGCGCCGTGCCCGGGTTGAGCGGCTACGTCGGCGTCGATCTGGTCTGGCATGCGCAGCGCGGGCCGGTGCTGATCGAGATCAACCCGCGCGTGACGATGGCCTATGTGGGTCTGTCGGCCGCGCTCGGTCGCAACGTCGCAGCCGCGGTGCTCGCGGCCCATCAGCGGGAGGTGCTCCATGCCGACGCCTGAGCACCACCACGTGATCGGTTGGGACATCGGCGGCGCGCACGTCAAGGCCTGCCTGCTGCGCGACGGCCGCGTCGTCGAGGTGGTGCAATGGGCCTGCCCCTTGTGGCAAGGTGTCGAACACCTGGAGCGCGTGCTGCACCTCGCGCACACGCGCTGGCCGCAGCTCGGCCGGGCCGTGCACGCGGTCACGATGACCGGCGAGATGACCGATCTGTTCGAGCACCGCGAGGACGGCGTGCGCCGCATCGCGGCGATCCTGGCGCACGCCCTCGCCCCGACGGCGCCCGACCGCGTGCGCTTCTTCGCCGGCGAGGCGCGCTGGTGCCGGGCGGCCGACGTCGGCGCGCACTGGGCGCAGATCGCCTCGGCCAACTGGCGCGCGACCGCGTCGCATGCGGCGCAATGCCTGGACGAAGGCGTGCTGATCGACATCGGCAGCACGACGACCGACCTGATCGCGTTTCGCGGCGGGCGTGTGCTGGGCGTCAGCCAAAGCGACGCCGAGCGCCTCGCCAGCGGCGAGCTGGTCTACCACGGCGTCGTGCGCACGCCGCTGTGCGCGCTCGGGCCGCGCATCGCATGGCAGGGCCATGAGCTGAACGTGATGAACGAGTTCTTCGCGACCGCCGCCGATGTCTATCGGCTCACCGGCGAACTCGACCCGGCCCACGATCTGCACCCGAGCGCCGACAACGCACCCAAGGACCTGCCGGCGACCCGGCGGCGCCTGGCTCGCATGATCGGCCTGGATGCGCGCGACGCGGCACCGGACGACTGGCTCGCGTTCGCGCACACCTGGCGCGCGAAGCAGGTCGACGAACTCGCCAGCCAGTTGCGCCGCGTGATCGCCGTCCACGGGCTGTCGAAGGCGGCCGTCGCCCTCGGTGCGGGCTGCGGTGATTTTCTGGTCACCGATCTGCTCGCGCGGGCGGGCGCCCCGCCGTCCTGCCGGCGCTACGGCCGTGACGTCGCGCGCGTCGCGGTGGACGCGCAGCCGAACGCCGAGGCCGCTGCGCGCTGGGCCCAGGTGTGTGCGCCGGCGGTGGCGGTCGCCGCGCTCTTCGACAGTGAGCAGCGCTGATGTGGGTCGTCAAGCTCGGAGGCAGCCTGACCGCCGATCCGGCGCTGCCGCACTGGCTCGACCTGCTCGCGCAACTCGGCGGCGGCCGCGTCACCATCGTCTGCGGCGGCGGCAGTCTCGCCGATGAAGTGCGCCGCGCACAGGCCTTGTGGCAGTTCAACGACCTCGCTGCGCACAACATGGCGGTGCTGGCGATGGCGCAGACCGGCTACCAGCTGCATGCGATGAACCCGTCGCTGCAGCTGGCCACGCGCAAGTCCGAGATCGCCAACGTGCTGCACAAGGGCCGCGCCGCGATCTGGCTGCCGTTCGAGCTGCAGCGCGACAAGCCCGATGGCCGAACCAACTGGGGCGCCACCTCCGACACGATCGCGCTCGATCTGGCACGCGATCTGAACGCGGAGCGGCTCGTCGTCGTCAAGTCGTGCGCCATCGACCCGTCGCACACGCTGGCCCAGCTCGGCGTGGCCGGCGTGCTCGACGAGGGCTTCGATGGCCGCGCCCAGGGTGTGGCGTTCCCGATCGAGATCATGGACAAGAACGAGTTGCCGCGCATGCGCTCGCTATTGCTGGGCGAGCCGCGGCACCTCGTCGGTTGAAGCCGCCCGGCGCCGGCTGAAGCTCGTCAGGCCGGCGCCAACGCTGGGGCCACGTGCAGGGCCGCGGCCAGCGCACGCAAGCGCCCGGGATCGAGCTCGCCGCGGCGGTCACCAGCGCACACCGCGCTGCGAAAGCCCGCGAAGTCGGGGTCTAGCGCATGCAACGCGGCAAGCTGTGGGTGCCGCAGCGCGCCGGCCAGCCCGACCAGCGCGCCGCTCGTACGCACCACGTTGACGAAGCGTCGCAGCTCGGCATCGGACAGCACATCGAACAGGCTGCCCGCGCGCTTGTCGGCGGTGTCGACCATCATCGCCGGAAACCTCAGCCCACAGGCGTGCGCGACGAGCTCGACATCGAGGCCGCGATCAGCAATGAAGACCGGCACGATCGCGTGGCCGGTGCCGGCCAATGCATCGAGTACCGCGCGCGCTGGCGCCGCCCGTTCGATGCCGACCTTCACGTAGTCGACGCCGCAGGCCGCGACCGCATCCACGCGCGCCAGGATCGCATCGCGATCGCTCATCGTCAGATCGCCGATCGTCGCGCTGATCGGCAATCGATCGCCGTGCGCGCGCAGCGCTCGCACGATCGTGGCGATCGTCGCGATGGCGAGGCCGCCGAGCGCGCCGTCGCGCGGCTCTTTCAGGTCGATGAAGTCGGCACCGTGTTGCGCGGCGAGCAGCGCCTCTGGCACATCGCGAACGCTGACGAGCATGCGCATCATGGCGGCTTCCCTTGCGTGAATTTCTCCGGCGTCGATTGCGGCGCCGCGGCGCGATGGCGTGCCACGGCCTCGGTCAACCAGCCCCAAGCCTCACGCTCCTCCGGGCCGGCGGTCTTGTCGATCGCGATCTGCAGGTAGCTCATCTCGGTGTCGACCTTCGCGGCCGGCAGCATGTGCAGCCGGCTCACCAGCACCGCGCCCTCGATCACGGCCGCCTGCGCACGGTTGAAGCCGATGTACGGCGCGTGGTTCGCCTCGAACACGCGCGCCATGCGCAGCACCGGGCGCTGCGGGTCGTCCTGCAACTCGGCGAGCTTCAGCTCGACGTGGTTCAACGCGCAGTCCAGCCGAACGCCGGCGATGCGTTCGGCCGGCTGCAGCGGCCAGCTGCGGCGGCCCGTCACCGAGCCGGCGAAGACGCGTGTGTCGGTGATGATGTTGAGCACCGCATGGCCGTTGGCGACGATGTTGGCGAGTGTCGTGGAGGGCTTGAACGGCATCAGGATCACGTCGTTGCCCGTCTCGCCGCGGCGGTAGCGCACGCCCATCGGCGCGACGTGCGGCGTGCCGTCGGCAGCGACCGTGCTGATCACGGTCTCGTAGATCACGTCATTCATCGTTCGAGTCCGTTCGAGGAGCTGCGCCCGTGGTGCGCGCCCGACCTGTCGTCATCGTGCTGCCGGGCGCGCACCACGCGTTCAGGTCGGCGGCGTCGGTCGCGACCGCGCAGCCCCAGTCCAGCGGCTGGTCCTGCACATAGCGCTTGCCCAGGCGCCAGGCGATCTCGGCATGGGCGAGTTCGACGCCCATGTAGAACGCATGGTTCGCATCGTGCTCGAGCTTGAGCTGCGGCCAGAGTTCGAACGCCCCCTGGCCGATGCGCAAGCCGTCGCGGTTGTAGACGTGCAGGCCGCGCGCCGAGACCTGCACTCGGAAGTTCGGATCGCGCACCTGCGCCGCGACCTGTTCGATCTCCTGCGGCGAGTCGGGGAACGGGTGCTTGGCATGCACCGTCATCAAGGCGTCGCTCATGCCCTTCGGCAGCGTCTGGTGGCGCGCCGCAGCGTGCATGATGCGGCGCGCCCAATCGGCCTCGCGCACCGCGCGGCGCGCGTGCGCGCTGACCTGCGTCGTCAGCACCGCCGCGACATTCAATTCGGCCGCGATGCCGAACAGCAGCGCATTGATGCCGCTGGTGTCGGCCTCGGTGAGCTCGGTCAGGTTGCCCACGCCCATCATGATGGGCGCATCGGGGAAGCGCTCGCGCAGCCGGTGGTAGCGCACGATCGAGGCGGTCAGCCCGAACGGGATCGGGTCGAGGATGGAGTCGGCCAGGAACGGCCTCCCGCGCCGCTGCATTTGCTCGACCGCCTCGAACAGCGAGGCCTCGTCGGCCGGCACGCGCGGGATCAGCACCGGCGTGGCCGCGACCTCGTCGGCGACCCACAGCGTGTCGAGGTTCAGGCTCAACAGGTAGTCGGCGCCGGCGCGCCCACCGCGCAGCAGTTCGTCGGGGGCGATCGAATCGACGCTGACCTTGAAGCCGTCCGCCTTCAGCGCCTGCACGCTCTCGGCGAGGTGATCGAAGCGGGTTTCGGGCAGGCAGCCGAGGTCGATCACGTCGGCGCCATCCGCCGCGAGCGTGCGGGCGCGCTCGACGATCTGGGCCACCGTCAGATGAGGCGCGTCGACGATCTCGGCGAAGATCGCGGTCTCGTATTCGTTCAGGTCGATCGTCTGGGCGGCGCGGTTGAAGTAGCGCGGCAAGTCCTTCAGTTCCTCGGGGCCGCGCTCGACCGGGATGCCGTAGTGACGCGTCAGCGCCTCCATGTCGCCGCGGCAGCGGCCTGGCACGATGATGCGGTCGGCCTGCACCGGCGCTTTGAGGCGGCGCTGGATCATCTCGCCGGTCATCAGCGCGGCGACCTGCAGGCCGATCTCGCGCACTTCCCAGCTGAACGGCGCCTCTTTGATCCCGCCCAGAACGCGCGCGAGGCTGGCCTCGGCGAGGCGTCCGGTCAGGAAGACGATGTGTTCCATGCGAGCGAGAGTTCCTTCAGGCGTGTATCGAGCGCCGCTTCGAGCTCGGTGGGCGAGGCCACGACGCGGCAGAAATCGATGCCGCGCAAGCGCTCGACATTCTCGAACTCGATGCGCCGCGGCCGCAGCGTGACCCAGTCGTGCGGCGACCTCGTCACCACCACTGGTTCGGTGTCGCATGCAAACACGATGCCCGGGATGCCGAGCTTGCCGGCCTGCGCGAACATGTTGGTCGGCAGCGAGTCGCTGATGCCGAACGCGCACTTGGCGACCGTGTTGCTGGTCGCCGGCGCAATCACGACGGTGTGATAGCTGTCCTCGTACAGCGTGCCCACCGGCACCGCGCTCGCGGTCTTGTCGCGAAAGATCCTGAAGTCGGGCCGCAGGTCGTCGATGCCGATCTTGTAGATCGGCAACACCTCTTCGGCCGCGGCCGACAGGAACAGATCGACCGCGGGCAGCCTTGCAGCGAGCGCGAGCGACTCTTCGAGAGAATGCCCGGAACCGGTGATGCACCAGGCGAAGCGCGAGCGCGCCGGCGCTGCGGCCGCGTTCGAGCTCGACGTCGCGACACGCTCACTCGGGATGTGAGACCTCGATGTGGAGCTTGTGGAGCTTTCGGTAGAGGGTGTTGCGGCTGACATCGAGCGCCTTGGCGACATTGCTCACGTTCCAACGGTGCTGCTCCAGCATCTGCAGCAACACCTGTCGCTCGTTGGCCTGGATCGGATTGAGTTTGACGGGCCGCGGCGACTCTTCATCGCGGGCGGCCGGCGGGTCAGACACGGCGGCCGTCGCCTGCCCGTGCAACAGCGCCGGATGCAGGATCAGTGCCGGCAGGTGCTCGCGCGTGATCGGGTGGCCGTCGGCGAGCGCCGCGGCGCTGCGCAGCACATGGCGCAGCTGGCGGATGTTCCCAGGCCACGGGTAGTCCATCAGCAGGCGCTCGGCATCGGCGCTCAGGCTGCCGTCGCTGCCGGCCTCGGTCTTCAGCACATCGTGGATCAGCTCGCGCTTGTCGCTGCGTTCGCGCAGAGACGGCAGTTCCAGCTCGATGCCGGCGAGCCGGTAGTACAGATCCTCGCGGAAGCGCCCTTCCCGCACCAGCGTCGGCAAATTCTGGTGGCTGCCGCTGATCAGCTGGAAGTCCACCGGGTGGGTGTCTTCGGTGCCCAGCGGCGTGACCTGGCGTTCGTCGAGCACGCGCAGCAGGCGCGCCTGCAGATCCAGCGGCATGTCGGCGATTTCGTCGAGGAACAGCGTGCCGCCGTCGGCTTGCAGGATCTTGCCGCGCCGGCCGGTGCGCTGCGCGCCGGTGAACGCGCCGGCGCGGTAGCCGAAGAGTTCGGATTCGATCAGCGTCTCGGGCAGGCTCGCACAGTTGACGGCGACGAACGCGCCATCCGCGTGCGGGCTCGCGTCGTGCGTGGCACGGGCGAAGACTTCCTTGCCCGAGCCGGTTTCGCCCCACAGCAGCACCGGCGTCTGGCGCGCGATGACGCGGCGCGCGGTTTCGAGGTGGGCCAGCAGACGCGGATCTTTGAACGTCGCGCTGCTCGACGCCACCGCGCGCAACGCCGCTGGCCGGGCCAGGGCCCTGGCCACTGCCAGCGGCGCCGGGTTGCCCAGCGGCGCCGCAGAAATCGCCGAGATCGGGTGCACGGTTGCCGTCGCACTGGACGCGGGGCGACGCGCGACCGCGAAGAAACGCAAGGCCGCATTCGCCCGGTAGGTCACGACCGGGTGGAACGACGAGGACATGCTGCGTTGCAGCATGTCCTCGAGCGAGGTCTGGAACAGGTCTTCGATGCGGCGCGAGCGGATCTCGTCCATCGACTGCAGGCCGAGCTGGAACAGCGCACTGCGATTCGCCGCCAGGATGTAGCCGTCGTCGCCGACCGCGAGCTTGCCCTCGTGCAGCGTGTAGACGAACTCCGGCCGGCTGTGGAAATGCAAGGGGTGCGCGTTGCGGAAGCGCTGGTCGATCAGGCGGTTCTCGATCATGCGCGCCGTCATGCCCAGCAGCACCAGCAGGTGTTGCTGCATCTGGCCCGAGCGGCTGCTCACGTCGAGCACCGCGGCGATCTCACCGGACGGGTCGTAGACCGGCACGGCCGAGCAGGTGAGCTGCGAGAACTGCGTGAAGAAGTGATCCTCGCGCCGGATCGCCACCGGCGCCGCCGAGGCGATGCAGGTGCCCATGCCGTTGGTGCCGGCCTCGGCCTCGCTCCACATGCCGCCGGCGCGCAGCCCGAGCGGCGCGACCTCGGCTGCGAAGGCGGGCGACGACACCATGTGGATGATCACGCCGTCGGTATCCGTCAGCACGACTGCCGAGTCGGCATCGGCGAGCTGCTGGTACAGGGTCGTCATCTCGTAGCGTGCGCAGTCGATCACGTCGGCCTTGCGTTCGCGGCGGTTCTCGAGCGCGGCATTCTCGATGATCGCCGGCTTGCGCGGATGGTCGGGATGCAGCCGGTACTCGTTCAGGCATCGGCTCCACGAGCGCGTGATCGCGTCGTTGCCTTGCTCGTGCGCGCCGCTCTGCACCATCACCATGATGCGTTCGGCGTGACGATCGGTCTCTCGCAACAGCATTCCCATCGATGTCTCCAAGTATTCGAGGCCGTCAGGGCTCTGGGGCCTGATCTTTATCCAAGCGCAGGTGCGACACAACCGGTGAAACACGAGTTCCCAGCGCGTCGCTTGCAACACACGAATATTGGCATGCCGCTTGCAATTTCGCGCGGCACCCGCAGGTTTGCGGCAACCGAACGCTTCGCAGCGCCCATCACATGACCAATCGTTACACCCTGCCCGCGGTGCGGGTTCCGATGACACAGGCCGCCGCGCCGCAAGCCATGGACCTGATCTTCATCGAAGGCTTCGTCGGCGACACCGTCATCGGCATCCACGAGTCCGAACTCCATCGCCCGCAGCCGCTCGTGATCGACGTGCACGCGGGCCTGCCGCACGCCCGCGCCTGCGACACCGACCGCATCGCCGACACGATCGACTACGGCGTCGTCACCGAGCGCTTGCGCCGCCTGCTCGTCGAGCACCGGCACACCTTGCTCGAATCCTTTGCCGAGAACATCGCCGAGATCCTGATTGGCGAATTCGGCGCGCGCTGGGTCCGCGTCAAGGTCGTCAAGCCGCGCAAGTTCGACGACGTCAGCGCCGTCGGCGTGCAGATCGAACGGGTCGCGCCCGAGCCGGAATCGCCCCGCCCCGGACACAGCGCCGCCGTGGTCCAGCTGCTGGCCAGCGGGATGCTCCCCGGCAAGCGCTGAGCAACCCGTCCCCACATGAACACGGGCCGCCGCAGCGGCCCGTTGTTGTTGCGGGCGTGTCGTGCGAGCCGCAGACGGCCCGCCCGACATCGGATCAGAGGTGCGCGGCGAACGGGTGCGCGGCCGAGCCCTTCTTCGCCACCACTTCGGCGGCCGTCGGTGAGCCTGCCACCGCGCGCTGGATCGATTCGCGCACGGCCTTGTAGTTGAAGTCCTGGATCTTCTTGTCGTCTTCGGCGAGCCAGTGGATGAAGACGCCGACGCAGATGAACAGGTTGTCGGCCTCGGCCGCCGGGATCGTGCCGTCCTCGACCGAATCGGCGACCGCCATCGCGACACCGCGTTGTGCCGGGCCGAACATCTGCACCGCCTGCTTCGCGCCCTTGATCGTGACCTTGTTGAACATCACCGTCGCCGGCTTGGTCAACAGATTCGGCGCCACCACCGCGAGCAGCGAGGTGAAGCCGTCCTTGTTGTTGGTCAATGCGTTGGCAAAGGCCGATTCCGCCGGGCTGCCGCGCGGCCCGATGATCAGGTCGATGTGAGCCACTTCGTTGCCGTCTCCGACGAGCGATTCGCCGACCAGCATGCGATCAATTTTTGCCATGTCTTCCATCTCCTGTGTTCAGTTCTTGAGGGTCTTCACGACACTGGCCAAATCAACCAGCGCGACCCAGTGCGTATCACGATCCGTGCCATCCGCCGGGGCCTCACGCCCGGTGAAGTGCCGCGCACTCACCGTACCGCGGCACGCGGCGCGACGAGGCCTGCGATGAACAGCGCCGCCACGGTGAAATCGGCGCTGGTCCCCGGGTTCAGGCCGGCCGCCTTGAGTTCGAGATCCCAGGCCACGAAGCCGGGATCGGCATCCAGATGCGCCCCCGCCAAGGCCCGGTCCTGCCAGCGCTGCGCCGCGCCCATGACACTGTGTGCCAGCGCCGCGCCGTGTTTCCGAACAATGTGTGAATCGGGCCGGCTGGCCAGGAACGCGAGGTAGACCCGCTGCACGGCCTCCGTGACGACAGCAGTCACCGGCCCGTGCCGGCCCATCGGGAGGCTGGACAACGCAGCGGCCAGCGGCGGCAGGCCGAGCTCGAACAGCTCGGCATAACCGTCGCGGTATTGCCGCGCGATGCGGTCGCGCTCGGCAGCCAGCGCCATCGCGGCGCGCAGGGCTATGCTCGGCACACTGTGAACATCCTCGGCCGGCGCCGAGCCCAGGCCGCCCGGCCGGGCCTGCGCGATCGCGCGATAGGCGGCGCGGGCATCGTCCACATCCAGATCGGCCAGCACCTCCTCGACCGCGGCGCGCAACGCGACCGGCTCATCGGCCTCGGGATGCAGCTCGACGGCACGCGCGATCGGGGCACACAACAGCACGATGCCGAGGTTGGTGTTGCAGCCGGCCACGTCCCAGGTCGCCGCGACGGCGGCTTCGATGCGGTCACCCACGCGCGCGCCCGGCCGGAACATCGGCCCGACCGACGCCCGCGCGCTCGCGCTGAACAGTGCCGCGTCCATGCCGTGGCCGGCCGACAGACGGCTCACGTTGCCGGGTTTGCGCACCGCGACATCGAGTTCGCAGGCGTCGAGGTAGCTGGCCTGCGCGCGTTCGACCGCCGTACGTGGCGCGGCCTCGAGCCCGGAGGTCACGCGCGCAGCCCCGCACGCGCGGCGGCGAGCTTGCGATCAAGCAGGTCGTCGACGATGACTTGCGCGATGTTGAAGCCGGTCACGCGCTGCAGACCTCGCCATGCGGCGACGCCGTTGACCTCGAGCACCTGGATGCCTTGGCTGGTCGGGATCATGTCGACGCCGGCGTAGTCCATCGCGAGCGCGGCCGCGGCGCGCTCGGCCAGCGCCGCCAGCGCGGGTGTCAGCTCGGCGGGCTCGCAGCGCGCGCCCTGAGCAACGTTGTGGATCCATCCGGCGCTGACCCGCCGCATCGCGGTGACGGCGTGCCCGCCGACGACGAGCACACGCCAGTCGAAGCCGGGCTCCGCGGCGGCCGGCACGAAGCGCTGCAGGTAGGCGAGTGAGCCGTACATCGGGCCGAGGTCGGGGATCGGGTGGTGCACGCCCGCGACGTCGCCGACGAGTTGCAGCCCCTTGCCCTGCGAGCCGAACAAGGGCTTGAGCACCAGCGCATGCCCGGCCGCGCCCTCGCGCATCGCGATGCGCCGGGCCTCGGCCACCGACTCGGTCGCCCAGGTCGGCGGGGTCGGGATGCCGGCGGCGTGCAGCAGCAGGCTGGTCATGGCCTTGTCGACGCTGCGCTCGATCGCGCGCGCGTCGTTGTAGACCGGCACGCCGAGTTCGCGCAGCGCGTGCAGCACGCCGAGCCGCTTCGTCACCTGCTCGAAGCTGCCGCCAGCAATGCCGCGCACCAGCGCAGCATCCGGCAGCTCGCGGCCGAAGCCTGGGATCACCAGGCCGTGCCAGGACTGCGTCGTGTCGACGTGGCAATCGGCCAGGTCGACGCAGCGCCCGCTGGCGCCGCGCGCGCGCAGCGCCGCCTGCAGCTGGCGCGTGTGCCAGCCGGTCTCGTCGGTCATGATCGCGATGTGGAGCCCCTCGCCCGATGGGTACATCGGTCGATCCCCAGGGGCCATGAGGGGCCCCTTCGTGGCCCTTGGGATGCGGGCCGGCTTGGGAGCGGCCCGGCGCTCGGCCTGCGGATGCGTTGCCGCAGGGCACTTCATCACGCCTCCTGCAGCCACAGCCCTTGCAGCAGCGCCATGTTCAAGGCCCCGGCATGCCAGGTGTTGCCGCTGTCGAGGTTGCTGACCCACACCTCGGCCGGCGCGAACAGCGCGCCGTCGATCTTGTAGAAGTCGTACTCGACCTCCTTGAAGATGTCGGCGAACGAGCGCCCGTAGTCGCGCGAGTTGCGCGACGGCAGCTGCAGCGCGAGCTGGCGTGCCGCCGCATCGTCGCCCCGCACCGTCAGGTGCACGCGGCCGCCGTACAGGATCGCGTCGTTGGTGCGGCCCATCGCGATGACGCCGTCCGGGCTCGGCGCCGGCAGCGGCGCGGTCGCCACGCCCTCGACGATGTTGGCGAGCGCGTAGCCGAGCTCGTGCGCCTTGTGCAGCGCAACCTCGAGCACGCGCGCCACCACCTGAGTCGTGCCGGCGAGGCTGGTCGTCGGGGTCAGGATCAGCGTCAGGGCCTCGGGCTGCAGATTGCAATCGCGCAGCAGCTTGTCGATCACGACCTTGGGCGGCGCCCGATCGACCTCGAGCACCAGCACACCGGCATCGGCCCGGTCGCGATAGCCGAGTTCGGCGAACAAGGCCTCCTTGCCCGCGAGCGCGCGCGCCGGGCCTGAGCCGAGCGAGAAGAATTTCTTGCCGCCGGTTTCTTCCTTGCTCGCCGCCAGGCTCCAGCCCGCGTACTGGCTGGCCAGGCAGGCGAGCACCGGCTGCGAGCTGCGCACCTCGAGCCAGGTCGGCCAGGCTTCAGGGCCGTCGCTGCGCAGGCCGACCTGACCGAGCCCGCCCATGCAGACCTCGCCGATCAGCAGCCCGGCGGCGACACTGCCGCGTGCCGCGATCCCGGCATCGACGATGCAGGCACCGGTGGCGTCGCGCGCCACGTTCAGCGCGAACGCATCGGCGCCGGCCAGCAAGCGTTCGACCAGCGGGCGCGCCAGGCCGTTGACGCTCAGCGGCGAGTCGGCCAGGGGGGGATGGGCATCGGTCATGACGTGGTCTCCAGGGTGTGCATCAAGGCCTCGCGCGCCACACCGAGCGAGGCCCTGACCCGCTCGGCAGTGTCGCCGGTCGCGCTCAGGCTGCAGATCGGGTCGCCGGCGGCAAACCGTGCGCCTGCGACCGGCAGATCATGCACATCGGCCCGGCCCGCGAGATGCTGCGCGCCGATGGGGGCCAGCGTCAATGAGCGCCGCGCATAGACGATCTCGCTGCCCGCGACCTGGCGGGGCGCGAACGCCTCCGGTGGTGGCAGCTCACCCTGCAGGCAGGCACGCAGCTGCGCGTCGATCAGGCCGCGCTGCGCGTACAGCGACAGGCTGGCGGGCGGCCGCGGATTCACTTCGAGCACGCCGATGGTATCGCCGTCGCGCATGAAATCGAGGCTGCACCAGCCGCGCAAGCCGAAGGCCGCGCTCAGCACGCGGACCGCGTCGCCGACGCGGCGCGCGAGGTCGTCTGTCACCGCGACCGGCCCGATGCAGCCGCGATACACGTGCGGGTGTGCGCCGAACGGTTTCACAATGAGTTCGTTGATGCCCAGCAGCGTCGCCTGGCGGCCGTTCGCGATGAAGGTGGCCGACATCGGCACGCCGGGCATCGCGCGCTGGAAGTACAGCGAGGCGCTGGCAGCGGCGGTGTCACCTCCGGCGGCGGCATCGCGGATGTGCCAGCCGCCGCAGCCGCGCGCGTCCTTCAGCAGCCAGCCCTCGGCATCGGCCGGGGCATCGGCGCGCACCGGTGGGTGCGCGATGCCGTGCGCCTCAAGCACGCCGAAGAACTCGGCGGGATCGCGCACGCGGCGCACCGCGTCGGCCGGCGTGCCGATCAGCGGCAGCAGCAACGCACCGGCGTCGAGCAGCTCGGGCCGCCCTTCGAAGCCGCTGCCGGGAATCCAGCCGATCACCGCGTCGCCGCCCTGCTGCGCCAACTGCTGCAACGCATCGAGCACGCGTTCTGCATCGATCTGCAGCGAGCTGGGGGCGCCGATCGAATGCCAGCGCTGCGATGCGCGCCGCGTGTCGGCATCGCCGAACAGGTCGAGCGCGACGACGCTGTAGCCGTCGTGCGCCGCCGCCTCGGCCAGCATGCGCGCGGAGGCGGCCGCGACGGCCAGCACAGGCATGCGCAGCGACCGGTTCAGACGTCGCCGGGCCGCTCCAAGGCGGCTGAGCGCCCCCTCAGGGGGCAGGAACGAAGTGACGTGGGGGTGGTGGTCATGCCGACTTGGCCGCGGCCTGCTCGGCGAGGTACTCGCGGGCCGTGGCGAACGCTTCCGGGAAGCTCAGCACCACGGCTTGCTCGGCCTGGTACATGCTCACCAGCAAGCGGTGCTGGGTCTGGTACTTGACGTTACCGACCGCCAGCGCGCCGATGCCGACTGCACCAGCGACGCCCTCCAGCGGCTTCGCGTCGTCCATCACGCCGACCCCGGCGATGCCTTCGGGCGGCACCGCGTTCACGTCGGCCGCGACCTTCAGGCCCTTCGCGAACGCGAGATCCTCGGACGACACGACCTGCACCCCCGCCGCGGCGCAGGCGAGCACGACATCGGCCTGCGCGAGCGCGTCGCGCAGCGCGGCGCGGTCGGCGCCCGACACGCCCTGCAGGCCGACCCCGAAGCGCGCACCGGTGTCGAGAGCAGCCCTCTGTGCCACGTCGAAGCCGCTGTGGCTGGCGATCCGCACCACCGCACCGGCCTGCGCCGCGAGCACCGCGGCGATGCGCCCGACCGGGCCGGTGCCGCCGAGCACCAGCACCGTCTGCCCGCTCAAGACCAGGCCGTGATGACGCTGCAACGCGGCCTCGACGCACGCGAGCATCGCCGCGGCGGTGGTGTAGGCGCCGCTCGGGTCGGCCATCAGCGACACGACAAAGGGTTTGAACATCGCACGCTTCGCGCGCTCCAGCATGTCGGCCGCGAGCAGCGCATCGCGCCCGCCGATGAAGATGCCGGTGCGGGTCACGCCCTTCGGGCCGCGCGAGAAGATTGCATCCTGCGTCAGCGCGGTGACCCCATCGACACCGACGTCGGTGTACGGCGTGATGATCTGGTAGCCAGCATCGGCGGCCATGTTGACGTCGAACGGGCTGGCCTGATGCCCCGGGGTGAACAAGTGAAGGATGTAGGGGCGTTCCATGGATTGGATTGTGGGCGTGGACGAGACGACGGGTGGACGATAGCGCTCGGTCAATACGCGCGCCGCGTCGCGCGGAGGTCGGCGATCTCCGCGCCGCGGTTGCGCGGCGTGACGATGTGCCACGCGAGGCCGGGTTCGATCAGGCCGGCCGCGCGCGCGGCACTTTCGAGCGCCTCGGCATGCGCCTGCGACTCGACCATGGCAAACCCGGTCGGGCCCCACGAACTCTGGCCGATCGCGGCCTGGTGCGCACTCCCGGCGATCCAATCCATCAACCGGCCGACCGCGGCGCTGGTGTAGGCACGACCGTTCTGGGCCGGCGCGAAGTATTCGCCGAGCAGCTGCTGCACACGCGACACGCCGAGCGCGAAGATGCCGAATTCGGCACTGGCGGCCCCTGGCAGCACGCGCATCAGGACCTCGTGGCAGATCTCGGCGGCGCGCGCGGCCGGCATCGCGCCGAGCGCGGCCAGCGCGCCCTTCTCGTCGCTGCCGGCCAGGCCACGCTCGCGCTCGTCCTGCACGACGACGATGCGCCAGTCCTCGGGCAGCGCGATTCGTGAGAGCAAGGGCGCGGGCCGCCCGTCCGCGCTCGGCCCGCCGTCGACCAGCAGGCCGCCCAGGTCGAACCCGTGGATGCCGATGCCGGAACGCTGGCCGCGCCCGAGCCAGTGCGCCAGCGTCGCGGTGCTCACGTCCATTCGATGCCACTGGGCGAACGCACGTGCGATCGCCAACGCGAGCTGGGTCCCGGAGCCGAAGCCGCCGTGCGCCGGCAACACCCGCAGCAGCCGCAGGTGCAGCGTGTCGAAGCGGCCGCTGCGCGCGCGCAGCGTGTGCAGGTATGCGCTCGCACGCTCCATCTGCGCGTCGCCCTCGGGCGTGTCGGCGGTGACGCGATCGGCGAACGCGGCGCTCAATTCGACTTCGGTCTCGAAGCCGTCGATGACCACACCGAGGCTGCCGAAGCGGCGCCCCAGCGACGCGGAAGGATCCAGAAAACCCAGGTGCAAGCGCCCCGGCGCCCGCAGCGTGACCGTGTTGTGGAGATCGATGTGCATCCGAGGCGGAACGGCGAGAACGGCAAGGCCCATGGTCGTGAGGCGCCGCCATGTGAAACGGCATCTGCGCGAGAACCCAAGAGCAATCTCCGTTCCTGCGCCGCAGACGCCGGCCAGCCCGGGCGGAGCCAGGCGTCGGCCCGCCTCACTGTATCGCCTGAGGGACAGTGTGTCATGCGGGGCCGCCGCGGCGCGTGGCCCGAGAGCGACGGCGGCAACCGCCCACGAACCCGCGCTCGAATCCGCTGAGCGCTAGGATCGGCATTCCTCTTTCAACTGGAGACTGAGATGACCGGTTGGCGCAAACAGACTGCAGACGAGGTGTTCGCCTCCGAGGAGATCACCGCACGCTTGTCCGAAGAATTGCCGAAGTGGTATCTCGAAGACGGCTGGATCCGCCGCAAGTACAAGACCAGCGGCTGGAAAGCGACCCTGATGGTGGTGAACACCGTGGGTCACCTCGCGGAAGCGGCCTGGCACCATCCGGACCTCACGGTGTCTTATGCGTTCGTCACGGTCAAGCTGATGAACCACGCCGCCAAGGGCATCACCGAGAAGGACTTCGAGCTCGCGAAGAAGATCGAAGAGGTCGTGATGTGGCAGCCCGGCGCCGTGGAGGGATCGCCGCTGCAAGGCACGCCCGACGACCCGCGCTTCAAGTACCTGAAGTACGACTGAGCCTCAGCGCAGACCGCCTCGGCGGTCTGCGCCGAAAGTCCGCAAATTGTCTCTCAGGGTGAGCCGTTTGCGGCCGATACCAGGGGGTACCGACACTCGACCGTCGGCCCGTGCACGTTTTCGCGGCCTCCCTGGAGAAGACCTCTGACATGAACACCCTGAGAACAATGCTGCGTCACTTCACGATCCACACGCGCATGCGCGGCGCGGTCCTGCTGGTGCTCGCTCTGTTCCTGCTCGTCGGTGCCACCGCGCTGATCGGCGGCTCGCGCCTGAAAACCTTGAACCGCGACCTCGTGACGCGCTCGATGGAGCAGCAGCACACCGTCGGCGAGTTGCGCGGCGCGCTCGGCGACGTGCGGCGCTGGGAAAAGGACATGATCATCGACTACGAGAACGGCGTGGCCGTTCTGAAGGCGCGCGAAAGCTGGGCCGCGGCGATCGCGCGGGCGCGCAAAGGCTTCGAGACGCTGCTGGCGGGCGAACGGAACAAGGACGATTCGATCAGCCGCAAGGCGCTCGAACGCCTCGACGCGTACGCCAAGGCCTCCGAGCCGGTGCTGCAGCAGATCCAGAACGGCGCATTCGACACCGCCAAGGTCGCCGACCGCATGCTCGGCAAGGCCAAGGAACACATCGTCGCGGTGGAACAGGCGGTCGACGCGGCCGCGAAGGTGATCGATGCCGAGGCCTCGGCGTCACAGCGTGAATTCGACGAGGCGATGCTGCTGACGCTCTATGGCTTCGCCGCGGTGCTCGGGATGGCGGTGGTCCTCATCGTGCCGCTGACCTTGCTGAACGCCGCGTCGATCGTCGAACCGATCCGCGCCGCCAAGCGGGCCGCCCAGATCATCGCCGAGGGCGATCTCACCCAGCCGATCGACGTGCAGGGCCGCGATGAACTCGCGGAGATGCTGCGCTCGCTTGCGCAGATGCAGGATTCGCTGCGTTCGCTCGTCGGCCAGGTCCGCAGCAGCAGCGACAGCATCGGCACCGCGAGCGCGGAGATCGCCACCGGCAACCAGGATCTGAGTTCACGCACCGAACAGACCGCCTCGAACCTGCAGCAGACGGCGTCGTCGATGGAACAGCTCACCGGCACGGTCAGGCAGTCCGCCGATTCGGCGCGCCAGGCGAGCCAGCTCGCGTCGTCCGCGGCCGAGGTCGCGGCACGCGGCGGAGCCGTCGTCTCGCAGGTGGTCGCGACGATGGAGGACATCAATGCCTCGTCGAAGAAGATCGCCGACATCATCGGCGTGATCGACGGGATCGCGTTCCAGACCAACATCCTCGCGCTGAATGCAGCGGTGGAGGCGGCCCGTGCCGGCGAACAGGGCCGCGGCTTCGCGGTCGTCGCCGCGGAAGTGCGCAGCCTGGCGCAGCGCAGCGCCGAAGCGGCGAAACAGATCAAGGGCTTGATCGGCGCCAGCGTCGACAAGGTCGAAGGCGGTTCACGCCTGGTCGCCGACGCCGGTCAGACCATGAAGGAGATCGTCGGCTCGGTGCAGCGGGTCTCCGACATCATCGGCGAGATCACGGCAGCGGCATCGGAGCAAAGCGACGGCATCGGCCAGGTCAATGGCGCGGTCACCCAGCTCGATCAGATGACGCAGCAGAACGCCGCGCTGGTCGAGGAGTCGGCGGCCGCCGCAGAGAGTCTCAAGGAACAAGCCGTCAGGCTGGCCGAGGTGGTCGGCATGTTCAAGGTGGCCAGTACCTGAGTCGGTCACGGCACGATCGCGGCCTCCGCCTCGCTCCCACTCGGTCGCGTCCGCCGGCTTTGGCCGCGCACATCGCAGCATCCGCGTTGCGCAGCAGCGCTTCGGGATCCGCGCTGGCGGCCGGAAACGATGCGACGCCGATCGATGCACCCACGTGCAGTCGGTGCGACTCGATCTCCATCGAATCACCCGCGTTGACATGCATCAACCCACCGGCGCGCGTTTACCCGATAGTGCGGCACACTCTCCCCGAACCGAGGAACCGCGATGCACCAAGGCCCTTACGCCCTGCTCGACGCCTGGTGGCGTGCCGCCAATTACCTGTCGGTCGGCCAGATCTACCTGATGGACAACCCCTTGCTGCGCGAGCCGCTCACGCTCGCGCACATCAAGCCGCGCCTGCTCGGGCACTGGGGCACGACGCCGGGGCTGAACTTCATCTACGCCCACATGAACCGCGCGATCAAGGCGCGTGCGCTCGACGCGATCTTCATCGCCGGCCCGGGCCACGGCGGGCCGGGCGTGGTGGCGAACACCTACCTCGAAGGCACGTACAGCGAGGTCTACCCGCGCATCGCGCGCAACGAGGAAGGCCTGAAGCGCCTGTTCACGCAGTTCTCGTTTCCGGGCGGCATCCCGAGCCACGTCGCGCCTGAGACGCCGGGCTCGATTCACGAAGGCGGCGAGCTCGGCTACTCGCTGCTGCATGCCTACGGCGCGGTGTTCGACAACCCGGACCTGCTGGCCTGTTGCGTGGTCGGCGACGGCGAGGCCGAGACCGGCGCGCTCGCCGCGAGCTGGCACTCGAACAAGTTCGTGAATCCGGCGCGTGACGGCGTGGTGTTGCCGATCCTGCACCTGAACGGCTACAAGATCGCCGGGCCGACGGTGCTCGCGCGCATCGGCGACGACGAACTCGCGCAGCTGCTGCGCGGCTATGGCCACGAGCCGCACTTCGTCGTCGGCGACGACCCCGCCACCATGCACGCGCTGATGGCCACGACGCTCGACCAGGTGCTCGACGACATCCGCGCGATCCAGGCGCGTGCCCGCGCCGATGGCTTCACGCAGCGCCCGCGCTGGCCGATGATCGTGCTGCGCTCGCCCAAGGGCTGGACCGGGCCTGGTGTGGTCGATGGCATCCAGATCGAAGGCACGTTCCGCGCGCATCAGGTGCCGCTGACCGACTTCAGCACCAAGCCCGCCCACGTCGCGCTGCTCGAGGCCTGGATGCGAAGCTATCGGCCCGACGAACTGTTCGACGAGCACGGCGGGCTGCGCGCCGAGATCGCCGCGCTCGCGCCCGTCGGCACGCGCCGCATGAGTGCGAATCCGCATGCCAACGGCGGCCTGCTGCTGAAGGATCTGGAGCTGCCCAGCTTCGCCGACTACGCGGTCGACGTGCAGGCACCCGGCGCCGCCACCGCGCAGTCCACGCGGGTGGCCGGCGCGTTCCTGCGCGATGTGATGCGCCTGAACGCCGCGGCGTGCAACTTTCGCGTGATGGGCCCGGACGAGACCACTTCGAATCGCTTGGGCGACCTGTTCGAGGTGACCAACCGGATGTCAGCCGCCCAGATCCTGCCGGGCGACGATCACCTCGCGCCGGATGGCCGCGTGATGGAGGTGCTCAGCGAGCACCTCTGCCAGGGCTGGCTCGAGGGCTACCTGCTGACCGGACGGCACGGCTTCTTCTCGTGCTACGAGGCCTTCATCCACATCATCGATTCGATGTTCAACCAGCACGCGAAGTGGCTGAAGGTCGCGCGCGGCATCCCTTGGCGGCGGCCGATCGCGTCGCTGAACTACCTGCTGACCAGCCACGTCTGGCAACAGGACCACAACGGCTTCAGCCACCAGGACCCGGGCTTCATCGACCACGTCGTCAACAAGAAGGCCGAGGTCGTGCGCGTCTACCTGCCGCCCGATGCGAACACCTTGCTGTCGGTCGTCGACCACTGCCTGCGCAGCCGCGATTACGTCAACGTGATCGTCGCCGGCAAGGCGCCGGCGCCGCAATGGCTGGACCACGATGCCGCGGTGCGCCATTGCAGCGCTGGTCTGGGCATCTGGGACTGGGCCAGCAACGACGACGGCGTGGCGCCGGATGTCGTGATGGCCTGCGCAGGCGACGTGCCGACACTGGAAACGCTCGCCGCGGCGCAGCTGCTGCGTCAGCAATTGCCCGAGCTGAAGCTGCGTGTCGTCAACGTCGTCGACCTGATGGCCCTGCAGTCGCCGTCGGCGCATCCGCATGCGATGTCGGACGCGGCCTTCGACTCGATCTTCACGGCCGACAAGCCGGTGATCTTCGCGTTCCACGGCTACCCGTGGCTGATCCACCGGCTGATCTACCGGCGCACGAATCACGCCAACTTCCATGTCCACGGCTACCAGGAAGAAGGCACGACGACGACACCGTTCGACATGACGGTGCTGAACCGGCTCGACCGCTTCCATCTTGCGGCCGACGCGGTCGCGCGCGTGCCGCGCATGCTGGACCGCGCCGGTCACGTGCAGCAGCACCTGCGCGACCGGCTGCTCGAGCACCGCGCCTTTGTGCAGCGCCACGGCGTCGACATGCCCGAGATCGCGAACTGGCGCTGGTCTTGAGGCCAGGCGCAGTGACCGGCGACGCCGGACGAATCACTGCAGCGTCGGGGCGGGCGCGAGGCAGCGCTGCACGAAGGCCGACAGCGCCGCCACATCCGGGATGTGCACGTCGCGCCGGCCTTTCGATGCGAAATCGATGACCTTGTCGCGCGCGAGCCGCGACAGCGCACGGCTCACGGTTTCCAGCGTCATGCCCAGGTAGTTGCCGATCTCGGCGCGGGTCATGCGCAGCGCGATCTGGTCGGTGCGCAGGCCGCGCTTCGCGAGCGACTCGACCCAGTGGCGCAGGAACTCGGCAACGCGGGCATCGGCCGGCAAGGTGCACACCGACATCAGGGAATCGCGGTCACGCACGATCTCGCGGCTCATCGCTTCGTGCAGCACCGTCAGCAGCTCGCGGCTGCCGGCGCAGGCCGTGAGCAGCGTGTCGTAGCGGATCATCCAGACCTCGCCGGTGTCCATCGCGACCGCGTCGCACGAGTAGGCGCCGCCGGCGATGCCGTCGAAGCCGAGCCAGTCGCCGCGGAACTTCAGCCCCACCACCTGTTCACGCCCGTCGGGCGACAAGGTGACGATCTTGAAGAAGCCCGAGTTCAGGATGTAGAGATTGCCGAAGCGTTCGCCGGCCTGATACAGCCGCTCGCCGGCATGCACGAGACGACGCTGGGGCGCGAGCTGGCTGCTGAGCAGCTTCAGTGTGTCGGCGATGTGCTGGCTGGCGCGTCGATTGGCGGCGGCGTCGAGCCGCGGCGCGAATGCCGTGTCGACCGCGATGGCATCGAGTGCGTGAGCGACGGTGGCGTTCTGGGTGACGGGATTCAGCATGGTTCGGCTCCTGGACTTGATGAAACGAATCCTAAGAAGCCTCGAACAACGGACCAACAACCGCCGGCGTCGCTGCGTAACGCTGTGTGAATGCCGTGTGTCCGGTGCGTATCGGTCTCTGCTTTGCGAGCCGCTTTGACGCGCATCAAGGTGCAGCAGACCGGCGACGCTAGTCTTCGCTGACCCGCACAGGAGTTCCCGTCCCGCCGTGCACGAATCCCGACCATGGTTCCGACCTTGAAGCCTCGTTGTCTGACCGACTTCGCGACCATGCCTCCCCAAGACATGGAGGCGCTGTTGAGCTGCGCGCGCCAGCTGCAGACCAGCGCACGGGCGGGCTCGATGCCCGCGGCGCTGCGCGGCAAGAACTTCGGCCTGCTGTGCGACGCGACCGACGACCGCGATGCCGCGCTGTTCCAACGCGCCGCCTCGGCGCTCGGAGCGCAGGTCGCGCACCTGCGCCCGAACCTGTCGGAGCTCAGCACGGCGCAGGAAGTGCAGCACACCGCACGTGTGCTGGGCCGGCTCTACGACGCCGTGGACTGCGTCGGCATGGCGCCCGACCTGGTGCGCCGGATCAGTGCCGACGCCGGCATTCCGGTCTTCGACGGCATCGCATCGCCGCGCCATCCGATCGCCCGGTTGGCCGGACTGCTGGACACCGGCACCGACGACGACAGGCGCTGCCTGGTGATCCAGGCGCTGCTGTTGAACGCACTCGCCTGACGCCGGCGACGGGGATTGATCTGCGACAAGGTCGGCGGCACGCCGGCGTGCGAAGCTCGGCGTGCCGAATGGAGGATCTGTCATGCAGCACGTCACCACCCGAATCATTCGCGAAGAGCACACGGCGCTCGCGGCCATGCTGCGCTCGATCCCGCTGCTGCTCGAGCAGCACCGTCGACAGGCGACGCAGCCCGACTTCGCGGCCTTGCGCGCGATGCTGTTCTATGTCGACGAGTTCCCCGAACAGCGTCACCACCGCAAGGAATCCGAACTGCTGTTTCCCAAGCTGCGTGCCCGCACGCCGCTGTCGCGTACGCTGCTCGACAAGCTGGACGAGGACCATGCGCGCGGCGGACACATGATCCGCGAACTCGAGCACGCGCTGCTGGCGTTCGAGATGCTCGGCGACTCGCGCCGCATCGTCTTCGAGCAGGCCGCGAAGCGCTACGTCGACTTTTACCTCGCCCACATGGCACTCGAGGAGCGCGAGATCCTGCCGCTGGCCGAACGTGTGCTGACCGAACGGGACTGGGCCGAGCTGGACGAAGCGTTCTCGGCCAACCAAGATCCACTTACCGGCCACGCGCCCGAGGCCGACTACCGGGCGCTGTTCACGCGCATCGTCGGCATCGTACCGGCGCCGATCGGACTGGGCGCGCCGGCAGCGCCCGAGAGCAAGCGTGCGTCCTTCTCCACGCAGCTGCGGGAGGTGACATGAGTTCGCTCAACATCGGCAACCTTGACCGCGCGCTGCGGATCCTGTTCGGCCTGGCGCTGATCGGACTTGCCGCCTCCGGCACGATCGGCCCGTGGGGCTACGTCGGCCTGGTGCCGCTGCTCACGGGCGTGGCGGCGCGCTGCCCCTTGTACAGCGTGCTCGGCATCGCGACCACCTCGCGCTGAGAAGCTCGACCAAGTCGTCCGCGTCAGCCTGCGCACCAGGCCGCGATACGCTGCCAGATTCCGTGGGTCAATGCCCACCCGGAGACGGCGATCAGGCCGAGCCCCGCGACCCGAAAGCCCAGCGTTGCGATTTGTCCCGGCGCCAGCGCTGCACCGCGCCGCGCCTGCCAGCGGGCCCAGGCCCATGGCGCAGCCAGCAAGCCCGGCATCGAGCCCACCGCGAACGCCGCCATCACCAGCGCGCCGCCCGTCGCGCTGCTCGCCAGCGCCGCCAACAGCAGGGCCGCCTGCAGCGCCGCGCATGGCCAGGCGACCCACGCCAGCCCTGCCACGCCGGCGCGCAGCGAGCGCGTGCGGCGGCCTGCGAAACGCACCGGCACCGCACTGCTGCGCCGCCGCATCCACACCGGCTGTCGACCCGCAATGAACCACCACAGGCCGAGCGCGAGGAACGCCAGGTGCAGCAAGGTCCACAGCGGCCGCAGCGCCGGCGAGGCTTGGCTCCAGGCACCGAGGACCGCGACACTGCTGGCCACGACGGCGCCGGCGGCCGTGTAGCCGATCAGGCGCCCGGCGTGAAAACCGGTCGCGCTGCGGCCGCAGCCCTGCGTCAGCGCGGCGCAGGGCGCGCCGCACATCACCGCGCAGTGCGGCGTCGCCGCGACGCCCATCGCGAGCCCGGCGAGAACCAGAGGCCACTGCATTCGTTCAGCGATCCGGGCCAGGGACCGAGGCCTCGAGCAGTTGCGTGATCGCCCCCGACGTCGCGATCGCACCCCAGAAGATCAGGAACGTGACCGAGTACACCGCGCTGACCGACCAGCGCAGCGGCTCGACGCCGAACCACTGCAGCGCGGACGGATCGACGACCACGAACACCAGCGCCTCCAGCACGCCGGCCATCAGAAAGGCCGGCCACAGGATCAGCAGCGCCCGCTCGCGGAACGGCCGCGGCGCGTCCACCGGCTGCATCGCGGATTCAACGTCGCGGAGTGACAACATGGTTGCGCGCCTGAACTGCGGGGGTGTTCGCATCGGCCTCGGCCGCGCCGGTCCCGGCCAGTGGCCGGTCGCGGCCATGGATCGCGAACGCCAACGTGACGACGCACGCGACGATGACGAACGCAGGCCCGCCAAACGCCAGCCACACCATGCGGATGCGCCACCAGGGCTGCGTCGGCCCCATTTTTTCCGGGTTCATGATCTTGTCTCCTCTCTCTTCAACGGGGCACGACGAAGGTCGAACGCTCGCTCGCCTTGACGGAGGCGTCGCCGAGCGCCGCCACCTCGAAGCGCATCGGATGGGCGCCCGCACCAAGCGCCTGTGCGGCCTGCGGCGACACCCGTACCGCGACCGTGACCCAGCGCGCTTGCGCCGGCTCGACCTCGACATCGCCGGCGTTCACCAGCAGCGCGCCGGGAATGCCCTGCAGGTCGATGTGGTAGCGCTGCTTCTGCTCGGTCGCGTTCATCAGCTGCAGGCGGTACAGGTTCTCGATCTGGCCGTCGTCGACCAGGCGCGCCAGTGTCATGCGGTCGCGCACGACATCGACCTTGAACGTGTGGCGCATCGCCAGGCTGGCGACAAAGGCCGCAGCGATCGCGGCCAGCACCGCACCGTAGATCAGCACGCGCGGGCGCAGCACGCGTCCGAACATCTGAGAGCGCGTCAGGCGCTGGATCAGGCCGTTCTCGGTCGCGTAGCGGATCAGGCCGCGCGGGTACTTCATCTTGTCCATCACGCTGTCGCAGGCATCGATGCAGGCACTGCAGGCGATGCACTCGTACTGCAGGCCGTCGCGGATGTCGATGCCGACCGGGCACACATGGACGCACAGGCCGCAGTCGATGCAGTCGCCGAGCTTAGCGGCCTTCAGGTCGGCACCGCGCGCGCGGGTGCCGCGCGGGTCGCCGCGCCCCGCGTCGTAGCTGACGATCAGGGTGTCGCGGTCGAACATCGCGCTCTGGAAGCGCGCATACGGGCACATGTACTTGCAGACCTGCTCGCGCAGGAAACCCGCGTTGCCGTAGGTCGCGAGGCCGTAGAAGTTGACCCAAAACCACTCCCACGGGCCGAAGTTCAAGGTGAAGGCTTCGGCCCACAGCGTCTTGACCGGCGTGAAGTAGCCGACGAAGGTGAAGCCGGTCCACAGCCCGATCGTCAGCCACGCCGCGTGCTTGGCGCTCTTGCGCCAGAGCTTGTTCGCCGTCCACGATCCGGCGTCAAGCTTCATGCGCGCGCCGCGTTCGCCCTCGATGCGGTGCTCCACCCATAGAAAGATCTCGGTGTAGACGGTCTGCGGGCAGGCATAGCCGCACCACAGCCGGCCACCCACCGCGGTGACGAAGAACAGGCCATAGGCCGAGAGCACGAGGAGGCCCGTCAGGTAGATGAAATCCTGCGGGTACAGCACCAGATCGAAGATGTAGAAGCGGCGCGAGGTGAGCTCGAACAGCACGGCCTGGCGTCCGTTCCACGTCAACCACGGCAGGCCGTAGAACAGGATCTGCGTGAACCACACCAGCGTCCAGCGCCAACGCGTGAACCAGCCGTGCACCGAGCGCGGGTAGATCTTCTTCTGCTTCTCGTAGAGCGAGACGAGTTCCGGTTCGGCCGCGACCGCCGTGATCGGGATGATCACACGTGCCCGCGCGGCTTGTGGCATCGTCATCGCGGTCTCGTCACGGCGCGGCGCTCGCCACCGAGTTCGACAGGCCCCAGACGTAGGCCGTCAGCACATGAATCTGCTCGGGCGTGAGCCGTTCGCCGTGCGCCGGCATCACGTTGGTCTTGCCCTTTGTGACCATCGCGACGATGGCGTCCTCGCCCCAGCCGTGCAGCCAGGTCTTGTCGGTCAGATTCGGCGCGCCCATCGCCGGGTTGCCCTTGCCGTTCGCTCCGTGACAGGCCGCGCAGACCGCGAACTTGGGTCGGCCGAATTCCGCCGCGATGCTGTTGTGCGCGCTGCCCGACAGGCTCAGCACGTACTGGGCGACGTTGCGCACGTCTTCGGGGCTGCCCACCGCGGCGGCGATCGGCGGCATCATGCCTTGGCGCCCCTGCGTGATCGTCTCGTTGATGCGCTCGGGCGAGCCGCCCCACAGCCAGTCGGTGTCGGTCAGGTTCGGGAAACCTTTGCTGCCTTTCGCGTCCGCGCCGTGGCAGGCCGCGCAGTTGTTCGCGAACAGACGCTCGCCGACCGCCATGGCCTGCGGGTTGCGCGCCAGATCGGGGACCGGCATCGCGGCGAAACGCGCGAACAGCGGCGCGGTCAGGGCATGCGCCTTGGCCTGCTCGTCCTCGTGCTGGCCGGCGCTCGACCATTTCAGCGAGCCGGCGGCGCTGCCCAGTCCCGGATACAAGGCCAGGTAGGCGCCCGCGAAGACGATCGTCAGCACGAACAGCCACATCCACCAGCGCGGCAGCGGGTTGTTGAGCTCGCGCAGGTCTTCGTCCCAGATGTGGCCGGTCGTGTTGTCGCCCGCCATCACGCGGCGGCGCGCGGCGATGATCAGCAGTGCGAGGCATGCGATCAGGCCGACGACCGTGACGACCGCGATGTAGATCGACCAGCCGCTGCTGAAGAAGTCACTCATGGCGCGCTCCGTCGGTCGAGAACTCCGTTTCGCCGCGGAAGGGCAACTGCGCCGCCTCGTCCAGCTCGGCGCGCCGCGCCGGCCGCCAGACCCACGCCGCGAGAGCGAGGAAGAAACAGAAACTGAACAGCGTGACGAAGCTGCGAAGGTCGTTCAGGTCCATGGGTGGTTCTCCTTGACGATTCGGGCCGTGATCACTTGACGTGCGTGCCCAGCGATTGCAGGTAGGCGACCAGCGCGTCTTGCTCGGTCTTGCCCTTCACGGACTCGGCGCTGGCGGCAATGTCGGCATCGGTGTAGGGCACGCCGAGGCGCTTCATCGCGGTCAGGCGCGGTGGCACGCTGGCCGGGTCGATCGCTGCTTGCGTCAGCCACGGGTAGGCCGGCATGTTGGATTCGGGCACCAGGTCGCGTGGATTCTCGAGATGCAGGCGCTGCCATTCGTCGCTGAACTTGCCGCCGACGCGATGCAGGTCCGGTCCGGTGCGCTTGCTGCCCCACTGGAACGGGTGGTCGTAGACGAATTCGCCGGCCATCGAGTAGTGGCCGTAGCGCAGGGTCTCGGCATTCAGCGGCCGGATCATCTGCGAGTGGCAACCGTAGCAACCCTCGCGCAGGTAGATGTCGCGCCCGACGAGCTGCAGCGCGTCATAGGGCTTGAGACCCGCGACCGGCTGCGTCGTGGAGCGCTGGAAGAACAGCGGCACGATCTCGACCAGGCCGCCCACCGCGACGACGACCAGGATCAGCACGATCATCAGGAAATTGTTGGTCTCGATGCGCTCGTGACCGGTGACAGGGGTATCTTGAGACATTGCAACCAACTCCTCAGGCCATGACCAGCTGCGGGATCGGCGACGGCTGCGGCCGGCCGCTGCGAATCGTCATCACGACGTTCCACGCCATCACGCCCATGCCGCCCAGGTACAGCAGGCCACCGACCAGACGCACGATGTAGAACGGCCAGGTCGCCTTGACGCTTTCGACGAAGGTGTAGACCAGCGTGCCATCGGCGTTCAGGGCACGCCACATCATTCCCTGCATCACGCCGGCGATCCACATCGCGGCGATGTAGAGCACGACACCGAGCGTCGCAATCCAGAAGTGCAGGCTGATCGCAGGCACGCTGTACATCGTCGTGCGGCCGTACATGCGCGGGATCAGGTAGTACAGCGAGCCGATCGTGATGAAGCCGACCCAGCCGAGCGCTCCCGAGTGCACGTGGGCGATGCCCCAGTCGGTGTAGTGCGACAACGCGTTCACCGTCTTGAACGACATCATCGGTCCCTCGAACGTGGCCATGCCGTAGAACGACAGCGCAACGATCAGGAACTTCAGGATCGGGTCGTCGCGCAGCTTGTGCCACGCACCCGACAGGGTCATCATCCCGTTGATCATGCCGCCCCAGCTCGGCGCCAGCAGCACCAGCGAGAAGATCATGCCGACCGACTGCGCCCAGTCGGGCAGCGCGGTGTAGTGCAGGTGGTGCGGGCCGGCCCACATGTAGGTGAAGATCAGCGCCCAGAAGTGCACGATCGACAGCCGGTACGAGTACACCGGGCGCTCGGCCTGCTTCGGGATGTAGTAATACATCATCCCGAGGAAGCCCGCGGTCAGGAAGAAGCCGACCGCGTTGTGACCGTACCACCACTGCACCATCGCGTCCTGCACGCCGGCGTAGGCCGAATAGCTCTTCCACAGGCTTACCGGCATCACCGCGGCGTTGACAACGTGCAGC
>Ga0307517_10001467_pt1 | contig 39481 bp, 46 predicted proteins | sample 23_EM_MG_FD_194515 | JGI IMG/M metagenome (GOLD analysis project Ga0307517, IMG submission 194515) | Populus trichocarpa ectomycorrhiza microbial communities from riparian zone in the Pacific Northwest, United States - 23_EM | ecosystem: Host-associated > Plants > Roots > Unclassified | place...
GCGTGAGGTGAGTTGGTTAACGAAGAACTTCACATCATACAGAACCTGCCCATAAAAGGATACTGCAAATGCCAGACAGTGACAAAAGCGATCTCCTCCTGAGCCTTGCTTCTCAAAAAAATCATCCGGGTTTTTGACACGAAACTAGACCAATCACTCAAACAACCGGTTCCGTGTCGTCCAAGCGAGCCTCACAGTTGGTTCGGGAGTTGGAACCGGGAAGATTGATGTTCTCTTACTCTTCGCGAATTCGGTTCTGAGGAAATAAGAGGTGGAGTTGTTTCGTTTATGTTTGCCCTATTTCCAGTCAGCGAAATAAATTAAATTCGCGGTATGAGTTATAGCCGATGTACATGCGAAATGCAAAAAAAAGAGAATTTAGACCCAAGGGTAACGAAAGGCTCAAAAGGGAGAATCAACACTCAACAAGTCCCAATGGATCGTTGTGGCGAAATTGCCAAATGTGGAAACTCTGCCAAACTGTACAGGACATCAGCCACCATTCGGCAAATGCCCGAAGGTGGTCATTCAATTTGGAACCACTTGACGCCGATTCAAAAGCCATCCTCAAGATGAGGTGAGATGTGTTTTTAAATTGACAATAAACAGTGCTGATACGCGTTTAGTCACCGTAAGGTCTGTCCGAGAAGTCGGAGAATGACTGACCACTCACCATGATTTATTCGTTCAGTATGAAGCTCCCCGACATGGATCCCTGGGTTTCCTCCCAAGAAAACGATCAGCTCGCCATCGTGGCAAGGTCAAGTCCTTCCCTAAGGTGATTGGTTTAGCGTTTTGTCAGAAATCAGAAGCTTATGCGTCTGTAGGATGATCCCAAGAAGAATGTACACCTGACTGCATTCATGGGTTATAAGGCTGGTATGACCCATGTTGTTCGTGATCTTGATCGTCCAGGATCTAGTGAGTCATCCCTACTTCAATATTCACTTTTCTCTGATCTGTATTTTTAGAAATGCATAAGCGCGAGGTCGTTGAAGCTGTTAGTATCGTTGAAACACCTCCAATGATGGTTGTTGGTGTTGTTGGTTATGTCGAAACGCCCCGTGGTCTCCGCACCCTTACAACGGTCTGGGCCTCTCATCTTTCGGACGAGGTCAAGCGTCGTTTCTACAAGAACTGGTACCGCTCTAAGAAGAAGGCCTTCACTCGTTACGCTAAGAAACACGCTGAAGATGGTGGCAAGAGTGTCGCTCGCGAGCTTGAACGAATCCGTAAATACTGTACCGTTGTTCGCGTTCTCGCGCACACACAAATCCGCAAAACCGGTTTACACCAGAAGAAAGCGCATCTAATGGAGATTCAAGTTAATGGTGGCTCTGTCGCTGACAAGATCAAATACGCACACGAACTTTTCGAGAAGCCCGTCGAAATCTCCACAGTGTTCGAGCAAGATGAGAATATTGACGTTATTGCAGTGACCAAGGGTCATGGGTTCGAAGGTGTCACCCATCGTTGGGGTACCAAGAAGCTACCCCGCAAGACGCACAAAGGTCTCCGCAAGGTCGCTTGTATTGGGGCATGGCATCCTTCTAAGGTTATGTTCTCTGTTGCTCGTGCTGGTCAAAGTGGGTCACCGAGTATTTATTCGTTTTCATCATACTCAATGTCTCTCTACCTCTTCATAGACGGTTATCACCACCGTACTGAGCTCAACAAGAAAGTCTACCGGGTCGGTGCTGGAGATGATGAGGCCAATGCTTCCACGGAATCTGACGTCACGAAGAAGGCCATTACACCTATGGGTGGTTTCCCTCATTACGGTGTTGTCAAAAACGATTTCCTGATTCTCAAAGGTTGTATACCCGGAACGAAGAAGCGCGTCGTTACTCTCCGCAAATCGCTTATGGTGCACACATCGCGTCGTGATCTGGAAAAGGTTCAACTTAAGTTCATCGATACGTCTTCCAAATTCGGCGTAGGTTCCTTAATTCACTTGTTTGTAATCTGGCTGATTCCTCTGTCAATAGCATGGGGCCTTCCAGACCCCCGAAGAAAAGGCCGCGTTCTTGGGAACGCTCAAGGCCCGTGCATAATCGTACCATTACATACTTGTCCATCCTCTGTAATTTCCATACAATCACGTTGCAGCTGCAAAACAAACCCCAGTCTGTTTAGTAATTTGTTTATGCCAATCGGTAGGACCATATGCAGCCCTATGGTAAATTTTGGCAGTTATGTACGGACGATTTTTCAGAAGACAAGTCCGCATGAGGAACGAAATGATTTCCGAATGATTGAACATGTGACAGCCCATAACACTTTCCAACTTGAACTCGTGTCAAGCAGTTTCAAAGTTTGACTGCTTTTGCGCGTCTCACGACGTTCTCGTCTTGGACGTGCTTTAGACCTCGGTATGGCTATATACTACTTTTTAGGATCTTCTGACAGGTTCTCAGGATGACTGGTTGTGGATAAGTTGATGCTCAGAGTGTCGTCATTGGGACACACCTCGACGACTGTGGTATTTCAAATATGTCGCAGGCTGTATTCTCAGAGAAAATATCAGCAAACAGCGACCTCAGTAAACTCCAATGTGCCTACGACCCCGAATGTGACGGCCAATCCGATTCGTGGTCGTCAACATGGCCAAAACGGACGAAAAGAAGATTTGCCTCCTCCAAGCGTCTTAAATACACCAGATCTTGCTTTGAACTCTGCAGCACAAGGTTCTCCGACTTCCCCTTCGAAGTGGGCGTCGGAAGAAGACAACATATCCATTGGAGCAGTTGGTTTGACAACTTTTCCTTCAACGAGGGAAGCAGCCAACGAATTTATGAGGCCTTTCATGCTGCAACAAGATATAGATGCCCTTCTTGCGGAAGACATCTTATCCCCCGAACAACATGTTCCACCAACCATAACCGACCCTCCTCCATTTGCTGCTGGACGACCTTGGTCAAAGAAGATAGTCAAGCCAATCTGTTTTTCATCTCTTCGGAGCTACCTGCGGAATATAGCAGACGACATAGAAGAAGAGCACAGAAAACACATAGACTTGGTGAACGCTGGAAATGTAGTTTCAGAAGAAGTCGATCTGCCATCGCGTTTTCTTCCAGTCATTATCAAGGAGCATCTTGTCACCTTGGCCAATACACAGGACGTCGAGGACGCGTGGCATTCGTATATCACTCTAATCGACTTTATCACTCGCATTCCTTGTGTTCGCAAGCGCCTCTCTCGCGTCCCCTTTCCTCACCTTCATCGTCTAACTCGTCTTATTGCGAGTAACCGACCCAAAACTCATCGCCAATATCTTCGCCTATTAGCCGTTCTCACCTATCTCAAACACTGCGGTGGTGCCATCATGCAGTACCAATACAATGCACTTCTTGACCACTCAGGAAAGGGATGGCGGAAGACGCGAGAAGAGGAGGTACAGCATGTAAAGCGCGTCGCGAGGGAGCTGCAGATCGGTCATTTGCCGGGTCTGGCCGAAGAGGCGTACGATTTGGAAAACGAGGACTATCCAGGATTGAATCCGGACATTTACACCTACACTACACTTTTGGCAACTGCTGCACGAGCGTCGAGTACAAAGGAGTTGCTAAATATTGCTTCGCTCATGCAGAAGGCAGGTTTACCGCCTAACAGGATAACACACTTGTCGCTATTACGGTATTTCACGCAGAAAAGGTCTCTATCCGGTGTTCGGTCAACATTGCAGAAGATGAGGTATCAAAATTTAGAGTTGGGACTCGATGGTTTGAATGCATGCATGTGGGCTTATGGCCGTAACGGGAGGGTCGAGGTTGCGTGGAGGATATACCGACTACTGCGCCATAATGTCGTTCAGGGAAATGCCGAAGACGCGAAGGAGATGTATTCCTTGCTCGGGGAAGAGTACATATTTATCGAGCCGAACATTCGGCCGAACGAGGTTACGTTCACGATGCTCATTCAGATGATGGCGTATCTTGGACATTTTCAAGGCGTCCTCGACGTATTTCACGACATGCTTACGTTTCTGAATATGGAGCAAGGAGCACCTCTGGTTGTTGGTGTCACCGGAGAATTCAATCCAGGCCCCTATCAACCGAGGGTGGCAGTCTATCGCAATATCTTCCTGGGTTTTGCGAAACATGGCATACCAAAGAATCATGCGAGAAAACCTGATGAGAGCTGGACCCTCGAAAACCTCATGTCCCTCTTCGACTGCTTTCTTCAACTCCGGTACGATAGTATTGTCACATATGCTAATGTCGACCTCATCATGAAGGCGTTCTCGGTCACTAGCGAGTCCGACCTACCACTCATGCGCAGCGTTTGGTTATCCATAGAGGAGAAGTTTGGTCCCATTGTGCTCAAGCCCACCTCGACTAACAGACTGATGCGTACGAAGATGCAACTCTTTCCAGAGCAATTCAGCGGAAATTCTACTCCAAGTTGAATATCCATTCAGTCACATTTGTTTTCCACCACAGCTACGGGATATACGACAGTGCAACCTAACCTATTACAATTTCAATGTCTATTGGTCCGGGTGTTTGCAAGGTCTGCCTCATTGCTTCCCTTCATGCTCCTTCCTCCATTGGAGATATTCGTTCCAAGTCGCGGTGTACGCTTTGCTCTGGTACCTCTGTAACTTTATGCTCCTCCTTAAATCTTCCGTTATGCGACCTCGCCATCCAGCTTTATGGATGGCACTGTCGATGGCTTCGATTTTATCCCACCCTTGTTCTGGGATTACATCTGGCAAATACGTGGCAGAGAAAGATTGCCTAGAAGTTATTCTCGGGAGATTAAAGGACGAAGAGAATGGCGATGGTGTCTCGGAGGACGGAGAGGACGAAACGAGAGAAGGATGAGGGAATGTTATTTGAATACCGTGGGTGCCAATAGTCCAATCGAGGTAGGATTCGCCCTGTTCGAAGTCTGTGAGCAGAGACACGCTGTATGGAGAGTGGGACAAATGGCAATTAATTCGTCAGAAAATTCATGTCTTAATATTATATCTCGTCGCCGATTGTCTATGACAAAAGGTTTGAATAAAACTCACCAGCATTGCAACTTTTCCAATTCTGTCTGATCTATTTTCCTGAATCTGGAATCCTTGAATGCACTGACAAGGGCATATTCCGCCAGGCCTTCGAGGAGAGGCATTGGTTCGAAATTGCCAATGCAACCGCGGAGTCGCCAGTCTCTCCCATGTTTGATATGCCACGTAACAAACAAGGGGCTATACGAAATATTAATGACTTTCAAGGAAACACAACAACTTTTGAACGTACTACTTGTGGTCTGGAAAAGTAGGAGATAATGGTTTCGCCTTTGTGAGGGCGCAATAAAGTGTGTCGAAAGCGTAGTAGCAATGTTCCGCTGTGCAGTTGTGAAGGTCAGCATCGCCGTCTGGCACGGCTTTGCGCGCGTCCTGTGTGTCGAGTTCGTCTGGCGGAGGAGTGGACTCGGGCATGAAAGTGTGCTGCGGTGTGGGATTGTCAATACAAATGACAGAGGGTTTTATATTGGTCTTTATCTCATCTGCATCATCCGTGATTCATGATCAGCAACCGGAGACAAGGAAACAGAACGGAGAATTTCGATTTCGGCCGGGCCATGGGCACAGCTGCGCAAAATCGATAGGGCGAATGAAAACATCAGGTTGATGGCATGACATAGGCATAGAAACTTGGTAGATGTGTAGATACCGACTAGATAAGAACGGGGCTGGATCGCCCATTCATGACGTTGGGTGCATAAAATTCATCAAGTAAGAAGTATAGAACATGAAATATGAAAGCGTAAGGTTATTGATGGAGGAAGATTAGAGGACGATGTAGGGTGTCGGTCGGGGATTGCAGATGAATAAGTGAGTTGGAATAACGATGAAAGTAAGTACTTAAATCAGAAGTTAAGAAGGGGGGAGATGCAGACGAGTGTGAGGGGAGACTGCACCGAATATGGCTAGCAACAGCTCCAACTCCCCGAACGTTGAGCCTTGTCGGATTCCACTTCCTCTGGAGGCTTGGACCAGGAAGGTGTGCTGTCCAGAAATACACTATCGCGTTTCCTTAGCTCATTTTCCCTCTCAATGATGTCCTTTCGCGTAATGATTGCAGATATCAGGTGTTCAAAGAGCTGCTGAATGCCTGTGGGTGGAATTGAGGTCGGAGAGGCATGCCCGAGCAAAGCAGAAGAACTGACCCATGTTATCTTTTGCGGACACCTCAAAGAGCTCCATACCCCTGCTCAGGCCCCATTCCAAGTCGTCGTCTTCATCTTCCTCAGCTTCCTCGATGCTATTGCTGCTGTTGTCGATACTTTCAGGAGTATGAACCAAGTGAGACCCGAAACGGGAAGATTGTGGAGTTCTTGTACCCGAACTTGCACTAGAACGAATGCCAGAACCACTGTTCTTCCTCTGCCGCGACTGCAAAGAAATTCGTCTATTTAATGCAGAGGAGCGATCTGAAGGGAGGTCGAGATACGCCGGGACTTCGGGAGGTGGAGAAGCGGCAATAGGCGGGGTGTTCTTGAAAGTGGGAGAGAGAAGACCGGGGAGAGACGTAAACCGGGGCCGAATATAAGATAAGGTGGAAGATTGTGGGAGGGGTGGGGGTGATGACGGCTTTGCAGGTGGGAACCAATTGTGCAAAGATAGGCGAGCAAGGTCGGGCGTAACCTGACGGTTTCTGTGAAGATCCGCCTTAGAACCAACAATATAGATTATGAGCTCTGGCGGGCAGTTCTTCTTCAGCTCTAAAACCGAAGAGGAGAAGTTAGTACGCTGAATGGGGAATACGAAGGTAACATTAACCTTGTAGCCATCCGCGAATGTCCTCAAAGGTAGAAACGTTTGTGATATCGTATAGGAGCAGAGCCGCGTTAGCGCCTGTGGACAACAAATTTGAGTTATTCTGAGGTGGTAGAACGCTAAATAGTGCAGACCTCGATAATACATCGGCGCCTGAAAGAACGTGAAAAGAGGTTATTGAAGAGATCGACGGCAACGCGGCAAAGAACTCACCATGCTTCTAAATCTCTCCTGGCCTGCGGTGTCCCAAAGCTGAAGACGGACTTTGACACCGTTGACGAAAACCTTCTTTGTAACAAAAAAGGCGCCACTCGTGGAGGTCGTATTCTTGGGCTCGAACTTGTTCTGGGTATATCGATACAGGAGGCTGGTCTTGCCGACTCCTGCAACGGACAATAAACACACGAAGGAGACGCGGTGTAATAAACTTGTATACCAGAGTTGCCCATTATGACAATCTTGCTGTCAATACCCTGATCGTATCTGGACCGGACATAGGGATCCAGACTTGGGTAGTCATCCATGGCTCGTCGGTGGCCAGGCTGGCGCCTGAGCTTTATAGGATGTGGATGCCGCTGGGGCGTAGTTGTGGTAGCGGTCGAAGGTATTGTGGGCTAAACTAGGATACCGACCCCTGACATGTAGTTGCGGCTCACGTGGGACTTTTACTTTCTCCACCTCAGGAATCCGGATTCGGTGAATGATTCAGATCTCTCCGAATTGTCATTTCAATTCATATCTACACAGCACCTCAGTCCTGCGATGTCACCGGGAACTCAAAGACTACATCCTTCCCCGTCAGACGGCGGTACACCGACGAAAACGAATCCAACTTGTACTCCAATGAGCCTGATTCCTTGTTGTCCAGGTACCTGTACATAGATTAGGCATCATTCCCTCATTTCCATGAATAGATTAGCAGCTTACACTTTCAGCAACTTGGAACCATCTACTGCAACCCGGGTCCTCTTTCCAACGATCTCCGTCGGGTAAACAAGATCTTCCAGGATCTTCTCATGGACGCTTGTAAGAGTGCGGCTACGGGGACGCTTTTGCTTTACTCGGGAAGTGCGGGTGGGTTTGCGTAGCATTCGGCGTTGAGCGACGAAGACTACATGTCGGTCTGAGAATTTCTTCTCCAGTTCTCGTGTCAGTCTATATATTTGTTTAATGCACAAAATAATAATTTTAGAATTAAAGTCGCACCTTGTTTGAATTTTGCGGTAAGCCTTCAGTTGGGGCACGGGCACAAAAATGACAATGGCCTTCTTGCCACCTCGGACATCGACTTCACGCGCAGCAGAGATTTGGAGGGCACGAAGCTCAGATTTGAGTTCGGGGACATTGTTCTCGAGGTCAATCAATGCCTGAACAACGCTTTTTTCGGTATCGTCAGGGGCTGTTTTTGGAGCGTTAGCTGTACGGAGAATCTTGTTGGCCATTTGGAAGGAGGATAGTAATGCCCTAGGAAAGGGACCAGTCAACATCCTGATATCAGTAATGCCATCCATCGCAAAACCATTGTCTGATCAAATCTACTTTCACGCAGCAAGTTCGCACTCATCCACGCTGGTTGTCTAGACGGCGTTGAACTGATTCTGTACTCACCAAACCTTTGGGCGACGACGGCGACGACAGACTCTTCTGAGAGCTGGAACCACAACAATGCCAAATGCGATCACCGGCACCGGCAAGGATAGCCGATTCCTCCGGACTTGCGTCTTGAATTCAACGGTGAAATGATTCAATTACTCCCGAAAACATTGGGAATCTCGGTTCCACCAAGGTGCTAATCATGTTATATTCAACAGACTCCTGGCGAACGGAGAACACCTCATCCGGTCCTTATCTTGTCGCTTACTCATCCCCATTGGTCCCTAGAATAACAATTTGACTCGCGGTGAACAACATTCTGCATGCCGTTGAGATAAGTATGTTAGGCCGATTTAACCCACTGAATTAGATCTACCCGGCGTTCTATGAAGATTCCTCTCTCAATTTTTTGTACTCTTCTACCCATCGGTTCTCTTCATCACCCTTGGGAAACACAACAAACGTCAAACAATTATCTTTAAGTTCCAACCCATCTCTTGGCGTTCCTTCTTTACCCTTAGATACCTTGAAAACGTCCCGCATTGTCATTTTTTTACCAACCTTCAACAATCGCTTTCTATTTGTGGTTGCATAAACCACAAGCTCATCAGCAGAGTATTCTTGCTTCTTATCCCATTCTGGAGGTGGAACTCGAGGCGGGAACATTGTTTCCAGATGAGTTCCGAAAGTCGTGTTTTCGTTGAACTCGGAGATAATGTCTGACGTCGCGTGTTGAGGATACAAGAAGAAAACGGGAAATACGAGAGTATTCCCGGCTGGATCTTCTTCGTCGAAATGTGGTACAACCGGACTTGAAGATCCGTCTTGCTTGTTGACGATAATCAGGTTTCTTTCCTGTTCATTTGTGGATAAGCTTTTTTGTATTAAGGACGAGAATGGTAACAAATCTCACCCGGAATGCCTTTTTCAACGCCATTTTTGCGACCCCTTCTTTTTGCCTCTGCTCCTCCTTCTCTCTAGCCATTTTATCCTCCTCGTACTTCATGTTCTTAGCTTTTTCTGCAAGCATACCGATCCCTTGATTCGACGGATCATAAGCCAAACATCGCGTACAGCAATCAAGTGCTTCCGCCAGTCTACCGAGTCGTACGAGCGCCTGTCCAGATCGGTAATATGCTTTGGATGACTCGGGATTCGTCGTCAGCACCATCGAGCAGTCGCGCAGCACAGTACCGTAATTTTCTAAATGGCGGTCAGGCGGACATGCTCCAACAACAAGATTATACCTTCTCACGAAGTTCAAGGTTACATGCAGCTCTGTTTAACAGGAGAGCTTCAAGGATAGCGTTGTCCGTTGGCTTCACATCGACACCTTGGTTGTAAAAGCCGATAGCCTCACGATAACGTTTCCCTTTAAAGTACTCATTCCCCTGCGTTTTAAAATTCTGAGCAATCTCTAAGGGTTAGTACAGATTTTAAAAAGCTATCGTAAACCATCGGCGTGTTACCCACCATCTGGTGTCCCATCATAAACAAGACTTTGCAAAGCAGCAAGCGCACTATCTTCAGATGTTTCTTCTGGTAGAGACCTCATGAACAAAGGCACAGAATCAAAGGATGTAAGAACTTCTGCCGCATTATACGGCTTGGGTGCTGGCCCAACTAGAGCAGCCATCTCTGTGTGGTGATTTCAGCGAAGAAGTATTATAGATTAAAATTATTACCGGCAGCCGGCCGGACCGGAGAATAGCTCCGAAATCCATTTCAGGAGCGAACTCGATAGTCGAACTAGCTCGTTGAACGGTTGTGTGCTCTCAGACTGAGATCCAATGCACTGCTAAGCATGTGGCCCGTCGTACGAGGACTCACACGAGCCCTGAATGATAGTGGTCGGTACAAATACAAGGTGAGGGTATTAGCCTTTTCCTAGTATGGTGCCAGATATAAAACGTCATAGGACCCTGAGTCTGTTGTTGACTTCCTGGTTATAGGTGGAGGTACCGTTAGATTTTCCATCTGTTTGTGTCAAGTGACAACCTAATCCGCCCTTGCTGAAGGTGTTGTCGGACTTGCCATTGCTCAGAGACTTTCAGAAAGTTTTCCTTCCCGATCGATTTATCTAATAGAACGAAATCAACGTGCTGGAGAAGAAACGAGGTCTGGCAGTAATTCACTTCTCCTAGTATTTTAATTGACGACATATCTAGCTCTCGGAATTCTGAAGTGATTCACGCCGGTCTGTTTTATCCCCCCGGGTCCTTGAAAACGAGTCTATGTCTTCGGGGTCGCGATTTAATGTATCAACGTTGCAAATCACGAAACATACCATATAGACAAATCGGGAAACTCGTTGTGGCTAGAAAGGATCAACAACCTTACATAGAAAAACTCCATAAGAAGTCTTTCGAGCTCAAGGCACCGAGACACTTCCCTCCGAATGGTGGACCCGTCTTGCCAATAAAACTACTATCTGGAGAGGAAACTAGGGAAATGGAGCCAGATTTAAGCCCAAATATAGTTGCCTCGCTCTGGTCTCCCATGACAGGAATAGTGGATTCGCACAGCGTAATGTCAAGTTTGGAGAAGGACATCCAGGATTCTGAAGGCGGGCAGCTTGTTTATGGGACAAAGGTCATCAGGGTTGATCGTTACAAAAAGTCGACCAGGACGCACAGCGTCCCGGATATCGACGCGGCAGAGGACGGCTGGGTTGTTCAAACTTCTTCGAAGGGAGAACTGTACACTATCCTCGCAAGAAACCTCATCAATGCCTCGGGACTTGCAAGCACTTTGGTCATTAACTCTATCATGCCGAGAGAGAAGAGGATCCCCATGTACTTTGCGAGAGGATCTTACGCCTCATATCATGGTCCCGGAACGGCAAATATATCCCATCTCATCTACCCCTGTCCAGAAACAGGGCCAAGTGTACATTCATTCGAATCGCTGGGAACGCATCTGACTCTGGACCTCCAAGGAAGGATACGTTTCGGACCTGACCTCGAATGGCTGGATCCACTGGAAGCAGATACCAAGGGCGACGAGGACGACACTGACTTCTGGATGGAGAGATTAGTGCCTGATGATTCTAGATTGCCAGTTATGCACTTGGCTGTGACAAAGTATCTGCCAGGCCTAACCCTCCAGGGACTGCACCCTGATTATTGCGGTATTAGACCAAAGCTTATACCACCAGGTGGAGGATTCCAAGATTTCTTGATCCGAAGAGATTATCCAAGTAAAGATGCGGAGAGAAATAGATCTTGTGCGATGGTAAGCTTGTTGGGAATCGAATCTCCTGGATTGACAGCCTGCCTCGCCATCGCTGAGCGAGTGGTTGAAGACGTCTCGAGAAAGTAGTAGGAAGGAAGTAGTAGGTATAGACAATGTCTAATTTGCTTTGCAATTAACAGTGGTACATACGTCTATTAAATAGCTAGGTGCGAGCTGCAACTTTGGGTTCCCAAGCGTCGATCTTAGGCTTTACTGTGTTGTACGGCCTGTAAGCCCCACGAGTGCCTGTCAAATTCTCATAGTACGGCTGAAAAAAAAAGGGGTTCATAAAAATTAACAACACAAATATGATAACGTACAGCTTTCCATGGGGGGCTCAAATTTTGCATAATAGTATCATTCGTGGGGGGTTCCTTGCGAATATGTTGAAGCCATGAATGCCATTCCGGAGGCACCTGCGACGCATTGAGGTCATGCTATAACACAGAAACTTTAACTGGCTATTGACGAGCAAAGGCTTGTTTGATTTACTTGAGCAAAGTCAACCCACCGATGTCGGCCTTCGAAAACAACAAATTAAACATTTCGCTTTTCCAATGCCAAACCTCTTTTCTCACCAGGGATTTCTTCCTCGGGATTCCTGTTCTCAAAATATCTGTTTCCAAACCTATGATATTCAATATGAACAATTAACGAACTTGCAAATAAATCGGGACGTACTGATCCTTGCCAATCAGAGATCCTGCCTTAGCATCTCCAATGTACTGCATCTGTCTCCACCATTCCTGGAAGCCTACTCTGCGGATGTTGCGGAATGTCCGAGCCAAGGAAACCATGTTGTCAGCAGTAAGAGGACCGGGTTAATTCCAACTCAGGAAGGTGATGATCAATAAGACACAACAAAGTTTTTGGCACTGTCAGAGTTGTCTGCCAATTTCCTATAAGCACCTGGTTAAACTTTAGACATGGCTGTAAGCGATTCATCACTTGAATTTTATCTCATTTCATTGTGGTTTATGCAGAGTCGCTGCTCAAGTATCCTTCGTTCGTTTACAAGAGTACCGTATGTTCGGTATGTTTTCAACCTATGAGCACACGCCGAATTCTCATTCTCCCCAGTTCATGGCCACTTAACTCAGCGAGATCTATGGCAACAACTACGGAATCTCATAAATCATCACCCACACCACCTCCACCCGCAAAATCATTTGTTTCCGCCGACACCACCATTTCACGAATTGTAGATGATATTTCTGGGTTGACTCTTCTGCAAGCCGCAGACTTGGTTGCTCAATTGAAGGTTGGTCAAACTGTCGCTGCCTTTTTTAAACCTTACCAATATTTCTGTATTGTAGACACGGCTGAATATCCAAGAAATCGCCATGCCATCAGCAGCCGCACCTCCACCAACTACTGATGCCCCAGCAGAAGAAAAAGTTGCAGTTAGTATCATGATTATTAATGAATTCACATTGAGACTGGAATGTATGAACAGGAAAAGCCAAAGGAAAAGACTATCTTCAACTTCAAACTCGAGTCCTTCGACGCCACTGCTAAGCCCAAGGTCATTCGAGAAGTCAAGGCCCTAATTCCCAACTTGACGCTGATGGACGTACGTCTACTAATTTCACATTTCTATGTTGTTATTGACTTGTGTTACCGACAGGCAAAGAAACTGGTAGAATCAGCTCCGAAAGTGTTGAAAGAGAATGTCTCCAAAGAAGACGCAGAGAAGCTAAAGAAGGCGTTCGAAAGCATCGGTGCAGTGGTAACACTAGAGTGATTTTACATGAAGGCTAAGATATCTTTCCATGACAATTGGTACAAAGAATAATAATACTGAAAAGTAGCAGCTGGAAGATTCTGATGCAGGAGTACTGAGGAGACGAAGATAAATGCCTCGGTTTCCTTGACCAATTAGTCCTCTGATAGGTAGCGATACTCGAACCGGAAGTCGCTTTTCTTCCTTTGACACCAAGAGTTTTCCCAATCAAAATAAACATAGACACCTTGTTCATATTCATCCGTAATTGCTTGAGGCTCTGAGTGACGTTGGAACCACGTCAAATACTTAATGTGGAAACGCCATGACTGGCGTTTCAACTCCTTCGCTGCCAGATACCTGAACCAGTCCTCGTCAGCCAAGAACAAAAGGAAAGCTAAGAAGACGGACTGTTGGTAGGTGCCAGGAAGATAGTAGAACACCCAAAACAGAGTTTCCAAGTCTAGTTGTGCAAAGATTCCTGGTGTTTGCAGTAGGGGATGTGGGGTTTGAGGATAGAAGGCAGGCGTTTCAAAAGAGTTTCGAGGCACGTAGTACTTGGGCTTTTCCGTATCCTGTGGTTGGGGAACAGATGCATAACCACCTTCTAGCATCTTGTGTACCTGACTGAGGTTGTTAGCACGAAGGGCCTTTTGCTTCACGTTCTCAAAAGAGACAACCAAATCCGACAACGAGCCTGGGAATGCGGCAGGAACCGCCGACCGCTGTTGCGGCACTGCCTGAGTCGTCGAAGAGGGACGTTGAGAGCCGACTGTCTGCTGTGCCGTTGCAAGCGTGCCAACTGCCAACTGCTGAGGTTGTGGCTGGTGTTCCACTTTGACGCCAGGAGGAAAAGCAGATGCTTGTTGGATGGGCATAGGCGATTTCGGTAATTGGGCGAGCTGTTGAACCTGTTGAGGTAAAGGCGATAGCCCCGGAGCTTGTGGGTGGTGTGGAGCTGCTGCTTGGGATCCATTTGTTTGAGTTGTGAATGGGTTGTCTGTGGGCATGTCAGCCTTTGTGATACCCTTCAGTAACAAAAAGGTTGGAATATGAATGAGAACAAACCATAGCAGACGGCACTGGCCCCGCAACTACAGGAGAAGTATGATCTGAAAACGGACTAAGTTTCATTGTGAATGAGAATGGAGAACCACAGACCTTTCAAAACAGAAGGCGATTGCGGTACTACTTTACCTTCTGAAACAGCAGGAGAATCTTGACCGGAGTAGAATGAATCATCATGCTGTTGGGAAGCCGAAGCAGCGGATGACAACATTGGGCTGGTCACCGATAATTGTGTTAGACTTGGTGAGGTAGTAATAGCACTTCGCTGTTCCTGAGAAGAATGTTGAGGGATTGTGGCGAGTTGCGTGATTATTGAAGGAGTTATTGGAGGTAAGATTGGGGTATGCGGGGTAAGTGTGGACACGGGCGTCTGCACTGAAGGTATGGTTGATGTTAAAGGAGTGGACACTGCCTGCTGAGCGATGGCACCAGCAGCTATTGCTGCGTAACCTATTGTGGGTGCTGGTGGCCGAGAAGGTGTTTGTTGCAGACCAGCCTTGAGGACGCTCGCCATAGGTTGTGCCGCAAAGTTTAAATTTGGAGGTGGTTTCGCTGCGCAAAATTGAGTTTCAGACAAAACAGCTTTGGATAATATCATACCATCAACAGATTGTTCTAAATTAAAGATAAAAAAACCGTTAGTGCATACGATGAGAATTAAGGAAATAGAATATACTCCGTAATGATACTGATGCTTTCTTCAGTATTGGGCTCTCATCGCGTTTACTGCTTGTCGTACTGTCTTCATCGTGTTTTTTTGTTGGCCGCGAAAGCGGGGCAGCGTCTAAATCCTTGTCAATAAAGTCTATCTTGTAAGAGTTCGTGCCTACCTTCACTCGCTTCATCCGAGTCGTCACTCTCTGCCTCATCGGGTACCAATCCAAATTTCTCTTCCTCTTCATCCAAGTGAAGGTCGTCGTAGATTCCCTCATCCTCGTCAAAGTTCTCCTCCTGTAGGGCGAATGTTAGATAATTTGAAGTTAACAGGACGGATTGACCCACAGTGTTGCTTTCGACGAAATAAGTGACATCATCCTTCAACTCATTCACCTTTTCCAGAGGAAGTGAGCCGTTATTCAGCATGCGCAAGACGATTTCCAGTCGACTGATGTGCCATTTGCGACGTTCGTTCAGACGCTCCAACTCCTCTTGTCGCCCAGGATTCCCAGATGTCCCTTTTCGCTTCTTCCCTGCACCTTGCATCGTTTCCAGCTCAGCTTCCGTCTGCTCCACTTGCATCTGTAGCTCTTCCACCTTGTGATTCACCCACTGCATCGCCTCCTCTTTCTCCTGCTCCTTGGGATCGAGCTTTGCGGCCTGTATCAGCCCTTCTTTAGAAAAAGCTTTCGTCTTCATCTCTTTCTCGCAAGCTTTGAATTTCTCCATTTGCTGTACATGACGACCAGAAACATGAGCAAGAATCCAGGTGATAGGATTTGAAAGAAAGATTGAGAAGGAGGTGAACACTCTTAAGAAGCCAAACATAAAAGATGGTGACTGCGTTTCGAAAAGGCATGTTTGAAGTGGAAATGAGGCCATGAGGCGCAAACACGCCATGATATATTTGTCCGTACACGAGGAGCATGGAATTCACGAAAAAATAATGTGACAACGCACCGTTTCAATTAGCCGTCTGTTCTCCAGCAATGAAGATTTGTCCTTGATATCGTTGCTGGCTACCCATGTTTTAATCTGGTCGCGCATGCGCTGTAGCTTCTTAATCTGAGTTTTTAGATCCAGCTCTGACTTTTCCTTCTGGGTCTGGTTTGTTGAGGACTGCATCTTCTCATATATGCCCTCAAAAAGCTCGACGCCCTCTCCGACCTTCTTGAGAGTCCGGTCAATCTCGGCTATTGAACATATTTCAGAAAAATACATGAATACGTGACGAGACAACTGACTCTGTAGCTTTCGCTGTGCCATGGTGGGCGCACCTACTTTGTTTGAAAGAGAGCCGTTTGCTTACATGATACAGCAGCTGACTACCGGCCCGTTGTAATCATTGGAAGATAACGGCGCACGTGACAATACAAGCCGAATTAAACTTGTCTTCCGCCATGAAGTCGCTCAGAAGGTCCCTCAACGGGAACAGGGAGTCAAGCTCCCGCCCCCAAATATCTACGCCGTTGCCGCTGCCCACAGTCTCAAAGCCACCGACGGCCATCTTACCCCCACAGAAGGTCATCCGTGCCCTTCAGAATTACAGATCCCATGCACCCCAAGAATTGTCTTTTACAAAAGGGGATTTCTTTTATGTTCTCAGGGATGTAGAACCCTCTGGCGGCTGGTACGAAGCACATAATCCAGTCACTGGCGCAAGGGGTCTTGTGTCCCGCTCGATGTTTGAAGAATTCGGGAAGGGTCCGGCTCAGTGAGCTTATTGCATCAGCTCATTGTCCCTGCGCCCCAAACTAATTTTATCTCTTAGAAATCGCGCATCACAGGTCGCTTCTCAGAGATCAATTCTTCCCATATCTTCTGCAAGATCAGACTCACAACCACCAACCCCGCGAACCCAAGTATTTTATGCCATCGTCCAACACGACTTTGTCGCGGAACGCCCCGATGAACTCGATGCGAAACGTGGAGACGCTATAACAGTTGTGGCTCAATCAAATCGTGAATGGTTTGTTGCGAAGCCCATAGGCCGCCTTGGCCGTCCCGGTCTTATTCCGGTCTCTTTTGTTGAGATTCATGACCCGACGACAGGTAAAGTTGTCGACGACGTAGACGCCCTCATAGATCGTGGAGATCTTCCAAAGGTCGAAGAATGGAAACGTGCCATGCTTAGTTACAAGCAGAACAGTATAGCACTTGGCGTCATAGATGCCCCCGTCAAATCACCAGCCCCCGGCCCTAACATTCCTTCACCGCAGCCCCCCCACCAACAACAATTCCAGAAACCTCCCGTACAACCGAGCCCACCCGCCCCTTCACGTGCTCTTAGTCCTGACTGTCTCCCCGAAGGTATCCTCCTTGCAGCGGATGTAGTTTCTTTCCATTATGAGATGGAGGAGTATTGGTTCCGAATTGATGCTGTTTACCAACCCTACAACCGGCCTGGCCAGATTAGATTACCCCCTTCAAAGAACCTCATCCTCTTCCGTGTATACAATGATTTTTATGATTTTCAGGTATCATTACTGGAGACCTTCCCCCGAGAAGCCGGTCGTCATCCCCCTGAGCCAAGAACTCTCCCTTTCATGCCAGGACCTGCACAAGATGTTGACGACGAGCTCACGGCCACACGGAGAGTTGAACTTGACGACTACATACGCGGTCTCTGTGTTCTTGCCAAGACGGGGCAAAGGTACATTTTGGAACACAGAGTCGTTAGAACTTTCTTGGCCCTGAAGCCGGGTGACGTCTCATCGGACGGGGAACCCCGGACGGCGGAGGTGGAAGCTCTTCTCAGCAACGACGCATCTGACGACTGGTATGCTACCGAGAGTCAGCGCGTGCAGGAACAATTGGATCGAATGGGTATAAGCGATAAAAATGCCGCTAGTGATGGATCAGACTACGAAGATGAAAAACATGCTCCGTCACCCCAAACACCGCAGCCCAAGCCTTACGAAAATCATCCCTACAGTGCGGCTGGACGACACGAGGACAGACTACGATCGCAAGCTCAGAACCACTCGCGATCAGGGTCGTCTGCATCATTCAACAATCCCTCATCTTCACGTCCAAGTTCCCCATACCATACAGTGGAACGGAATGCCTCGCCTGCCGGTGCGCCATGGTGGAGGTGGGCAATACCACCCTTACCAACAACACGACCCGGTGCCCTCCATAGACTCAAATCGAAAGTCACCGAGCTTGTCCTCCCAAACACGTCTACTACCTTCGACCTCGAACAAATCCAATAACCCCCCTATTTCCGTTGGCAACTCCCAGACTGCTTTCGTCAAAATCAAGATCTTTGACAGGGTGGCAGATGACCTCATCGCTATCCGTGTGCACCCAAAGGTTACACACGCCGAACTCATGGAAAAGGTTCAGACGCGGCTGGGAACGATGGTCACGGCTTTACGATTTCGAGACAGTATGACGAATACTTTTGTTGGCCTTGACAGTGACGAGGAACTGAGGGCATGGATGGAAGGAACGGATAAGCATGTGTTGTATGCTGACTGAAAGGGCCTTTTGGTGTTACAGAGGACATACTTTACTTCGTTCTATGATTTCTCTGCCTCTTGTCCCCGCCAATCTATTTTGACATACTTGCGTATCATGTAATGTTTTATAGCATATGGATCTATCCTAATTTTTGTTGTATGTAATACGAATTCCGACTCTGAGAATTTAAATGTCTCTTGATAGAGAACTGTTACTTCCGACACTAGTATGTCTCCGCCCGGACCAATCTGCTGCTGAATCTGCAGCAATTTTCTATTACCGCTCTTGGAAAAGCTTCTTAAAGGGACTTCACTTCAAGTTGCCATGCTCGTAAGGGGTTCTGCGATTTGCATGGATGCGCACTAATGGTCAACCATTGCTCTCTGTTTAAAGTTGCACTAGTGTCTGACAGAATATGCTGAAGAAGAAAATCTTGGTCTCGGAAACCCACCGTGAGTCGCTCGAGAATGACCAAGGGCCGCCTAGTTAGCGACATCGGGGCGGATGGTTACTGACCCACGTTCTATAGAGAACGACGCAAGGTTTTTACGTGGATTTGATGCACACTAAATTGGATAGAGAACTATAATTTCCATCCTTTCCAGCAGACTCGGTCTTCGCAGCTGGTAGGCAGGGCATGCTTGGGATTCTCGGAGGAGCTGGTATCACCTAAGTTCCTGTAAGAAGGTCGGGATGGAATTCATGAGACGTTCCATCCCTTCGATATGCTCACGTCGTATAGTACACGCGAAGACGTTAGTTGGGATCTTGGCTGATTCCTTGCGCTTCCCTTCGTCCAAGTCCCGCCTTCCTTAAGACCTCCAACTCCAGCGCGTACTACAGCTTTCCCCTCGCTTCCTGGCCCTTGGCTCCGTCGTGTCCTGAAGGTTCTCTTCCGTCCGAAAGATATGGCAAATGCAACCCCAATACATATTGAAGAAACGTCAGCTTTTCGCTTTTCTTCTTCATTCCTTGCTCTCAACTTTGTGGACAGGATGGGAGCTGCCTATGTTGGTGTTTTGTTGGCCGGCTTGTAGGCATATTACTGCATTGTTCTTGCTGAGGAATAGCTAACCTCTGCTTTTCAACAGTCTCTACGGCAGTACGATGTCTCCCCCTGTCCCTCTGCCTTGCATACATATTTGCTTTAGTATCCTTCATGCAAACGTGGTATTATTTCATGAAATACGGGAAGGTAAGTCGTTGCCCTATCCTCCCCTCGTGCGTTTGCATATAAATCTCACCAACACAGGACGTTTGGTATATTAAAGCCCTTGTACGTTGAAGCAATTCCAACCGATATCCTGCTCAAAAAGTACTTTAATAGGTTGCCTCCGTCTGGTTATTCGAGACAACCCATCAAGTCCTCATTTCTCACACAGGTGGGAGATCCAGCCACTTTTCCTATTCTGAATCTTGACATGGAACCCACAAGTTTATCACTACGTGATACGGAACTACGGCAATCCTTCCACCCTGGGCAACATGGTCTGGTACGTGTTCAATTTTCATCGCCACTGGTACGACTTCACCCATAACATCATAGGAGCATTCTAGTGAGTTCCACCTTGTTTGCTTTTCGACTGTGCTGACGCAAGACACCCAGCTTGAGGTCCTGTTCAATGTAAGACATTATGTACGTCGTTCGCGAGGAAATTTTTATGATGATATTTCTAGGGTTTTATCGGACTGATCGTACAAGGGTAATGTGTCGGTGGCGTATCAAACGCTAAATTAGCTCACACTCGACTAGGTTCTTGCTATTGCGTGTTTGGAGACGTGAGTTACACTGCTGCCAAGTCTCCTTTGTTCTCAGATTTGTTTCAGTCAGCAACAACAATGTCCCTTTAACCACCGTCATTGTGAGTTATGAGATGGGATGCGCTACAATGAAGTGCTGATATCCTACAGGGCTCTTTGATTCTTGCTGGTTTCGGTGAGTATGGTGATTCTTTAGGTTGTGATGGTCTAACCTACCAAAAGGTTGCTCTGTGGGTACGTCCGTGGCTTCTGATATCCCCAAATCCGTGGAATTGAACCCCTACTGCTTTCGAAGCATTCACCGCACAGTCGTAAGTCGTTATCACCCTAATGGCTTGTGGCGTCCATATCTGATTTACTGCGGTAAGGATGAAATTGGTTACCTGGGCAGATCTACAGAAATTAAAGGTGGGATTAGTGAACGCCTTCAGGCGCCAAAATTCATAAAATCTCATCCTGGACAGGGGCTCTCGATGGCAGTTAATCTGCTTGGCGCGGTCGCTGATATCTTAATCGCCGCGGCCTTGTTCTACTTCCTCCATACCTCGCGAACGGGCTTCAAAAAGTAAGGTGGTTATCTTTTCTTGTTTTCTCAGCTCATGACTTAATCAGGTCGGACACGATGATTGGTAAACTTGTACACTATGTCCCTTCATCTCGCACAATGGTGCTGATTATCCCGATAGATCTCGTTCACCGTGAGCACTGGATTGTTGACAAGTGTCTGCGCCGTCGGTTCCTTGTTATCTGTGAGATATCTCTGATTAGTATTGGGTATAATCTCTCAGATCTCAATTCCAGATCCTTGCCTTCGGACATACCCTGATATATGTTGCTTTCTACTTTTGCCTCGGACGACGTAACGCATCCCACATTTCCGCCGTTCCGCGCATTCTGAAACATAATTTTACAGTATACAGCAACTCCGTACTGGCAACCTTGAACGCTCGACAAATCATCAGGGGAATCGGTGAAACCAGCGATGAACTCTCTTTCTCAATTCAGGCTGTCTCGAAAACCGGACAAGGAAATGTTGGCTCCACGGTACTCATATTTCGTTTCTCGTTTTGGGTCCCATTTGATAGATTCAAAGAGATCGGCGAACATCTCGATAAAGATTGACACAATACATGAATTTATCCGAGAACAGCGTCAAAACGCGCTTGATGGCACTGGAGACCCGGAGGCCAGTTTTATTTCTCCTTGGGCTATTTATACCTCCAGCTAACTTGATTAAAACAACAGTCTGCCAGCTCTGACAAGCTGTAGTTTCTCACGTAGTATGTAGCACACACTTGTACTATACAGTTCTTGCCCTGTTGTACCATATTTCTTCAGCCAGGTGGTGGCGAGTATGGATATTTTCCGGAAATTGGATGTTAAAAATATCTCAAAACTCTTTGCGCTTGACGACGACGCTCGCCCACCTCGATTGTTATTTTACAACTTTTCCAAGCAGAAAGCAACGAAGTGTAATGAACAAGCGGTAATGAGATGATAATGAGAATCTGTTTGGCATAATTGTCAGATTTGCGAGTAAATCATGACATTTGACATCGTTTTTCTAGTAGCATTTCCATTGTCATGATATGCCACACGCCGCTGGTTAGCGCCGCCGTTGCCAGAATCTATTCTCGAGGGCGTTCGAGATTACCCTGGTTTCTGACTTCGACCGGAACCTGGCAGTTTCTTTTGGCCTAGTGACCTAGTGACCTACGTATGTCCTCAGGACCGCAAAATTTTACACCGAAGCGTCTATAATAGCAGTTTTCACGCGTCTCTGATACGAGCAAGGGTGAGGCGCGATTCTTACGGGCGATCAGCATGGATCTCGACACACGTGTTGTTGACTGACACCTGAAGCAGGCGCATTCCTTACCTGTCGAGGTTGTGGTCGACTCTGAAAACACAACGATGTCTTTTGTTGCCTCGTGGCTCTCAGGAACACTATAAGCAGGAACAGGGCTGCTTTGGACGGCCGACTTCGATAGTACTTTTGGCAGTGCGATCTGGACAACGGCTGAAGCAAATCTCGTCCCCATCCCAATCGGGTCTGATCCTCTTCTGGTAGAGCCTCCTTGATAACTTACTTAAAGCCGTGAAACTCTGTGCTATCCTCTGCTCCTCGATTGTCGCTCTCCAGGATGTCCAACTTGATCGTCGCTCTCATTATTGCTCTCATTTTCTTTGCCATCTATGTCCTCAAATATTTCATTTTTCGATCTAGGTCACCTTCCCTCCCACCTGGTCCCAAAGGCCTACCATTGGTCGGGAATATCTTCGATATGCCCTCCGAAAAAGAGTGGTTAACCTTCGCAAAATGGGGAGAAATTTACGGTGGGCTTTAGGCGATGAACGTTAAACTCTGCGTTGACTTTGCGACTTGGGTTTAGGCGATATCTGCTCCGTTACTGTCCTCGGTCAACCCCTCATAATCCTCAACTCTGCAAAAATGTCGATTGACATACTTGACAAGAAGAGCGCTATTTATTCCGACCGCCCTGTCCTCCAGATGGCTGGAGAGCTGGTCGGTTGGAAGAATACACTAGTGCTTTTACCTTATGGCGATCGCTTTCGTCGCTACCGACGCCTCTTCCACAGTCTCATAGGGACGCAATCGATGATTAAACGGTTTTATCCAAGTGAAGAGTCGGAAGCTCGGAAGTTCTTACGCCGCATCCTGGCGAAGCCAGACGACCTAGCTGCTCACGTTCGAAAGTATGTATCAATTTATTCTTCCGAAGATGGTCCATCAAGTAATCACTTTCTGGCGTCCAGAACTGCAGGCTCTGTTATTCTTAGGATATCTCATGGCTACGAAGTCCAGGAAGGTTGTGATCCCTTCGTTGAGCTTGCGGACCAAGCAACAGATCAGTTTTCTCTTGCTACCGCCCCTGGTGGATTCCTTGTTGACCTCATTCCGGCCCGTAAGACAAATTTGACCACTCGACGCTTATTTCTGAAACCGTTGATTTTAAGTAAAACATCTTCCCATATGGTTTCCAGGTTGCGGTTTTCAGCGGAAGGCAGACGAGTGGTCTCAGACGTTAATCGAAATGGTTGAACGACCTTTCAATTTCGTCAAGCAGCAAATTGTGCGTCTTGGCAATTCTTGCTCCTATTATTTATAGCTCAGAATACCGGAAAGGCTTCGGGCACCGCAGAAGTATCCTTCTCATCATCGTTTCTGCAGCGAAAGGAGCTAAGTGCGGAAGAAGAATTCGATTTGAAATGGAGTGCAGCTAGTTTGTATTCCGGTATGTTTTCTTTATACCCGTAGCCTGAGCACCTTTTTCACTGGATCTCTTGCAGGTGCTGCTGACACGGTATGTGGCGTTTCAATGTTGATTTCCTCTCCGTCCTGATAAATCTTGTAGACCGTATCTGCCATTTATTCGTTTTTTTTGGCACTTTGTCTATACCCTGACGTAGTTGAGAAAGCTCACAAGGAAATCGACAGCGTGATCGGAAATGAGAGGCTTCCAACTTTTGAAGACCGTCCCCACCTACCGTACATCAATGCACTTGTTCTGGAAGTTTTCAGATGGCATGCTGTAGTCCCAACTGGTCGGTACTGAAACCTTCTTCGTGACTTGTCACTCATCCTTGCCCCAGCGGTCCCCCATCGGGCCATACAAGACGATATTCACGAGGGTTATTTCATTCCTAAAGGCGCTTTGGTCATTCCGAATATTTGGTATGCCATTTATTCATGCTTTCGACGTTGCAACCTCTGAGTGCAAGTGTAAGGAAATGTCTACACGACCCAAGGGTCTACAGCAATCCGTTTCAATTTAACCCGGAACGGTTCCTAGCGGTAAAAGGTCGGACGCCTGAAGCTGATCCACGAGAAGTCAGCTTCGGATTTGGACGAAGGCAAGTCGTGTTCTCCAGATCATTGTGCTTGCCATTAACCCTGATATCGAAATTTGTCAATTGTAGGACTTGCCCAGGTGCACATTAATCTATGGTTCCCATAGCAATTTGCGATTGCTCATCAAATTTTCGTCGTGTAGGTTTGCACCTCGCAGATGCCTCGGTATTCATTTCGTGCGCAATGGCGTTGGCTGTGTTTGATGTTTCCAAGTGCGTGGACCAAGCGGGAGGAGCCATAGAACCAGTTCATGAGTACACGACTGGGACGATTAGGTGAGATTTCTTCCTGTGTTATGTACCCACATTAACGTCCTCTCAGCCACCCAGTTCCATTTCAGTGCTGCGTTAAGCCACGGTCAGAAGGAGCGATCTCACTCATCCAGGCCGAATAGATCAACGAATTTATCATTATTATCTACATTATAACGAATCTTGTCTATACACCCCGTTTCTAGAGGCCGTAAAACCTCATTGATTTATAGATATAGTATACCACAATGTGGGAGGAGATTGTAAAGCTGTTTTGTATGTAAAGTACTAGATGTGTAGAATGATGTTGTCCAAAAATGCTAGTCGTCTACATCCATGGCGTCGTCAGCAGGCCGCGGGGTGGGATCGGTTATTCGTTCTGGTGGTGGTATTGAGAATCAAGTGCGGGATTGTCCACGACAGCGTACCTTTGAGGTGAGTTTTAACTGCAGCTGCTGAATGGTTTGTAGGGGAAGTGGCGGCTTGAGAATCTTGATGATTGTCCTGCTCCATTTCTGCGACTTGAAGCAAATGCTTCAGAATAGACTGAAAAGCTCAATAAGAATCCCAACCTGGCTGCCCTGCATAAGAATTTCTCTTTTGTCTGTCCTCTCGAAGAATTCTCTGCAAAACGTTCTGGATTTTGGAGTGGAACTCGGGATCGGAGAACATCCGCATATCCTGTACAGCGCGGTCCACGATGCGATAACTTGGTCATTGCTTCAACCAGAGTTGATAGCATGAGGTTGCGGACTCACCCTTCAACTTCTTGAGTTAATTCTCGGCCCACTGTGTCCTGGGGCAAGTAGTGCAGCATCTGGGCCTTTGCCAGCCGCTGACGCACGATGTCCCCTATATCTGCTTTGAATGTGGAGTACGACTCCTAACCCGCAAGTGTCATGCTGCAAAATGTTAGGGACGTGATAAGCCACCTACATCTTTGTGAAATTCGGCCAACAGTTCTTTTTGGAAGCAGTCAAATTCTCCTGAACCTTTGAACCTGAATGAATGTTAGAAGTAGCAAATACCTTCCACAAGTATTACTAACGCTTCTACCAAGGCTTCTGGGTTATCTATGGGCATCACAAACCTGGACGTTAGAGGAAACTTGGGCCATGGCAAAACAAGACGGAACTTATTTACGTAAAGATCAGTTTCGACTTCTCTTACCACATGGCGGAAAACTTTCCTCCTCTCAAGAACGATATCTTACTTCGTGCAGCTCGCGGTATGTCTTGGATCTCTCTTACTTACAGAAATTCATTCTTTGCAGGAGAAAAGACTGAACGTGCGCCGGTATGGGTTATGCGCCAAGCTGGTCGATATTTACCAGGTATATTTGCCCTTCAATTCTCCAACACACCAAGTTTGATCAGATAAAGAATTTCGTAGAATGCGCGAGGCGCACGATTTCTTTGAGATCTGTCAGTCGCCTGCCCTTGCGACAGAGATTACTCTACAGCCTATCCGAAGGTACTCAGGCCTTCTCGACGCGTCTATCATCTTCTCCGACATTCTTGTCATACCACAGGCCATGGGGATGGAGGTGCTGATGAATCCAGGCCCTCAATTCCCCGAGCCTCTCGACACACCTGAGGATATCAAGAAGCTCAGAGCTGTGGTCGATGTAGACAAGGAATTAGGTTACGTCTTCAAGGCACTTACCCAGACAAGGATTGCATTGAATGGCGAGGTTCCTTTAATTGGCTTTTGTGGTGCACCATGGACCCTTTTTGGGTACATGATTGAAGGTGGTGGCAGCAAGACATTTCAAAAGGCAAAAACATGGCTATTCAGGTACCCAGAAGAGTCGAAAGCGCTTCTTATGAGGATAGCCGATATTTGCGTGGACTTTCTTTTTGGTCAAATCAAGGCCGGGGCTCAAGTTAGCGCTTTCTTCGAGAAAAATCAGCTCAGCTCATCAACCCATTTAGCTCGTCCAAGTATTTGACTCATGGGCAGGAGAACTTTCACCTTACGATTTCAAACAATTCTCTTTCCCGAGTCTCCAACATATTTCAACCTCTCTAAAGTGTCGTATCGAACGTGAAGGTTTTGGCTCAGTTCCCATGACAATCTTCGCAAAAGGCGCGAACACATCGCTTAGATTGCTTGCTGAACAAGGGGGATACGACGTGATAGGACTTGACTGGTGTGTCGATCCAGTCGAGGCACGTGAGATAGTTGGCGAAAAGGTTGCTTTGCAAGGAAACATGGATCCAAACGTTTTATATGGCGGACGGGCTGCGATAGAAGTTGCGGTCAAGAGGATGACCGAAGGCTTTAGGTTGGGCACAGGTGGGTGGATAGCCAATTTGGGGCATGGAATTACTCCTGGAGTGGATCCCGAGGATATGAGATGGTTCCTTGAGTGTGTTCACAAATATTCATCTTCATAGGTTCATGTTCTTGTAAAAGCCCTTTTGAACAAATGCCACTCGCGTTGAAAATGAGTCTAGACAGATCGTACATTAACAAGGAAATGCATGGCTGGTTGGGGAGTAATGGGATATGCAAGAGTATGCACACGAGCAAAATTTCTCGACAGGAATAACAGAATGGAGTAGCTCCGAAAAAACGAATAAATGTCGAAAAATGGGTAACTAAAAAGTAGGTTATAAATAGTGATTGGATTCCGTGCAATCAAGCCACTACGTCGGCAGAACTGAAACTGCTACGTCGTCTTCGTACATTTCTCAGACCTGGCCGCTGCGACTTAGATGCCGGTGCAACAACAGCAGCCACATTGTTGGCTACCCAAGCATCAGACGATTGCGAAGACTTCTTGATGTTAGCGACATCACTAAGGGATGATGATTGAGCCCGCTTATGCACAAGTTGAGGAAGGCGGGAAGGCGGGGGGTTGCGCTGAGATCTTGTTCGCGCAGCTATCGTCTCTTCTGAGCCAGCTAATGCCAATGCTCGTGACGCTGCTGTTGTCCTCGTTGTTGCGAGCCTTGGAATCTTGTTAGGCCCTTGTCGTGGAGGTTTGATCGGGGATTCTGGCGGAACCAGAACAACAGACTTTTTCACTGTACTTGATCTTGTAACACGTGTGTTCGCAGGAGCGCTCATCGGAGCCCCTCCGCGCGATGCCGGGACAGTCTTGATCTTCCGGGCAGGTGGGGCCACGCCTAGCTCAGGAAGTATATCTCCAGACTCGTCCTCGTCGTCCGTATCCCGTGCGACACGTTTTGTTGCTGGAGTTTTACGTGGTTGGACAGGAGGCTCAATGCCGTTCGCCTTTGCGGCTGCAGTAGCAACGTGTCGGCTTGGGGTAACTGGGGGAAGAGGAATAATCGGAAGAGGCGGAGTAGTTTGCATGGCGATATCGTCTCCCTCGGCTGGGGGGGTAGCGGGTGTTATGAGTTTTGGGGCAGCTATAGGTGCGGGAGCCATTCGTGCTTTGTTCTCCACCTCCTGCTTCTTCAACTCGTCAACCGCAGCCCATTTCACCCACTCAAGCTGTTTGAGGTACATATATTGTTGTTGAGGGCCAACAACACTTCCTGGTCTGACGATACGCATGAACGCGATGGCTTCATTAGCGGTGAAACCATATTTCCAAATGAGGTATGCTCCAATTAAGGTACCAGTCCTACCCAAGCCAGCTTTGCACTGAAGGCAATCAGCATGATCAGAAAGGGAGATGAGTTACTCACATGAACGGCAACGACACCACCACTATCGACGACACGGTCGGCAACATCGATAAATGACCTGACTATGTCATCTGTAGGGTTTGTGCCATCATCAAAGTACAACTCCATGTGGTCAATTCCCCGATCGAGGAAGGTGTGACGATCATATAGTTCAGTATTGAGGCGAACGACAAGTTTAATGTTTCTCTTCTCGAAGTAGTCAAGACAGTTAAGGAAGGGTGTGGGAAGCTTGCGTTGGAGGGCGAGATTAGAGCTTGTAGACGAAGACAAATGTGAAGAACCGATGTTCTCCTTTGCGTCCTTCTGCTGCTTAATCCAACTCGTGTCCACTGGAGAGGCGAAGGCGATGAAATTTGGCGTTAACCAGTTCCAATCACCGTTCTCGACCTTCTCGTAGAATTCGTAATCCTCGACATCGAACTCGTTCATATTGCAGATGCCATTTTGGATGGCTTTCCAAATACCCCAAAGGCAGTCTTGGATGTTGAGATTAAAATCAGAAGGGCCACGACCGGCGTCCCTGAATGGCATAAACTCGACCTCTGCGATTGGGTGGAAGGCTTCCCATGGTGGTCGGTGTAGTACAATTACCTTGCAAGAGCATGAATTGGCAATAAAATAACATAAAAATCCATACACACCACATAGAGAGCCATTAGTAAAGCAGCATTTGATTTCCTCCTTGGGTCATTTGAAGAGTACAATACGAGTCTGTGATTCGCCAAATCCTTATCCTATAGATGAATACCCGATTGAGTAAGTACACGAGGTATGTGCATGGCGGGAAGAGATCGTAACTTGCCTCAAGAAGTTCATGAATAAGGATGCAGGATTTGTAAACCATAGATAGATTCAAAGGGCCCCAGTCTTGGAAGAAGGAGAGATAGACGAGTTGGTCGTCGATCGTGAAATAGTAGTAGTTTGCATTATCGTCAGGAGAAGCTGATGGGCCGGCTATTGACTGGCCTCTAACGCGGGGATTGTTTCCAGGATGTGAGGCAAGTCTATTGAGAAATTCTGGCTTTGGTGATGGATTGGGGAATGTGGTGAAGAATAGCCTGTATCAGCAACGTCAGTGTCGTCCCCAGAAGGAACGAAATATGTGAACCTATCGCTAAACTGGCATAAAGGCTCGCATGTTGGAGCCATATCGCTGAAGAACACGGCGGACGATGACAACGCGTCTGGCGACAATTTGGTTAAGGACCAAGTTAAACTCCCACTGTGCTGCAGTGTGCAGCCAACAACCAAGTGTCACGTGCCATACAAAAACTAGATGGAATATTGTTAGTTTATGATTTTGTGTCTGGACAATAACGAAGGAGCGATGGACAAGAAATAATACCTTATAATTGTCTCATAATTCATATAATTGTTTCTCTAGTGTGGACGATGTGGGCCAAAAAACGGCAACTGATATTAACCCGCTATTTGTTTTTGTTGATGAACGCGTCAGGTCTCCTCCTTGAAACTGCTTTGAACGCCGAAAATGTCCCGTTGTCCCTCTGTTGGCCACTGACCACCCTCAGAGCATCATCTTGTACGAGCTGAAGGTATAATTTACGACTGCACACGCGTAAGAGACATAGGAAATGCCAGAATCACAGATATTCAAGGTCTTGCTTGTCTTGATTTGCTTTGTGGCAACCTGACAATTCCCTTGTTCCCTCCAGGCCACATACAGTGGTATTCCCGTCTACGAGATGTAACTTCATCTTAACTCGTTTTAAGCTGTTGAATATCACTTCTGACACGTGTATAGGATGTCCAAGGGCGTCGCAGTGATGCGGCGGCGCTCCGATTCGTGGCTCAACGCGACACAGATCCTTAAGGTCGCTGGTTTTGATAAGCCACAACGAACTCGAGTCCTTGAACGCGAAGTTCAAAAAGGCGAACATGAAAAAGTTCAAGGGGGTTATGGCAAGTACCAAGGTATGATCTACCATGCTCTTTCTATGCTGTGGCTTTGTGGTCAACAGGCAACAAACTCTAGGTACTTGGATCCCACTTGAGCGAGGTTTGGCCCTAGCAAAGCAATACAATTGTGAAACTCTCCTCCGCCCGATTATCGAATTTCAACCAGCGGCGAAAAGCCCACCTCTCGCTCCCAAACATCTCGTTTCAAACACAGCCGTTAAACCCATACGTAAAACTACTGCGGTGGACGTTTCGGCTACCAATGCGATTATCAACACTAGATCTTCCCGGAGACACGGTGTTGACTCTATCAATGAAGATTCTGACCGCGATACTCTTTCAGTTCAACCCTCAGAAGATGGATCGATGACACCGGCACCTTCAGAAGCTTCCTCTAGCTCACGAACGCCATCCCCGATTCCGGATCTTGCTTCATCATACGTGGCGGGTAAACTTGAGCAACAATCCGTTTCTCGGCGGCAGAAGCGCCGACTTTCCATTGACGAGCAATTGGGGGCACATTCTGAAGAAGACTTAGAAGACAATCGATCATATGCCGATCAGGTTCTGGAATACTTTATTTCAGACTCGAACCAGATTCCATCTCTCCTTGTCAATCCTCCACCCGACTTTGATCCTAACATGGCAATCGACGACGACGGCCACACTCCTCTCCATTGGGCTTGCGCGATGGGACGCATCCGAATTGTAAAGTTACTCTTGACAGCCGGTGCCGACATATTCAAGGTCAACAAAGCCGGTCAAACGGCTCTCATGCGCAGTGTAATGTTCGCGAACAACTATGACGTTCGAAAGTTCCCGGAACTGTACGAGCTATTGCACCGATCAACCCTTAACATCGACAATTACAACCGAACGGTGTTTCATCATATTATTGACGTGGCTATGACCAAGGGAAAGACTCACGCCGCTCGCTACTATATGGAGACTGTCCTCAATCGTCTTTCCGACTATCCAAGAGAGCTGGCTGATGTCATTAATTTTCAAGACGAGGATGGCGAAACCGCTCTTACATTAGCCGCAAGATGTAGAAGTAGGCGTCTTGTCAAACTTCTCATCGACCATGGTGCCAACCCGAAGGTCATGAACAATGACGGCAAAAGTGCTGAAGACTATATCCTTGAAGATGAGAGACTACGGTCTTCACCTACTCCGCCTTCCAGAATGGCTGCTATGTCTTTCCGAAACGCTCATGCTGCATATCCTCCGTTTGGTGCATCGCTCGGCTATGTGTTTGCTCCTGCAAATGGGGACAAGCCTCCACTACATCATTCAGTCGCCGCTCAGAAGGCGAGTACTCGGTGTGTAAATGATATTGCGGCGATGATGGACAGTCTCGCTGCCTCCTTCGATCAAGAACTGAAGGAAAAGGAACGCGATATCACGCAAGCACATGCAGTACTTGCCAATATGCAGGCAGAAATACTGGAGAGCCAACGTACTGTTTCACAGTTAAAGACGCAAGCAGAAGGCTTGGGCCATACCAAACAACATTTAAACGATCTAGAAATACAGCTTCTGGACAAGATGGGTCGTAGATATCGACTAGGGTGGGAGAAATGGCTCAAGGGGGAAGAAATTCGCGAAAAACAGGTTCGGGATGCCGCCAACGGCGAGTTGTCGTTGACCCCTACCACCGAATTTTTTATGGTTGATGAAGATGTAGAGATGGATACCTCCGCTGAGGGAGAGAAAACCAATGGCAAGCGAAAAGCCAAGGTCATGGAAGATATTTCCGACTTGGTTAGCTTGTACTCTGTCATTCCAACAGATCCTGCGCAACTCCGCCAGGAATGCGAGGTATTGAGGGAGGAAATCACGCAGTACAGAAAGCGGAGAAGAATTATGTTCGGAGAGCTGGTTGCGTTTCAGGCCGAAGCTGGAACCAGTGGACAAATGGGAGCATATAGACGGTTGATTGGCGCTGGATGTGGGGGCATCCCTCCCGCTGAAGTGGATGCCGTTCTTGGGATGCTGCTTGAAGTAAGAACGTTGTTGATTCTCTTAACACCTACTAACAAATATTTTTCAGACCCTCGAGTCTGAGGAACCCAGTTCCTCGTCAATAACATGGAGTGGCGCAAAGGTGGTCCCTGCAGGTTGATGTAATTCCACACTGTAAACTTTTGTACCTGTGTAATTTATACTCTTATCTACTGTATGAATTTGTAGTATCACTTGTGTTTGTTAATTTTTTCAACGAGGTCTTGTCATGTGACCAGGTAATTTCTTAAACTTCGACTTCGATGCCTTTGTAAACTGGACTATGTCTTCATCTCTGAAATATCTGACACGAAGCTCTGCCTTCAATGCGACAACCAAAAACCCTGCTACAACCAATTTCAACCACTTGAAGACCTTTCCTCGCGCTTGGTTGATTCGGAAGTCCAAATTCGAACCCAGGCTCAAGTCAGTCAGGCCCTCGGACCGCATAAAGTGGTGGAATATCGTGCCAGGGGATCACATCCGCCTTCGCGGAGATAAGGACTCGATTATTCATGAAGTACTGAGTATCAACCGTCTAAGCAACCGAGTTTTCTTGAAGAACACCGCTGTGCGTAAAGAGTATGTCTTGAGGCACCACGATGACTGAAATTTTATATCCATTAGGGTGCTTCAAAGGACTCACAGCCAACGCAGTCAAAAAATTATCACTACTCGCGGTGTCAGCTCTACCTTGGAGAATTCTCTGTTGCTTCTAACCTTGACTCTTCACAACTTCGACCGTATGTTGCGTCTTTTAGTTCCCTTCACCAGCTTCTAATAGTTGCAGTGTGTTTGCTTTGCGTCTTGGTACATCGGAACCCGTTTGGAATCGCATCCTGAAGCGCTGGATTTGGAGAAGATATGCAGTCGCCACAACACCTAAGATGTTACAGTGGCATAGAGGGCAGCGTCTCCGTATTCCGTGGCCCGTCAGGCAGAAAATTGTTTATCCAGATCGTATGTCTGCTTTGCCACGTCTTTCAGTGATGAATTAATATGGCCCTCAGCTGGGTTATATGACACCCCGATTGAGGAGGTTGCAAAAATCACATATCGACTTCCTGCCTTCGACGTTTCGCGTATTCCCCAACAAGCACCCGAAACAGATTACCTCAATATGATTTATAATCCCCATCTTGGTATCACCCACGATCCCTCTGCGCATTTTGAAACATACCTGAAGCTCGAGCTATCTGATCCCCATTCACGCGCCAAGAAGATGCAGAGATGGAAGCAGTATCAAGCCGGGATTCAAACTCTAAGGAAACAAATTACTCGGGACGAAGTGCGATACCTGGATGGACGTACAGTCAAACAGGCGAAAGCAGACGCCGCTTTCAAGTGGAGAGAGACTGTGCAGAGTGAGCAAATGAAGAAGAAGAAGAAGAGGTGGATGCATGCTGCTCAGATGATCAAATGGGAAAGGAAGACAAGGAAGAAAACTGCAAAGGAGGAAAGGTTGCGAAGGCGCCTCACGGAGATGGTATTGTCAGAAGAACCGAACCAGGTAGTGCCTGTTGCATTAACAGGGCGTGCAAAGGAATAGAGCCCTTGGCTTATATATTTTCTGTGATACAGTAGAGAGTACAGTGTTCCAAAAATAGTACAGTGTTCGGTTCACTTCACAACCACCATGGCTCCATCCCTGGGATCCCCAGACGCCCTCTACCATGTTGTACCACAGGTGGATGGCAATGCAAATGTATTAGAGTTGGAAGGGGACACTGGGGCACATCCCATCTCTCCACCAGATTTGCCTCCGTCCATGGTAGATACCCGAATCAGAATGGTGTACTTCTTTTTGGGTGCTGCTTTTCTACTTCCTTGGAATGGTATATCTCTCGTACCTCAACCTATCTCGAAGAATTGACAACATTGGTCCAGTCATTATAACGGCGATGCCCTATTTCCTGGGCCGCCTGTCGAACTCACCATTACGGTCGTCTTTCTCATCGTACTTGACATCCTCGTTTACACTTTCGAACCTTGTATTCCTTGCCCACGCTACCTTGAATTCTAAGCGAGTAAGAAATTTTGCAATCAATCTCAAAACGCGTTTTAAAAACTTCCACAGACGATCCCATCTCGCCAGGCACATTTCTGCCTCGTCTGGCTAATCGTTCTTAACCTATGCCTCACTATCAGCACTTTCTTCGTTCTGCCGCCTGGTTTGTTCTTTTCCTTGATTATTCTTAACGCTGTGGTCCAGGCTTCATTTGGGTCCTACCTCCAAACATGCGTAATCGCTGTTGCATCTCTCTTTGGTGCCCCTGCCATTCAAGCCATGGTATCTGGTCAAGCTGCTGCTGCTGTCGTCATTAGCGGTGTCCAGGTCCTAAGTGCTGCTGCTTCTGTTTGGGGTAAACCACGACAACAAGTTGTAAGCGATGGATCAGCAGAGGAACGATCGGCTTTCATTTTCTTCTCCCTTTCCACGTTATTCCTTGCTGGAACCACTGTCTTGCACCGCTGGATGGTCCGGACGCCTTTGTACCAGGATGTTGCCGCAGCACTGGAGAAGCAGCCAGGAAATCATCCAAGTAGTGTCAATCATGAAGAAATCCAAAGTTTAATGCCACAGGACGCTCGAAATACTAAAAATGAGACATCGGATGCTTTCAGAGTTGCGAAACAGAATATAATTTATGAAGTAGCGGTTGCCTATGTCTTCGCGATCACTCTTGTGAGTTTTATTTGAATTCATCTGTTTCATCAGGTTAAAGAAGCCCAAATGTCAGGCTGTCTTCCCGCCCATAACAACTTCGATACAGCCGACCAATCCGTTGACTCACCCACTGCTGTTCACTGGCGTTCATTTTTTGGTATTCAATGTTGCCGACTTTCTCGGACGCTACGTCTGTTCATTCCCCGAATTCACAATATGGTCAGGGAGGCGACTTTTGGCAATCTCCATGGCAAGGACGCTGTTCATACCCCTTTTTCTGATGTGCAATGTCCAGCGTGGCAGCTCGGGAACATTGCCTGCGCCTGTCATATCCTCAGATTTCATATTTATGCTTTTATTATTCATTTTTGGATGGTCAAATGGATACGTTTCGAGCTTGTGTTTGATGGCTGCACCGTCGCTCAATCACAATCCTCGATTGAAGGGCAGATTAGAAGATGTGGATGTTGCTGCAACCGTTGCAAGTTTTTTCCTTGTTGGAGGGTTGGTGATAGGGAGTTTTTCCAGTTTTGCCGTCAAAGGTGCCATCTGTTCTTGTAATCCTTTCACTACGTGACGAGTAGTATATTACATAACCCGCATATTTGTAACCTAATAGAGTTCCGCATATAACCCCAGAACAACGAAAATTGAATATAATAAGTTAGAGTAATTGCGCTATAGTGCGACTGGAGAAAATGAAGCCTCCAAAGATAAAAATGACTTCCAGTTGATATGTATTCGAAATGAACGGTCGTCCAAAGCGACCGGAAAAGGGGAGAGGCGTTGTTTGGAAGGGCATAAGATAGGGGACACCATAAAGCGCAGTAGGGGGGTGGTTGAAAACAATGCGCCTTCCTTTCCAACCCCGAAAACGATCGTGTCAGGGTTGCTGTATGCATGAGGGTCTCCGTTCGTCATGATCGGGGCCTCATTTATGGCCCATATGGCCAGTTTCGAATCCACGCGCTCAACGCATGGACAACATGGGTTGCCATACACCGTATTGGATTTCCTCCAAATGATGCAATGTTACTCTATCCCAGGGAACAGGAATGACATTTGCCTAAGCGCAGTAAGCATCGTACGTCAGAATCATAAAGATAATGGACGTGAGGGACGACAGACCTGAAGGTAGTGAACACAAGCTCGTGAAATCCTTCTTGCTAGTGTCTGCAGGTCGACACGATCATACCCGGCAAGAGGAATCTCGTATGTCATGGCTGAGTAACCCGTCCACTATAATCGGAGGGCAAAATTAGTAAGATAAAGAAATACAGGGCAGCCGGGGCAACCTTAATTTTAATATGAATTCGTCGATGACTATCCGCGTGGAAATCGTGGAAGGAATATGAATCATTGTTAGAGAGTTTCAAGAGGCGCTGCTGCGCCTCATCGAGGCCGATACCACTCGAAAACGAATTCTTTCGCTTGAATTTAACATGCATTGCGCTCGGAACACCGTAACCATAGTTGGCGAACGACACGGTTGAATGACGGCGGGATCTCGTGGAAGGCGAACGACTTAGAGAGTGACCTATCGCCATCGGTCCATCATAATATTGGTTATGTCCTAAAATATTGCTGTAAATAGACTGTGAGGCAGGAAAGCGGAAGACTTGCCCTCACCGCGACGAGATGGGGGTACTAAGGCGCTGCTGGGGTGCCCATATAACTGGTATGCAGTGTGGTGCTGAAAGCATAAATGTCAGACAAACGCTGGGTAGTAAAAGGAATAGGTACATTGGTCGCTGGGACGCCATCGCTGTAGGAAGAGTGGGGATAGGCCATTCCAGCATAGCCAATCGATTTTTGACGAGACATAGATCTCGACATAGATCTTGACAAAGGTCTGGAAACATAGGGGTCATATGAGTCGTATTCTGAATCGTAGGTATAGGCCATGGCCAAGAGCAGTTCCAATGGTCAGTAAAGTGTGAAGAGGTGGATAGAGACCCTCTTTATACACAAGCTAATGAGGGTAGAAACGAGGTTCCTTCACATGTGTAGTATGTGTGCTGCCTCCACAAGGCGGCAAGGATCGACGATAAAACAAGAAAGGGTGGGTCACAGAATCTGCTTTACATTGCATCTAGTTCAGGCTCGTGTCATTAAGGGAGTATGATTACAGGGCCACGAGGCATTTTGGTGTGATGTCAGACGCTGAGCAACGTCAACGAAACATCGGCCACCGGCACAAGGGAGCTTAGTTGACAAAAGTCGACAGTGAACGAATGAGTTTAACGGAGAAGAAGATGTTGAGGCCATTCCCATGTCGCTTGCCTCCGCAAGTCTCTCGAAAATGAAAATCCCCACAGGTCATATGGTTTCTGAAACCCGCTTGCAATTCATGGGCCCGGGATTTGGTGGCATACACGTTAGCGGGACAGATTGAGCCGTTCACGGAATGAATGGAGAGCACGTGATTTATTTATCTTGGCCTTGATTGCAAAAAGATAGAGGCTCGGCTCCCGCAGTATGCTCGTTTTAACCCTGCCACAGAATCGGCGACATTGAAACCGTGTTATCCCATCTGGATGTTCTATCACCACCCGACCCATTTGCTTTGCGATTCGTCAGCGCGTCCTATATAAACTACAGTTTCAGGACCAACCACTGCAGCAATGTCCGATTTGACGATCCTCAATGCATCAGGTTTCAAAGGAGACCTCATCACACCCGAGCATCCAGACTATGAAAGCTCCCTTGTCCGATGGTCCTTGAGTGCCCAGAAGAGGGCCCAACTCGTCGCATACGTCAAAGACGAGCAGGATGTATCCCTCATCATCAAATATGCACGCGAAAACAGCCTGCCCCTTGCGATCAAGGGTGGAGGCCACAGCACCGCAGGGAGCTCCTCGTCAGAAGGCGTCGTGATCGATCTATCCCGGTATATCAACACGGTCGAGGTGGATGCCGATAAGAAGCTGGCCTATGTCGGAGGCGGAGCCATCTGGGAGACTGTCGATAAGGCCACATGCGCCAAAGGTCTCGCTACTGTCGCGGGAACTGTGAATCATGTATGTTGTTCTTAGAGCTTCGATTGATCGTTCAGCTGAGCACATTTCCATAGACCGGGGTTGGCGGGTACATATCTATACCATCAATGTCGACATATTACTGACAGTCGACCCAAGGTTGACTCTCGGAGGAGGTTTTGGACATCTCAGTGGCCGGCATGGCCTCGTCATCGATAACCTTGTTCAGGTCAGCCAGATTGCCCCAATATGAAATCACTTGGCCTTGACTCTTTGTTTAGGTAACCGTCGTTACCGCCAACGGTTCTACTCTGACCGCTAGTAACTCCGAAAATACCGATTTATTCTTTGGTATTCGAGGAGGAGGTTGTAATTTTGGCGTTGTCACCGAGTTTGTTCTCAAGTTGCATCCACAAAGGGAAAATGTCTTCTTTGGGATGTTGGCCTTTCCATACGACAAGTTAGAAGAATTGGTCGCACTGGCGACTAAATGGATGGAGTCCCCAGGAGAAAATGAAACCTTGTTTCTAGCCCTTGTCAAAGGGCCTGGAGGGGTACGTTTTATCGTTGCCCCGAATTTCCTATAAAAGTCAATAATCCCTTCAAATTAGCCCGTCGTCCAGGTGGGGGTATTTTATAATGGTTCAGAGAAAGATGGAAAAGACAATTTCAAGGCTTTCTACGATCTCAGTGAGTAGTAGAATGACATGCTTTTCTTTCTTTGACTTGCCATATTTCAGACCCCGTCATGAACCAATCCGGCGAGATTCCATACGCCGAATTGAATGGAAAACTGGTGCACTCTTGTTTATTTCCCTTCCTCGTTCAGCTGTATTTACCGAATTCATACAGAACGGTCTCGCTGGGTTTGGCAAAGGTCGGATCATCAAGGGATCACACTTTGTTAATCATAATTTGGAGACCATTAAAGAAACCTTTGATCGCTTGGTCAAATTAACGACTGAAGAACACCAACCGATGATTATGTTGGAGCATCTTTCCCTCAAGAAGGTCCTCAGCGTTCCGAATGGGACTGCTGCATTTTGCAGAAAGCACGCTTACAACATGATAATTTTCGTGACCTGGAGTAATAACACGACAGAGAACTTGGCAACCGCTCGTCAGATTACCAGGGAGTTGAACGAAACATTTGTTGCTGGACAGGTGAAAGAACTCGGACATACCAATCATGGATATGCGAATTTCGGTATGAGATCAAACCTTTTTAAAGGATTTTACTGAGCTCGCAAACTGTAGACATGGATGTCAGTGACTCTGACAAATCACCTCCCCTCCTGTCGAGTACCGTCTTTGGCGATAATTACCTCAAGCTGCAGGAGATCAAGAAAAAGTACGATCCTAACAATATGTTTTCGAAGTGGTTTGCCATCACCCCTGCTGCGTAAAATTTTGAATGATGAAATAGCACGAATTTGTGATTTCAACTCGTTTGTAGTATGGACCTAAAGGACACTGATGTTCAAGCTGATGTTATGAATATACAAGTTTTCCCAGTATGGACATGATTTCCATAACAGGAAATAAATAAATTAGTTCGAAGAAAACGGCTACGGAATTCCAAGGCTAGAATGGGAATATTTTGCATCCATTATAGTATGTATTCCTATGGAATGCAACAATGTTGATTCAGTCCAAAGTCTTTTATCCGGAGTGGTAACAGGTACTATCACGTGACGGTTTCCAAAACTGTCAGGTCATAAAAAAGGGTTTCTAAATATAGGAATTTGGAAACCCTACCAGGTTGTCCTAATTGTTGTGGGCAAAGTATTGTTCATCACACGCCACACCTGGCAAATTTTGGACGAATCTATAGAGTGTCCAAAAAAAATCACT
>Ga0307517_10001468_pt1 | contig 39467 bp, 45 predicted proteins | sample 23_EM_MG_FD_194515 | JGI IMG/M metagenome (GOLD analysis project Ga0307517, IMG submission 194515) | Populus trichocarpa ectomycorrhiza microbial communities from riparian zone in the Pacific Northwest, United States - 23_EM | ecosystem: Host-associated > Plants > Roots > Unclassified | place...
TCAGCCGATGACAATGACACGATCTACCTCATAATTGTGTTGATCTGTAATTCTGTTCTAGTAAGTAATGAATGAATGGATGAATGAATAGTAGTTTAAATCAGACAGTGAGAGATGATTTGGCGAAGGAAGCTACCCCAGCCTACCTGATATCGCCTTAAAGTGTTATTTGATATACACGGGAACTTCCAGGTGCAATTGCAAGGAAACGACTTGTCAAGTCGGAAAACATGACCACTGGGAAGAGATGTGGTCGCAAGTCCGGTTGATTCGTGATGTGATGAGATTCATAGGATTCATGTCAGGATCAGCAATCCCAGGTTCTGAAGACTAAAAATAATGTCGCTCTCCGCACTTGTAAAAGAGAAGCGGGATGAAGAAGCGGGATTCCGACATATCGCTTCCATGCTGGAATGAATGTTTGTCCATATACCATCTTGTATGACATAAAAATTTATTGTCAGCAGGTATATAGATATTACTTGTCACTCGGAGTTTGATCAACAAATGGCCTTTTTCCACCGACAAGGCGTTAAAATATCGCATAGTAACAGAACCGCGATGTCAGTGGACCGAGCCGCTCAGGACTCGCCTTGCAGGAAATCCCTTGTTCAATCCAAGTCCTCGAAAGATCCTCCGCTATACATGGAGTTCCTGGCCACATATAAATAAAACGCAACGTCACTAATCAGACGGAATGAACAACGGAGTAAAGAGTTCCTTGATGTTTCCTACCTTGGATATTAGGACCCGACACTTAAGACTTTCGACATCCGGACGAATTTAGACTGCATGGGTTCATATGCTGCTAAGTTCCGAGTAACGTTGAGAACAATGGTAATATTATGCAGCTCACCACGTTACGGGGCACGAAATTAGGATCACGACAGGGACTTCAGCATCCGTCGGGTCTGGCTTTCCATTTATGTACTTCCATTTGAGTCGGAGCAAGGGCATAGCTGCACACCATAGTGTTCGGGGAATGCAGAAACGATGAGATCGTGGATATAATGTGGCTCGCGACCTAAAACCAAATGTTGAGAACAATAACTCGGCCGAATAGTGTTGAAACCGCTGGCCAGTAATGACGGGAGAATCGAATCGCCAAATCGGAGGAGATGGGCCAGGCCTGTCGACACGTGAAGAACCACTCTGCGAGAAGACTACGTGAATGGCGAATACCACACCCTGACCAGCACTGTTGTGTTGACCACCTGGCAAATCTAGACGAATTTATGGATGGGAAATGACTGTCTTCGAGATTAAGTGCATCTTATCAGACCCAAAATTTATCCAGATCCACAAAGGCCGTCTTGGTCGGTTGAGGAAAACCAAGCGCCTTTTCGAGAAGATGAGAGGACAGAGATTTGGTGTGGGGCAGGGAGGAAAAGCCCAGCTTCTGCCAGTCTGGTGGCCTTTATATATTCCAGCGCGTCAATGTGCTTTCGGCGCCATTCTTAATGCAGCCAGCGCCCAAAAAAATTGTCAAGAAGTAAGAGACACCGAGCAGCCCTTTCGCCGCAAAGATAATTGAACTTCAACTTGCTTAAAACCGATTGCCGGGGGTTATCATAGGCCCCGGATAGCTCTGAGCGCTCGTGCTGGCGTAAGAACTGGGCTGTAGTTAAAAAGTTGAAGGGTAGAAACATTTGCACAACACGTCGCGCCCACGAGTGCGCCCACACGAGCAAGTCACCTGCCAACATCGGCTTGATGCCAGGTTTTATAAACCTGAACAAAGTGCGCGCCCATGAAACCACGTTTACTTTATACCCCTTGATATTCTCCTCTCTGGTCGGTAGACTCGACATCCTTCTTCAAGGAAGCTAGGCGTGGACAGAACTTCGTTGTTTGAGCTAGAGAGCACGATAGCGCCAATACAGCTATTTATGTGTGTCTTAAAAGTAAGCCGGTTCATTTATTGGGGAATAAAAATACAGCCTGATTACAGCATAAAATAATATAGCAAATAGATAAGAGCAGCTGTACACGATCGAATCAAAATCAAGATGATTGGCTAAATACTGTCAATCCTCGTCCTTAGATGAGGAGTAGCTTCAATCCATGTTCCTGTATGGATTCACGGAGATCTGCCTCCGCTCCACAGATGTCTCTCTTCTGCCAAATCGTTTCCATCAACCTCCGTATTTGAAGGAGGTTACCAAAACTCTCGTTCAAGTTGCGAATTCGGTTCTTGAAGAAATCGCGTCTCGTTGAATCATTCGTCATGCAGGCAGCGAGGCAGATCGGGAAAATGAGGCCGCGATCCAGATCACTGGGTGGCAGTCGGGAGAAATGTTGGATAAGGGCTTCAACGGATGAGCTTATCTCAGGTACGCCTGTCCACATGTCAGAGGGTTAAAAGTAAAGTTTTGAATTTGCTCACCAGGAAGGGCACTACTGAGGACGGTGTGCAAATAAAGGATAGCGCTTTCCCGGAAAATATTGGCGATAACTGAACGATTATCATCGAAAGTTACATTCCCAAGCAATCTTGTCTGTGTCACATCACCGCCTTGCAAGTGCTCTGGTTGATGTTGCCGCAGTTGTTGCTCGACGTTATTTCCGCGGCGTATGAGTTCGGGGTAGCTAAGGCAATTATTGCGCAGCTGCAGTGCCTTCCATTGAGCAAGTGAAGAGGTTTCGGCGATAGCCAACATTGCTTCATCGGGACAGCCAGTCAAGAGGTCCATCCTCAGCCGCCGAGCATCCAGATCACCACCATTCATCCAAAATCTCGATTGATCGCCATTGAGTAGCGTTTGCCACAGGGACAGAAATTTCGGCGGCTGAGGTCTTGATAGACTCGAGAATATATCAACCCACTATCAACGATTCTCATCAGCATCCTGAAGCATCAAGAACAATGACGGATAATTTACCAATGTGGCTTTAACGTTGAGTTGGGCGGTTGGCGAAAGGTTGAGAAATGTCATCCACGAATTTTCGGCAACAGGAAGGTTGGTCTGGTGTAGCCATTGAATAAGGATATTGAATGGACTCTCCCAGTCACTGGCACCACCTGACAATTGGGAGAGGCTGATGAGGTGAAGTGCCGCAAGTGCATCGTTTTCTGTCCATCCACCCTGACTGTTTTTGTTCATCTTCAGTCGATTCAAAGCCTCGAGTCGCAGATACTCCGTTGACGAATTTTCCGGTGTTTGCGAAGGTGCCTCCAGACCTTGTGCCACTCGAAGTTGTTTGAGATGCAGGTCCGCAAGGGCACAAATCGCCAGGCTTACCGCACCCTGCGGCTCACTGAGAACGGCCTAAAGCAACACTAGGTTAGAAGGAGGATTGTATTGGTTCCTGCAACTTACGGTGTATGTCACATCGTTCAAGGCATCGCCTGCGAAGAGAAGTTGGACTTGACGGACATTATTGAAGTAATGCATGGCCAAATCATGCATTGTCGGCTGCGCTGGGGTAGCTGTGTAATCTAGGCGAGTGTGATCCAATGGAAATTCCAGGCCGGCAGTTGACTCAGGAAACGAATCTCTTCCGAGTGTGTTTGGAAGGAAGAAACTCTGTGGTTGTTCATAGTTATCGTCAAAGGTTAAATGGTTGTCATAGGTTAACGTGGGAGGCACTGAGATAACTGGCGTGGTGAGTCGTGGACAGTATAAGCTGGAAATTTACTCACCAGGCACGGTTGGAAGGAGATGTTGGTTGGGATAGTTTGATTGACCAACAAAGGAAACTTCAACTTGATGATGTGTTGGTGTGAAAGAGGGGGAGCGTTCGATTCGAGAGGCATTCGAAGACGCCGTCGGCCTTCTGGCAGTCGAATTTGGTTGTCGACGGGGTGGTGGAGAAGGGTGAACGCCGTTCATACGAGGTTGACCTCTAATTAGTCCTGCACGAGAAAGCTGAGCCTTGATGTTGGCTTTGTAGTCGTCGACGGCCTTCTTGTCCTTAGGGAATGAGCAAGGATTAACTCGGTGACTCCACACAGGCAACAATTAGGGACACATACCCTCATCCAGTCGGGTCGTTTGGGACCCCATCCCAGGCATTTGATGGTGAGTCTTTTGCAGGTTTTGCACGAGTCTCCTTCCCGCTGTTCATCACATTTCTGAAGGAATAACGGTGAGCGACTTCGGATATCAGATATCGGCGAGTCAGACCTTCCGTCGAACGCGGCATGTCCTATGCAAATTGGGATTGGTGTCTACCGGGTTAACAGCGATATAGATGCGTACCAACAACCACCCTTTCCTGCAGTCTGTATCCTGGGTAGACTTGAAGAGGAATGGTTGGGGGTGCCTTGTGTGCTGGAGGAGTCCTGGTCTTCGCTATTGTTCATTCCGTCAAGAGGAGTCGCGTCAATATATGGGGACGCGTGGCTAGAGGATGCGGGGGATGGAGTCGCGGTGGGAGATGTAGTGTGACTTCTGAAGGCCATGGTGAAAGTGCTCAAGAGATGTCGAGCGAGCGAGTTATAAAATATCCCGAGAGTGTTATTAGGATCGTAGGAAAATCGGCCCAGGATCCAGATCTAGAAACGGAGGTACAAACTGGATGAAATGATGGCCTGTTACCAAGGTGGACAAGTTCCAACAGGTTAGATTAGATTGAGGTAAGGTACTCTATTCTATATGGCTGATCGGCAGATTCCTTTTGTTGAGAAGGTTTACTCCATGTTCATCGGAACTGCCTCACAAGCGATGTACTGTGTAACGGCATTCAATTGTATCCGAACCACGTCACGAAACAGTACACGAGACAATCCACTATTTGTTTCATGTCTCTTCCCTCACGACTGATATCTAAAACGCGTGTTGGGTCAGTCGTGTCCCCGCCACAGTTCGAAAGACAAAGGGATTGGCGTACTGATTTTCGCTTCCTAGATTTCATATAGCTTATGTAAACCGCGAACGAAACGGTAACACCACAAATACCCTCAGTTCACCCACCGATCCATGAGAATGCCGTCCCTTCCAACTCTATGTCTCTTACCGTCCCATGTCCCTCTTCCCTCTGTCTCCAGAAAACACAAATCTCGCGGGATTTCCAAATTACCCCGATCCGGATATACTCTTTTTTTGGATATGAAATCCTGGCTGTCACTCCTTGACAGGCACTACCAGATTTCCAACTGAGCCAAGATCTCGGCGGAAACAAACGAGCCCGACAGTGGGGGGATGCGGAGTTTTGCTATACTTTTTTTTCCATCCGTTTGGGGTCGAGCTCATCCGAGTCCGGATCGATTGAAGTAGCCACGAATCCTTTACAACGCCACGTACGGCCACTTTGATTAGTGCTATGCAAAGGACAAAGCAATGCGCAGCCAAAAATACTTTTTTCGATCATGATCATGGGGAACTGGGTTGTTGCTTCAAGTTTTACTCCCGTTAGGAGGCGGTGCTTCCTGCTGGGCAATGCGATATCCTGATATCCTAGAAGGAAAACCAATGGCGACTCTGAAATCGGACTCGGGGCCGTGACATTACGGCTTTGTTACGAACGACGGCTTGTTGAACTCCGGCTTCACATTTGGTGAGTCTGACCATCTCATATTATATCCCATTAAGATGACTCTTTGTAGACAGTGTGCACACTATTTAAGTAAATGATGATCAGGAGGCATGAATTTTCGAAACTGATGATCGAGGTTTTGCTGTTGGAACACTTGTCAAGGTAGAACATTTCCTTTTATTGTGATCAGTTGCAACCTTCCGCTTTTTACTGTCAGAAAGATATAAAAAAAGTCACAAGAGGGTATCGTTTAAGAGTCCGTCTTTTGGCTCTTGAACTCCGCGACGTTAACCCATAACCACCATCACGATTCGAAAATATAGGCAAAAAAAAAGAAATCAGGCTTCAAGTGGACCTGAGTATTAGAGAGGTAAACTGGCAACGCTGATTTATCGCAGCAACCCCTTTGTAATCATGTATACTGTAATCCCTCCTTTCTAATTGCTTAGTCCCCTCGATCGACGTAATCCGCACAGGGTCCAGGATGACTGATATCCCAACGTTATGGTAACTATGAAAATTCAAAGCATGTACCAGATGGGATTGGGATGAGACGTGCCCTGGGCCTGCCAAACGAGCACCTGTATCACGGTTGTTACACGTGTTGCCATGAGGTCGAGTACAAGGGCTTCTATCCAAGGGAATACTACTACTCTCGGAGGTGACGATCGTTGACAGACCCGAATTTGCGGGTGAGGACAAACGTAGCCAACATGAGTTGGACCCACAACAGAAATGGCATTGATATGAATCAAGGTTCAATTACGGTTTGCTGACCATGATAAGCGAGGAAGTCATGGGTTTTTTTATGTTCTTTAATGAGTAAGGACAAAGACCCTCGAATATCGGCATGGGTCAATAAAAATGAAAAAATTCGAAGCCAGTTCAGAGATTTTAAATGGTGTGTGAAATATCATAATCGTGTCGTAGACATATACAGGGAAAAAAAAAAGAAAATTGGGTGGCGGTCATATTTTCTTTCGACAGTATGTCGATAACCAAGCGAAGTGAAATGTAGTCAAAAAAAATTGAAAAGGTAGAAAAGGAGGCGGGAAATACTGGTACATTTGTTGTTGCTGTCATACCAAAAGGATCTGCCTCTTCCGCAACAACCTCCTCCACCGGACGGGATGCCCTGGCATCTGCATGCGTCTTTCGTCCCACAGTATGGTCAGCAGATCCGATATTGTCGTAGTATTCCCGACACCCTCGTCAGCTGGTTTCTGGGTTAGCCGCGATTGAAGGACGTTTAACACGGGCTCGCTATCCGTCAGACTGCCGCATATGTAGAATCCGAACACGGTACTTCGGATGACTGCAGAAGCGGCGAGGTAATCCAGGCCGGCCTCAGGGGCAGGGAAACCGACAATGGCGGCAAGTGTATCCTCCACGCAGTTTCTTATTTCTGGCACGTGTGGGTGGTCGCCGGACTCGACGGTCTTTAGGAAGAGTCTTGTCGATGTGCGGAATATTTCCGAGGTGAGGAAGCGAGACCAGCCTTCCGGACCCTCGCGTGGTTCGATGGGTCGGGGACCTGGTAGTAGATAAGGTTCGATTTCTTGTACTTGGGTGACGAGTTGACGAATGCTAAGATTGCCTTGCGATATGGATTTCGCTTTCCAGTATGCGAGATAAGATGTCTCTGCGAGAGCCCAGACAACAGTGTTTTCACAACCCATGGGCGTCAACATTGTATACGTCCGAGGTATCCAGTTTAGAGTGGGCTGGAAGAGCTGTCGGATGTAGTTGAGTAGGCGAGGTGGTTTCATTGTCGTTACCGATGCAAGAACGTCGAACCAAATGGTAGTTTTGATGACAAATTGGTCTTTCTGGCTGACGCGTTCAAGTCGGTCGGGATAGCTGCCACCATTGCGAGGATCTTCCAACACTCTGATCGTGTAGGAGCAGGCAAAGTTGAGAAACTCGTCCCATCTGCCTTGCCCACCGTCGAATAGGTAGAGCGAGACGATGTGTAATGCTGCCATTGCATCATCCGAGTTGAACCTGTTCTCTGCGACCAATAGCATATCCTTGAGTTTTGAGACGCGGTGCTGCACGGTTTCATCTTGAAGCATGAACGAATTTCGATTGACTTGTCGTGAATAGTAGGCCTGTGATAACAGGCTGACGGCTTCTTTGGAAGCTGCGTGTCGGCTAACGGCTTCCCAAATCATTTCCGGAAGCACAAGTTTGTCGCCTAACAAATACTGAATTTTTACGACATTGTTCACGTATTGGCGCATGGAATCGTTTATAAGGTAGTCGGGTAAGATATTTGAAGGGAAAGTGATCGAGGGGGACGGGTTCATTGGGTCGTATTCATATTCGGGTTCGGGATCGTCGATCGTAAAGCGTGCGTGATACAGTGTGGAAAGCTGACTTCGTCTTGCAGGTGCTGAACAATGGATCATAGAGCATTAAAAATACATGAATTTCTACATATAGGGCCAGAAAGGGAACATCTCACTCTCTAAAGTTTCGTCCGTTGGCACTGGATAGAAGTGCAAAGGATACTCAAACTGGACTGATGAGTCCATCGGAGAGTCACAGCGAGAAGAGAGTATATCTACAAAGACGATCCTTAACAAGGGCGACGGCTGATTTAAACCAGACGTACCCGAAGCACCGTAAAATTCTTCGAAGCCCCGCTGCGAAAGCTGTTGGTATTGAGGATTGTATGGCGTGAGGGGGAACATCTGTTCCGTTTCAACCGACTCCTCTCGGCCACTCTCCGACGAGGAACTACCAGATGGGTAGTCCCTCATCGCAGAGGACACACCGCGAAAGTCGGAAAGTCGTAGGAAATCCTCCTGGACTTGGGTCTTCGACCCGGTCGCGGAATGACCTTTTATCATTCCTTGCGATCCCAAGTATTCCTTGATCTTGTCGCGAATACCAGCGACGACTTTGGTATCCTACTAAGTGTTAATGAAGAAGTTCGGATGCAGAGTAAATAACTCACCCGCAACCAATCCGGGCGCTTTGCACCAAAACCAAGACATTCCAGCTTCAGGCGGTGACAAGTTTCGCATGGCCCTGTCTCGTCGCCAACACGCTTCTCATCGCATTTCTACGACGCAATGATAAGCACATGGAGTGCGGATTGGAAGTACACCTACCTTGCGACGGAGGCGACAGGTATAGCAGCCGGACTTTGCACGAACGGCGGTCTTCGACCTGGTTTGCAAAGGCGTAACATGCATCTTCTTTGCATAAGAGGACTTGGTGGGGGACGCAGGCATGATGAAGCGATCTGAAAGCAGTGAGAGTGAATTAAAGATGTAGAACAATACAACCGAGAGTTCTAAGGAAGGAATTGCGATTAGAGATACATGGCTTTTATAAGTAGCAGGAGCTGGAGAATCGAGATGAGCAAAGGAGACAACGAGGCAACGGGAATGACTGCATCAATTTGTTTGGTCTGATTATCCGTTTGTAGTATTGAGGGGGGGCGGTTCTCGGGGTCTCTCAATATATCTTATGTGCTAATGTGGCTATTTAGTATTCGAGATCCATCTTGCGCGTTCCTTGGAAAGAATTATATGCATTTGGATTACACTAGTACAATTAGCTTTCTAGCCGACGAACATAGAACACAGGAGGCCACTAGGCCACGAAAGTTTTGCAAGAGGTTAATTTTACTGGAAAATTAGAATGCACAAAATAGCCTGGTGCGCATCACGATGAGGCTGAGTGGAAGGGGACTTCATGACCAGTACCAGACAGCCTCTTGGCTTTAACTTTCAATCCACCAGACCCACCGCTACCTCCTTCCGCTTCCTTGCCGTTTTCAGGAGGTGGACGTGCCTTCGAAATCTTGCCAGGAACTTGCCCAGACTCTGTCCGTCTTGCAATCAACGCCCGGATTGCTCCAAGCCACCTTATCTCGTCATCTTCGCCTGGTGCGCAAAGCAAAAGGGTCTTCCCTGTCGTGACAATTTTGAATGTGTGCGTGCCGTTCACATCATCCCCGTCTGTCCCCTGCGAAGGAAAAGCAGAGGGAACAGAAGTCTGCTTGTGTGTCTGCAGATCGTATTCAAGAGCATCTAAGATTTCATTAAACGCGAAACTGCGGTGCGGTTTGGGATCCTGTAAATAAAAACAAATTGCCGTTGACATAAGGTCCAGGTCCACCGAACTAATCAAGGAAAGCGTACCATATGACTCCCGTAATAGACTAACTTTTCTCCAGTAAGCACAAACCACCTCTTGCGCCAATTTCGGCGCTTTGAACCGCACTTCATCAGATAACCAGACAAGATCACTTTTGTTGGGTCCTTCTGAGACGGTTTCGAGACAGGTGATGTCTGGGGCGTCTGCGTAGGTGATATCGTCACAATCCGTTCAGGCTGCGGATTTAAGGCATCCTCTGAATCTGAGGAAGTTAAAGTAGGAAGGCGTCTGGTTATTTGTTCACGAGGCTGGGCTTCCCGAAGAACTGAGCGGGTCGCCGCGGTTGGGGAGGTGTTGGCGGTCGGTGTTGCTACAGAAGATTGAGTAGAGGTGGCGAGCAGACTTTGCCTTGCGGCTTCGATCGCTCTGACCCATTCGTGTACCTCCTGTGCATCAGAAGCCTGGAGGTAATATGTTCGCGAACTTGAGATCAACCCGAATGCGTGGTCGTGACGCTTCAAGTTAACCAATGTGCATGAATGAATATCTGTTAATTCCAGAAGACGAAGTAATTGATATTCTTTCGAAGTCTTGTAGTACGCCAGATGAGCGGGCCGAAGGACGAACCAACGTTTCTTCCACGTCTGAAGAGCAAAAAGGTTTATACCAGACAGAAAAAAACAAAACAGTGCGTCACCTTTCTCCTCTTGCCTTTCTTCCAGAGATATCCAGCCTTGAGAACGCTCTCATCGGTTGGGTGGGATACCGGAGGACTGCGAACATCCGTCCGCTTCCAGCCTCCTTCACCACCCTCATCTTCATCCTCCGAATCTTCCCCGCTATCCGACCTTCTTTCAGCTATTACGGACAACGGGGGTTGTGAAGGCGATGTGCCAAAATGAAAGCCATGAGCAGCCGTGGTAGGTGTGCCAATTTCGGGTGTGAATACAGAATCCGAGTCAGACTCGGTTCCTGATACATGTCCAAGCGAAAGGTTGGTATTCTAGCAATGAGAGAGCATGAGACATAGAGATATACAAGGGTCTCGGGTGCTAGCGCTTACCATTGGTCTTGACACGGAATGAACAGACAGTTTCCGTTGTATCTCCTGGAGGGTCGGTGGTGCGACTGGCGTTGGTGACATTCTGCTTGCTTTTCCTGGTATGGACGTGAAAGCGAAGACGATGAAAACCTATGCCTGTTGCGTCGATGTAGCGGATGAACAGCGAAAGTCGCCGAAAGAAATGCTCAGCACTGGGCCACTTGCACGTGCCAGTGTCGTGCGATACGAGAGTCGGCACTTGCAATACATCGGGACTCCTAACGACTGAGAATCCCATGAGCATATAATCTTCATGTCGATATAACGCATATTCTAAACGCTTTTCTGTATTACCATGTCAAATCGCGTGCAACACTCGTATAATATTCTTGATATGAGATGACCTCCGAGTAAGTCCTAATCCGGCTATCAGATCAACTCAACTCCTCTCCACCATGTCCGAAGTCCAATTCAACAGAGCTACAGAGATCGTCGAAACTCTCCCCGAGACAGGTCCGTTTAGTCCCACCGTCGAAGATAAACTTGAGGCGAGTACAGTTCTTTCGCCATCGGTGCTATCTCTTGACGTCCTATCGTCCAGTTATACAAGTATTACAAGCAAGGTATGCTCAAAACTGATAGCCACTCCTCATGAGATGAACGTCGTCAATATCAGCTAAAATCGGCAATGTAAACACTCTGCGTCCTGGTCTCTTGGATTTTCAAGGCAAGTACAAGTGGTGAGTAGTCTTTTATCCCCCTGTTTTCTACTCGTGTCTATATGATACCAAGGGATGCCTGGAATTCCCAGAAAGGCATAACCAAGGAAGCTTCTTATAAGAACTACGTGGATAAACTCATCAAGGTGATTTCATGTTCATCAACTATTCCTCATCTCACCTTCCCTCTTCTAGTTACTGAAAGCAGCTGTGGAAGCTGGGGATGAAAACTCCAAGAAGCTTGTGGAGGAGCTTGAAGCCCTCGCGCCTGAAGTTCCCCAAGCTGAAGTCCTTGAGCTTGCCAGTTAAAGCCCGTCTCTCTTAGAACAATTTTGTAACAATGACCGATATATCAGTGGACTCCCGGATGAAAAAATGTAATTCCAATGATTATTGCCTTTTGGTTGGCTTGTACCTTTTTGCTCCTTCATGCCCATTGTTCGGAGGATCCGATCAGGGCGATCTCTCGTGAGATGATAAAAATCATATAACCTTCGATTATTCCTTTCAAGAAAACAACCTTCACCTATGAACTTTTTAAAAAATAACTATGATTTTTCCCGCCCTACATAGGACCCCTTACACCCCGACCAATTTTGGCGGACAAGTATGATTTGCCTAATCAAGTATGTGACGTCGGTGTCACTCGTCACTGTGGCGTTCAGAACCCACAACTCGTTGCTGCAACATATTCAGGCCTTGGTCGTACGGCAGCTGGATCTCGCGAGACAACGCAGTATTACGTGCATTCTTACAGGACGATTTTGGGTTCAATACACTTACCTACAGCCAATTTCTTGACCCGACAAATATCCGTCACCTCGTGTGGTTCTGAGAACAATAGCTCGGGAACGCCAATCTCTACCCTACAACTCGGTCGCGTGTGTATCTTTCCCCTTTTACTTCCAGCGGCCTGACTTTTCTCTGCTTTCCGGAATTGGCTACATTTCCATTCATGATGTACTGATGGCTTGTACCTCGGGGCTGGACCGCACCATGCCGTCCACAGACAGCCATATGACATAACACCACCGTCCTAGAGCTACAGAGTTCGATTTTGGATAACAATGAGGTCCCAGGGCTGCCATGTTGCTACAAGGAGTGACTACCACGTTGTTGATGGAAAATGCGGGAGCAATGCAAAAAAAAAAGATTTCTTCATTGGGCCTTACGTCGAATGTGATTAACCGCCTCAGTATATTTTCATCCTTTCGCCATCATCACAACGGAAAAATCGGATGAGGTCTCCGACCTTGGGTGTTCACTCATCGCATCAGCACAGGTCGAAATAGCACGAAATAGAAGTTTGTGAAGAATTTGCAAGCACGGTCCAACCATGAGAAAACTTTCTTCGATAACATGAGTCATAAAGACTCACCAAGTCTCAATGGAACTAACTTTACATATCCGCCATTACTAGATACATCCCTGATACGCCGATTTGGACAAAGGAAACAGATCAGGGTCCATGACTGTTTGAGGGAAAGAAAGTCCCATGAATACGGTTCGCACTATTCACACAATAAAGACATAAGAATCCGTCAGAGCCATTGGTCCAGCAAAGGTATTTTACTGAAACGTTCTTCGCGCCTTTTTTGTGGACGCTCTAATTTAACCCAAATTAGAATGATCAATGATTTACTGAATATTGGACTCCGCGAATTTTAAGTTGCCTCGTATAGGGAGGGAAAGCGAAAGCGACTGCGATGGCTACTAACCATTTTCTTGTGAGGGATGAGTTGTACACCGGTTCAAGCAAAGCAGCAGTAAAGGCGTGTGGGCATTACATCCACAAAATATGCTGGAAACGGAAGTATCCCCAACTTGCATTCCAATTGAAATCGCTCAATCAATATGAATCAATGGCATATACGATAGACAAAGTATTCAGAAGACAATATGACCTAAGCGCTACAGTCCTCTGACCTCGTCCTAATAGTATAAACCAGACGAAATAGTCTCGGCCGAAAGACTTGCACGTAGCACGGCCTGTTGTGCACGAAGGTGATTGTGCGATGAGATCCCAACTTCAAGGCCCAAGTTTATCGAAGGTGATCCAATCCTGCTGTGAACATCACCGTGACACGAGACGGGCCGGATAATCATCTCCACAGTTTTTGCCAGTCCTGAACTAAGAGCAAGCTGCAAGCTCCATCGTCCGTGTTTCGAAGGCCGTTGGAAATTTCGGAAGTGTAGCCGTTAAATCTAACGGCAGAGGGACCAAGGAGAAAAATAAGGTTAGAACCTCATGTTAGTATACTACCCCGAGTCGAAGGCCATTAGAACGAGAAAAAAGTTTTTCCGGTGCCCACAGATCAGAATCTATCCGAGAGGCGAAAGATGAAATGTGGATGGGGTAGGGGGGGTCTAACAAATAGAGAGTGGCCGGGGTATCTTCGAGAACGCCGTTGCTTCTTTATGAATAGCAGAAGTCACTCACGAAAAAAATAAAAAACATTTTAAAAAATCACGGATGCTGTGGAAAGCCTTCAGATGCTGGATCTAGCGAAAAAAATGGGCGGCGAGAGGGGACACCCAGCAAATATCGACAGAGAGAGGACGGAGATCGTCTTGTCCGATAAAGCTAGCCAATAGAATAGCATGGAAAATCTTGGAGCCCAAGAAGGAGGTTTACCGTTTCATATGAGGCTTCGATAACACACCTTGATATCAGATGATAGTGCCCGTCACCTCCCGCAGTCAGCCCCAACCATCCCTTATCCGACCTAACTTCTTTAGCACCTCGTACTCCCATAACGGTTTTGCAAATAGAAATCATCCGCAGAACGCGGAATGTGTGCAGCACCCCAGAAAAACGGGGTTGAACTATAGCACCGCATTGAGAACGTCAGCGGACCCACCTAGGATACAGACAAAATGTTGGACACGCATTCTTTCAGAACTTGAGGCAAACAATATTCACACATAACCAACGAAGGCAAATTTTTTTAATTAGGTATGGTATATTTACACCAATAAGTGTATCGACACCACAAGTCAGAACTCTAAGACAACTCCAAACTAGGAGAGGTCTGAGATTGCACGCATATGTCGGACGGCCAGACACCCCCACAGCTGGGGGGTGTCTGGCCGTCCAAGTTCAATGCGGTCAATCTAAGCGGGCAGAGGGTCGATGGGGGGAGAGGAGAGAGGGAGGGAAGAACAAAGAGCGCCGGTCGAAGTGGATGTTAAGAGACAAGGGACGTGTGAGCGTTATCGATGCGTGATGATTTAATCTCGCATCGTCACATGTGACTACGCCTTATCTTTAGGGCACAGGGTTGATGCATTAAGCGCCTAGGAAACGAATTGTATTGTACTGTGTCCAATAGATAGAGACAACCGTTTACCCAAAAAAATACAAGATAGAAAGCAGTCGTAACGGATCGTAAAGGTATCATACAGTAAAATAAGCGTAAAGATTGACTCTAATTTATGTAATGTTGATGAGTAGCGGTATATCGCTTTTGGTGATAGAAAAAATCGGTAGCAGAGTGCATTGAGGACAGCAAGGAAAGGGGCCAAGTAGTGATTCACGAGTCAGTCGATCCACCACGATCCGGATTTGCAACGAACAGACTTGGCTTTGGGGCAAGCCCATAGTTTACTTCCACCCGTTTCTTCGTCCGCTCCTCTCTGTGCTTCGTGTTTGGTGTCGTCGGGCTCACAGGCGCCTCCATCGACATTCGCCTTTCAAAGTTCCGAACCTTTTCAGCGACACTACCAGGAGAAGTCGGTGGTTGAGCAGCATCGACTGCATGAGGAAGAGTAGGGTCATCTCCTTGATCAGCCGACAGAGGATGTCGAAAAGTGGGTGACATAGGCAGCATCTCCGAAGGGGCCGCGAAAAGAATCAAATTATCACCCTTCTCGCCTCGGGTAGTACCAACGTCGTTATCTTCGTGACCCGAAACGGACGAGAACGTCTCGATACTCAAACCGCTAATTGAACGTCGGTTTTCAGATTGACTCCTGGATTTCATGTAATGCACCACGTCCATCGTCCCCGCCATCCTTTCGATTGCTTCGGAATCGGACGTCTTTAGCGAAGAGAACGACTTGCCGTATCGTTCAGCGCCATATACCCTAGTCGGAATCAGTTTTGATGGTCCTTCATCACTCGGTTCGCCTGACTTTTGGGTACGATGCCTTGGAGGATATACAATTGGTCCCAATGTTGTTGGGAGATGCGATGTCGCTTCTTCATCAGGAACAGCTGGAGTCGATCGCCGCGACGAGGCCTCCTCGATTGCACCCAGCTTGGGAGGGGGATTGGGATCTCGAATATCGTATGTCCCCTTTCTCGAGGTATTCGCCCTTGAAAATCTGGACCACCACGAGTCGGTTCTTCGTACAGGTTGGCCCAACGATGAATTGGAAGTGTTGATAATTGAAACTGTCCTCGGTGGTAGAGAGGGAGACGAATCCCCAGTGTTCAGAGGGCTGTCGTTCGTCGAGTGGCCATGGGAGGAATTGGAGGAGGTGATTCTTTGCGACGGCAATGTGCTTTGCGATGTGTGCTCTGAAAGAGGACTTAGCGGGTGTCCACCTCGGGAAACGGGTAATACGCTTTGAAGATTTAGCAATGGAGGTCGAACAGAAGCGCGAGAAGTTTGTCGTTCGAGAGCTTCTCTTGTTTCGTCACCAGGAGTAACAAGTCGAAGCCCTTGGTAGAGGTCTGCAGAGTTGGGATCCCCAGCATAATCATAAACTGGATCAGAGAAGGGATCGTGGTAGCTGGAATCGCTTCTCCAACTCTGGTAGCTCGTTTCCCGTCGTGAAAGTCGAGTCGGAGTCCGAGCAGTTAAACTGATGAGTCCAGTATGTTCATCTCGCGTGATATTCTCAGTGTCAGCGAATGGATCCTTTTCTTCTGATGGACTTGACGGGAGCCCCCCGCTGCTAGGGTGCCGACTTCTTGTCTTCATTCCAGCCCCAAGAATGCTCTTTAAAGACCAAGTGCTTCCTACCACACTCTTCGGGTGATTATACCACTCCCCAAGGCTTCTTGCATCCTCGTCGGCAAGCATGTCTCTCCGCGGAGCAGTGCTACGACTATTCCTCATTTTCAATGCCACACCCAACGAACCAAGGATTCCATGTTGGGAAGGAGCGTTATGCATCTTCACAATTGGAATGGCCCGTGCCAGTCGATGACTGTCTCCAACTATATCTCCATCTTCGTCGCTTAAAGCCATAAAATGGGGTCCTCCGTCCGATTGTTGACGTTTGCGAACATAGTAAGCTGCTCCTACCCCAACTGCGAGGAAAGCGAAAAACCCGAAAACGGTTCCTAAGGCAATGGCTGCCGCGTGGCGATTTTTATCTTTGATAGGAGGGGGGTTGGGGGTTGGAGATAATGGATCCGCAGAGCTGCCAGGTTTGCTGGATGGAGCTTTAGAATTCGAAGGGATTGAAGAGATTGGCGGTACAGTTTGCGTCGGCGTGAAACCAGGTGGTGGGCGTGGATAGGTGGAAACAAACGTGTTTGAGGAAGGACTATAAACCTCCAAAGCAGGAGGTGCAGGTCCGTTATCTAAATAACCTGTACGAACATCAGAAACGAGGAAGTAGTGACAAAGTGAATACTTACCAAACCCGAAAATAACCTGTGCTCCAAAGGAGACTGCGAAGTGATCTCTTCTGGGCCCGACTTGGGACAAAGCATCTATGCTGCTCCATTTCCACGGGTTCGTGGTCGTATCGAGAACCCAGCCATCCGCGAAGTTAGTTTGAAAACCTGAGTCACATCCGCCTTGGATTATGACCCTTCCTGAAGGGATGGAAGCCGCTGCAAAGGCGACTCTTGGGGACGGAAGAGATGATGTATCGGTCCTGGTGACTGACCACTCCATCTTTGACGAATCCAAGACCCAAATCGTAGAGAAGGGCAATAATGTGCTTTGAGATGGGGAATACCCGCCAAAAACCAATATACGGCCATCAGAGAGGATGACTGAGGCATGGCCATAAAGATCCGGAGGTGCATTGGAAGTGGGAAGGGAATTGAAGGACATGGAACTTCCTGCGAAGTAAAAATGGTCTGAGAAAGCGACTCGGGAGCCGTCCGATCTCTCTCCTCCGAAAATAAATACATGGCCGTCGGGAGAGGTGATGGAAGAATGTCGGTGTCTTCGGATGGGTTGACCTCCCCAAGAACTTGGTTCTGGTACCCATACAGGAGATGTACGGGTGGATACATCAAAAATGGCGGCGGAATCAGCGAGGTTTAGCAGGACGGTTTCTGAGTTTGGGTCTGGAAGACCACCGAAACGAAGGGCATGGGATGTATTGAATGCAGATAGAGAATGCCAGGCTAGAGAAGTGGACGTGTTTGGGGAAGAACTGACGAGTGTCCAAGGTGGGGATTGAGCAGAAAACTCGGATGACAAGGAGAGAAAGAGGACTTGGTTAGTATTGGGTGCTGAAGAGTAAGAGTATTGATTTGACTGGTCGACTTTGCCTCCGTGAACGTAGAGAGCATCGTTGACCAACACAACAGCCTGAGCCCATCTAACGGCAATTCAGATAAACAATAGGCAAAAAAGGGAGAAATTCACCGTGGAGCAGGGTCGTATGCGGCGACGAGATAAAGCAGGCTTAGCAGCCACAAAGACGAGCAGAACAGCCATTGAAGATGCAGATTCAACATGAATCAGAGAAGTGGGCAGTATAATTACAGAATCAGATGAGAAATTCCAGGCCGCACAGGCGGAGAGACATGTTGCAACCGTACAGCCACCATGATCGCCTCTTAAGGCAACTTGCGGAGTTCTCCCTGATCGTCAATTGCCAAAAGGCGTATGTTCGCCACAAGAAACATTCGAGCTCATCTTTTACGTCTGTAGCACTCGTTAAAAGAAGGATCGGGTTTAAAACACTTCAATGTATAACAGTAACTGATTTATAACGTCCCTGATAATATTCAGTGTTCTGACGTCCATTCTCACACATTGCTCACACAATTCGCACAGTCCTTTTTTTGATTCCCTCGTCAGCCATATAGTAGCAAATCGACCATACGAATATTACCAAATTGGGGCGTAGTGTATCAACAAACCGAAAACGCCATGCTTGGGGAGAAAGGAAGCCAAACAATTTAGTCCTTTGGGTGTATCTTCCCCAAATTCAAGCTCCGAATCATATGGGGATATCAGTCCTCGAAGTAGCCTTTTCTGGTCATTTGTACATATTACTTTTCCATGCCTTAATATTTTCTCTCCACCTGTACAAAGATAAAAAAAAATCTTGATGAGCAATCTCATCTCCGCCGTTTCCTGGGTGAGACGCGGCGTTGCAGCTAAAACCCCGGAAAAATATGTCTTGGACAACAAAGAACTCGAGCGCGTCAGTGCATTAGCCAAGATCGAATTGGAGGATGCTCGAGAAGAACTCGAGCGTGCACACCTGGCCGCACTTTCAATGGGAAAGGGCGCAGAAGGAGAAGAGGCAGACGATGCCGAAGGAGACGATAGCGATGCTAATTGGGTAGAGTGAGATTTTTATTTCGTTCGATTGAATTTTTTTAAAAAAGTTGTGCAGTGAAGATGATGGTGCTATGGATATTGATTCTGCTTCTCGGAAGAAACAAGGATTAGACGATCTCGAGCAGTACAAATTGGACGAGTACGACAACGAAGCCAAAGCACCCGGTATGATGATTGTCCAGATTCATCGGTTTTTATGACATATCATTCATATAGGTGTGGGCGTATTCAGCAATATCAAAGGCCTGACTTACTACAAGGATAATGACGACGATCCCTATATTACCCTAAAAGATGTATGTCACTCTGAACAGAATCGATAAATCTACATATCTGACCAACCTTTCTTCAAGGAAGACGACGAGCGCGACGATCTTGAGGTTTTACCCACTGACAACCTAATCGTTGTAGCCAAAACAGAAGACGAAGTTTCTCAGCTCGAAATATACATCTACGACGAGTCACAAGAAAATCTTTATGTCCACCACGACCTCATGCTCCCCAATTTCCCCCTCTGCCTCGAATGGCTTGATTTTCCACCTTCCACCTCTTTCCCCTCCCCTCAACCCACAGACAGCAATCCCCACAGGTCTGGCTTCGGGAACTTTATAGCTGTCGGTTGCCTTGATCCAGAAATTGAAATCTGGTCACTGGATGTTCTCGAAGCTATGTACCCTACTTCAGTCCTCGGTCGACCCGATGTCACAAAAGCTCATGTCCCTGTACCGAGCGGCAGTGGCAAAAAGAAGAAGAAAAAGGCAAAACACCGACGCATCGAGGCTTCTTATCACGTCGATGCCGTGCTAGGCCTGAGCTGGAACAAGATACAACGAAATCTGCTTGCTTCCGCTAGTGCAGATCGAACAGTCAAATTGTGGGATTTGACCAGGGATCCGACGGCTTCAGGAGAGGGATCAGGTGCTATCAGAAGCTTCGATGTGCATAAGGATAAAGTACAAGCAGTGCAGTGGAACGAAAAGGAGCCAACAGTTTTGTTGACGGGGAGTTATGATCAGACTGTGAGGACTTTCGATTCCAGGACGCCGTCAACAGGTGTTGGGGCGATTGTAGGCAGTGATGTTGAGGCATTGAGATGGGACCCCTGGGAATCTTATGCATTTTATGTCAGGATTTTTCTCTTCAGTTTAAACCATGGTCTTTACTCTCTTATTTAATCAGGTTTCATTGGAAAGTGGGATCGTCCTAAACTTTGATGTCCGAGCTCTGCCTTCGACGCTTGATACCCCTTCACCCTCTCGTTTCACATTGGCTGCGCATGACGGCCCTGCGTCCGCTCTCGATGTCAATCCACATCTGAAGGGATGCATCGTCACAGGAGGAGCAGACAAACTCGTCAAAGTGTGGAACATTCAAGATAATGAAGATACAGGCAAGAGGAATGTCAGTCTGGTTACATCGAGAGATTTGGGAGTGGTTCGTTTTTCTGAGACTAGAGAGATCGACCTTAATCTCACAATTTTTTTCTTCAGGGCAAGGTGTTCTCGGCCGTCTGGTCACCCGACGATCCTTTGACACTAGCAGCTGCCGGTTCAAAAGCCAAGCTGCAGATCTGGGATGTTGGAGCCAACTTTGGAGTCCGTAAAGCCTTTGAGTCAAAGCTACGCGAAGCCGGAAGGGCGTTGAAAGAGAAAGAACAAGATCGAGGTGGTGTCATTGGTGTTGTCGACGACGACGAAGGGGAAAGTGGCGATGATAATAATGACTAGATATAAAGAGTATACTAATAGCGCCTTACGGAATAAGTTTATTGCGACATAGCATTTGCTAAGCCAATTTTCTCTTGCGATATCTAATTTCCCTAGGTTTTTTGGGAGTAGTAATCATGGTCTGCACAAAGAATGAGAAAGGGGGAAGTCGAATATATTATAATACGTACTGTATAGTTGTGGTCTGGTACTCTGTCGATCCTGAACTCCATTTCACGAATGAGAGCTGCAACAACTGTGCCCAACTGAAGATACGCAAACTGTAAACATCGATTTCAGTCAGGGTGTTGAAACAAGGTGAGTGTGATGATGTACCTGTTCACCAATGCATCTATGCCTTCCAGCACCGAATGGTTGATATGGACTGTCTGTACCCTTGCTGACGGCGCCGAAACCATAATCTATCTTCTCACCATTTTCATCGACATAATCCTTGTACGCCTGAGCTGCAACACCTTCAGAGTCATTCCACCTGTACGGGTCCCATTTATCGGCATTCTTCCACACTGCACGATCGATTTGCGAGACAGCTGGTGAAGCAAGTACATAGTTACCCTTGGGCACAATGTAGATGCCGTCTTCTGAAGGAGAAGACAGCGTTGTTGGCACGGGGACGTCATCACGGACATAACGCATGATGCTATGGATCGGGGGGTGCATCCTCAGTGTTTCGCGGATAACAGAGTCGAGAAGCGGCAGGGTACGTAAGTCTTCGTATCTCATTTGTCGTAGTTTGCCGTTCGGGCTGCGGAAGTGGTCGACCTGTTCTTGGTATAGAGCGTCACTGACCAGAGCAGACATCAATCATTTGAAGAAAAAGAGGGTAGACCGGGTACACATACGCAATATCTGGGTTGGCAGCAAGGTGAAGAAGAATCCAGGAGGAAGTAGTAGAGCTTGTGTGTTGGCCAGCCATCAAGAGGGCAATCATAATATGAGCCATTTCCGCATCGTTGAGGGGTCGGCCGTCACGATATGTCTGCTGCATCAGGGCAGCAATCATATCCGTCTCGTGCTGCGTGTATATCGTTAGCCACAGTTGTCCGCTGTATATCAAGCAAACATACATCTTCCTTGGCAGCTTTACGTTTCCTGATAATGTTTACATAGAATTGTGACAGCTTCTCGTGAGCTCGATCACGCTTTCTGTAGCTTTCCAAGGGTAGATTGGGAAAAAATAAATTGATGGGGGTGAAACCACCGTCCAAATCGGTGTATAGGTCGGCAAAAGTCTTGTCCATGCCCCCACGGACTTCTTTTCCTTGGAGAGTGCGTGAAGCTGTCAGAATGGTAATTTCTGCGGCGACTGTCATGACATCGAAAGAACCCCATTCATTGACACCTCCCCGCTGGTAGACACTGAAGGCAGGATCGTGGTTGATGAATTCTTCGACTTCCTCTTCGATCATACCGACATAGGCTTTGAAGTTCTCAGTTGAGAGACCAACCTTTATAAACTTCTTTTGTTGCATGAATATCTCGTTCGGAACGTCGTACACGACCCCTTTACCGAAGACGGGTGTCGTCAAATGCTATAGCGCATTGAGAGCGGTCACATTGTCTGCATAGGTTGCAACATACCGTGTATGCATCTTCTGCATTGAAAACTGTTGATTTTCCACCAAGGATGAAGTTGTTTCCCTTGGGTCCCAGAGCAACAGTGACACGACGACCGAACAAGATAAAAGTAAAAAGATCGCCATGCTACCGAGGCATCAGCATGTTGACGTGGACTGAGTTTGTGGTACTGACCTTTTTCTGACATTCAGACAGAAAGCCAGTTGGGTTTGCACCATACGAAATGGTAGAACCGATGACTGGAAACCAATGGAAAACTGTAGGGGGCTCGGTAGCCTTACGCGGAAGGATCTGACAATGTTCAGTACGACTAGGCAAGTATGTAGAGAGGGTGCTCACCAATTGACGGAGAACGTTGAGCAAGACAGCAAGGACAGGTGCATTGATGAGAAGAATCAGGGCAATCCGCGAATTATGCCTGAGGTGGTCCTGCGCGTGTGCGAGATAGCCTGACCACGCGTCTGAGACGGAGACAGTCGCGTTGAGGGAGGCGAAGACCATGGCGGTTGAAGTTATGTGGGACGACCTGTCGATATCTATTTATATATTTATATCTACCAAAAAAAGTGGAACGATTCAAATCCAACACGAAATGTCATTTATGTAAATTGCTACAAGGGGTTACATGGCTAGTCCAACATACAGTCCCAATCTATTCACTGCAAGGTCAATACTTTTCACCTTGAGCGGCACGGCAGCAGAGAGTGGCAAGTCGTGAGCGTCCGTATCCAAATCTATCAAGTGCGCCTTGACCCCAAGTTTGGGTATTGCTACCCCGCATATAAAATTGTTGTTTTTTAAACTCTTCTTGGGCGTCGACAATATGTACCCTGTCAACGTTCCGGCAAGAGGATTACCCCCAGGTCGCCGAACTCCCTTCTCCGTGTCCTCCGTCCAGCGCGTCATGAACAACAAGTTATGGAAGAGTTCATTGGCCATATGCAACTTGCGATTCGTCTTGTCAACGGTCGTGATGTCGATGCAAAGTTCCTCCATGTCACTTAAACTGAAGGGTTTCGGCGCGTTTGGTCCAAGGAGAAGGTGGTGCAGCTGCCAATGCACAACGAGGTCCTCAAACCTCCGCAATGGAGACGTCGCACGACTGTAGCCTTCTCCGTCTGGTATTCCAACTCCACAATGTTTCCTGGGTTCCAAGGTGTATATCGATGCAGGTGTCATGGCCATGTGGTTTATGAATCTGTGCATTGGGATGTAGCCGTTTGGTGATCGTGCTCGTAGCATTGCCTGGGTCGCTTTGTCCGATAAAGGAATGATGGGGTCTAGCGCACGTCGTATCAATGGAATGCCATGTTCCAGAGCTACCCTTGAAGCCACTCTTGAAGCCAGTTTCATCATCTCAGAAACAATCATCCGGCTACCCATGTCAATCTTCGTGGAGCTTGTTACTGAGTACTCCATTTCTGGAAATCCATTAAATGTCGAACCACTCAGAGACAGACTCTGAATCCTTGCACCATGGGCCGCAGTTATAACATCGACATTGGCTCGTTCCAAGTCGAGCATGAAGATATTTTTCTCAAAGCGTCGCTTAACCTGTTGTTGGGCCAACTTTAACAGAAGCTTAAGGTCTCCAACTTCCTTGTCAGTTATCGTTGTAGGCAGTTCTGGGGTTTGCGTGGCTTGTCGTCTCCCGAAAGGATATAATACCACCACTGGTTTCAAGCCCATCAGCTTGTCACAGCCAGCGTATGTGACTTTGCGGACATTGCGAATGATACCAGCTCGAATTTTGTGATCCAAGATATTGCCATCCATATCCAACTTGACACTGAAAGAGAGGGTACGATCTTCATGCCCAGCACTAGAGCGTCCTAGTGACATGCCGTGAATGGGATCATGAGTAAGCGACCGTGGAAAGAGAGGAAATGTTCTTTGTCGAAAATACAGTGTCGAACCTCGTTCTCGAGCTCGAAGAGACAATACGTGACCTGGGTGGAGAACAGAGGCTGGATCGGCTATGTGTGTATGCACCCAATATTTATCTGGTTCAGAAGGAATACGCTCCACAGAGACTCCATCGTCCAGCTCTTCCGCCCTTGCATCATCTATCACGAAGACCGTCATGTTTCCGAAATCATGTCGCACGGAATCCAGAGGGTCAACTGGATGAAGATCTTCTGGTCCCAAGACGGCGCCAGCTACAGCCTTGTTTTGGGACGTCGTCTTCGCCATTTCTTCGTTCTCCTTGATGTAAGGATCTGGGGTGTAGAAATCGCCAGATGGGTTTGCATGGTGAAGTGATTCGAACGGATCGTGCCAAGGGGCGATGACGCCTAGTTCCTTCAAACACTGAAAAGTTGCGATGTCCGTGACATCGTAAATCTTACGATAGAGTAACTTCAATAAGTTGACTTTGGCAGTGTCATAAGGGTCCATCTGCACAGACCGCCAAGGAGCTAACGAGCGAAGCAGAAGACGAAGAAAAACTTGGTCTTCCTCATTCCAAGTGTGTTCCGCTGGTTTTTTTGACATCGGCCCAGAGTCGTTCTTATTTGGATTCGCCCAGTAGTGGTCAATAACCTGTCGCGCCTTGCGGACGAATCGACTGAGCTGTCCGTCCTGGTGCTTCCTGTGGTCCGCAATCCATTTCTCTACAGTTTCGACTTCTTCTACGTCTCTGAGGGGTCGAACGTAAAATTTTTGCGAGGTGAGGCAATTATCGGTAGCAACAAAATGCAACGGATGCTGCATCAGGTACTTGTGCACCACATAATAATGATAGTACTTCGGCTGCTGCCACATCAATTGTGTTACATCCTTGACAGTCGTCTTCGACCATCGAGTTGGGTCGGCGGAACGTGTTTCTCTGTAAACGTTTACATGTCGTAGGCGCGTCCAATCGTCTGCTCTGAATGAAGCCTCGACGTCCATATTAAATTGTTTCAACTTTTTGAGGACCGCAACACGGGCGTTAATGCATTTAGGATCGTCGGTGATGCGGTCGTTGCCACAATGTGCAGCCAAATTGGAGGAGATAAATCCAGGAACACTGAATTGTACATCTTGTCGCAAGTGTACGAAGATCTCGCCACTTATGGAGAGAGATAGTACTCTCCACTTCTGATCTTCAATCATTTCGCCCAACACGACGGCTATAGCTTGATTCACGTTCCTGCATCCAAGAAATGTGGTAAAAATTTGCAAATGAATTCAAAAGGGGAAAAACGCTTACCTCCTCACCTCAATTAACGTCCCCGGTGAAAAGGACATCTCAATCCAGTCTACGTCGTCGGATATAGTCATATTGGTAGATTCTGTGATAGCCTGAAGGGACTGGTCGGAACTCGGTCTCTCCTTTAACAGAAGTCGTTTGAGTCGTGAAAAGTCAACACCTTTCGGAGGTGTCGGTTCCCACTCTCCAGGCAGCTGTTTATCCCGTAAGAGAAGTGGATGCAAAGGTGCCGATTCGTCCTCTGGTTGTTCTTTCGGACGACGGGGGTTACGAGGTACCCATACACTAGCTTTTTTCCATACTGGGTGCGACCTGAACGCGGGCTCGGGTCGAGTTTTATTTCGTGCTGCCTTCGACGGCTTTTTCGAGGTGGACTTTGACGGCGCAGTAGCAGCGTCTTTCAACCGACGTTGTACATTTGGAGCAACATGAATGCAGCGTCGATGCATGGGAGTTGTGTGACAAAAATAGCCGATCATTTATTTTCTTGGTTGGAAATTTTTTTGGGACATATTTGACAGATTATTTAAAAATTGTGCAAAATGAGATACAAATTGAATGAAAGATTAAATAAATAATAGTTCCTGAGTCCATGATGTATGAAATAAAGGTTACTCAACACACAAAAGTCATTTACAGTATTAGCTCAAGACAATACGCAATTGGGGATCTTGACATTTTTCAGCGTGCGACTGAATCGGCAGAGAAAAAAAAATAAGTGGCAAAATAACGGAACAGAGCGAGATAAACGTACTTGGCGGTTAAAAGACCCCACCAGCCCTGCAGATGAATCTCAGCAAAGTTCTGAACAAAAGTCCAGGAAGATAAACATACCTCTACACCACTGAATATCTTGTCCTAAAATTCTTGATATTCAAACATGTGTAGCAACTGCAGGCAAATTAAACGCACCTTCCAAGGTTCATCATAAAATTCGAAGAAGAAGTATCCAGTGCCGTTCGTATTTGCCTGACAGACGAAGGTGTCCAAGAAGATCTACATATTTTGTCAGTAAAGGTCAGTGGAAGGATAACAGAATGGGCACCTGTAGGTTTTTCTCTGAAGCAGCCGAAGCTCCATTATTAGCATTTCCCAAATCGGACGACGCCTAGAGAACAAAGCTGAACGCCGCGAGAGCGAAGGAAAATATAAAAGGAACCTACGGTAGGCCAACCAGTCTCTGCAATAAACATCTTTGGCTTGTTCGTCAGGTTGTTCGCTTGTGCAATATTAGTATCTTGGAAGAAGGTTGATGTCCAGGCAGCAGAGTTCTCTGCTGACACATTTGCAAACCACGGGTGCACATTAGCCAGCTATGATAGGGTTTAAGTTTTTTGTGGGATAAAACCAGGCATGAAACAAAGCTTACGCCATAGTCAACCTCCGCCAAAACCTTGTTATTGAAATATGAGCCAGCATCCGACGTACCAACAGGGATGCTGACACCAAGAGAAGAGAGCATATTCCTTGTGTCACGGATATTTCCAATGAGGATCTTTGCGCCCTCATCGCCGATTGCACTATTAGGGTCCGTTCCACTATTGGCATTTAGATAGCTAAATAGATGATTCGGCACATTCCTTCAGAGATAGCAAAGACTGAAAACTAACTTTAGCATGAACTCGTTTCCAACAGTGACGCCAGCGATGTGATCTGACCCGTAAGTCTCGATGGCTTTCTTCATGACATCCCGCTGACGGGTGTAGGCTGTGCCATTATCCGTAGCGAGCGGATAGTTCCCCAGATATACTTGCATATCAACTTTAGTTTGCTTAATGGCTTCCAACTGAATAGAGGATAGGTAAGTCTCGACAAAAAACCATGCATAACGGGACCTACCACCAAGCCGGACACATTGCAATCTGAGCCATAGAGACGAACCCTCTATAATAAACCAATCGGTGTTAAAACTGAGGGTGAGGGTAAGTTGAAACCCACCTTCGTTAGTTGGGACATAATTTGAATATCATAGATGACGTCCGCTGTATGAGATACGAGTGAGATCTACAAGAAATCCTAAGGAGTGCAGCACTCACACAACTTGTTTCCGCAGTCCGGAGGCAAGGAGCCAATGGGAGTATAAGCCATTCCATAGAACGAATGGTAGAAGTTCGGGTTCTTAGTGAATTGACTTGGGTCGTTGGGATTCGTCTGGGAGACTCCACTAGAGCCGCCAGAGACGGAACTGCTGCCTGACGAGGATGATGATTTTGTATTTTTCCTAATAGCAAACACAACACCAGCAATGATTCCTCCGAGCATGAGACCTGCGATGATGAGGATGACAGTCCAGATCTGATCACATAAGTTTATGAAATTCAACGACCCAATGGAACGACTTACCGTCCACTTTTTCCGAGAGGACTTGGGCTGACCCCATGCATCGTATTTTTGTTGCGTCAGGTCATGCATCTCGTAAGTCCCCACCGGTGGGGGCTCAGAAGACCACAACGTGTCTGCTGTACCTCGGGAACTGGAATGAGGAATTCCGGTAGACGCAGCTGCTCCTGTGCCAGGAACAGCAAAGGGGTACGCGTTGTTACCTGAGTTGGAGCTCAAGAGATTCTCGGATGAGGGGAGGTTAGGAAGACGACTGTAGTCAGGTTGGTTGGCACCAGCAGGTAGCTGGAGGTGGTACGGGGCACTCTGAGAAGTGGGAGCTTCAGCGGGCTAGTGCAACGTCAAAATGAAAAGTATTAAGTTCGTATCAATGCAGGCGAGAAACGATCGAGCAAAATCAATGATGATCGATTTGCTCGTCCTAAAGACAAACAGCTCACATTACTGAACGGATCCTGCATATGCTCACGGCTTTGTGAGTGGTTGTCAAAGGGATTGTCGTGGTATGGCTGCATGACGAAAGCCGAACCAGAAGACGCGAACCAAGAGCTGGCTAGAACTTGAGCCCAAAAGTTTTACGAGGGAGGAATGGTGAACGAGACAAAGAGGACAACTTGCGGACGCTGACAAGTTGGTAAAACGCAGCACAGCTGCCAGTGAGACAAACGTAAACGGTAGCAATCAATGTGATGGACAGCCCTTCGGAGTCCGCCGTTGTTCGTATAAAGGCCTAATTACAATGGTCAGAATTCAACTTTCAGTTGCAACAAGAAGTCATTTGTAAATGGTTATTACGAATTCCACTCGCTCAGCTGAGCCACACCCCCAACTTATCATAAATTATAATAGTTGCAAGGAATACATTGTACGTCAGATACATACTTCCTAAAGTTGGAAGCATGGAGTTTGCTACTGTTACGATTATGGAGTTTCCTACAGTGGAAATGTCTTTATACAAATAAAAGAAAGTGACGGGAAAAATAGAAAAAGAAAACTTAATACATAGATCGGACCAAGGAAGCGGAAATGGGAAAATGAGGTACCGTCCATTATAACCAACGAAACTAGATTACCCTACGAACCCGACACTCTTCCACCGGTCGGCTCTTGCTCTTGTCCGATTGCCACCAGCGGCCCACTGCCGTTATATGGACTCGGTGTCACCATCGGGGATGTCAACACACTTGCACCCGTAGCACTGGCCATAGAAAGTCCCGTGGACGCTCTATCTCTACTCGGCCGATTTTTTTTCAGCACCCTCTTCTCTGGTTTGTCCTTCTCTTTGTCCTTCTCCTTCCGACCCCAAATTGTAAGAGACTTCTCGTTTTCTTTGTCCGTGGCTGCACCACCAACGAGATCTTCAGCGGACAGTAGCTTATCTTTCCGCCGAGAAGGTAACGTTCGACTTCGCTGGACGCCACCACTGCTAATCCGGTTGATTGATGTCAAGTCATTGTCCATTGAGCTTTCTTGAATAGGCGTAATTGCTCCATGAGGTATCATCCCAGTTCTATCAAAGGTCGTCCTCCTTCGCATCATCCTCCTCTCTTTCTCTTCCCTCTCCCTCTCCTTGTCCTTCTTCTCTCTCTTTGATGTACCCAACGCCATGAATCCACCTAGATGCCCACCGTTGTATCCACCAGCCTTGTGCCACCCTTCTACTGCAGACATCATCCCAGTGCCAACATTCCTTCCAATGATCTTCCAGCCCCCACCGCCCGGCACGAACGATGCGTCTGAGTCCTCCTCCTCTGCTGATTTAAGGGAAGCACCAGAAGGGATGATCATAAGCTCATCCACGTCAGATGGCAATGATCCACTAGGGGTCGCAGGCGGTGGCGTACCTGAATGAGTACGGTTTACTTGATTTGGCAGGTACGATACATTGAGCGGTGACGAAGGTCGTCGTTGGTGAGCCTTCATGAAGTCCACTTTACTCTGTGGGTAAGCGGGATTTGTTCTTGTTCGGTCAAAATGTAGAAAAGTTGGAGAAGGAGGCACGGAATGGGTAGGTGTGATTTGTTCTGTCAATTGTCCTGAGAGTGTAGTTTCTGGAACAAGAGTTGGTTGGGAAGATGAAGGGCCAGAAGGCACGCTACCTGTTCTTAATCTCGGTTTCGATGTTGACAGACCAGTGTCAGGATGGTGGTTCCATGCAACAGACGAAGCTCCTAAACCAGGGGGTAGCGTTGCTTTCCAGGCTGGACTTGGGATATTCGTTGAATCGGGCCACCTTCCGTTTCTATGATGCTCGGGCGAAGAGACCAACGGTTGAGTATCATTGGTCGCCATGTCTATCCTATGGTCAAATTTTACGCCATTTCGACCACCAGTTCCATAAGTCAGATCCTCAGCAAGTTCCCCCGGCGAAGGAGGAGATATGTCCAGCATAAACCAATCCTGTTGTGCGATTAGGAATTCTAGGACTCTTTGGCTTAGGTTGTGTTCTTGTGGTGACTGCTCATGCGATGGATGGGATATCAGGCCGGGTCGGAATATCACAGCGAGGTCTGACAAGAAAGTGTTAGGAAGGGTGGTACGAAAAGGATATGTTTACGCACTGGTTGCTGTCATCAGATTCAGATCACTTTTCCTTGCGAACACGGAGAGCAAGTCGAGGACATAGAGAAGGAGATACTGATTGGGCTTGGGCATTTTGCGTATGAGGGATTTGTATGTTGCTATGGCATCTTCTTGGTTAAAAGGCCGTTTAGCTTCAGATGCAGCAAGTTAGCCAAGATAAACTTATTCTTACAACAACTACGCACCAAGGGCGTCACGAAACTATTATCCAACCATGCTTGGTCAGTGACACATCAATGGCACAAATTCGGACGTACGAGATGGTACATATCGTGGGGTATCACCGGTTCCTATAAAACAGGGCACTGTGGAATCAAGGACCCTAAACGAGGCGATATACGTACGGGCATCTGGGTGAGGTATCGACGGAAGACACTGGCGACGTCATGAGTGGTATAGGTTTCTTTCCTCCAATCTACACTCTTGCCATACTAATAGATGAATCAGGAGATCTGTTTGATGATAATAGCGCAGAATCGTACCCGAGGTGGTGCTTCGAAAGCGGCCTGAAGTTCGCGCATTCGCTTGTTGGAACCACTTACACGGAAGGTTCCTGGCACTTCGGTGGCTACAGAACCAGCATGAAACCGGGGTGCACGACACGGAGCTCACAATACTTACCGTTTTCTTTGAGATAAAGACCACTGTTGGGCAGATTGGAGGGTAAAAGCAGAGAACAGACAGGAATACTAACCATTTAGCAACGACCACGGGAATATAGCCCCACACATAAAGATTCCCATTGGCGTCGGCGGTGGATATCTGAACACTAGCATATTTGAGACTCTCTCTAAGTGATTTTCCAAAGACAGGATGATCCGCAGTGTCGTGTGCTGCAGGATATGAGAATAGATACAGACAAAGACTAGAACGGACTAACGTCTGTAAGGAACTTCATAATCAGGATCCTTTTTGCCCTTAAAGTTGTTCCACCATGCTTTCAAATTTGCCCTGTTCTGCTGGGCATGCATTCCGTCGGGAGGAATAGCCAGAGAAGGAGCGAAGTGAACTGCGGTCAGAGATTGTTCAGGATAAGCAGAAGAGCCCCTCTTTCTTCTGAACTTGACAATGGCAGCAACCTTTGCACCGATTGAGATTCCTGCGGATTTGTTGGCCAGGATGTGGAAGGTTGCGAAGGGAAAAAGACTGCCGTAGTGGCCGTGATGGATGGAGAGCACAATGTGTGTGAACTGCTCCGATCACAGCCACAAAAATGGAGAAAAAATAAACTGCATTGACCGGGAATCGAACCCGGGGCTAGGCCATGGGAAGACCCAATGTTACCATTACACCATCAATGCGCATAAGATAAACACAGTATGAACTGCTAGTAGTAGATAGCATAGATAATTACATGAACAACTATCCGACAAGCACATCCTCAGCCAGGCCCCAGTCGAGGTCATGTTTCGCACACACTGGAAGTTTACGCCACCCTTTACCACCACAATGGGTTTCCTGGAATTCGCCTTCCCAGTCCTCTTTAGCCTGCAGGACCAACCCAGAAAGAGCATGCTCAATCTCTGTGTGTTTTGTATAAGCACGGACCAGGATCTGGTCAGACTTTGGGAGTTTCTCCAGGGCCTCCAACAGTGCAGGCTCGGTGGGAATACGACCGGCCTTGAACATCTTATAAATGACACCATAGATAGTAGAGAGTCCATCAACCCATAGAGCGGCCGCTTTCTTGCCCCGAGTATGGCATTAGTTTTCATTGAATATTCCAACTTGAACTGCAGGTTGGCAGATGTACTTTTCGTCGGCTGTTTTGAGGGAAATGTTGTAGTCGATGTGTGAAAGTGTGTGAACTTGCACTCGAACTTCCCACACGTGCAACCGAAAGATGGACGGTCGGCGTAATTTCGAGCTCCTCGTCTTCCCTCGCTGTTTTTCTGATTTTTCCCTAAGTTCCGTCTCAGCAGGCGATATCTACCCGGGAATTAACATCACCTCTGGTGAAGAAGTCGCCATCAAACTCGAGTCCGTGAAGGCCAAACATCCCCAGCGGTGTCAGCGATCCTTTCGTTAGATGGTTTGGCACTGAATGCAAGTTGTCTGTGCGGACGCTCATTGAAAACACGCTTACCTCTTGATGTGCAGACTCCCGAGGAAATTTCCGCAATTGTCTGGCAAGATGAAGGAGACCGCTGAAGCTTATCTTGGACACAAAGTCACCCACACCGTCATTACCGTTCCTGCTTGTAAGTTGCTATCTCCCCACATTCTCATCAATTACGCATCCTTGCCAGATTTCAACGAGGGTCAACGTCAGGCCACCAAGGAATCAGGATGCAGGCACGATCGCTGGTCTACAGGTTCTTCGTATTATCAGACGGCTGCCGCCATTGCTTACGGTCTAAATAAGAAGACGCAGATTATCGTCTATGGTCTTGGTGGTGGTACCTTCAATGTTTCCCTTCTCTCTATCGACGATGGCGTTTTTGAGGTCTTGGCTACCGCCGTGACACGCGTCTTGGAGGCGAAGATTTCGACAACAGAGTTATGGAATATGTGCGATGTTTCGAAGAACAAAAGGAGGCTATCAGCGAAGTCGTTCTTGTCGGTGGCTCCACGTATTCCCAAGGTTCAACAACTCCTCAAAGAATACTTCGGTGGCAAGGAACCCTCCAAGTAGTGATGGAAAGTTGTCGACGTTTATCCACTAACTCTCGGCATTGAAACTACTGGTAGTGTCTTTACTAAACTCATTCCTCGCAACATGTCATTCCCACTCGCAAATCTCAGATCTTCTCCACGGCTGCTGACAATCAACCGACTCGTCATTCAAGTATTCGAGGGTGACCGATCACTTACTAAGGACAACAACCTCCTTGGCAAGTTCGAGCTCTCTGGGATTCCTCCCTCCCCTTGCGGTATTCCTCAGATCGAGGGCACCTTCGAGATTAATGCCAATGGCATCATGAAGGTATCCGCCGCTGATAAGGGAACGTGAGTAATGCTTCTCTACATCTAAGCAGAGACTAACTATGTATCCAAGGTGGCAAGTTGGAATCATCAAGAACGAGAAAGGCCGTCTTGGTCAAGAAGAGATTGACCGCATGGTTCGGGAAGCTGAGCAATTTGCTTCTGAAGATAAGGCTCAGCGCAAGAAGATCGAAGCTCTCAATTCCCTTTCTTCTTTCGTGTATGGTCTCAAGAGTCAAGTGGGCGATCAAGAAGGTCTTGGTGGCGGCATGAACATTTTCTTGTTACTCCGTTCCCATACTCGTCAGGCTCAGCAATCTGCACCCAGACCTGTTGCTGGCTATTTACCGTATCTTGGTGCATTTATTTGTATGGACACTGTCCTTTCTTCTTGATTGGATATCCTATATTTCCTCTTGCCCTCCGCTTTCTATCTTATTTAAAGGCAAGATCTACAAGATCTAGTGTACTGACTGCCATTGTCACTATCCATTGAAGGTTATCAATATGATTATGTTCTCGTGTCCACGGATAAAGCCTCAAGATCTGGATCACATGCCAGTGCGTCTGTTAAACCGCGACTTATGGTCAAACATCCAAGCGTATGGCAACTGCTCAAGACCTTCTCACGGGCTTTAGAACCTACTTCTATCGTTACTCACAAGCTGTTCATGAAGCAATTCAGAATTTGGCTGATTCAACTGTGCTCGCCCGTCTTGGAGATGATCTTGATGAGTTTAGTGGACTGGTAGCCCAGGTATGTTGAATCCAATGAGATTTCCTTTTGATTACAACTTATTTGACTTAGCATAGTAGTATTTTCGAATCTGAAGAGCTCAATATCTTACAAACAAGCATTGCCTTGATGCAAAATGATGTCCGTTTGCAGTACCAGCAGACTCTGGATGAGTCACATCATGGACACCCCACAGTTGTACATGCAGTTCATACTGGAGGCCCTGGGCGTCCTTCAATTACTATTGACCCTGATTTTCTGCGATGGGCTCACTCACACCGCTCAACATCTGCAATTAGCCGATTTTTGGGAGTCAGTCGAACCACCGTGCGCAATGCACTTATTGACTATGGCATTGCTACCCTGCAGTCAAGCCCCTTTGTGCACAACGGAGAGGAATCAGACTCTGAATCTACTCCGAGTGGTGTTTCCATGGAGCTCAGTCAAGAAGGAGAAGGAGATGACATTCTAAATCCCGCCCTTACATTTCCACAAACATTCCCTTCTGATATTCCAGAGCCTCTGTCTGCAACAAGCACCGGTCCTCTCACTAATTCCCAGCTTGATCACCTTATATCTGAATTGCGGAGGCACTACACCCGAGCTGGCATTACGATGCTCGAGGGCATGCTACGGCGACTTGGATACCGCATTTCACGTGAAGCAATACGTCAATCTCTTCTGCGCATCGATCCTGTACAGCGCGTTTTTGAAAGAATTCGAATCCGCCGTCGCACATACTCTGTACCTGGGCCAAATTCACTATGGCATCATGATGGGCAACATGGTACATTTCATTGCTACTGCATGAACTATCTAATAATCTATTATACTAGGACTTATCCGCTGGGGAATAGTCATTCATGGATTCATTGATGGCTACTCACGCCTTATTGCTGCACTTCAGGCAAGCGACAATAATCGAGGGGAGACAGTCCTTGCTCTGTTCTTACAAGCAGCCGATCAATATGGTGTTCCTTCACGCATGCGAGGTGACCATGGCGTGGAGAATATTTTGGTTGCGGCATGGATGGAATCATTCAGAGGGTTTCGCCGTGGATCCTATATCTGGGGAAGGTAAATTTAATTTAATTATCATTTATTGAAGTTCTGATAACATTGCACTTTACAACAGAAGTGTTCACAATGTACGGATTGAGCGCTTATGGGTTGATATCACGGCTCAGATAGGTGCATCATGGGCAGAGGCATTTACTGAGCTTGAACTCAAACATGGACTCGACATCAACAATTCCAATCACATCTGGTTGTTGCACCATTTATTTCTTCCAGTATTGAATGACCAACTACGATTTTTTGCGGAATCATGGAACCATCATCAAATTCGGATTCGTGATGGACCCAACCGTTCTCCTATAGACATGTTTGGATTCGACATGCTAGTTCATGGTGTTCGTGGGGACCAACTACCTCAAGACCCGAATCTTACAGAAGAGGAAATTGAGGTGTATGGTGTAGACTGGGCAGCTCTACAAGAGGATCACATTTTACGTTCTATTCGTGCACGCTCATCTAATGACTCAGGATCTACATCATGGATTGGTAACAACGGGCCTCCAGCGCACTTGAACGAGGTATCTCTAGATGCCCCTATTATCCCGGAAACTTTTAGCGAGGCAGACTTCGATCAAGAAATGAGTAGATGGATGGCATCACAGACGGAGCAGGTTACCATTACTTCGACTTGGATCTTTGCACTTGCTTTAGCAAACACATTCTATCGTGATCACTTTTAATTGTATGTCACCAAAGTAATTAATTATCATATCTAAAAGGAAAAAGTAATATAAGAAGAAATGTTCATGAATTAAAGTAGATACTAATTGTATCGGCAAGGCGGTCTAGAGCATTGAGATTCCTCCAATACCATTGAGAAGCTCACATAATAACCAGTGGTCAAATGCTTGCTGAAAGTTCTGAGGTGCAAAAGATGATGTGGGTGGATAGACTGACGTTGCTAGAGAAAGAATATGAGAGGCTGGGAGACGAGCGGCCTGCAAGCAAGTGCGAAAGGAAATCTTGCCCTGGGCAGCCATCATGGTCGCCTGTGCCGGATTGGATGCATAAAGCTGGTCATCTTCAGGAACAATTCCAATCTGATTAGAGGAAAAGTAAGTATAGATTGGATAACCATTGCGAAGGACTCACAACAATGGGGTCGGAGGCCGGATCAAGATGAGGACATCCAGTCACAGCCCAGACGAAAATGCGCGATCGGAATGAGTTGCTATCAATCTCCGAAAGATCGATGAGAGGACTGAAGCCCGCTTTAACAGCATCAAAAAGTTCACAACAGGGAATCCCCGACCCTTGCAAGAATCTTGCAAACAGACTGGCAACAGAAATGCCCGCTTGGCCAGTAGCTGCTTCCAGATGCTGAAGAATCTCATCAGAAGGTCTAAGGAATGAAAGCCGGGCCCTGATGCTGTCAAACCCTGTGACTTTCGATGTCCAAAGCAAGCTAAAAAACGATTCCGAACCCCCTTGAAAGAGTTTGGGAATCTGAACATGATATTAGTCCCGAAAGTAATGTTGAACTGAAAAGAGTCTCACTGAGAAGAAGTTGAATCCATTGGAACAAGGAAGTGAAAATCCTGTGCGGAATGCCATCCACTCTGGATGCGACGGAGGCTCGGGTCCCAGAATCGCGCTGTAGAGCATTTCTGCACCTATTTTATCATGCATTTCTTTGTTCCGATTTCGAAAAATCCCGAGCTATATCAAAAACACAATCAGTACTACAATATGAGCCAAAAGCAGTTTCTCACAGATTGATTATGAAACGAAGCAAAGTGGCTTCGAAATGGGGTCACATCTCCTGTTTCTCCCATATCAATCCATTGCCGGATAGTCGTTCGTAAATCAGGATGCCATTCACCCACAAGGTGTTCATGAAGTGACTGAAGATCACAGTCATTGATGATATATTGGAAGATAAGCGGATTGAAGGGCTCAGGGCATTGTCCATTGATAAGAAGCAAGGCACACAGTGCACCAAGCTTCTTTACTCTTTCGAGTTGATCCTGATCAACAGACCGGGAAAGGAAAAAGCGGACAGATGTCTGAAGCGAGGCTGCATTATCAACGAGAGGAAGAAACCATCGGGATGGTTCAATCAAATACCCGCAAAATGTGGTGAAGATCACCTCTCGCTCAATTCCCGGACCAAAGGAAAATAAGCGGCTTCGCGAATTGTTTCTAGGGGATGGATCAATGATTTTTTCGTAAAACTTATATTATCACATACAAATTGAATTCGCGTTCGGAAGCAAGAAGTCGAGTGAAATCATTAGTCTTCACTGCATCAGTAAGGATAGTATCATAGGCCCTGACGAGGTCCTGAATACTAGATCCTTCGACAACGAGCTTTGGAAAATCACGGCTGTATACCCTAGAAGCAAATTCGGCGATAGAATAGCTGGGCTGTGAAACTGTTGCACGGCGTTGGGACCATGCACCATACCAAATGCGCGGAGGCAAGAAGGTCATAATCGTATTGATTGATGGTTCGCTTCGAAGGCTCTGCATATAATCAATAAGGTTAAGAAGTGAATAAAGTTATTAGGAACCTACCTGTGGATCATTTCCATTTGGAAGAAGCCTCTGAGATACTTCTACGTCTGACCCATCATCAGTTGCAGCCATACTTTCACCACCTGAGCTGTCGTCATCATCTTCGGACCCCCCTCGGCTAGGACCAGCTGTATGACCATCATCTTGAAAGCAGCGATAGAAGTGGCGCGCCAGACAACCATGCTTTCTTCCATCCTTAATATAGAAGAGAGACGGTGTGCGAATCACTGAACAACCATTTAAGAAGGATCTTATAAATCAATTTAAAACTCACCAAACCGAAGGATAAATCTGTCACCATCAATGCTTGATCCTAATCCAAAGAAGTCGCGAACAACATCTCCAAGTGTTGCTGTAGAGGAGATAGGTTCGGGCCGCAAAAGAACACGGCCGTCCACAGATCGAGTGCCCCTCACCGGCCGAAGTAGTTGAATTGGAAGATTTTCATGTGGCGCAACAAGAGAAGAATGGCGGTATTGGGAAAATTGGAATTGCATACTAGATGATTCCATCTTGGCAATAAGTCCCGACACAACAGAGGGAAAGGGCACTGATAAATCCACTTCCTCAGAATAAAGGAGTTCATGCTGGCCCATCCAATTCTCAAACGAGTCTTTGAAGAACCGATAAACCATGTATTGCTGCTTGTTCTTTTGCTATCACAAAAAGTCTAATAAGTACATCATGACAAGTATCATATGAAAAATGACTGACCCGAGGTGGATATACGAAGAATCTAAGACGGATGGTTGTTGGTGTCGCCAAACAATCATTAAGCACTGGCTTTCGCGACTGTGGAAGAACTGGGGCACTCTGGGCAGGTCCACGTGTTCGGCGACTTCGGCGGGGTAGTTGAGCTTGACGAGGAATGGTAGCTGAAGCAGAGGCCATACGAGCCTGATTTGCATGTCCAGTTGCAAGGTTTAAACCAAGCGTCCCAATACCAGGATATGGTTGGAACCTAGTAGCCATTGCGGGAGCAGTGGTTGTCAGTCCCTGGGGAGGAGGTTGCTGGCGACTGCTTTGGTAAAGCTGTGTTATGGGTAGCGGTTGAGTTGCGGTATTTTGCAAAGGGGTTTGTGAAATGGGAGGGACGGGTGCCGCAGGAGGATGCGATGTTTGACTCATCATCAGAGGAGTGGTCGACGTCGGTGCGACTTGTAAGAACGCCCTGAGACGAGCAAATTCTTCGAGAGAAAAAGTCTGGTCCATTATGCGAGTCTATTGGTCCATCAATCGCTATACACCAGAACATAAGAATTGTGAACTTACAGCCGTGTATCACTTCACTTGATTAAAAGAAAGCTCTACTCAAACAATTAGGACGTTCACATGATAGTCGGACTGTAGACATACTATTAAAATGATCGAAGAGAGTTGGACAAGAAAAGCAAGAGAAATGGTAGAGAAATGGTAGAGAGCGACTGGGGGAAATAAGTTAAGAACCAGTATTTATATGGTCGTATGTCACCACGGAACTTGGTCCAAGGTTGTGAGTTCAGAGGGGTGAGGCTGCTCACGGCAAAGCTCCGTCAGCTGTGGTTGGGGTTCCAAGGGATATGAAAGGTCCGATCCTTGGGGCAGCCGCCAAGAAGCTGGCAAGAAGCGATTATAGAAGGCAGCAATTGCCAATGAGGTATCCGGGTATCCATTGTTTGTGGGTGGCAATTAGTGCCAAGAGTTATAATCGAGAGAGAAAGGGAGCTGATATGAGTGCTGAGCAAACACTCACACAGCTGAAGTGACCCGCTGAGCGAGAACCCAAATCGTCGAGACGAGCGCTGAGGACAGGGAAATTTTCATGAGCCACGTGTTTGGCACCACATGGGAAACCGACTACATGGTTCGACTTCGAGCCCCGAGTGCATCGAGTTCGATCAAAACAGCCGACGAAAAGTACGTCTGCCAACCTGCAGTTCGAGTTGGAATATTTAACGAAAACTAGTGCCATA
>Ga0307517_10001469_pt1 | contig 39464 bp, 40 predicted proteins | sample 23_EM_MG_FD_194515 | JGI IMG/M metagenome (GOLD analysis project Ga0307517, IMG submission 194515) | Populus trichocarpa ectomycorrhiza microbial communities from riparian zone in the Pacific Northwest, United States - 23_EM | ecosystem: Host-associated > Plants > Roots > Unclassified | place...
GCCTTGGTGTACTCCTCCCAGCGGCGGCGCGATTCGAGGTCCATCGGGCTCAGCTTCCACTGCTTCAGCGGGTCGTGGATGCGGCCGAGAAAGCGCAGGTGCTGCTCTTCGTCGGAGATCGAGAACCAGTACTTGATGACCTGGATGCCCGATCGCACCAGCATCTTCTCGAACTCCGGCACGGTGCGGAAGAATTCCTCGTACTGCTCGTCGTCGCAGAAGCCCATCACGCGCTCGACGCCGGCGCGGTTGTACCAGCTGCGATCGAACAGCACCATCTCGCCAGCCGCCGGCAGGTGCGACACATAGCGCTGGAAGTACCACTGCGTGCGCTCGCGGTCGTTCGGCGCCGGCAGCGCGGCGACGCGGCACACGCGCGGGTTCAGGCGCTGCGTGATGCGCTTGATGACGCCGCCCTTGCCGGCCGCGTCGCGGCCCTCGTACAGGATCACGACCTTGTGGCGCTTGGCCACGACCCAGTCCTGCAGCTTCACGAGCTCGCCCTGCAGGCGGAACAGCTCGCGGAAGTAGCGGCGCCGTGCTTCCTTGTAGTCGTCGTCGGGCAAGACCGAGTCACCGGCCGTGCGGCCGGCGATGTCGTCGACGTGGCGGTCGTCGAGCTCGAGTTCGAGCTCCTCGTCGTAGCTGTCGGCCAGGTCGGCGTGGATGCGGCGGATCAGTTCGTGGTCATTCGCGGTCAAAGAGGTCTCCTGCCACGCGGGTGCGTGATGCGGGTGACCCTAGCCGCGCTTTGTGGCAGTTTGATGACAGGGATTCAGATCCCGGCGTACCACTCGTAGCCGTTGTCTTCCCAGTAGCCGCCCTGGCCGTCGCGGATCCCGGCGAAGCTCTCGACCAGCTCGATCTTCATCAGGTACTTGGCGTGCTTGTAGCCGAGCTGACGCTCGATGCGCACGCGCAGCGGCGCGCCGTTGTTGACCGGCACGGGCTGGTCGTTGAGGTCATAGGCGAGCACCGTCTGCACGTGGTACGCGTCGTCGAGATCGACGCTTTCGTAGTACCGCGAATCGCGGCCGTCGAGCGACGGGCCGTCCATCGAGTCGGCGCAGCGAAACACCACGTACTTCGCGTTCGGCAGCGGCTTCACCCGGTCGAGCACATGGCTGAGCTGCACGCCCTTCCACTTGCCGATCGTGCTCCAGCCCTCGACGCAGTCGTGGCGCGTGATCTGGGTGCGCGACGGCATCGCGCGCAGCTCGGCGAGCGAGAAGGCCATCGGGTTCTCGACCAGCCCGGCAACCTCGAGCTTCCAGTCCTTGAAGCCGCCGCGCATCAGCGCGTGGTAGTCGGCATCGGCCGGCACCAGCGTGCCGTTGGCCTTGAAGTGCGCGGCGACGTCGGCCTGCGTGAATTCCTGCGCCATCGCCTGGCGCCCGGCGACGAGCCGGTGCGCCGAGTGGCTCAGGTGCTGCGCGCTCTTCAGCACGTCGACGAACCCCTGCTGGCTGGAAAGCCTGTCGCAGCCGGCGAGCGAGAGCGTGCCGACCGAGGCGAGCGCCGCGCGCAGCGCGGTGCGGCGGTTGGGTGCGCGGCGCGGATGGCCGCTCTTGATGGCGCGTGTCCTGGTGCGGTCGTTCATGCGGTCGGCTCCTTGTCGGCGGGCACCTGGTAATAACCGGTGATCATCGAGCGGATCTGGTTCCACGCCCCACTGATCAGCACCTCGAACAGATGCACCAGCACGAACAGCAGCAGCCCGGTCGCCGCGAGAAAGTGCAGCGTGCGCGCCGATTGCCGACCGCCAAGCAGCTCGACCCAGCCCGGGAACACCGCGTCGAGCCGCGGCGACATCGCCATGCCGGCGACGACCACCAGCGGCAGCAGCCCGAAGATCACGACCAGGTAGGTGAGGCTTTGCAGCACGTTGTAGCGCTTGGCCGCTTCGCCAGTCGGGTGGCGGAACAGCAGGTGGTCCTTGATCGAGCGGCCGATCCGGCGCAGCTCGGTGCGCGTGGGCAGCAGGTCGCGATTCAGGTGGCCGCTGAACAGCGCGTACAGCACGTAAGCGATGCCGTTGATCACGAACAGCCAGGCGAAGAAGAAGTGCCAGTGCCGCCCCGTCGCCAGCGATTGCGGCCCGGGAATCGTCGCCCAGGACGGGAACGCGCGCACGCTCGGCGTGGCCGCGTCGCCGACGCGCGAGTGGCCCAGCACGCCGTCGGTCGTGAACTGGCGGCCGGCGATGCGCGTCACGCCGACCGGCCCGTTCGGTCCCTGCAGCGCGGTGATCGCGACCCAGGGCTTGTCGAAGGTCGAGCCCTGGCCCCAGTAGAGCGCCGGGTGGGCGTTGAAGATCGACAGCCCGCTCATCAGCAGAATCGTCAGGCAGACGACGTTGATCCAGTGCATCACGCGCACCGGCAGGCGGTGGCGATAGAAGCGCCGCGGCGGCGGTGGGGGGGGCGTGGTGGTGTTCATGATGATGGCCTTTGCGGTCGGTCGCTGCCGGTGCCGATGTTCTTACAGCGGCGTCACGGCATCGCACTCATCTTGAGCTCGGGTCGCTTCAGCACGCGCGCGCCGGCGCTCACGCTGTCGACGATGCGGTTGGTGACGAAGCTGTTCTGCGTGTCGGGCTCGAGCGCGGCGACCACCAGGTTGGCGAGCGGCTGGTCGAGGCCGACGTAGTAGCTGCCCGCGACCGCGTCGATCAACGCCGGGGCGAGCGCGACCTTGACGCGCAGCACGCCACCGCCGTCGGCGATGCTGCCGCGCACATCGGCGCGCGCCCCGAACTCGCGCGCGGTCTCGGTGTAGGCCTCGCCGCGCAGCTCGCCGGCCTCGTCGACCCGCTGCACCTGCACGCCCAGCGCGCGCAGCCGCAGCACCGCGTCGGTCTGGTCGGCGTCCAGCCAGTAGCCACAGGGGCGGGTGCGCTTCAGCACCGGCGTCAGCGCGAGCGCCGAATCCCAAGCGACGTGGACGGTCTTGTCGGCGCCGGTCAGCGGATCCAGCATCGCCAGCGCGTACTCGCTCGGCGTCGCGGCGGCCTCGACGACCATGTCGCCGCGGCAGGCCTGGGCCGCGACCTCGGCATCGACGAAGCGGCGCAGCTTCTGCAGGTCGTCGGCGCGCGCGGCCGCGCTCTTCAGGATGCTGCCGATCGCGCTCACGTGCGTGTGCACGCGGCGCAGCAGGTGCGCGCGGCCGAGGTCGGCGCCGCGCGTCTCGATCAGGAAGCTGATCGCGTTGCGCAGCCCGTTGACGTTGCGGCCGGTGTCGGCCTGCACGCCGCCCATCGAGATCTTCTTGTCGGCGGGATCGGTCGAGCTGGTGTAGTACCACTCGCTGCTCAACCCCTGGGCCTTCAGCGCCAGCAGCAACGGTTGACGAAACCATTCTTCGGACGCGCGCGTCACCAGCGGCGGCAGGTTCGCGACCATCGCGTACTGGATCAGCGCGTCGAAACGCTGCGCCGCGCCGAACTTCTCGACATAGCGCGCGAGCGCCGCGAACTCGTGCGCATCGACCACCACCACGGGCTTGAAGTCGCGCACCAGCTGCGCCTGCGCCTGTGCTTCGGGCGTGCGCAGCAGCAAGTGGTCGCGGTTCACGTCGATGCCGCTGGCCGTGCCGCGCTTGTTCGCGGCCGCGCCGTCGGGGTTGGCGCGCGGCAGGATCACGACGTCGATGCGGTCGAGCAGCCCGGCCAGGCCGCCGTGCGCCAGCTCCTGCGCGATCACCAGCAGCGCCTCGCTGCCGGCCGGCTCGTCGCCATGCTGCTGGCCGATCAGCAGCACGGCCGGACGGGCGGCGCCTGCCGCCGGCCGGCTGAAATGCAGCGCCTCCAGCGGCACGCCGGCCTGCGAGCTGCCGACCTGGACCAGCTTCACGGCGCTGGTATTCGCCGCGTCCGCCGCGATCGCATGGACGAGCGTGCGCAGCTCGGCATTGCTGGTGACGCCGTCGTGGCCGGGCTCGAAGGCCGGCGTCCGGTAGCTGACGGCCGGCTCCGGGAAGCGCGCGGCCAGCGCCTCGCTCTCGGGTACCGGGCCTTGCGCGAAGGCCAGGCCCGAAGCTGTCAGCAGCAGCGACAGCCCAGCGGCGCGCCTGAGCAAAAGGTTCATGCGGGCATTTTGCAGCAGCGCTTCACGGCCGCCACGCGCCGCTTCGCGCCGGGCGGCGACGTTTCGTCGCAGCGGCGTGGCGACCGGCGACGCCGATCCGCACAGTGCACCCATCGGCGCACCGTGCGCCTCGCCTCAATCAAGGAGTCCACCATGTTCCTCGCCATCCTCCAACACACCCCCGGCTGGGTCTGGGGCCTGCTGACCGCGCTGATCGGGCTCGGCCTGTGGCAGACCCGCGACCGCGAGATGACGCTGGCGCGCGTCACCGTGCTGCCGCTGGTGCTGATCGGGCTCTCGCTGAGCGGCGTGCTGAGCGCGTTTGGCCACTTTCCGGTCGCGCTCGGCGGTTGGGGCGCCGGCGTCGGTGCGGCGCTGGTGTTCGCGCGCCAGTTCGTCGCGGTGCGCGGCGCGCGCTGGTCGGCGCAGGCCGGCACCTTGCACGTGCCGGGCAGCTGGCTGCCGCTGGTGCTGATCGTCGGCCTGTTCTGCGTCAAGTACGTCGCCGGCGCGAGCCTGACGATGCACCCGACGCTCGCCGTCGATGCCGGCTTCGCAGGGCTGTGCAGCCTCGCGTACGGCGGCTTCAGCGGCCTGTTTCTGGCGCGTGCACTGTCGCTGCGGCGCCTCGCGACCCGCCGCCCCGGCCTGAGCGCCGCCTGAGCCAGAATCGGCCCCCATGCCGCACGTTCTCGATCTGCCCACCCCGGCCACCGTGGCCCAGCGCCGCGCGCGCTTCGCGGTCCGCGGCCTGCGCACGCTGATCTCCTGCGTCGTGATCGCGGCGCTGATCACCGGCGTCGGACATGGTTCGTTCTGGATCAACCTGGTGCACTCGGTCTGCATCGGCACCTGCTGCTGGCTGGCCATCGACCTGGGCCGCATCCCGCTCGCCCGCTGGCAGCACCGGAACGCCGCACCCGACACGACCGAGGCACAGAGCCAGTGGCCGGGCTGGCCGCTGATGCTGGTCGCGATCGTCATCGGCACGATCATCGGCTTCAGTGTCGGCAACGAGCTGGCGCGCTGGATCACCGGCATCGCGTCGCCGGGCTTCTACCGCGGCAGCTGGCGCCAGGCCTTCGCGCTGCTGATCGGCTCGCTGGTGCCGGGTCTGGTGATCACCTACTACTTCTACTCGCGCGAGACCATCGCCGGGAAAGAGGCGGCGATCCAGACCGCACAGCGCCAGGCCGCCGAACACCAGCTCAAGCTGCTCGAATCGCAGCTCGAGCCGCACATGCTGTTCAACACGCTGGCGAACCTGCGGGTGCTGATCGGCATCGACCCGCCACGCGCCCAGCAGATGCTGGACCAGCTGATCGCCTTTCTGCGCGCCACGCTGAACGCGTCGCGCGTGTCGCAGCACCCGCTGTCCGCGGAGTTCGCGCGGCTCGCCGACTACCTCGCGCTGATGAAGGTGCGCATGGGCGAACGGCTGCAGACGCAGTTCGATCTGCCGGCCGATCTCGGCGCCGCGCCGGTGCCGGCGCTGCTGCTGCAGCCGCTGGTCGAGAACTGCATCAAGCACGGGCTGGAGCCGAACGTGGCGGGCGGTTGCATCCGCGTGAGCGCCGCCCGGCAAGGCGACGAGCTGGTGCTGCAGGTGCGCGACACCGGCGCCGGCCTGTCCGATGCCCACGACAGCGACGGCACCCGCTTCGGCCTCGTGCAGGTGCGCGAGCGGCTCGCCACGCTGTACGGTGAGCGCGCGTCGCTGACGCTGCAGCACGCCGGCGATGCCGACGGTGGCACGCTCGCGACGATTCGATTGCCCCTCACCCCTGTGCCACCACCCTCCTGAACACGCGATGAACGCCACCGCCCTGATTGCCGAAGACGAACCGCTGCTCGCGGCCAACCTGCAAGCCGAACTCGCACGCGCCTGGCCCGAGTTGCGCATCGTCGCGAACGTCGGCCACGGCGCGGCGGCGGTCGAGCAGGCCCTGGCGCTGCGTCCCGACCTGGTGTTTCTCGACATCCGCATGCCCGGCATGACCGGGCTGGAGGCGGCGCAGGCGCTGGCCGAAGACTGGCCGGTCGAGGCCGGCACGCCCTTGCCGCTGATCGTGTTCGTGACCGCCTACGACCAGTACGCGCTGCAGGCCTTCGAGCATGCGGCGGTGGACTATGTGCTCAAGCCGGTGCAGCCCGAGCGGCTGGCGCAGACCTGCGCACGGGCGCAGGTGGCGCTGAAGGCGCGCCGCGAGCCGGCGGTCGCCGGTGCGCCGGCGGCGATCGAAGCGACGCTGTCGCAGCTGCGCAGCCTGCTCGGTGCGCCCGGCGGCCTCACGGCGTCGTCAGCAGCGCCGCCGCTGCTGACGGTGATTCAGGCCAGCGTCGGCGCGGCGATCCACATGGTGCCGGTGGCCGACGTGCTGTACTTCGAGGCCGCCGACAAGTACGTGCGCGTCATCACCGCAGAGCGCGAGTACCTGATCCGCACCGCGTTGCGCGAGCTGCTGCCGCAGCTCGATGCGCAGCGCTTCTGGCAGGTCCACCGCGGCACCGTCGTGCGCGCCGACGCGATCGCCACCGCGGTGCGCGACGAATCGGGCAAGGTCCACCTGACGCTGCGCGGCAGCAAGGACAAGCTGGTGGCGAGCCGGCTCTACGCGCCGCTCTTCAAGGCGATGTGAGAGGGGCAGACCGGCATCTGGCGCCGTGGCACCGGCGTTTCACGGCGGCGATCCGCATCTGGTCGCAGCGCGGTTCACCCGCAGCGCGATCGAGCTCAGGATTCGCTCATGGCTGCCGCGTCGGTGGCCTCTGATGAAGGAGCCGATGATGAGCCGCCACCGCATTGAAGAAAACGACAGCCTCGAATCCCGTGCCGAACGCCGCGTACGCCGCAAGCTCGGGTTCCTGATCCACGCCTTCGTGTTCGTCGTCGTGAACGTCGGGCTCTACGCGATGAACAGCGTGACCGGCGAACCGCGCTGGGCGCACTTCCCGCTCTTCGGCTGGGGGCTGGGGCTGGCGATCCACGGCATCGTGACCTTCGTCGCGCTGCAGGGCGAAGGCGTGCGCCGCGGCATGCTCGCGCGCGAAATCGAACACCTCCGCCAGAGCGAGCGCTGAGGAGCGCTCGAACGACCGTGCGTCAGACTCGGTGCAGCTGGCCGCCTTCGAACTTCACGCGATCGCCGATGCGCAGATCGTCGATGCGCTCGAAGTCGAACTCGCGCACGCTGCCGTTGTCGAAGCGCACCTGCACGCGATAGAGCTCGTCATCGCGGCGCTGGCGCCCTTCGATCGCATTGCCGGCGATCGCACCGCCGACCACACCGACTCCAGTGGCCAGCGCCCTGCCGCTGCCGCCGCCGAACCGATTGCCGACCACGCCGCCGATCACCGCGCCCAGCACCGCGCCCGCGCCACTCGGCCGTTGTGAAATCTGGACGTAGCCGATGTTGTCGACGCGGCCGTACTCGGCGTACACCGGCGCCGCGCGAACCACCGGCGCGGGTTGTTGATAGACGACGCGTTCTTGGCGAACCGCGCAAGCCGAGAGCACGGCCAGCGCGACGACGCCCAGCAGAGTGGAGACAGGGCGCAGTGACATGATCAAACTCCTTCAGCAATGATTCAGCAATGAATGACGGCGCGCACCGATGGCGCGCTCGTTTTATCGATTCTCCGGCGACGGTTTTGTTCCGCCATCGGATCGACGGCCGCGCCCACGTAGGCGGGCACCGACAGGCGCCGAATCAATCGCGACGCCAGCCCCGGCCGTCCCAGCGGTCGTGGTCGCGGTGATGGTGTTGCCAGGCCGGCTGCTGGTAGTAGTAGCGCGGGTACGCGACCGGCACGGGCCGCACGTAGACCGGCTGACGCTGGTAATAAACAGGCTCGGGCGCATACACCGGCTCGCGCTGGTAGACCACCGGTTCGGGGGCATAGACCGGCACCGGTGCCGCGGCGACGAACACCGGCGGCGCGGGCAGCACGAGCTGGGGCAGCGGCAGGTTGATGCCGACCGACCACGACACGTTGCCGGCGTGCGCCGGGACGGCGACGAGCGCTGCGGCACTGGTGATCAGCGCGAGAACGATGGACTTGCTCATTCGGCCCTCTCCTTCGTCAGGCCACAGAATCGGCCTGCGTGCTCCTCAAACGCGTCGCCCCCCTGCCCGCGTTGACGCGATCCCGGCAACGGCAAGTAAAGAGACGTTGCTGAAGGGGCGTCGATAGAATCGCCCGATGACCTCCGCCCCCGATTCCGCCGTCAAGCCCAGCAGCAACTTCCTGCGCCAGATCGTCGAGCACGACCTCGCGAACGGCATCTATGCGCAGCGGCGTTTCGCCGGCACGCCGGGCGATGCGGCACACCACGCGGCCGGCCTGCCCGACCCGGCGAAGATCCGCACCCGCTTCCCGCCCGAGCCGAACGGCTACCTGCACATCGGCCACGCGAAAAGCATCACGCTGAACTTCGGTCTCGCGGCCGAATACGGCGGCGTGTGCCACATGCGTTTCGACGACACCAACCCGGAGAAGGAAGAGCAGGAGTACGTCGACAGCATCCTCGACGCGGTGACCTGGCTGGGCTTCGACTGGCACGCCGAGTTCGGCGGCAAGGCCGTGAGCCACCTGTACTACGCCAGCAACTACTTCGACTTCATGTACCGCGCCGCCGAGGCGCTGATCGAGGCCGGCCTCGCGTATGTCGACGAACAGAGCGCCGACGAGATGCGCCACAACCGCGGCGACTTCGGCCATGCCGGCACCGACAGCCCGTTCCGCAGCCGCACGCCGGCCGAGAACCTGGCGCGTTTCCGCGCGATGCGCGCGGGCGAACTGGCCGACGGCGCCGCGGTGCTGCGTGCCAAGCTCGACATGGCCAGCCCGAACATCAACCTGCGCGACCCGGCGCTGTACCGCATCAAGCGCGCGGAGCACCACAACACCGGCGACACCTGGTGCATCTACCCGATGTACGCCTACGCGCACCCGATCGAGGATGCACTCGAGGGCATCACCCACAGCATCTGCACGCTCGAGTTCGAGGACCAGCGCCCGTGGTACGACTGGCTGCTCGACACGCTGTGCAAACTGGGCCTGCTCGCGCAGCCGCGTCCGCACCAGTACGAATTCGCGCGGCTCAACGTCACCTACGTGATCACCAGCAAGCGCAAGCTGCGCCAGCTCGTCGACGACAAGATCGTCGACGGCTGGGACGACCCGCGCATGCCGACGATCGTCGGCCTGCGCCGGCGCGGCTACACGCCCGAGGCGATCCGCCTGATGTGCGAACGCGCCGGCACCAGCAAGGCCGGCGGCTGGACCGACTACGCGAGCCTGGACATCGCGCTGCGCGAAGACCTCGAGGGCAAGGCTCCGCGTGCGATGGCGGTGATCGATCCGATCCGCCTGAAGCTGACGAACTGGGCCGAGCTGTTCGGCAGCGTGGACTTTCTCGAGCCCTGCCATGCACCGGCGAACCCGCACCGGCCCGAACTCGCGCCGCGCGCGTTCAGCCTGGGCCGCGAGGTCTGGATCGAGCGCGACGACTTCGCCGAGGTGCCGGCGAAGGGCTTCTTCCGCCTCTTTCCTGGCAACAAGGTGCGGCTGAAGTACGGCATGGTGATCGAGTGCACCGGCTGCGAGAAGGACGCGAGCGGCGCGATCACCGCGGTGACCGCGACCGTCGTCCCGGACACCAAGAGCGGCACGCCCGGCGCCGATGCGGTCAAGGTCAAGGGCACGATCACCTGGCTCGGCGTGCACGACGCGCTGCCGGCCGAGCTGCGCCTGTACGACCGCCTGTTCACCGAGGCCCAGCCCGACGCCGGCGGCAAGGATTTCATGGCCAGCCTGAACCCGGCGAGCAAGAGAGTCGTGGCGGGCTTCATCGAGCCCTCGCTCGCGAACGCGCAGCCCGACGACAAGTTCCAGTTCGAGCGGCACGGCTACTTCGTCGCCGATCGGGTCGATCATGTCGCCGCCAAGCCGGTGATCAACCGGATCGCCGGCCTGAAAGACTCATGGAGCAAGTGACCGGGCTGGCCGATCCCGACACCGCCGTTGCCACCTTGCCGAACGGCGTTCGCGTCGTCACGATCCGCCTCCCGCATTCGGCCAGCGCCAGCGTCAGCGTGTTCGTGCGCACCGGCAGCCGCAACGAGAGCGCGCGCCTGAACGGCATCAGCCACGTGGTCGAGCACATGGCGTTCAAGGGCACGCACGCGCGCGACGCGCACCGCCTGAACCTCGACGCCGAGCGGCTCGGCGCGCAGGTCAATGCGCACACCGACAAGGACCACACCGCGTACCACATGAGCGGCCTGGCGCAGCACGCCGGCGTCTTCGTGCACATGCTCGGCGACATCGTGCGCCACAGCACCTTCCCCGAAGACGAGCTCGAGCGCGAGCGCCAGGTGATCCTGCAGGAGTTCATCGAGGACGAGGACGACCCGGTCTCGACCGCGTTCAAGCTGTTCGACAAGACCTGCTTCGGCGCCCACCCGCTGGCACAGCCGGTGATCGGCACGCGTCGCAACATCGAGCGCTTCACGCGCGACGATCTGCTGGACTATGTGCAGCGGCAGTACACCGGCGCGAACGTCATCGTCGGCGTGGCCGGCGACATCGATCCGTCGGCCATCGTCGACGAGGTTCGTGCGGCGTTCGGCACCATGCCCGGTGGCACCGCGAACGCGATCGCGGCCCCCTCCTACGCCGGCGGCGTCAGCGTGCGCCGCCAAGCGGGCAGCAGCCAGAGCCACGTGATGCTGGGCTTCCCGATCCCGGCGCTGCAGGGCGATCACCACGCCGCGGTCGTCGCGGCCGCGCTGTTCGGCGAGGGCATGAGCTCGCCGCTGATGCACGAGATCCGCGAGCGCCGCGGGCTCGTCTACTACGCCGCGTGCAATGCCGATGTGGCCGATCTGTGGGGCTTGTTCCTGATCGACGCCTCGCTGATGCCCGCGCACGTCGACGAGTTCTTCGCCGAGGTCGGCAAGCTGCTCGTCGCGCACACGCGCGCGATCGATCGCGTCGACCTCGAGCGCGCGCGCAACCAGATCCTGGTGCGCCGCCTGCAGGCCCACGAGCGGCCGTACCGGCAGCTGGAAGACGCCGCGCAGGATCTGTTCGCCTTCGGCCGCATCCGGCCACGCGCCGAACTGGCGGCGCGCGTGAGTTCGGTGTCCGCGCGGCAGCTGCGCGAGGTCTTCGAGCGCATGCTGGCGGCCGGGCCGACGGTCGCGATGGCCGGAAAACTGCCCCGCAACGCGGGGAGAGACTTGCGCTTGTCCTGATGGTTCGACGCCCGCGCGAGCTGCGGCGCCCATCCTGGCGACCCCCTGCTAAACCCTGATTGATTTAATTATTGATGTTATTAAATTCAACGCATCAAACGCGTTGAATCATGGCCGCCGCCCCCACCATCGCCGACATCGCCCGCCTCGCCGGCGTCGGCACGGCCACGGTCGACCGGGTGCTGAATCGGCGGCCCGGCGTGAATGCCGAGACCGTGCAGCGGGTGATGCAGGTGGTCGCCGAGCTGGGCACGCCGCAGCAGCCGGGCCGGCCGCGGCGCGGCGAGAACTCGCGTTTTGCGTTCGTGCTGCCGGCCGATGATTCGCCGTTCCTGAACCTCGTCGACCGGCAGATCGCGCAGACGGCGGGCGACTTCCGCCACGCCCACATCACCGAGATCACGCACCGCATCGACACCAGCGACCCGGCCGGTTTCGCCGCCGAGCTCGCGCAGGTCGGCGAGTGCGAAGGCATCGCGCTGCTCGCGCCCGACCTGCCGCCGATCAAGCTCGCGATCAACGAGCTGGTGCGCGCCGGCGTGCATGTGGTGACGCTGTTCTCCGACGTCGCCGGCTCGATGCGCGAGACCTGCATCGGCGCCGACAACCGCGCCGCCGGCCGCACCGCCGGCCTGCTGCTGGCCCGCATGGCGAATCAGGCCGGGCGCGACACGCTGCTGCTGTCGTCGCAGGCGACGCGGCTGTCGGCCGAGATCGAGCGGCGCATCGGCTTCGCGCAAGTGCTGGAGGAGCGCTTCCCGCGCCTGCGCATGGTGCGCACGCCCGACCTGCCGCCCGACGACGACGGCGCCTGCGAGGCCTTGCAACGCTGCCTCGGCGGAGACATCGATCCGGCACGCGTGGCCGGCATCTACAACGTCGGCTCCGGCAGCGCCGGCCTGGTCCGCGCCCTCGCCGGCGCCGGCCTCGCCGACCACGTCGCGGTGGTCGCGCACGACTTCACCGAGGAACACCGCTCGCTGCTGACGACGAACGGGCTGTCCTATGTCCTGCACCAGGACATCCATTACTGCGTGTTGACGGCCGCGCGGGTGCTGCGCGCGCTGTGCGAGAACGTTCGCGGCGCACTCAACGTGGTGCAGCCGCGCGTGGAGATCCTGACGGCCGAAAACCTGCATTAGTCGTTGAGGCAGGCGAACGTCCAACGGATGTGTGTGCCCTTGACTTGAACCGTAGGAGACAACCGAGATGAAAGCAATCTTGATGAAGAAGCTGCCCGCCCTCGCGGCGATCGCAGCGGCCGGCGTTCTGGGCCTGGGCAGCACCGCTGCGCAAGCGCAGGGCAAGACGATCACGCTGTGCTGGGCCGCCTGGGACCCGGCGAACGCGCTCGTCGAACTGAGCAAGGACTTCTCCGCGAAGTCCGGCGTCAACATGAAGTTCGAGTTCGTGCCCTGGCCGAACTTCGCCGACCGCATGCTCAACGAGCTGAACTCGAAGGGCAAGCTGTGCGACCTGATCATCGGCGACAGCCAGTGGATAGGCGGCGCGGCCGAGAGCGGCCACTACGTGAAGCTGAATGACTTCTTCGCCAAAGAAGGCATCAAGATGAGCGACTTCATGCCGGCCACCGTGCTCGGCTATTCGGAATGGCCGAAGGGCACGCCGAACTACTGGGCGCTGCCGGCGATGGGCGACGCGCTCGGCTGGACCTACCGCAAGGACTGGTTCGCGAAGCCCGAGCTGCAGGCCGAGTTCAAGAAGAAGCACAACCGCGATCTCGCGGCGCCCAAGACCTGGACCGAGTTCAAGGAAGTGGCCGAGTTCTTCTCGGGCCGCATGATCGACGGCAAGAAGGTCTACGGCACCTACCTCTTCACCGAACGCGGCTCCGAAGGCATCACGATGGGCGTCAGCAACGTCCTGTACCCGATGGGCTTCAAGTACCAGGATCCGAAGAAGGCCTACGCGATGGACGGCTTCGTCAACAGCCCCGACGCGATCAAGGGCCTGGAGTTCTACAAGTCGCTCTACAAGTGCTGCACGCCGCCGGGCCTGACCAACTCGTACATGGGCGAGGGGCTGGACGCGTTCAAGTCGGGCCAGGTCGCGATGATGATGAACTGGTTCGCGTTCTTCCCCGGCTTGTACAAGGACCCGAACGTCGGCGGCGACAAGATCGGCTTCTTCGTGAACCCGAGCGACAAGGGCAAGGGCTCGCAACTCGGCGGCCAGGGCATCTCGGTCGTCGCGTACTCGCCGAACCGCAACGAGGCGCTGGCCTACATCAAGTGGTTCGCGACCCCCGACGTGCAGAAGAAGTGGTGGGCGCTCGGCGGCTACTCCTGCCACAAGGCGGTGCTGCAGGATCCAGGCTTCACGAAGAGCGCGCCGTTCGCATCCGAGTTCCTGACCGCGATGGATCAGGTCGTCGACTTCTGGGCCGACCCGAGCTATGCGCAGCTGCTGCTGGCCGAACAGAAGCGCGTGCATGACTTCGTCGTCGCCGACAAGGGCACTGCGAAGGAAGCGCTCGACGGCCTGCTGGCCGACTGGAAGAAAGTCTTCAAGGAAGACGGGAAGATGAAGTAGCAGTCAAAAGAGCGGGGCCGGCTTCCGACGAAGCCGGCTCCGCCGGATGCCGCCCATGAGTTCGCCTTCGATCCTCGCCACCCGTGCCGCGCAGGCCACGCCGGCGCCGCTCGCACGCCGCATGCGCGGCCTGTCGGACCGCGCGATCGCGTGGCTGTTCATCGCGCCGACGATGCTGCTGCTGCTCGCGATCAACATCTTCCCGCTGATCTGGACGGTGCGGCTGTCGTTCACCAACTTCCGCGCGAACCGGCCGAACGCCGAGGTCGTGAGCGTCGGCATCGACCACTACGTCGCGATCCTGACCGACCCCGACATCTGGGGCCCGATGCAGGCCACCGCGCACTTCCTGTTCTGGACCATCACGCTGCAGACGCTGATCGGCTTCGGCATGGCCTGGCTGATCGACCGCAAGTTCCGCGGCCACGGCTTCTGGACCACGCTGATCCTGATCCCGATGATGCTGTCGCCGGCGGTGGTCGGCAACTTCTGGGCCTTCATCTACCAGCCGCAGATCGGCCTGTTCAACTACGTGGTGTCGTTCTTCACCGGCATCCCGCCGTCGTCGTTCGAGATGCTCGGCTCGGTCAGGCTCGCGCCTTGGGCCATCATCATCGTCGACACCTGGATGTGGACGCCGTACGTGATGCTGATCTGCCTGGCCGGGCTGCGCAGCATCCCCGACTACATCTACGAGGCCGCCGAGGTCGATCGCGCGTCGCCGTGGCGCCAGTTCTGGAGCATCACGCTGCCGATGGTGCTGCCCTTCATCATGCTGGCGATCCTGTTCCGCGGCATCGAGAACTTCAAGATGTTCGACCTCGTGAACCTGCTGACCAACGGCGGGCCGGGCTCGACGACCGAGGTCGTCTCGATCACGCTGAAGCGCGAGGCCTTCGAGAAGTGGCGCACCGGCTACTCGTCGGCGCTCGCGATCATCCTGTTCGTCGCGGTCTTCGGTCTCGCGAACATCTACGTCAAGGCGCTCAACGCCGTGAAGAACCGGTGACCGCGATGAGCAGCCGCCTAGGATTGAGCACAGCGCACTCGGTGGTCGAACCGACCGCAACCTCGAAGCGGATCGCGATGGTCATCGTCGTGCTCTACGCGTTGATCACGCTGGTACCGCTGGCGTGGATTCTGCTCACCAGCATCAAGAGCCCGCCGGACTCGATCAGCTACCCGCCGAAGATCGTGTTCGAGCCGTCGACCGAAGGCTATTGCAACCTGTTCACGACCCGCTCGCGCCAGACCGAGGAGTACATCAAGAGCCTGCCGCCGACCGACAACGCCTGCGAGCGCAATGCGCGCCGCAACAGCATGGTCGTGGTCAGCCGCTCCAACTACATCCCGCGCTTCGTCAACTCGCTGATCATCGCGTTCGGCTCGACGGCGCTGTCGGTCGGGCTCGGCGTGATGGCGGCCTACGCGTTCAGCCGCTTCAAGGTGCCGGGCAAGGACGACCTGATGTTCTTCATCCTGTCGACGCGCATGATGCCGCCGATCGCGGTCGCGATCCCGATCTACCTGATGTACCGCGAACTCGGGCTGTCGGACACCAAGCTCGGCATGATCCTGCTGTACAGCGCGGTCAACGTCTCGCTCGCGGTGTGGCTGCTGAAGGGTTTCATCGACGAGATCCCGCGCGAGTACGAAGAGGCGGCGATGGTCGACGGCTACACGCGGTTGCAGGCCTTCCGCAAGGTCGTGCTGCCGCAGGCGACGACCGGCATCGTCGCGACCGCGATCTTCTGCCTGATCTTCGCGTGGAACGAGTATGCGTTCGCGGTGCTGCTGACCAGCGGCGAAGCGCAGACCGCACCGCCCTTCATCCCGATCATCATCGGCGAAGGCGGGCAGGACTGGCCCGCGGTGGCGGCCGGCACGATGCTGTTCCTGATCCCGATCCTGATCTTCACGGTGCTGCTGCGCAAGCACCTGCTGCGTGGCATCACGTTCGGAGCCGTACGCAAATGAAGTCCACCCGCCGCTGGCCCAGGTGGCTGCGCCGCAAGCCGCTCGAGATGGCGGCCTGCATCGTGATCGCGCTCGGCATCTTCATGATGCTGCAGCCCTTCGCTCTGCTGCTCTACACCTGGTCGTTCGTCACGACGCTGGCGGGTGTCGCGATGTTCACGATCGTTTCCAAGTTCCCCGAGTAGCCCGATCACATGGCCGAGATCCGCGTCGCGCAGCTGCACAAGGCCTTCGCCGACTTCACCGCCGTGAAAGACTCGAGCTTCACGGTGCGCAATGGCGAGTTCTTCTGCCTGCTCGGGCCCTCGGGCTGCGGCAAGACGACCACCTTGCGCATGATCGCGGGGCTGGAGCTGCCGACATCAGGGCAGATCTTCCTCGGCGACGAGGACGTGAGCTTCAAGCGCGCGTCGGCGCGCGACATCGCGTTCGTGTTCCAGATGTTCGCGCTCTACCCGCACATGAACGTGCGCCGCAACATCGCGTTCCCGCTGGTCTCGCAAGGCACGCTGCGCAGCGAAATCAAGGCCCGGGTCGAGGAGGCCGCACGCATCCTGCGCATCACCGAGCTGCTGGACAAGCCGGTCTCGGGCCTCTCGAGCGGCGACCGGCAGCGCGTCGCGCTCGGCCGCGCGATCGTGCGCCAGCCGCTCGCCTTCCTGATGGACGAGCCGCTCGGCGCGCTCGACGCCGAGTTCCGCGAAGTGATGTGCCGCGAGCTGCGCGCGCTGCACGACCGGCTCGGCGCGACCACCGTGTACGTCACGCACGACCAGATGGAGGCGATGGCGATGGCCGACACGATCGCCATCATGAACCGCGGCGTGATCGAGCAGCTCGGCGCGCCGCTCGAGGTCTACGAACGCCCGGCGAGCGTCTTCGTCGCCGATTTCATCGGCGCACCGTCGATGAACTTCCTGCCGTTCGAAGCCGCGCTGGCCGACGGCGCGAGCGCGGTGCAGATCGGCGCCGCGCGCATCGAGGTGCCGGCGCTGCGCGAGGACGTGCCGGCGCGCGCCCTGCTCTGCGGCGTGCGCCCCGAGCACGTGCGCCTGGACGACCACTCGGCCTTGCGCGCCGAAGTGCTGGGCACCGAGTACCTCGGCACCAGCCGCATCGTGACCCTGCACACCGCACAGGGCGCGACGCTGCGCGCAAAGGTGCCGGTGAGCAGCGCGGCAACGCGCGGCGATCACGTCGGCCTGGCCTTCGATGCGGCCGCGGTGTCGCTGTTCGACCAGGGCTCGGGCCGCGCACTGCGCACCGCGCGCGACGACCACCCGCTCGTCCACCGCAACGGAGCGCGCCATGGCTGACCTCCGACTGAGCGGCGTCGCGAAGCGCTTTGGCGCGGTGCAGGCGGTAGCCGGCCTGAGCCTCGACATCGCGAGCGGCGAGTTCATCGTGCTGCTCGGCCCGAGCGGCGCCGGCAAGACGACGACGCTGCGGTTGGTCGCGGGGCTGGAGAAGGTCGACGCCGGCCAGATCCACATCGCCGGCCACGACGTGACCACGCTCGCGCCGGCGCTGCGCGACGTGGCCTTCGTGTTCCAGCAGTATTCGCTGTACCCGCACCTGAGCGTGTTCGACAACCTCGCGTTCCCGCTGCGCTCGCCGATGCACCCCACGTCCGAAGCCGATGTGAAGCGCAAGGTGGGCGAGATTGCGCAGTTGCTGCGCATCGAAGACAAGCTGCAGAGCCCGGCCACGAAGCTGTCGGGCGGCCAGATGCAGCGCGTCGCGATCGGCCGCGCGCTGGTGCGCGACCCGTCGCTGTACCTGATGGACGAGCCGCTGTCGTCACTGGACGCGAAGCTGCGCAACGACCTGCGCCTCGAACTCAAGCGCATCCAGCAGGACCTGGGCGCGACCATGCTGTACGTGACGCACGACCAGATCGAGGCGCTGACGATGGCCACGCGCATCGGCGTGCTCGATCACGGCCGGCTGGTGCAGGTCGGCGCCCCGCAGCAGATCTACGAAGACCCGGTGAGCAGCTACGTGGCCGCGCGCCTCGGCTCGCCGCGCATCAACCTCGTGCCGCGCGCGCTGCTGAACGGCATCAAGGCGCCGGAGCGCGCGGTGACGATAGGCGCGCGCGCTGAGCACCTGCGCCTGCACCGCGACCTGACCGACCTCGCCTACCGCAGCGCGCGCGTGCGCCGTGTCGAGCGCCTGAGCGACCAGCACCTGGTGCACGTCGGCCTCGACGGCAGCGACCATGAACTGATCACGGCCGCACCGACCGGGCTGACCTTCGAGCCCGGCGATGCGGTCGGCGTCGAACTCGTGCAGCCACTGTGGTTCGACGCCGACGGCCAGCGCGTGCGCGCCTGACGCCGTGGGCCATCCCAGGAGATCACCATGACCCAAGCCGAACTGATCCGCCACGTCACGCAGACGCTGATCGACCACGTCGACGAGCTGACCGCGCTCGACCAGGCCATCGGCGACGGCGACCACGGCCTGAACATGCGCCGCGGCGCGCTCGCGATCCAGGCCAGGCTCGACGAGCTCGCCGACCAGTCGCTGAACGACGCACTGCGCACGATGGGCATGACCTGCATGTCGACGATCGGCGGCTCGTCGGGGCCGGTGTTCGGCACGCTGATGGTCACGCTCGCGAAGGAGTTGCCCGAGGCGCCGGCAGCGGCCGACCTGGCCCGCAGCCTCGACGCCGGCGTCAAAGCACTGACGCGCCTGGGCAAGGCCGAGGTCGGCCAGAAGACCTTGCTCGACGTGCTCGCGCCGGTGCAGCAGGTGCTCTCGGCCGGCGGCGACGACCTGGTCGCGCGCGTGCGCCAGTGCGCGCTCGACAGCGCGTTGGCGACCGCGCAGATGGACGCGATCAAGGGTCGCGCGTCGTTTCTGGGCGACCGCGCGCTCGGCCACGTCGACCCCGGTTCGCATTCGATGGCATTGATCATCGGCGCGGTCTGTGACAGCCTTTGAGGCCGCGTTGGCGAACTCCCTTTCAAATGCTCCCGAGGTGACCGCATGAAGAAGCTCATCAACCACGTCGACACCGTGCTCACGGAATCGCTGGACGGCTTTGCCGCGGCGCATGCCGACATCGTGACGCTGGGCGCAGCACACCAGTTCGTGCAGCGCAAGACGCTCAAGCCCGGCAAGGTCGCGCTGATCTCGGGCGGTGGCTCCGGCCACGAGCCGCTGCATGCCGGTTTCGTCGGCCACGGCATGCTCGATGCCGCCTGCCCCGGCCAGGTCTTCACGTCGCCGACGCCCGACCAGATGCTGGCGGCGGCGCAGGCGGTCGACACCGGCGCCGGCGTGCTGTTCATCGTGAAGAACTACTCGGGCGATATGATGAACTTCCAGATGGCCGCCGAGATGCTGGACCGCGACAACGCGACCGTGATCGTCAACGACGACGTCGCGGTCGAGAACTCCACCTACACGACCGGGCGGCGCGGCGTGGCCGGCACGCTGATCGTCGAGCGCATCGTCGGCGCGGCTGCCGAGCGCGGTGACAGCCTGGCCGAGCTGAAGGCGCTCGGCGACGCGGTCAACAAGGCGACCGCCTCGATGGGCGTGGCCCTGACCTCGTGCACCGTGCCGGCGGCCGGCAAGCCGACCTTCCAGATCGGCGCCGATGAAATGGAAATGGGCGTCGGCATCCACGGCGAGCCCGGCCGCAAGCGCGTGCGACTGGGCACGGCGGACGAGATCGCCGCCGAGCTGACCGGCGCGATCCTGAAGGACTTGTCGCTGCCGCGCGGACAGCCGGTGATCCTGCTCGTCAACGGCTTCGGCGGCACGCCCTTGCTCGAGCTGTACCTGATGGTCAACGCGACGACCAAGGTGCTGACCGAGGCCGGCGTGACCGTCGTGCGCCACCTGACCGGCTCGTACGTGACCTCGCTCGAAATGGCCGGCTGCTCGGTCACCGTCAGCGCGGTCGACGCCGCGACGCTCGCGCTGTGGGACGCGCCGCTGCACACACCGGCGCTGCGCTGGGGCATGTAAAACTCGGGGTCATGCCCGAGTCGATTTCTTCTTTCATCCGAGCCTTCGCTTGCGCGATCGTGTGCGGGGCTGCGGCGGTGGCCCACGCCACCGACCTTCCGCAGCAACGCCTCGCGCCCGGCGGGGTCGCGCGCATCGCGCTCGGCGCGTCACCCGAGGCGCCACACGCCAGCTTCAACGGTGTGCCGGTGCTGGTGCTGCGCGACGGCGCGCAATGGACGGCGCTCGTCGGCATCGCACTCAGCGCTGCGCCCGGCCCCGCCAGCGTCAAGGTGCTGCGCGGCGATGGCGTGACGACCGCGCTGCCGTTCCAGATCAAACCGTTCCACTACGCCGAGCAGCGCCTGAAGGTCGCACCCGGGCAGGTCGATCTGTCGGCCGACGACCTCGCGCGCTACGAGCGCGAGCGCGCGCACCTGGCCGAGGTGACGGCGACGTTCAGCGACACGCTCCCGGCGAGCCTGCGGCTGCGCCAGCCCACACCCGGGCCGCGCTCGAGCTCGTTCGGGCTGCGGCGCGTGTTCAACGGCCAGTCGCGCAACCCGCACAGCGGCATGGACATCGCGGCCGCCCAGGGCACGCCGGTGAGCGCGCCGGCCGCGGGGCGCGTGATCGACACCGGCAACTACTTCTTCAACGGCAACACCGTGTGGCTCGACCATGGCGCCGGGCTGCTGACGATGTACTGCCACCTGTCGACGATCGACGTGAAGGTGGGCGACGAGGTCGCGGCCGGCGCGCTCATCGGCGCGGTCGGCGCCACCGGCCGCGCGACCGGGCCGCACTTGCACTGGGCCGTGAGCCTGAACCGCGCGATGGTGGACCCGGCGCTGTTCCTCGCGCCGCCCTGAACAGACGGCGTACCCGGCGCCGGAGTACCGACGCCACCCGCCGAGCGGGTTCGCGGCCGCTTGGGAGCGGCCCGGCGCCAGCCGCTCACATCGGCGGTGCGAAGCCGCCGCGCCCGGCGAGCGCACGCAGCGCTGTCGGCTTGCCATCACGCAGCTGCGCCGTGACCACCACCTTGGCGCCGGTGACGAGCAGTGCGCGGTCACCGGGCTTGAAAGTCACGATGGGCACGTTGTCGGGCACGACCACGGTCTTCTCGCCGTCCTTGTAGCGCAGCCTCAGGCTGCGGCCCTGCGGGGTGGCGGTGAGCTCGGCCACGGTGGCGTTCGTCATCGTGCTGCCGGGCTGCAGATCCCACGGGTAGTGGCCCTCGCCGGTGCCGCGCGCGGCCTCGGGGAAGACCAGCACCTCGAGCGCGCTCAGCGTGCCGTCGGCCCCCGGCACCGCCGCGGTACCGATGAAGCTGCCGGCCCGGATCGCCGCCGGCTCGATCGCTGCGACTTCGCTGACGCTGAAGTCGTCGGCGAGCGCAAGCCTGATCACCTCGCCACTGCGCTCGGCGAGCACCAGCGTGCTGCCATCGAAGGATTTGACGCTGCCGCGCAGGCGCTGCGTCGGCGCGGAGGGCGCCTGGGCCAGCGCGATCGAACACAGCAACACGAGGCCGGCGGCGAGCAGCTTGGGATTCATGATCGGGCTCCGGTTGGATTGAACCGAACGAAGCCCACGACGATACGCGCTTCAGCGCCCGCGCGCCTGGTCCTGCAATTGGCGCTCGGCCGCGGCCTCGGCGGGTGTCAGCGCGGGGCGAGGCGACGGGAACAGCGAGGGCAGCACCGAGGTCGGCGTGCCGGGTGGCGCATCGCTCGGCGGCGCGTCCAGCGCCCCCGCGGGCTCGACGAGCACCGGTGCCGCGTCGCGCACAACCTGCGGAAACACCGCCTGCGTGTCGATCAATCCGGCCTTCTGCCCCTGCTTGAAGAACGCGCCCACCAGCCGCAGCGCGTTGTGCCCGCCCTGCCCCCAGTAATTGCCGCGCATCGTCACGCGCGCGTCGTTGAAGCCGACCCAGGCGCCGGCGACGAGCCGCGGGCTCATCAGCATGAACCAGCCGTCGGTGTTGTTCTGCGTCGTGCCGGTCTTGCCGGCCAGATCGCCGCGCACGCCGAACTCGGTGCGCACCGCCGTGCCGGTGCCGGTCTGCACGACGCCACGCATCACGTCGACGAGCTTCTCGATCAGCGGCTGGTCGAGCACGCGCTCCGGTGCGGCCTCGAACGACTCGAGCACGCGGCCGTTGCGGTCGACGATCTGCGTGATCAGCAAGGGCTCGCGGCGCTCGCCCAGCGCGGCCAGCGTCGCGTACGCGTTCGCCATCTCGAGCAGTGTGACCGGGCTGGTGCCGAGCGCGAGCGAGGGCACCGGATCGAGCGTCGATTCGCGCACGCCGGCGGCCTGCGCGAAGTTGACGACTGCCTCGGCGCCGACCTCCTGCATCAGCTGCGCGGTGATCGTGTTCTTCGATTGCACCAGGCCTTCGCGCAAGGTCATCGGCAGGCCGGTCGCGCCGGTGCCGTCGGTCGGGCGCCAGACGCTGCCATCGGCGAGCGGGATGGCGACATCGCCGTCGACGTAGGTCTGCTCGGTCGAGAGCCCGCGCTGCAGGGCCGCGCCGTAGACAAAGGGCTTGAAGGTCGAGCCCGGCTGGCGCTTGGCCTGCACAACGTGATCGAACTGCTCGCGCCCGAAGTCGGGGCTGCCGACCCAGGCGCGCACCGCGCCGCTGGCCGGGTCGATCGCGACGAAACCGGCCGACAGACGCGTCTTCTCGTCGCGCAGGCGGTCCATCAGCTCGGTATCGGCGAGCACGTTCGCCAGGGCCTGCGCCTCGCTCGTGCCGGCCTGGCGCGCGTTGCGGTAGGCCGCGGTGTCGCGCGCCATCTCGGCCAGCAGGGGCTGGTGCTCGCGCCAGAACAGCGCAAACGGCGCCGGCGGCGCGGCGCCCTTCTTGCCCGCGCGGCCGCCGCTCCACTCGCCGGCCGCGATGCCTTGCAGCTTGGCCACCTGCTGCGCGACCGCGTCCTGCGCGAACTTCTGCAGCCGCGCATCGAGCGTGGTGCGGATCACCAGGCCGTCGGTGTCGAGATCGACGTCGTGCGCGTCGGCCCACTCGACCAGCTGCTCGCGCACATGCGCGACGAAGTGGCGCGCCTGGCCGATGCCGCCGTCCTCGGGGCGCTTGAACGCGAGCACCAGCGGCTGCACGCGCAGCTGCTCATAGCGCGCCGGCGTCAGCGTGCCGCGCTTGACCATCTGCGCCATCACGAGGTTGCGGCGCAGCCGCGCGCGCTCGGCGTTGCGCACCGGGTTGTAGCGCTGCGATCCCTTGAGCATGCCGACCAGCGTCGCGCACTGCGCGGTGTCGAGCTGCGAGGCCGGCTTGTCGAAATAGGTGCGCGCGGCCATCTCGATGCCGCGCACGTTGTAGAGGAACGGCGCGCTGTTCAGGTAGCTCTCGAGGATCTGCGCCTTGCTGCTGCTGCGTTCCAGGCGCAGCGCGGTGATGGCCTCGCGCAGCTTGCGGTTCAGGTTGCGTTCGTTGCCGATCTCGACCGGGAACAGGTTGCGCGCGAGCTGCTGCGTCAGTGTCGAACCACCCTGCATGTCGCCGTGCAGCGTGTTCCAGGCCGAGGCCACGAGGCGGATCGGGTCGATGCCGCTGTGCTCGTAGAAGCGCCGGTCTTCGGTCGCGATCAGCGCGTTGATCAGGTCCGGCGAGACGTCCTTCAGCGTCACCGGCGCCTGGTACGCGCTCGAGAAGCGGCCGATCACCTCGCCGTCGCTGGAGAGGATCACGCTCGCGCGCACCGCCTGCGCGCGCTGCAGCTGCGCGACGTCGGGCGTGGTGTACACGAGCACCCCGAGGTAGACGGCGAGGCCGGCGACAACGCCGGCGGCGCCCACGGCGCTCCAGGCGAGGATGCGCCTGAGGCGGCGGCGCGGTTCGGAAACGTTCACGGAAGAATCATTCGTCGTCATGGCGTGGGCACGATGGTGGCACAGCTGCTGTCGGGGCTTGTACCCGGGTGTATTCAGGTCAACGCCGCAGCGGGTGGGCGCGTTGGCTTTATCGGAGAATGCTCGGCGCCGCTGAACTTTTCCGGCGCCGGCCGGTCTGTCGCCGGCATTCCGCCATCACAAGGACCCCGAACGTGAACCGTCGCGATTTTTCCGCCACCCTCATTGCCACCAGTCTCGGCGCCGCTGCTGCCCTGCCCTTCACCGCATCGGCCCAGACCGGCGCGCCGATCGAAGGCACCCAGTTCGCGAAGGTCGACCCGCCGGTGCCGCCGCTGGCCCCGGGCAAGATCGAGGTGCTGGAGTTCTTCTCGTACGCCTGCCCGCACTGCAATGCGTTCGAGCCCACCGTCGAGGCCTGGGCGAAGAAGGTGCCGGCCGATGTCGCGTTCCATCGCGTGCCCGCGCCGTTCCTGATGAACGCCGAGAACTTCATGCGCACCTACTACGCGCTCGAAACCATGGGCCAGGTCGCGACGATGCAGCGCAAGATCTTCGCCGCGGTGCATGTGGACCACCTGCGTCTCGACAAGCCCGCCGACATCGCCGCGCTGGTCGGCAAGAACGGCATCGACGCCGCCAAGTTCCTCGACGTGTTCAATTCGTTCTCGGTCGCGACCAGCGTCGCCCGCGCGAAGAAGCTCGCGGCGGCCTACAAGCTCGACAGCGTGCCGACCGTGATGGTGAACGGCCGCTACAGCACCTCGCCAGCGCAGTCCGGCGGCCTGGAGCAGACCATGGCCGTGGTCGACTTCCTGATCCAGCGCGCGCGCAAGGCCTAGGTTCAGCGGCGACACGGCGCTAGCGGCGGCTCTTCGCCTTGCGCGAATCGAACTCGGCGAGTTGCGTCTTCAGCAGCAGCATCAGCACGCGCGCGTTGTCCTCGCTCAGGCTCAGCACGGTCGTCGGCGCGCCTTCGTCGCGCGCCGCGGCGGGCTGCACCAGCGCGTCGATCTGCGCGCGGATCAGGCCGTTGCTGTTGTTCATCGCCTTGACGCGTTGAATCTCGATGTTCCAGGTCTTCAAGCCAACATCTCCAAAAGTTCTTCGTCCTCGTCGCCGCGCGCCACGGCCGGCAACGAGGTCGACACCACGAGGCCGAGCCGTTCGGCGACACGCTGCGGGTCGTTGATCGTGCGCACCGCGGCGTAGGCCACCTCAGCCTGCGGGTGACGGCGGCGCAGGTAGTTCAGCCACTGCTTCAGACGCCCGGCACGTGCACGGGGCTCGATGTGCCCGCACACCAGCGACCAGAACGCCGCCAACAGCGGTTGCAGCTCGGCCCAGCTCAGTGCGGCGTGGCCGCCGCGCGCCTCGGCGACGATCGCCAGCGCCAGGCCCGGGTCGCTGACCATGCCGCGGCCGAGCATCAGCGTGTCGCAGCCCGAGAGCTCGCGGGCGCGCAGCGCGTCCGCCACGCTCCAGATCTCGCCGTTCGCGATCACCGGGATGGGCACGGCCTCGCGAACCGCCGCGATGCGCTCCCAGTACGCCGGCGGCCGATAGCCATCGGCCTTGGTGCGTGCGTGCACGACGAGTTCATCCGCCCCACCGCTGACGATCGCGTGCGCGCACTCGAGCGTGCGGCTGGCGTCGTTGAAGCCGAGCCGCATCTTGGCCGAGACCGGCATCTCGATCGGCACGGCGCGCCGCACCGCGCCGACGATGCGCCCGATCAGCTCCGGGTCGTCGAGCAGCGCCGCGCCGCCGCCGTGGCGGTTCACGATCTTGGCCGGGCAACCGAAATTCAGGTCGATGCCGGCCGGGCCCAGGCCCGCGAGCCGCGCCGCGTTCTCGGCCAGGCACACGGCGTCGGAGCCCATCAGCTGGCCCCGCACCGGCACCCCGGCCGGCGTGCAGCCGCCGTTCCTCAGCTCCGGGATGACGCGCAGGAACACGCGCTCCGGCAGCAGCGTGCCGGTGACGCGGATGAACTCGGCGACGCAGCGGTCGATGCCGCCGGCGCGCGTCAGGATATCGCGCAGCGTGAAGTCGAGCAGCCCCTCCATCGGGGCGAGCAGCAGGGTCATTCTGGAGGCCGGGAGGCGTTGCGGTGCAGCCCGATAGTGTAAGAACCCCGTGGCGACCGGGCGCGGGGCTTTCCGATAGAGTCGCCGCGATCCAATCCACAAGGAAACATCGAGAATGAACCTGATCTACGTCGGCGACGCCATGTGCTCGTGGTGCTACGGCTTCGCCGCCCCGCTCGACCAGCTGCTCGCCGATCCGCAGGACGCCGCACCCTTGCAGCTCGCGCTCGTGATGGGTGGCCTGCGCCCGTTCACGACCGATCCGATCACGCCTGAGCGCGCGAACGAACTCGCCGGCCACTGGCATCATGTTGCACAGGCCAGCGGCCAGCCGTTCACGCCCGCGCCCCACGCGGCGATCCACCAGCCCGGCTTCATCTACGACACCGAACCCGCCAGCCGCGCCACCGTGACGGTGCGCAGCCTGTGGCCCAAGCTCGTCTGGCGCTACTTCAAGGCGGTGCAGCACGCGTTCTATGCCGAGGGCCGCAACGTCACCGAACCCGGCGTGCTGGCCGATGTCGCCGAAGCGCACGGCATCCCGCGCGCTGAATTCGCCCAGGCCTTCGCCTCGCAGGCGATGCGTGACGCGACCTTGCAGGACTTTCAGCAATCGCAATCGTGGGGCATCCGCGGCTTCCCGACGCTGGTGGCCGAACACGGTGATCACCTGCACCTGGTGGGCAGCGGCTTCATGCCGATCGCCGCGTTGCGAGCGGCCCTGAGCGGTGCCGGCGCCGCTCACCAGCACTGACAATCGCCATCCGCTCAATACCGAACCAACGGACCACCACATGACCCTCAAATCCATGCGCCACGCCTTGTTTGCCCTCGCTGCCGTCGCCATCACATTCGACAGCGCCGCCCAGACGGACATCGCAGCCACCGCCGCGAAGGAAAAGGGCGCGGTCGTCACACCCAGCGGCCTGGTGTACCGCTCGCTGCGCGAGGGCAGCGGCGCGAACCCGACCGCGGCCGACACCGTGAAGGTGCACTACCGCGGCACGCTCGCGAACGGCACGGAGTTCGACAGCTCGTACAAGCGCAACGAGCCGGCGCAGTTTCCGCTCGGCGGGGTGATTCCGTGCTGGACCGAAGGGGTGCAGCGCATGAAGGTCGGCGGCAAGGCCCAGCTCGTGTGCCCCGCCGCGATCGCCTATGGCGCACGTGGCGCGGGCGGGATGATCCCGCCCAACGCCACGCTGAAGTTCGAGGTCGAGCTGCTCGAGATCGCCAAGCGCTGAACGATAGGCGCTTAGCGAAGCCGACAACCCAGGCTTACTTCTTGGGTTCGACGGTCAACTGGTTATCGACGCTGGCGACGCCCTTGACGCCGGCAGCCAGTGTCGTCGCATGTGCCTTGGCCGCCGTCGACGGCGCCGTGCCACGCAAGGCGACGCGGCCGTTGTCCGTGTCGACATTGACCTGCAGCGCACTGAGCTCCGAGTCCTTCGCCATCTCGGTCTTCACGCTCGCGGTGATCACGGCGTCCTCGACCTTGTCGCCTACCTTCTGCGCGCCATCCTTGGCGCTGTCGCCCATCTGGCGCGCCTTCTGATCGACCTGCGCGACCGTGTCTTCACCCGTGTTCTTCGCGGCGGTCCGATCGGCCTTGTCGCAGCCCGCCAGTGCCAGCGAAGCCACCACAGCACCGATGGCCGTCATCGTCAAGAGTCTTGAGTTCATGATCGGTTCTCCTCTAACGCGGGCCGCATGGGTCCGGCCCGAAACTGAAGGCCTTCCGCCTGCCGAAGCGCGGCCGAAGGAAGTGACTCAACGATAGAAGCCGCCTCGCGCGGGGGCAGTCGGTCGCGGGGAGCTTCGGCTGTCGGACGATGCCGACAATCCGGTCCGCGACACTTGGTTGCGTCTATCGTGGAGAGGAGGCGCCGAGGGACGCGTCACGCGCCGTGTGTCGCGTGACGACAAACGGGCGGATCAGAAAGTGGAGCGAACGGACCCGGCGCGCAGCGGCCGGGTCGGTTTCAAAGCCGTTCAGCGCCGTCATGCGGCGCCGAAGTCGGCGTCGGTCAGTGCGGCAACGCCGGTCGAACCAGCGGGTACGCGTACTCGCGGCCGATCACGGCGCGGGCGTAGAGGTAGTTCTCGCGTGCCCGGTCACTGAGCGAATCCATCGAAACGTGGCCTTGTTCGTCGCACGGAAACGACAAGGCGCGCCCTTCGTTGAACAGTGACTGGAACCTGATTTCGAATGAAGCGTTCATGATTTCTTGCTCCTACGGCCATGGCCGGCGTGTGCTTCAACTATCGGCGACGTCGGGGCCGGCTTCTGTCGGGCCGCCACGCTGCGTCGTGTCAGGGAAATTCCAATGCGCACGTCAGCTACAACGGTATACGGATAATCTGGGATGACCGAGCCACACCACATCCATGAAACGAGGGATGGATTCAGCAGCTTGCCGCTGTCATCCTCCCAACTTGCCAACCTGACGCAGCTCGGCTACCTGGCCATGACGCCGGTACAGTCCGCCAGCCTGCCCATCGCGCTGGCCGGGCACGACCTGATCGTGCAGGCCAAGACCGGCAGCGGCAAAACCGCCGCGTTCGCGCTCGCGCTGCTGGCCACGCTGGATCAATCGACCAACGCGGTGCAGGCGCTCGTGCTGTGCCCGACCCGCGAGCTGGCCGATCAGGTCGCGACCGAAGTGCGGCGCCTCGCGCGCAGCGAGGACAACATCAAGACGCTGCTGCTCTGCGGCGGCGCGCCGATGCACACGCAGCGCGCGAGCCTGGAGCATGGCGCGCACATCGTCGTCGGCACGCCGGGCCGCATCATCGACCACCTGACACGTAACACGCTGCAGCTCGCGGCATTGAAGACGCTCGTGCTCGACGAAGCCGATCGCATGCTCGACATGGGCTTCCACGACGACATCGCGGCGATCGCGAAGCACTGCCCGAAGCAGCGCCAGACCTTGCTGTTCTCGGCCACCTACCCGGACGGCATCGCCGAGCTGAGCCAGAAGTTCATGCGCACCCCGAAGACCGTGAAGGTCGACGCGCAGCACGCCGCGGGCAAGATCGCGCAGCGCTTCTACGAGGTGCGCGACGACGAACGGCTGCACGCCGTCTCGCTGCTGCTGGCGCACTTCCGGCCGGTGAGCACGATCGCGTTCTGCAACACGCGCCAGCAGTGCCGCGACCTCGTCGACGTGCTGGTGGCGCAGGGCTTCTCGGCCAGCGCCCTGCACGGCGAGCTCGAGCAGCGCGACCGCGACCAGGTGCTGATCCGGTTCGCGAACCGCAGCTGCTCGGTGCTGGTGGCGACCGACGTCGCGGCGCGCGGGCTGGACATCGCGCAGCTCGAGGCCGTGATCAACGTGGACATCACGCCCGATCCGCAGGTGCACATCCACCGCATCGGCCGCACCGGGCGCGTCGATGCCCAAGGGCTGGCGCTGAGCCTGGCGAGCCTGGACGAGATGGGCAGCGTCGGCAAGATCGAGCAGGTGCAGGGCGTCGAGACCGAGTGGCACCCGCTCTCCGAGCTGACGCCGGCGCCGGGCGGCCGCCTGCAGGCGCCGATGGTGACGCTGCACATCATGGGCGGGCGCAAGGAGAAGATCCGCCCGGGCGACGTGCTGGGCGCGCTGACCGGCGATGCCGGTTTCAGCGGCAGCCAGATCGGCAAGATTGCCGTCAACGAGTTCTCGACCTATGTCGCGGTAGACCGCCAGATCGCCGACCAGGCTGTGAAGCGGCTCGCCGCCGGCAAGGTCAAGGGCAAGAAGGTGAAGGTGCGGCTGCTCGAAGAGTGATTGGTGAGGTGTAGCGGTCCGGCCCTGCGCCGCGTGCCGACACCCGCAAGCGGTGCCCGCCTACAGACTCTGGCACCGCGCGGCGCGAGAGTGCAGGCCATGATGCGCTCCCCCGCCACCCTCGCCACCGCCCTCGCGCTGGCGCTGATCCTGGTGCTCGCCACCCTGGGCCTGACCGCCTGCGGCGAGGTGGCGCGGCTGCCGGTCTCGGCCGGCACCGGGCCGAACCCGACGCTGCCGGAACCGAACAAGACCCTGCTGCCGACCGTCAACATCGCGCCGGCCCAGGGCTGGGCGCCGGGTGCGCTGCCAAAGGCCGCAGCCGGCACCACGGTGAATCCGTTCGCCACCGGGCTCGACCACCCGCGCTGGCTGTATGTGCTGCCCAACGGCGACGTGCTCGTGGCCGAATCCAACGCGCCGCCCAAGCCCGAAGATGGCAAGGGCTTTCGCGGCTGGGTCATGGGCCTGGTGATGAAGCGCGCCGGCGCCGGCGTGACAAGCGCGAACCGCATCACGCTGCTGCGCGACGCCGACGGCGACGGCGTGGCCGAAACCCGCAGCGTATTCATCGACAAGCTCGCGTCGCCGATCGGCATGGCGCTGATCGGCAACACGCTGTTCGTCGCGAACACCGACTCGATCGCGCGCTATCCGTACACGCCCGGCGCGACGCGCATCGATGCGCCGGGGCAGACGCTGGTCGAGTTGCCGGGCGGCGCGCTCAACCACCACTGGACCAAGAACATCATCGCCAGCCGCGACGGCCGCAAGCTCTACGCGACGGTCGGATCGAACAGCAATGTCGGCGAGAACGGCATGGCCGCCGAGGAGGGCCGGGCCGCGATCTGGGAAGTCGATGTCGCGAGCGGCACACACCGCGTGTTCGCCAGTGGCCTCCGCAACCCGAACGGCATGGCCTGGGAGCCGACCACCGGCGTGCTGTGGACGGTCGCGAACGAGCGTGACGAAATCGGCAGCGATCTCGTGCCCGACTACCTGACCTCGGTGCGCGACGGCGGCTTCTACGGCTGGCCGTACAGCTATTACGGCGCGCACGTCGACGACCGCGTGCAGCCGCCGCGCCCCGACCTGGTCGCGAAGGCGATCGCACCGGACTACGCGCTCGGCCCGCACACCGCGTCGCTCGGGCTGGCGGCTTCGGTGGGCACGAGCCTGCCGGCGCGTTTCGCGAGCGGCATGTTCGTCGGCCAGCACGGTTCGTGGAACCGCAAGCCGCACAGCGGCTACAAGGTGATCTTCGTGCCCTTCGCCGCCGGGCGCCCGAGCGGCGAACCGATCGACGTGCTGACCGGCTTCCTGACCGAGGACGGCCAGGCCAACGGCCGGCCCGTGGGCGTCGCGATCGACCAGCGCGGCGCGCTGCTGGTGGCCGACGACGTCGGCAACACGATCTGGCGCGTCAGCGGCTCCGCCGCGCGTTGATGACGCGGTAGCCGCGCCGCAGCGCGGGGTGGGCGAGGTGTGAAATCATCGGCGCTCGCGCACGGCCTGTCGTGCGTCACCCACCCCGAGGAAGCCTCTTGCACATCGACTCATCCCGCCGCGCGATGCAGGCCGTCGCGCTGATGGAAGCCGTGAAGGGCCTCATCGTGCTCGGCGCCGGCTTCGGCCTGCTCACGCTGCTGCACCGCGATGTCGCTCACGTCGCGATATCGCTGGTGACGCGGCTGCACATCGACCCGGCGCGGCACTACGCCGGCGTGTTCCTCGACGCTGCCGAACACGTCACCGACGCGAACCTGTGGCTGGGCGCGGCGCTCGCGCTGCTCTATTCGACGATCCGCATGGCCGAGGGCTACGGCCTGTGGTTCGGACACCGCTGGGCCGCGTGGCTGGGTGCGGCCGGCGGCGCGCTGTATGTGCCGATCGAGGTCTACGAGCTCTGGCACAAGCCGGGCTGGATCAAGGCCGCGACACTGACGTTCAACGTCGCCGTCCTCGTCTACCTGGTGTGGATGCTGCGCCGCGGGCAGCTGCAGCGTTAGCGACCCGGGTTCAGCCCGCGGCGGCCTCGAGCACGACCTCGTCGTCGTCTTCCTCGCCGAGGAAACCGCCGCTCTGGTGCGCCCACAGCCGCGCGTAGAGCCCGCCCTGCACCAGCAGGCTGCGGTGGTCGCCCTGCTCGACGATGCGGCCCTTGTCGAGCACGATCAGCCGGTCCATCGCGGCGATCGTCGACAGCCGGTGCGCGATCGCGACGACGGTCTTGCCCTCCATCAGCGTGTACAGGCTGGCCTGGATCGCCGCTTCGACCTCGGAGTCGAGCGCGCTCGTCGCCTCGTCGAGCAGCAGGATCGGCGCATCCTTCAGCATCACGCGCGCGATCGCGATGCGCTGGCGCTGCCCGCCCGAGAGCTTGACGCCGCGCTCGCCGACGTGCGCGTCGTAGCCCTGGCGGCCCTTCGGATCGGCGAGCTGCTGCACGAACTCGTGCGCCTCGGCGCGCCGCGCCGCGCGGATCATCGCGTCGTCGTCGGCGTCGGGCCGGCCGTAGAGGATGTTGTCGCGCACCGAGCGGTGCAGCAGCGAGGTGTCCTGCGTCACCATGCCGACCTGCGCGCGCAGGCTGTCCTGTGTGACCTGCGAGATGTCCTGGCCGTCGATCAGCACGCGGCCCTCGGCGACATCGTAGAAGCGCAGCAGCAGGTTCGTGATCGTCGACTTGCCGGCGCCGGAGCGGCCGACCAGGCCGATCTTCTCGCCCGGGCGGATGTGCAGCGAGAGCCGGTCGATCACCGGCTGAGCCTGCGGCCCGGTCGCGCCGTAGGCGAAGCTCACGTTCTCGAAGCGGATGTCACCCTGCGTCACCTGCAGCGCCTCGGCGTTCGGCTCGTCGACCACCGCGTGCAGCTTCGACAAGGTGCCCATGCCGTCCTGCACCGTGCCGATGTGCTCGAACAGCGAAGACATCTCCCACATGATCCAGTGCGAGATGCCGTTCAGGCGCAGCGCCATCGCGGTCGCCGCGGCGACCGCGCCGACGCCCAGCAGGCCGCGCGACCACAGCCACAGCGTCATGCCGGTGGTCGACAGGATCAGGGCCACGGCCAGCAGGTGGTTGACGATCTCGAACGCGCTGACCAGCCGCATCTGCCCATAGGCCGTGACCATGAACTCCTGCATCGCTGCTTTCGCGAAACCGGCCTCGCGATGCGCGTGCGAAAACAGCTTGACGGTCGCGATGTTGGTGTAGGCGTCGGTGATGCGCCCGGTCATCAGCGAGCGCGCATCGGCCTGCTGCTGCGAGATGCGCCCCATGCGCGGCACGAAGAACCACAGCGCCGAGGTGTAAAGCAGCAGCCAGCCCGCGAACGGCAGCAGCAGCCAGACGTCGAAGCCGCCGACGACCGCCGCCATCGTCACGAAGTAGATGACGACGAAGACCATGATGTCGCACAGGATCATCACGACGTCGCGCGCCGCCAACGCGGTCTGCATCACCTTCGCGGCGATGCGGCCGGCGAACTCGTCCTGGTAGAAGGCCATGCTCTGGCCGAGCATCAGGCGGTGGAAGTTCCAGCGCAGCCGCATCGGCAGATTGCCGGCCAGTGTCTGGTGCTTGAAGATGGTCTGGAACGCGATCAGCAGCGGGCTCGCGATCAGCACGCCGGCCAGCATCAGCAGGCTGCCGCGCTGCTGCGACCACAGCTGCGACGGCTCGACCTTGGCGAGCCAGTCGACGATGCGGCCCATCATGCTGAACAGCAGCGCCTCGAACACGCCGCACGCGGCGGTGAACAAGGTCATCGCGAGGATCGCCGGCCGTGCGCCCCTGGTACAGGCCCACACGAACGGGAAGAAGCCGCGCGGCGGGGCCGCGACACGATCGTTCGGATAGGGGTCGAGCAGCTTTTCGAAGGCGGCAAACACGCGGGGACTTCCGTGCGCAAAGCCGGCAAGGTTAGCCGATCGCCGGCCAGCTTGCCGAACGCGCCATTTCGGGGCGTTTTCGCGCAGATTGGCACGTTAGAGGTGCCGCTCTTCAGGTGAGCGCCCCTGATTCGAGCATGGCCTAGGGTTTTCCCTTAAACTGCAGGCCTCAACAACCAAAGAGTGATTCCATGTCTTCCCTCCTCCAGTCGATCAAGAACCTGTTCAACGTGTCGGCCAGCCCGGCCCAGGATCGCGACGACCAGTACCTGGCCGAGTCCGCCGACATCTATGACCTGGAGCGCCGCATGCGCCAGGTCGACTCGGGCCGCCACAACCTGTACGCCATCGGCTCCTACGGCATCTTCATGCGCTGATGGAGCCCCGCTGCGGGACACCGCAGCACCCCCGAGAGGGGTCTCGGGCCTGCTTGGGAGCGGCCCGGCGCTGGCCCGAGCCGCCGCCTCGAAGGTCGCGACAGGTTTCGCGGACCGTTCGTTGACATAAAACGAAACACAGCGATACCGCGCCGAGAAGACCGCATGCCCACGCGCTGCCACGATGAGTTCTGTTCATCGACTGCGCAAAGGAAAACCCCATGCGACCCTGGCTCAAACGAACCCTTTTCGGCGTGTTCGGCGCCTCCATCCTGATCGGCGGCCTCTCGGCCTGCGGCCATCACCACGGCGGCTACCGCTGGCAGATGAGCGAGAGCGATTCGGCCAAGACGCGCGAGCGCATGCTCGAGCGCGTCGGCCGCGAGCTCACGCTCGATGACGCGCAGAAGCAGCGTCTGGCCACGCTGGCCGACAAGCTGAAGGAGCAGCGCGCCGCGCTCGTCGGCAACACGCCCGACCCGCGCGCCGAGTTCCAGGCGCTCGTCGCCGGACCGAAGTTCGAACGCGAACGCGCGCAAGGCTTGGTCACCGCGAAGACCGATGCGCTGCGCAGCAAGAGCCCGGAAGTGATCGCCGCGGCGGCCGACTTCTTCGACAGCCTGAAGCCCGAACAACAGCAGAAGGTGCGCGAGTTCCTGAACAAGCGTCGCGGCTGGAGAAGCTGAGCCCCTCGACGGCCGAGTACGGCCGCCGATCCCCCACGGGGATGCAGGCCGGCTTGGGACGGCCCGGCGCTCGGCCTGCCCTCGACGATCCACCATGGACAATTGGCCATGCGCCGCCTCCTGCTGATCGACGACGACGAACTGCTCGCCGCCCCGCTCGCCGCCTTCTTCAAACGCTTCGAGTTCGAGCTCGACTGCGCGCTGAGCCCGAGCGCGGGCCTCGCGAAGCTGCGCACGCAGGACTTCGACGCCGCGATCCTCGACGTGATGCTGCCCGAGATGGACGGTTTCGCGCTGTGCCGCGAGATCCGCCGCGAGAGCGATATCCCGATCATCATGCTCACCGCCCGCGGCGACGTGATGGACCGCGTGATCGGCCTGGAGATCGGCGCCGACGACTACCTGCCCAAGCCCTTCGAGCCGCGCGAACTGCTCGCACGCGTGCAGACCGTGCTGCGCCGCGCTCGCGCGCCGGTGATCCGGGCCGCGCTCGCGTTCGACGGCCTGACGATCAACCTCGAACGCCGCCAGGTGCTGCGCCTGGGCAGCGCGATCGAACTCACCAGCACCGAGTTCGACCTGCTGGTGCTGCTCGCCAGCGAGCCGCAAAAGGTCTTCCACCGCGACGACATCCTGAACCGGCTGCGCGGCGTCGAGGCCGAGCTGCAGACTCGCGCGGTCGACATCCTGGTGAGCCGCCTGCGCCGCAAGCTCGAGCCGCTGGACTGCATCAAGACCCTGCGCAACGCCGGCTACACCTTCGCCGGGGCGCGCGCATGAGGCGCCATCTCGCACCGCGGCTACGGCGCTGGCGCCACGCGCTCGGTGCGCGGCTCGTCGGCCTGTTCGTGCTGCTCGCGATCGGCATGGCGGTGACCTTCGTGATCGGCATGCAGGCAGCGTTCCGCTACGGCTGGCAGGACTACGCGCGCCCGCTGGTCGCCGACTACGTGGACGCACTCGCGGCGCAGATCGGCACACCGCCCGATGTAGCGCGCGCGAAGGCGCTGACGGATCGCTTGCCGCTGCGCATCCGCATCGAGGGACCGGTGGTGAACTGGAGCTCGCACCCGCGCGAACTGCGCGAGAAGCCCGGCGACGAGCGGCGCGAGCGCCGCCACGGCGATTCGAGCACCTGGCGCCCGGTGCGCACGCTCGCCGACGGCCACCGCATCAGCTTCGGCCTCGCCAGCGTGATGCGCGACGACGACGCCCCCGAAGACCGCCCGCGCCTGATCGGCTGGGCCACGCTGGCCGCGCTGCTGCTGCTGACGGCGCTGGCCTACGCGATGGTGCGGCGGCTGCTGCGCCCGCTCGACGACATCCGCGCCGGCGCGCTGCGCTACGGCGCCGGCGACTTCTCGCAGCCGATCGTGCCACGCCGTTCCGACGAACTCGGCGAGCTCGCCGATCAGATCAACCGCATGGCCGATGGTCTGCACGGCATGCTCGACGCGAAGCGCCAGCTGCTGCTCGCGATCAGCCACGAGCTGCGCTCGCCGCTGACGCGGGCCCGGCTCAACGCCGAGCTGGTCGACGCCGGCGAGGCCCGCGATGCGCTGCTGCACGACCTGTCGGAAATGCGCGACCTGATCATCGACCTGCTCGAGAGCGAGCGCCTCGCGGCCGGCCATGCGGCGCTGCACACCGAGGCCACCGATGTCAACGCGCTGGTGCGCGAACTGCTCGACAGCGCGTTCGAAGGCGTGGCCGTCGATGCCGCTCTGGCGGCATCGCTGCCGGCTCTGCGCCTGGATCGCGCCCGCATCCGCCTGCTGCTGCGCAATCTGCTCGACAACGCGGTGCGCCACAGCGCCGGTGCCGCGGCACCGCCGCAGATCCAGACCTCGGTGCAGGCCGATGCGCTGCGCGTGGTGATTCGAGACCACGGCCCGGGGGTCACCGAGGCCGAGCTCGCGCGCCTCACCGAAGCCTTCTACCGCACCGACTCGGCGCGCCAGCGCAGCACCGGCGGTGTCGGCCTGGGCCTGCACTTGTGCGCGCTGATCGCGAAGGCGCATGGCGGCCAGCTCACGCTGCGCAACGCCCACCCCGGCCTCGCGGCCGAGCTGGCGCTGCCGCTACGCCCTACTTCTTCCTGACCTTCTCCCAATCGCGCAGCGCGGCGAGCGTCTTCTCGACGTGCTTGCTCGGGTTCAGGCTCTGGTAGTTGTAGACGATGGAGTGGTCGGGTGCGATCACATAGGACACGCGGTTCGCGTAGTCCGGCATGATCATCATCGCCGCGTCGTAGGACTTGATCACGGTCTTGCCCGAGTCGCTCGCCACCGCGAACTTGCCCTGGCAGGCCTGGGTCGAGAATTTCACCTGGGTCTCGATGTCGTCGGTCGAAACCCCGATCACGGTCGCGCCGAGCGCCTCGAACCTGGAGGTCGCCTCGGCGAACTCGTGTGCCTCGGCCGAACAGCCGGGGGAGAACGCGGCCGGGAAGAAGTACAGCACCACCGGCCCCTTCGCGAGCGTCTCGGCGAGCGAGAACTTGTATTCCTTGCCGGCCAGCGCGGCCGGCACGCTGAAGTCGGGCGCCTTCTCGCCGACATCCAGCGCGGCCCATGCACTGGATGCGAGGCCTGCACTCAACAGCGCACCAATCCAAATCGCTTTCATGCTTGTCTCCATCAGCCCACACCAGCGTCGCGCATCTTGCCAGAAGCCGCTGTACCCCGAGGCATACGTCGCATCACCCCTACCGGATGCAGGCTTCGCGGCTCGCCGCTAGGCAGCGCGCCCTAGATTCGGGCGCCGACCGGTGTCGGTGCGTCGATATGATGCGCCCGACTCGGAGGCAGACAACCATGTTCGACTACATCGTCATCGGCGGCGGCTCTGCCGGCTGTGTGCTGGCCGCGCGCCTGAGCGAGGACCCGAGCATCAGCGTCTGCCTGCTCGAAGCCGGCCCGGCCGACAAGAGCGTGCTGATCCACTGCCCCGCGGGTCTGGCGCTGCTCGCGCAGACCGGCCAGGCGAACTGGGCCTTCGAAACCGTCCCGCAAGCCGGGCTGAACGGACGCCGCGGCTACCAGCCGCGCGGCAAGGTGCTGGGCGGCTCGAGCTCGGTGAACGCGATGATCTATGTGCGCGGACCGCGCGCCGACTACGACGGCTGGGCCGCCGCCGGCAACCCGGGCTGGGGCTTCGACGACCTGCTGCCGTACTTCAAGAAGTCCGAGCACAACGAGCGCGGCGCCGATGCGCTGCACGGCAGCGGCGGCCCGCTCAACGTGATGGACCTGCGCAGCCCCAATCGCTTCGGCCCGCTGTTCGTCGAGGCGGCAACGCAGGCCGGCTTCGTGCAGAACCCCGACTTCAACGGCGCGACCCAGGAAGGCGTGGGCCTGTACCAGGTCACGCACAAGAACGGCGAACGCTTCAGCGCGGCCAAGGCCTACCTGACGCCGAACCTGGCGCGGCCCAACCTCACGGTGATCACCGGCGCGCACACCACGCGCCTGTTGATGGAGGAGCGGCGCGTGGTCGGCGTCGAAGCACGCGTCAAGGGGGCGATCGCGCAGTTCCGGGCGAAGCGCGAAGTGCTGCTGTGCGCGGGGGCGCTGCAGTCGCCGCAGATCCTGATGTTGTCGGGCATCGGCCCGGGCGCGCAGCTGCAGCAGCACGGCATTCCGGTGCTGCACGACCTGCCCGGCGTCGGCGCGAACCTGCACGACCATGTGGACGTGGTCCAGGTCGTCAATGCGCCGCAGCTCACCGAGCTGTTTGGCGTCTCGTTCACCGGCATCGCGCGCGCGATCCAGGGCATCGTGGAGTGGCGGCGCACGCGCAGCGGCATGCTGACGACCAACTTCGCCGAAGCGGGCGGCTTCATCAAGAGCCAGCCCGATGAAGCCCTGCCCGACCTGCAGCTGCACTTCGTGATCGGCAAGCTGATCGACCACGGCCGCAAGCCGACCTTCGGCCACGGCTACTCCTGCCATGTGTGCCTGCTGCGCCCGAAGAGCCGCGGCAGCCTGACGCTCGCGAGCGGCGACCCGTTCGCGGCACCGCGCATCGACCCGAACTTCCTCGCCGAGCGCGACGATGTCGAGCGCCTGGTGCGTGGCTTCAAGCTGATGCGCCACATCCTCAAGCAACCGGCACTCGCCGGCTACCGCGGTCGCGAGCTGGCGGCCTCCGCCGACGCGCAGACCGACGAGCAGATCGAGCAGTTCATCCGCGGCCACGCCGACACGATCTACCACCCGGTCGGCAGCTGCCGCATGGGGCCGGGCGCGAGCGACGTCGTCGACGCGCAGCTGCGCGTGCATGGCGTGCAGGGCCTGCGCGTCGTCGATGCGTCCATCATGCCGAGCATCGTCGGCGGCAACACGAACGCCCCGGTGATCGCGATCGCCGAGAAGGCGGCCGACCTGATCAAAGCCGCCGCCTGACAGGACCCCTCGTCGAACGGGTACGTTCGCCGATCCCCCAAGGGGATTCGGGCCGGCTTGGGGCGGCCCGGCGCTCGGCCCGACCGCTTCGGGCGAGAATGATGGCGACCCCACGCCATCAGGAGCCCTCCGCATGAAGACCCAAGCCGCCGTCGCCTGGAAAGCCGGCGCCCCGCTGACGATCGAGACTGTCGACCTGGACGGCCCGCGCGCCGGCGAGGTGCTGATCGAGGTCAAGGCGACCGGCATCTGCCACACCGACTACTACACGCTCTCGGGCGCCGACCCGGAAGGCCTGTTCCCGGCGATCCTCGGCCACGAGGGCGCCGGCATCGTCGTCGATGTCGGCCCGGGCGTGACCTCGCTGCGCAAGGACGACCACGTCATCCCGCTGTACACGCCCGAATGCCGGCAGTGCAAGTTCTGCCTGTCGCGCAAGACCAACCTGTGCCAGCTGATCCGCGGCACGCAAGGCAAGGGGCTGATGCCGGACGCGAC
>Ga0307517_10001470_pt1 | contig 39444 bp, 55 predicted proteins | sample 23_EM_MG_FD_194515 | JGI IMG/M metagenome (GOLD analysis project Ga0307517, IMG submission 194515) | Populus trichocarpa ectomycorrhiza microbial communities from riparian zone in the Pacific Northwest, United States - 23_EM | ecosystem: Host-associated > Plants > Roots > Unclassified | place...
AGCAACAGACAAACATTTCCTGCAGCTATCTGTATGCTAATTCCATGCCGACGTCCTTTCTTGCAATCCCCCCAAAGTTCCTTGGCGATACTGGATCAGGGTACCCCATGCTCGCCCTCCGTGCGTCCCTCATTCGACTGGCATGATTCTCGATCTTGATTCTTTCTGAGATCTACAGATGGTGCAGGTGTGGACATTTATTTCCAAGACTTCTGGGCTCAGTCATTGCCGGACAATAAACGCGGTTGGACAGTTATCCCGAGAGGAAGGACATCTTGGGTAAGTGTTTCCAATGCCCGTATCAAAGTGCGGAGTTCAGTTAATTGCTGTAGGGCTTAGACTGGCATGGCCCCAGTGCTAAAGATGCCTGGACTTCACTTGATGCACTCAGAAGCATTCTCAAGACTCGTTTACCTGAACGATATAGAATACCTCTTGACTGCAAAGTCATTGTTATTGGACACTCAAATGGTGGTCAAGGCACGTGGTATCTGGCATCTCGTTTTCCTGACAGAGTGTTAGCAGGTAAGCAGCATTATAAATTGCCACCTGGTTCTGGGTATCCAACTCCTACTTTCCAGCCATACCTGCCTCTGCTTATATTAAATCCCAGTCTTATATTCCTCTAACTCTATCAAGGTTTGTTGTCATTTGGATCTATTCCCGGATTTTTGTTTAGAATCCAACAGGAGCGCCCATTTCATTGACCCTTCCCTTCGTTCCATTTTGGAGTCATCTCTTACGCCGGATGATAACGACTTGCACCTTTCGAATCTCGTTGACATTCCCCTTCTTGCTATTCATGGGCGAGTCTGGTTACCCTTCTTCTAACAAAAAAAAACCTAGCAAATTTATTTAGTGGCAAGGATGAGAATGTACCTGTATGGCACACTCGAGAAGCCATTGCGTTGTTGAGATCACTATATCCCAAGAAGGAGATTGGGTAGGTAAATCTTGACTCTGATCAACACACACGCCTGATTTTACTAATAGGTTCAAAGAAGATTCAGAGAAAGGCCATTGGTATCCAGACGTCTTAAAGAACGCAGTAACAGAGTCCTTTCTTGACAAAGTCACTTCAAAAGAGGCCTCCGAGTCGAGTCGGGTATTAACGCCAGAATTCACGCTGACTGTGACAATGCCCCAGGAGAGTGGCTCTTTGCGTGGTTGGAGAGTCCATCAACTAAAAATACCTGGAAGGTAAATCAAACTGATCAATCGTCCTGAAAATCAATAATAAAATCAACAGAGTTGGGAAGTTAGATGTCCGCCAAGTCGCCTGTGACTCGTATATTGTGCAAACTTCAAACATTCAGGCATTCAGCTTGCCATTGCAGCCTAATCCGTTTTCTTTGAAGCTAGATGATCAGGGATTTTACTTCAGCTGTGTCAAGGAACACGTAGGTTTTAATTGTGACAATACAGGAACTTGGACGGTATGTCGCAACTCCCCAACTCAAAATAACTATATAAAGCCGTGATTCTAGGTAACCTCCCCAGAGATTGCAACCGAAGCACCACCTCCAGGCCGTCTGCAGGCTATCCTGTCTTCCGATGGACCAATCACCATCGTCATCTCTGAGGCGCATGAAAGCAGAGAACTCTCTCTTGCTCTACGAATCGCTCATATTTTACATATCTACCACCAATTGGATTCTACTATCATTACTGAGAGCGAAGCGATGGCCAAATGCCTCTCCGCTGCATGGGACAGTGGAAATCTAGTCATCATTGGTCGGCCATCGTCTAATTTTGTGACATATCTCCTCGCTCAGCGAGAAGGACCGGTGAGGACCAGGGCCTTGGACACTGCTTTTCGTGTACACCATAGGCAGTTTGATAAGCCTGGACAAAGTATATTGCATTGCCTTGTTCACATATTTTGGCTGACTAGTGCGAGTTCACAGGTATAATTTTTACATATCCTCATCCCTCTCGTACGGATAGCTTGGTCCTTTTCCTTCTTTATTGTGATTTCGCAGGTCTCGAACGGGCCGCACGTTTGTTCCCTTTTCGAACGGGTGTTGCTACACCAGATTGGGTTGTTGTTGGTGAACGCTCTGACATGTTTGGATCTGCGGGAGTCGACGCGGCTGGGTGAGTATCTCATCCTAACCTCGGAAGGTGCATTGCTTGACATGATGCATGTAGTGTTTGGTCTAATGATTGGAAAATCAATGAATGTATGACGTGGTTTTACCGTTGAAAGAGGCGCCATCTCACACTTGTTTTAACACCCTCACGAGAACTGAATATTGTATTCCTGTTCATATGTGCAATAATTCCGGATGGAGCAATCAATTTGGAAATTTCCATATTAGACTTTACTAATTCCAAAATAATCCCAAAGAGTATTAGTTTCGTGAGTGTTACAGTTCGGGGTTGCATTTTAAAATAAGAAACAACCGCCAACTTGAGTATTGTACCTGCAGCCATACGTAAGGAACTGAAATGTTTAATTCGAGTGTGACTAAAATACACCAGAATATGGCTTCGAGTTAATGCGAGCCAAGTGCGAGGCCGGTGGGAAATACCCAGTACGTCGTACCAATTCTTGCCCGCTACATCATCGCGCGCCATTCGGAACAAAAGCGTTGATTACTATAAGTTCCATAAAAGTACCACTGAATGTAGAAAGCAGAACCGGGCGATAATTATATGGCTGTATGCTTTCCACGGTCAGAGGTAATCACTTCTCGTAGAGCCAGGAACAATTTTCGTTTCGATTTTTCAATTCTGAAAAGAAATCTTACCATTTCGAGAATTGGAACTTATCACTCAATGCAGCGTATGTCAACGTAATGCCATGAGGTGTACATATTGTGGCATTTCTGAATTAAAGCGATCCCCCTTGCCTTCTAGTCCTAGGGTATGAATGAGATTTACACTATGTAGTCCATGTCCCAACAAGATTCGCACACTGGCAGTACCCACCATATTTAAGGTCTTGCGGTTCGGAATTGCGTGGAATAGATGCCAGAAATTGGCATTCGGTAGTGAGGATACGCATGGCCAAACCAATATCAAAATACGTTCCGTTGGTTTAAGCCAGGTCCCAAGAGGGTATATGTCAGGCACAAGAAATTACATACTAACCAAATAAAAGCATTTACAGTTGATTCCAAAAACCCAATAGGTATAGGTATCCAATAAGAATTGTGGATATCGCAAAGGATTTCCGTGGTGACAGTGACCGCTCAGAGCCAGACTCTGCCGAAATACTAGTGTCTTGGGAATTTTTTTGAGTGCTGCAAAGACCTGATCCGTTGAGCTTGTCAGCAAGGACGAGCACATTCGGAACACCTCCTAATGTGTATTCAGCTTGAATTTTGCCCTTTGCACCGACAGCCCACTGGCGGCAGGTAAAGATGCTTCAAATTGAGTGTTATGAGTTGAATAGATGCAAAGAGAAAGGGAACATACTTTATAAGAGCGGTTGATGGTGCGTATGGCGTGTTGACAGCGATGTGGGTGTCGTTCCTTGGCTGGAATATAGTTGAGAAAACAGAAATTCTGGGTGGATGACTTTGACATACAGGAGACCCAATGTTGGTGAGAATGGAAATGACCGGCCCTTTCATGATGGACACCCCCTCAGGAGCCACAGTCAGCAGATGCGTTTCCTGTTTGGCCCAATCACTGGTGGACACCAGGAAGTTGCGAAGCTGATTAAGTGTTGATATGAGTTTGTAGGCATCGGTTTTTGTGAAGTTGGATGTCCAAAGGGCCTCTCGGTTGTTCTTGCTCTGAGTTAGCTCAAAGTGGGACAAAAGGGGCTAAAGAGCTCACGGGATCACCGGCTCCACTAAAATACTGCTCTTGTCCGTAATAAACGATCGGGATACCATCAGACATGAAGGTAAACGTCATGGCGTTACTTTGGAAGAGTCAGTTATTCATCTCAGATTGGATAAACGACAGGTAACCTACTACATGCTCTGCGGGTCCACTGACAAATTGTGCCATCGAGGCACATCTTGATTCTCCAAGAAGTTACCTAGCAAGCCAACGTCCTTGAATTTGGTTTTGGAGTCCGTGAAAGTCTGGGCGAGAGCTGAGACGTTGCTGCTCCCGTTAACGGGACCAGGAATGGCGAAGGCTGCCTGCAGTGCGTTGTACAAGGGGAAGTTGAGGACAGAATCCAAGGCCTGGGGTCCTTGCCACGCAGACACACCACTGGGTGAGGGGATCAGAATCGAGAAAGAGAGTTACTGAACAGAGTGAAGAACGTACTCAGGCTTCGTATCACCGCTGAAAACCTCTCCTAAGCAGAAGACGCCTGCTTTAGCACAGAAGCCTGGCCAAAACTCCATATTGACATGTCTGGGGAATTGCTCAAGGTTAGGCAGTGTGGGATTTGGGTGAAACTTACTTCGCGGCTAGGGACAGTCAGTTGAATCCGAGGATTCCAAGCATTGAATGAGAGTCACGTACCGTCAATTCGGAGACCGTCGATGTCGTATTCCTTTACAAGATTGTGGATCCATTCACCGTATTGCTGGTTAACAGTTGGGTTTCGAGTGTCGAGATCGGGTAGAGGGACTTTTTCATCACCCAGCCAACAGAGTTCTTCGCTGGTGGCGTTACCCCATTGCACCGCACAATATGTGTGATAGAACGACTGTGGAACATAGATCGTAATTCTGGATCAGATGATACTGGAATAACCTACAGGATCTTTGAAGAAAAACTTGGAATAATCTGGGGTAAGGGATGTTGACATGACATTGTTCACAACAATATCAATCATGAGATACCTATTATGAATGATGCATCAGATGGCGGGGAACATCAAAGTTGCGACATACATCTTCCGTTTATGGAGCTCCGCCGAAAGGGCTTTGAGGTCGTCAGATGTTCCAAAGCGCTCGTTGAGCTTGGACACATCAGAGGTCCAGTAGCCATGGTATGGATCGCCGTAGGCAGTCGAAGGGCCTTGGTAATTCTGATTTACAGGACTGATCCAAACTGGCGAGGACCTGAGACTTTGCAGAAATTTAAGGGGCTTGAATTAACGTACTAGCAGTAAAACCAGCCTGTTGAATATAGTCCAAATTTTGGATGATTCTGAGGATATGCGTTTGAGGTAAATTGAACATCAACATAAATGTTACGTACGATTTCCAAGTGCCGCCACACCAGGTTCGCTTGTTGGTATCACAGGGGGTATTGGGCGAGCCGGTTGGCAATGCATAGCGGTCTACAATGATTCTAAAGGGTGGTGGGTTTCTGGTCGAAGAAATAATTCGGGGTGCATACTGGTATATGGAACGACCGCGCCATTGCTCAGCAGTAGCGGCGAAGGCGACTGAAATAAAGGCAGCAATGGAGAAAGCGAGTGCATTAAGTCTCATAGCAGCCGGGTATATGGATAAAGGAGCGAAGGGTCGTACTAAATGAGCGCAAGCGGATGGGGGGAAAAGGAGTGGTGGAGAGGGGAAGATCCGAGAGTAGGACCACCAGCATTAAATACCGGATACTAATATGGCTACAGAATCATCATCTGATACATCTCATCTTTTTCCGTCCTTCGCGACAGGACATGTTGCTCGCCGTCAAGCGCGACGGCGGGACTAGAAGGGATAATTACAACTTGACAGTTTCTTCCCACAACCACCATATTCTCTCCGCAACTCTCATGGTGTCCCGTAACGGAGCAAGATTCACTGTCTATGGCTGGGGTGTCTGCATATGGGCGCTCATCAACTCATTTCAGGTATATCGTGTCGTTTCCATCGTCGCTGCGCTTACTTTGCATCTCAGTTTGGCTACCATGTCTCGGTCTTGAACCAAATCCAGGCAGTCCTCACTTGCCAGAATACTACCCCAGATGTCGTGGGCGTTGAGCTACCTAAGCTGACCACATGTATACCCATGTCCCAGGTTGCCTTCTCCTTCCTCACCGCTATCTTCACTATCGGTGGTTTGTCTGGCAGTCTGGTCGCCAACATAATCATGGATGGCGTCGGCCGTCGTGGAACTCACCGTCTTTGTGCCGTCCTCGTCCTCATTGGTACCGCTTTCATGGGACTTGGAACCTCTCTCTTCCCTTTCCTTCTGGGGAGGTAGGTTATGTTCCCTTAACAAAGTCTCTTAGTTGATCATTCATTGGTGCAGGTTCATCATCGGTATCGCCTCTGGTCTTGCTCTGTGTGTAGGCCCAATATATCTTGCAGAAATAGCTCCTTCGAGCGTCAGTGCAAACGTTGGTTAGTGGAGACCCCACATCTTGTTGTCGGCGCTTGACATACATCTTGTATAGCCGTTCTTTTCCAACTTTCTGTCGTTCTGGGAATCATGTTCACTCAGTTCTTTGGTCTAAATCTGGCCACACCCTCTTTGTGGCGCTACGTTTTTCTGATTTCGTTTGGTCTTTCTGGACTTCAAATAATGACCAGCACGGTAATTGTCGAATCGCCTGCATTCCTAACCCGCCGTAAGTTGCTTGAAGAACAAAAGAGGTCTATCAGAAGACTTTGGGGAACCAGTATTCCTTCCGACTCTCGTGAGTACTTGAAAGCTATCACCCGTCTCCATCATTGTTGATCTACTGTAAAGCTGAAGACCCGCTCTTGAGTGAAGTGCAAGACTCGCATGTCGATGTCACTCGTCATGAACCTTTGTCTGTTTTCAAAGTATTTACTGACAGTGAATCCCGGATACCTCTTCGCATCATCTGTCTGGCCATGCTGTCTCAACAAATTTCTGGTATGGTCACACCGAGAGCTGACGGATAAAGGTCTTATATTTGCAATTAGGAATCAATGCTGTGCTATATTATAGCAATAGTATTCTATCCAACGCTCTTCCCGACTTGGGACCATACGTCTCCCTATGCATAACTATTGTCAACACCATCATGACTTTCCCACCAATATTTCTAATCGAGGTACTATGAACAAAGCTTAAACTCATGGTTTTACATTGATCTCCCAACAGCGATTGGGAAGAAAGACCCTCCTCCAAATCTCGGTCTTCGGGTCGGTCGTCTCCCTCATCGCATTAGGTATAAGTTTGGATTCAGGAGCGTCAAAAATGTCCTGCATATCTATCATTGCATTCGTTATGTTAGTTGTTTGCGATAAAAAAGACAGCTTTCTCTGTTGCTGATGGTTTGCGAAGGTCTTTTGCGGTTGGACTTGGACCAGTGCCCTTCGTCATGATATCAGATATATCTCCCCCTCACGTATGTCGAATAATTATACATTTATCACGAAGAGGAGTTCACATTCCTTTTTAGGCTGTATCTGCTATATCGTCCGTTGCCCTGTCATTGAACTGCAAGTTCACCTTGATTCAAGTCCGAAAAGGATAAACTCACATTTGTCTTTAGGGATTACAAATTTCAGTGTTGGCCTGGCATTCCTGCCAATCCAACATCTTATGTCTGGCGGTGATAAATACAAGGAGGGCAGAATCTTCTTTTTATTTGTCACCCTGTTAGGCTGGTCTACCTTTTCGTTGTTTAGGTCGTATAGAGGCTAAATAATTATTTGTACAATATCTTGCGTGGGAAAGCTGGAGTCGGAGCTTCAACTTCCGGTGCGGAGCGCGCAAGTTGACGAGCATGCCTGGCTGCCATCCCTGAACAACGACGAAGCACCGTGTCGGTGGTGGCCCCATATCCCAAATTTCCTCATTACCCCAAAAACAATCATTCAAAACGGCGACAGGACCTGGGAGCGCTGCGCGGCGTCCGGTGACCCCGTCCAGGCCGTCTCACATGGACAGCCCGCCAGCCACGAACATTCATACCATCGTAAAGGCGCAGATAGTTTTCTTGCTCTCAACACTTACGGAGGAGAATTTTGAGAGGAACCAGTTGGAAATTCGATCTGTGCGTTGGTTTGGCGATGTGCTGCAGTTTCATGGCTTGACCAGTTTTCTTAGCTCTCTGAACAACACGGAGTCGACACTTATTTGCATTTCATACGTCGTCTTATCGTCCACTCTCAAGCCTGCTTACAGCCTTCCCCTCCACCTTCTGCTTTTGACTCGTCTATATCTCTCACCTTTCGGTTGCTTGTGCAGGAGACACAACGTCTCGCTCGGGATCCTTTCCTCGCGGATAGGTTCAGGGATGGAGTAGGAGGAGGGGAGGGTGATAGCTTTCGGAATTTTGATCTCGCTCGTTTCGTGGATCGTGTTGGCTTGCGGTCATTGGAGCGTCTCGTGCTGGCTGCTGCAATCGTTGGAGGGCAAACGCGAAAGGAGTTGACCACCCAAGCTATTGGTGTCATTCGCACAGAGTTTGACAACGCTATCCTCGAATTGTGTCAATCCCCCCCTTATGAACATGCCGAATTTACTCCCGCGCAGATGTCTAAAATTCTGACCAATTTGCTGGCTGATCACTCACAAGATCCCCCACTTTTGGAAGGTAGCCAGCGTCAGGCACTTCTCACTGCGGCTCAGTCAAAACTTGGGAAGGAGGCTATGACTCCCATCCTCCAACGTCTCTACCCTAAACTGGGGTATTTGTATTCAGTTGAAATGATTACCTTTCACTCACTCTGTCTTTTGCTTAGCATTTCGCCCCACAACTCGCTTGTCCAGGTTTTAATCTCGCTCGGTCCAGAACTTACGAGCGATCCTGAAGCTGTCAAAGGCCTGCTGGAACGCTTTGGCATCACCTCCACCAACCCACCCCGCGATACACAGGTTGTTGAGCTGATGTCGACTTTGGCAAGCTTGGCAGCAGAGGGAAACATTATCTGTGATGTCGGAGCGTTAGTCCGTGCTCTTGTCAGCTTTGTAAGTGTCATATATGCGCAAGATTCTCTCTAATTTTTCCATCTCCTTCAGGACATGAACTTGAATTGGGCTTCCGTCATCAAGTCCTTCGACTGGCCGGACCGGCATGGCGTTGACACTGCGACTCTCAAAATGCTGATTGCTATTCTTCTCAACTCTCCGCGCAATGCCGATCCTCATGCAGTGACTGGTTTCTGGGAATCATGGTCAAATTCGCTGTATCAATTACGTCTTTTGGATGCTTTGCTTTCTCTGCCTCCAGACACCTTCAACTTTGTACAGCTTCCCGGACACCGAATCGTGACAGTCGATGACGTTTCCATTGCGAGTCCTACCATCAAATCCCTTGCAGCCAATGTTCAGGGACAAACATGGAATTCTTTGGAATTGTTTCAAATGTTGGTACGACTTGCTGACTCGGACTCTCTTGAAATCAGGAATTGCGTTCGGGAGATGCTCGATAAGGCCATTAAGATAAGCGCTGAGATAGTACATATGGGTCTACTTCAAGTACCAGTATGTGCCTTATAAGTTCATGAAAATTTGTCTCATTTTCCTTAGGAACCGACCTGGAATGAAATCCGTTCAGAGTATGCCAACAAACTCCTTGCAATGTTCCTTGCCGTTCATCCTAATCACCAACTGGTCTTCATGCGTATATGGCAAATCCGGCCAGAATACCTTAAGACTGCGTTTTACAACTTCTACGAGGATAACCCACTCAACATCACCCGCATACTCGATGTTGCTCAAGATCTTAAGGTGCTGTTCTCTTCTCAGAGGGCCTTGCGTCATATCTGATTATTTATTTAGATTCTTGACTCATTATTGGAGGTCCGGCCATTTACCTTCGCACTTGACGTCGCTGCTCTGGCATCACGACGAGAATACTTAAACCTCGATAAGTGGCTCGCCGACAATGTCACTTCATATGGAGAAGAATTTTTGCATTCTGTCATTGAATTCTTACGCCAGAAAATGGAGAGTGAGAAGGCTTGTAGGTTGGCAGACCCTCCAATCGGAGGTCGAACTATGTCATTGAATCCTACCACGACCACCATTGTTCTTCGCGTCCTCCGCAACAAGTGTGTTATTTTTGTACTTTAAATGTTCTATTGGACTCATAATTTCGCTTTAGTTCAAATATGCTTTCTCCGGAGCATCTGGAGCGGTGTATTGAAGTTCGCAATCTCTGTCTGCAGATTCATCCTCGTTTGATGAGTCTTCATCCAAACACAGACGGGGAGCCCGGCCTTAATGTTATCACCTATTCGAACGAAGTTGAGTCCGAGGTCGACGGCATCTACAAGCAAATGTATGACGAAAACACGACTATCGATGAAGTCATCGCGATGTTGGAGAGGTACAAAGATTCAAGCAACCCTCGCGATCAAGAACTCTTTTCATGCATGATTCATTTCCTTTTTGACGAGTACAAGTTTTTCCAATCATGTTATCCGGCCAGAGAACTAGCTATGACGGGGTATCTCTTCGGTTCCCTGATACGTCACTCTCTCATTGATCATATACCCCTCGGCATCGCCATGCGATATATTTTGGACGCGTTGCACTGTCACCCCGACACCAACCTCTTCAAGTTTGGTACCCAAGCCCTCAGCCGATTCGAGGTTAGGCTCCCTGATTGGCGCCCCTTATGCGAAGCTCTCAGTGAAATATCCCATCTTGCTGAAGCCCGGCCAGATTTGATGGCCTGCATTCACCGTGCCCTTGTTATGCCCGCTGGTCCCGAAGACAGCCCTCCCGACGCACACCTCATGAACCCCAATGGCCAATACGAAGTTACAACGACATTTACAGCTATTCAACCTGATTCTATATCAGAACAGTTGGAGCCCCCCCCTGAAGAATTATCAGACAAAATCCTGTTTATCGTCAACAATCTTGCACCTACAAATTTTGTTTCTAAAGTCGAGGAGATGCGCGAACAGTTCGTGGATCAGCATTCTCGATGGTTTGCGAACTACTTGGTCGATCAAAGGATCAGTACTGAACCCAACAACCACCTCCTCTACCTACAGTTCTTGGATGCGCTCGACCGACAACCATTGTCGAAAATGATTTTGCAAGAGACTTTCTTGAAGGCTTCTGCGTTGCTCAACTCTGAACGAAGTGTGGCGGGCTCTGATCGAAACGCTCTCAAAAATGTTGGCACCTGGCTTGGTACTATTACTCTTGCTCGTGACCAACCCATCAAGCACAAGAACCTTGCCTTCAAAGACCTCCTCATAGAAGGTTATGACAATAACCGATTGATTGTAGCCATTCCTTTTATTTGCAAAATACTCGAGCCGTGTTCGAAATCAAGAGTGTTCAAGCCACCCAATCCCTGGCTCATGGCTGTCATCAGTCTGCTCGCCGAATTATACCACTTCGCGGAACTGAAACTGAATCTCAAATTCGACATAGAAATTTTGTGCAAGAGTCTGGAAATCGATCTTGACGCCGTTGAACCAGCAACCATTCTTCGCAACCGACCTTTGGAGATGACCGGAATGGGCCTGCCTGAGTACACTGGCGATATTGGCATGCTGCCTATGGGTGGAAACAACCCTGCTGCCCAAATGTCAGATTCTCAAGTGCTTGTTCTTGGTAGTCAGGGCCCCACTGAAGTCCACAGGGCCCTGGGAGCGAATATTGAAGCCATCCTCGCAAACCTGGTTCACCTCGTACACGTCGGGCCGCAGCTTGCGCCATTCCATTTAAACCCTAACTTCAAACGAGCTGTTCAGTTGGCTGTGGATCGGGCTGTTCGGGAGGTGAGTTTTTTATATTTTAATCTGATAATCCCACTGAATTTTTTTGCAAGATTATTCTTCCTGTGGTTGAGCGTTCAGTTACAATTGCTGGAATTTCAACCAGGGAGCTTGTCGCAAAGGACTTCGCCACGGAACTAAATGAGGAAAAGGTTCGACGAGCAGGGCATCTCATGGCCCAAACTTTGGCTGGCAGCCTTGCTCTTGTTACATGCAAAGAGCCTCTTAAAAGCAATCTTGCTAGTCATCTTCGTCAGCACCTCATGGAACATGGATTCAACGAGGTGAGCTTCTATCTTCCATTGTCCACTTTGCTTAGACAACTGATTCCATGGTTCAGCAAATGATCCCTGAACCAGCCATTGCGTTGATCGTACAAGACAACCTGGATATAGCTTGCTCTTCAATCGAGAAGGCTGCAATGGAGCGGTCTCTTACAGATGTTGACGAGGGGTTCGCCCAGGCATATGAATTGAGGAGGCGCCATCGTGAGGTCAGTAGTGGAACCATATTTAATTATACCCCCTTAACATCATATCTAGCTCCGGAATGTTCAGGGCTTTTGGGATCCATCTGTTCCACCATCGAATTTCTCTTCTACCCTACCTGATCCTCTCCGTATCAAGTCAACAGGTATTCAAACTCATCAGATGATAGTTTATGAGGACTTTGTGGTTGACCCGAGAAGCCATGCGGACAGTCGACCGGGATCTGTGGCGTCTTTCCACACCCCCGTCCCATACAGCCAATCACCATCGATTGAAGACGCCCATGCCCATACACTTCAAAGCCATCAAGATGCCATGGATCGTTTTATGGTAAGTTTAATCCAAAGCTGTAAGATGTCACACGACAAATTTTGTTTTTTCAGGGTTTGACACGGGATCTCGAAGCCGTCGTACTGCAATATCCAACACAAGCGCTTGCCACTCTCCCCTCTAATCACGACATCCGTCATCTCGTTCGGCAGATCATGCTTCTTGCCGATGAAGCCAGGGATCGGGAAAGGACTCCGTTGATGATGTCCCAAAAGATAGTGCAGTTATTATACAAGACAACGTCTCCCCTCGGCCGAGAGGTTTATGTGGCCATACTAGACCAACTTTGCCGCAACTTTGAGAATGTCGCCAAGGAAGCCATAACGTGGCTGTTGTACTCCGAAGACGAGGTATTGTCCATGTACCTCCTCAGGGCCAATTACTGATATTTGCATCCAGCGCAAGTTCAATGTCCTTGTGACGGTTACACTGTTGAGGAGTGGACTGGTAAACATCACCCTGCAAGACCAGCAACTTGCAAAACTGCTATTCGATGATGCTCGCCCAATCTTAATGAACTTCACAGCAAATCTTATTCGGCAATGCTTGTCGACGGATCCACCCGTTGCTACTCAAGGTCAATTTGTCTTTTCATTGGAAATGTTGAATCAACTAGAGCAAGCCGGCAAAGCCACGGAGGAGTGCGTAATCCATTATACCCTCGTATATCAATTTGCTGATTACTCTTCTTAGGGTCAGCCGCCTGCTTGATGACTTGCGAGGCATCAGACGCAACCAAAAAACTGAGCAATTACGTGAAAAACTCTTCGAATGTTTCCAGCAGTGGATCGCCATCTTCCAGTGCTCGTCTTCTCCTGAAAAGAGTTTCGTCCTTTTCATCACCAAACTAACGAAGGAAGGCATTCTTAAGATGGAAGAGGTTTCATCCTTTTTCTTCCGAGTCTGTGCCGAGTCGAGTGTCAACAGTTACATTAAGTGCATGGCGGCAGGGAATTACGACTATGCGTTCCTTGCTCTGGATGCCATGTCGAAGCTCATTGTGTACATCATCAAGTATCACGGGGATGCATCCGGCGTCAACAACGACCAGGCAAAGGTTCATTATTTAACTAAAATCCTATCGATCTTTGTCCTTGTCCTTGCCAATCTCCATGAAGAACAAGGCCCTAATTTCCAACAAAAGCCCTTCTTCCGGTTTTTCTCCAGCCTCGTCAATGATCTGCATGGTATTGAAAGCCACCTGGGACCAGTATACTTCCAGTTACTTATTGCCATCAGGTGAGTTCTTGATAATATCTACGTCTGAAATTGATCTGAATGGATCCACTTTAGTGACACCTACAGCTCACTTCAGCCAACATACTTTCCGGGTTTTGCGTTTTCATGGATGTCGCTCATTTCTCACAGACTATTCATGCCGAAATTACTTCTATCTGAAAATCGCGAGGTGTGTTCTTTGATAATGCCTTACCCTATATACTCAAATGTTCTCTAGGGATGGTCTGCTTTTCATAAACTCCTGCTCTCTTTGTTCAAGTTTATGCACCCTCTCTTGAAGGATGCAGATCTCCAGACGGCTGGCCGCGACCTATATCGTGGAACATTGCGCTTGCTCCTCGTTCTTCTACACGATTTCCCTGAATTCCTGAGCGAATACTATTTCTCTCTATGTGACGCTATCCCCCAACGCTGCATCCAACTCCGTAACATCATTCTTAGTGCCTTCCCACCTGCAATCGTCCTCCCCGATCCTAATCTTCGCAACATCAAGTTTGAGGCTATTCCCGAAATGAGGCCCATCCCCCCCTTTGTACCCGACTTCGCATCCGCCTTAAAAAGTGGCGACCTCAAAGTCTATTTAGATCAGTACCTCCTGAACCGTGGTAGCACTTCATTCCTTCCCTCCCTCAAAGATCGATTGATGTTGCAAGGCAATGACATCGAAGAAGTTTATAACCTGTCCTTGATCAATTCTCTGGTCATGTACATAGGAGTTTCGTCTGTCGCACAGGCAAAAGCCAGGAGCGGCACATCGCTGTTCGTTGTAAGCGATCCCGGCGTAGTTGCTTTGCAATATCTCGCGGTGAACCTTGATGTCGAAGGTAATACCGTGACACCTCCTAGGCAACTGTTTATTAATTTTTACTGTAGGACAACATCATCTCCTAAGCGCCATGGTCCTGCATCTCCGTTACCCCAACGCACACACCCACTGGTTCAGCTGCCTTGTTCTTCACCTCTTTCATGAGATAAACGATGAACGCTTCAGGGAAGTTGTCACGAAGGTTCTCCTCGAGCGTTTCATTGTCCACAGACCTCATCCGTGGGGTGCCCTTGTGACGTTCATTGAACTTCTTCGGAATCAAAAATACGATTTCTGGAACAGAGAGTACGTTCGAATCGCACCGGAAGTTACGGCTCTGCTAGAAAGTGTATGTCATTATTTGAACTCTCTCTTTACATAAACTCAGATTGTTCAACAGATTGGGCGATCCATTTTCCAACAGTAGAAGCATTGTGCTAATTCCCGCTATCTTTTGCAAATTATCTGTCATTTCTATCTGGGCCTATTAAACCTGCATACTGTATTGTACTACCAGTTTCCAACATCCTGCTGTTTAAGTAATTGTGAATTAATTTGTGACTTGTATCTCGTGGGCATGTGACATTGGCGTTTCCTAGTAATCTTAGTCTACCTCTCTTCTGAAAATGCCTCGTGAAATCGTAACTGTGCAGCTTGGACAGTGTGGAAACCAGAGTATGTTTAAAAGCGCTTGAGAAACTTGTCTGATGAGATATTCAAGTGGGTTCCGTGTTCTGGCAGCGGCTGTGTACTGAGCACGGCATAAGCAAAGATGGTATTCTCGAGGAATGGGCAACAGAAGGAGGCGACCGCAAGGACGTTTTCTTTTATCAAGCTGATGATGAACATTATATACCCCGTGCCATTCTAGTCGATCTTGAACCAAGGGTACGAGATTCAAAGAGATTGTTCAAATATATCATCGCGTTTATCTACTTACAGGTTATCAATAACATCCTTACTTCCCCCTACGCGAATCTCTACAATCCGGAGAATATTTTTGTGTCAAAAGATGGCGGGGGCGCGGGTAATAATTGGGCACAGGGATACGCTGCAGGAGAACGGATATACGATGAAGTCATGGAAATGATTGACCGTGAGGCAGAAGGCAGTGACTCCTTGGAGGTGAGCCTGCACAAAATTTGTGGGGTCGATATTAATACAGCGTCATGTTCATGTAGGGATTCATGCTTATGCACTCGATTGCAGGGGGGACTGGTTCGGGTCTTGGGTCTTTCTTACTCGAACGCCTGAACGACAAATTCCCCAAGAAACTCATTCAGACGTATAGCGTATTTCCCAATGCACAGGAAGGCGATGTTGTTGTTCAACCATACAACTCGTTGCTAACTCTCAAGCGGCTGGTCAACAATGCGGATGCAGTTGTGGTTCTAGATAATGGTGCCTTGGCTAGAATATCTGCCGACCGACTCCATGTACAGACGCCTTCCTTTGATCAAACAAACCAATTGGTAAGTTATCTACGTTGAGGAGAAAAGGTATTGATTTTAGAACTCCAGGTGTCAACCGTCATGGCCGCAAGCACGCAAACTCTCCGATATCCCGGCTACATGAACAACGACCTGGTTGGGATCATCGCATCCCTCATCCCTACTCCCCGGTGTCACTTCTTAATGACTTCGTATACACCATTTACTAGCGATCAAATTGACAAGGTTAGGATTGTTGCCCGACTTTATCACCTCTTCTTTACAACCTAACTTAGGCCAAACCCATACGAAGAACGACCGTCCTTGACGTTATGCGGCGCCTTCTCCAGCCCAAAAACCGAATGGTGTTAACAACCCCTAGCAAAACTGCCTGCTACATCTCCATCCTGAACATCATCCAAGGAGAAGTCGACCCCACTGATGCAAGTTTTTTTCCCTCGTTTTTCGAATCATGACAGATCTCATTGTACACCAGGTTCATCAATCTTTGCTTCGAATTCGCGAGCGCCAGCTTGCCAATTTTATCCCATGGGGCCCTGCTTCGATACAAGTTGCACTGACCCGTAGGTCGCCTTATGTGAGTACGCACCATCGAGTAAGCGGGCTTATGCTGGCCAACCACACAAGCATCGCGTCGGTATGTGTACCTCTCTTTTCTTGAGATTGTCATTCCTCAACCCGTTAAAAGCTCTTCAAGCGCATGCTTGATCAGTTTGACCGTCTGCGAAAGCGAAACGCATTTATGGATGTTTACAAAAGGGAGAAGCTATTTGAGAATGGCCTCGAAGAGTTCGATGACGCAAGGTGAATTCAATTTCCAAGTCTCCTGGATTTCAAATGACATGATTGATTTCAGGGCGACCTGTGAAGAGTTGTTAAAGGAATACAAGGCTTGCGAGAGTCCAGATTATATTTCATATGCGAGTACGATTAAGTTGAAATCATTCTGTTACTAACATATCGATTGCAGAACCATGACAACGATCAACCAAAATTCTAGATTTTATCTTGTTATGCGCTTTCTCACAGGATTCTCATGTACTTATATTGGACGTCTAAGAATTTTTTTTCTTTCTCTTTTACAGAATGGACTGAAGCCACAAATGATGTAAAAAAAAGTAAATGATGCGGAAGTGCTGGTCAAGGTTGCTGGCCAAATGAAACCAGCCTCCTCCCAAATATGACCACTCTAAAGAAAGCCTCTACTACGTGCTCCCTAGACATTAAGATTTGGATTTCTTCTCAATTTTGTCGCCGATACCGGTTCCTGAAAGAGTATGTCAGCGTCCCGAACGTTCAATAGTGTAGCAGAGTTACCCACCGCGGAATTTGACCTCGAGAACTCGTTCCAGCTTGGCGAGAACTGCATCCTTGGGAATAGCTTTGCCAGATTCATATTCCTGAATAACGGTTGGCTTCTCATTGATTTTCTGAGCTAAATCTTTCTGAGTCAGGCCCTTAGCCGCGCGAGCTTCCATCATTGCCTGTATTGCGATGGAGAGAATGAGGATTCTATCACGGAGTCGAGAAGAACTACACACTTTACCAACAGAGGGAGCAACCCTGGCAGGAGGAGCTACTTCGTTTTCACGGTCGATTTTGGCTATGCGCTGGTGATCGGTACCTAAAGAAAGGAGAATAAATCGGGGAATGGGCCGTTGATGTGTAAACCAACCTGGTGCTTTGTTAGGTCCTGCAGTGATCTTCTTCTCTGAGTGACCGCCTCGACGTAGAGCCTTGAGAGCAGTGGAGTCAAAACACAAGGAATTATATACAGCCTGGGCTTCCAACCTCATTAACCTCAGCCTTTGACTTGGCCGTTCTTTCCCTTTGTTTCTTACCAATTATAACCGTCCTGGTCTCGAAGTCCATTCTGGTGGTGGAAGTCAAGGACAATGTTGAATGCTTGACTCATTATTGATCGAGTTGCCAGGTGTCTCGTGCACGTGATCACGGAGTAGCCATGGTCACACAGCCGTCCTTTGATCAGTAACTTGCCTACTTCCATCTGTGCTAGCACTCGAAGACGTTGACGTCTTCTTTTTCTGTTATTTATCTGGTCTCTTTGAAGAGGGCGCATTCGTACGTTTCGTGTTTCTGCCATGTCGAGGATTAACATATGTCGTGCAGCATTCTTTTCTCTCCTTCCAGCACTCTTTTATTGACAATCATGGTCTCAAGGAAATTGATGGGTGTCTGGTTGGCACTCGACGGCTTGCTGTTGATTTCCGGTTTGATTTCCGTTATTATACCTCAGATTTTGCGGGCTTCGGACACCACCATTATGAGGATGGTCATCTCAAGCGCTGACATGACGGGTTCGTGTTTTCTTCTCCTCTAAGCTGTCTAACCCACGTATCGCCGACTTCAGCTGGCACTGCATTGGGTGTCGCATTGATAACCAGTTTCCTTATATCAATTGTGGCCATTGCACAGAAGAATCATGTCACTCTTGGTTTCATCGTCCTCAATTATGCTTTACTCCTGGATGCCATGGGCATCATCGTCATTGGAACATTTGTGTGGTGGTACACACTGGAGGAACGTGCCGATTATTACAAACTTTGGTTGCAATCTTCAGGCACTACTCGGATTGCACTTCAAGATAAGGTTCTTGCACTCCCCCTTTCCCCCCTTTTTAGTCCCTTCTTACAAATGTGGTTTCCTCAGTTTCAGTGCTGCGGCTACTTCAGTGGTTCCGATCTCGCAGAAATTGGTGGCAAATTCTGTGTCTCTCAGGACTTTATTGATTCCCTGTCCATTGACGACCTGAAACACTTCTGTGTGACCCCCTTAACCAAGTTCGCCGATTCTACCCTGAACCATATTTTCACGTGAGTTGTTAGTCCCACTTTTCACATAGTTGTTTAACTCTCCATCAGGACGGTAATGAGGCAGCCCTTAGGTCCTCTGGCGTAGTTATTGATCCCTTCCATAGATTTATGGATTCATGGCCATTGTTATTTGTCTTCTGTTGGCCACGCTCTGTGTTATCAAAAAGGTATGCTTTATCGAATTGTTATATTTGTATAGAAGCTCGATCATTCTCGAAATAGAGGCAAGAAGACGAAAGGTTCAAGAAGATTGACGCTAAACGGGGGGGACAAGGCTTTGTCTGACCCATTTATATTTGCTTCAGCACTCTCAGTTGTACTCTATCTCCATACGACCTTTTGTAACACACATATCGCACGAAAATTTATCATAATTACCTATGTAAGAGTTCCTCGAAGTGTTCTAAATTTGGACCAACTAGTATCTTTTCTTCATGTCGCTGACGTTCTGGAAACCTGGGACAGTGGGCCCAGGCAGCACTCTTGATAGAGCTAGCGAATTAGAAGAAACTGTTGTCCCGTATGCTCCTTCCAATTCCTATCTCTCTATACAGAGCCAACAGGAACGGTTACCGATTTTCAAGCATCGTAAGCCTAATGCACATACATATCATCTGTCTGAACCCCCCGCAGGCGAAAACCTATTGTATTGTATCGAAAAGTATGGTGTCGTTATAGTTGTCGGTCAGACGGGTTGTGGAAAAACTACTCGTAAGTTAGCCAATTGCTTCAAAGAGTGCATCATTAGCAGTTTCAAGAACTTCCGCAATACCTCTTTCAGGGTGGTTGGGCTGCCGATGGCCATGTCATCGCATGTACGCAACCTCGAAGAATATCAGCCACTTCTGTTGCTACTCGTGTGGCTAATGAGGTTGGAAGCAAATTGGGAGATGAGGTATTTCCAGCAATTGGACATAAATGTCGTCTGATCCCCTCTTTAGGTTGGGTACATCATTCGCTTTGAGGACGCAAGCGACAAAGAGAGGACGCGTATCCTATACATGACAGATGGCATGCTCTTCCGAGAAACCTTGATCGATCCCCTGCTCAGCAGGTATAGCGTAATCATGGTGAGCCCTGCCAAAATCCGTTCATTCTATTATGTCCTTAATATCCTCGAAGATCGATGAAGCACACGAAAGAAGTGTTTATACCGATCTACTGTTGGGTGTTCTGCGAAAGTGTGTTTTGTACCTTCCCTTTCATCTCAAGCTCAAAGGCTTCTAGGATCAGGAGGAAGCGACCCTCCCTTCGTATCATTGTTTCTTCTGCTACTCTCGACGCTACGAAGTTTCAAGACTACTTTTCCCAGGGTGATTCAGAAGAAGTCTGCACTATTGTCAGCCTTGAAGGCCGTGTCTATCCCGTCGAAGTCGCCTATCTCCAGGACCCCACTCCAGATTATGTCTCCAAGGCGGCGGAAGTTGCGTGGAACATTAATCTACAGGTATGGTGATGATTTTTAATGCATGAACACTTGATCCTACCTTAAGAAAGCAAGGTCCAGGAGATATTCTTATTTTTTTGACCGGCCGAGAAGATATCGAACGTTGTGCTCAAGAATTGTCAGACATGACACAAGCGTCTGTCACTCCCATTTCTTGTATTAAAAAAAATTAACTTTTAAACCCCAGTTTACCTCCTCGGGCAACCCGCCCAGTGATTCTCCCGTTACATGCAGGTTTAACAACTGACGAACAATTGGAGATCTTTAGACCAGTCGAAAATGGTCATCGCAAAGTCATAGTATCAACAAATATTGCAGAGGTACCACCCTTCCTGCTTCTGCGAAGTTGGCCCCGTCTAAGTACTTAATGCAGGCCAGTGTGACGATAGACGGGATCAAGTTTGTTATTGACAGCGGTTTCGTGAAGGTACCTAATAATTTTCGGGGTCCCATCTGAGAATTTCCAATAATAATGCTTTGTATGTTGCAGATTCGGGTCTACAATCCAACCACAGCATTGGCATCGTTGGCAACGGTGCCAATATCTGCAGCATCCGCAACGCAACGCGCTGGCCGAGCAGGACGAACATCTCCTGGTGTATGCTACAGACTGTATACGGAGTTGGCTTTCCAAAATCTTCCAGCGACGACTTCACCAGAAATTACGCGATCGGATATGACCACACCAATTCTACAACTGAAATCATTGGGTATTGACGATCTCATGAAGTTTGATTGGATTTCCGCTCCTCCTGCTGAAAGTTTGCTGAGAGCTCTGGAAGGCCTGCATGCTGCGGGTATGATTGATGAACATGGCAAACTCACACAAGTTGGAACACGTGTTGCAGAATGTCCCGTTGAGGTTGGTATCGCGAGAATGGTGAGTTTCCAGGTTTTGTTTAAAAGAGATATTTGCCTATGACGCGGTGTAGCTTTTCCGCTCCAAGGATTACAAGTGTGGCGAAGAGATTCTGACAATTTCTGCGATGACAGCTGTCCAGGTGAGGAAACACTTCGTGTTTGGAGAGTAGGTTTTATATCTATAATCAATAGGACGCTTTTATCATTCCGGAAGGCGCTCCAGGAGCTATAGCCGAATTAGAAAGACGGAAGTTTACAGCGGAAGAAGGGGTACGTATTCCTCTTGATGATGCCTGTTCCAAACATTAAAATTCCGAGCAGGATCATTTTACTTTATTGAATGGTACGCCTTTCCTTTGATGGATAGCAGTCCAAATAGTTGACGTGCAACTCAGCTTACAATGCATTTGCCAAGTATGGCCGGTCGTCTTCGTGGTGCAAAGCGCATGCCTTGTCCTTCAGAGCAATGTCGCGTGCCGTTTCCATCCGATCACAGCTTAAAAAGTATATGCAGCGGTTTAATTTACCCGTTGAGAGTTGTGAAGGCGATGCTAAGCGCTTAGCAAAGTGCCTTGTGAGCGGGTACTGGCGGAACGGTGCGCGATGGAATGCTGACGGTACATACCGTTCAGTCAGAGGGAATATGGCAAGTCTATTCACCCAGCTGTTGTCGTCCGTGTTTGCTCAATTCTCAAAATAGACATTGCATGTACACCCCACCTCTGTGTTGTTCACTCGGAAACCAAGGACGGGGTGGGTGGTGTTTCATGAAATGGAAGAAACGAAAAAGACACAGTACGTATACCAGTCCAGTGTTGATTTACTTTCAGGATTGAGTTCATTCTAGAATACGCATCCTCACGGAAATTGAACCCGACTGGTATGCTGTTCTTTTGGTTATCACCAACCTGACAACTCATCACAGCCCTAGGCTGCTAGAACATGGACATGCATATCAAGAGAAGCGTAATAGTTTGGAGTCTTAGTATTGAAATGTATTCCAAAAATGAAAGGGAGAGAGAATATTTTTCGGGCGCCTACCCTTTATTATGTAAGCTTATATAATGGTCCTGTCGTGGCTTGGAACATTACATTGAGAATGGGTGCCAACCAGTCGACATCTAGCACTCCAGATGCAAAAATATTTCACAATGATACCCCCATTTCAGTGCGTTTGGCCTCTTACAACTGCATTATGCCTGATTATTAGTGCAGTTCTCTCCCGATGTCGTCAGTCGGCTAGCTGATCGTATCGAAGCCACGGAACCAACCCCTGAACGGCAGTCGATATTAGATGCGCATGTTAGGGCTAGGATACACGACGAACTCGAACACCTGAAGAAGGAAGAAGAGCATGTTCGTCAAGAAATTGAACGGGCTCTTGAACGGGAAAACTTGGACCGCGAGAAATCCATGGCGGGAGAGGCTTTGGAGGGCGACCGGGCCTCTGTTGGCGATGTCAAGAATAGTGCCGCTTTGCTTGGTGACTTGGAGGAGGTCAGGATAAAGGTTGAGAGGTATCATACCAATAGGAACATGTCAGAGTTCCCAGGGATTGATGCGAGCAGTGCTGCTTTGGTGGAGTGTTATAGGTTAATATTCTTTTTTTTTCAATTTGTCTTCCTGAACCCTTTTATGCAGAAAGAATAAAGCTACGCCTCTGAATTGTTGGTCGGAGGTTGGCAAATTCAAAAGTGCAGTTGAGAGGTTAGAGCAGGTACGTATAATTGGGAGTCAAGTGCTTTTGATTCTGATTCACCTTTGTAGCAACATTTCAAGACGCTCCCGTCATGATTTAGAAGTCTTGGAGTTGGTATCTACTTGAGTAGTGGGTCTACAAACTTATCCTTGCGATGTAACATGAAGGGGCGCGTTTTTTTCATTGTCTGACCCAACTCCTCTGGCTGGTTGCTTGTTTACCTGTAAGGTGTTGGAGGAATGGTGAACTCCAAGCGGACTTGTGCAGGTCGATATGGACCGAAGCGATACCGGCGGCACTGCTTAAGAGGCAATTGCACAAGCACCTTGTCAAATATTGGCGTTACTGCTCATGAATAGTAAACCTCAATGCCGCCGAGTTGCAAAACTCATATCAGTGATGGGCAGCAGAACCGTCTCCGCTACAGCAAAGGCCCTCTTGCCTTGAGACGGATCAGGTTCTGAATTGGGCCAATAAAGATCCGCGGGAGATCACATGACCTCGGTATTCTATCTGTCAAGGATAACCCCGAATATAATTAATAATATTAAAATGTGGTGGCTCTCCCGTTGGCCTTTCGAACCCCACCACCATCGCCGACGTCGTCTGTCCCGTCGTTCCCGTCGTCTGGCCCCTCTCCTCGACACCATCGTCCCCGAGTAGGGTTCCCATTCTCTCTATCTCCCCGAACCACACCCCTCCGGCGTTTCTTTCTCTTTTTGATCACCGTCTCAATCGATTGAAAACCGGACCACACAAGACATGGACTCTCATTTGGACGCCGTCCCCGACTCAAAGTCTGTTCTCCATTTTCCTCCTCGTACACCGCTCACGCCACCGCCCTTTCCAGGTCCAAGGCCCCAGTAGTCCGAGGCGCTCGTGCATGCACTGTCTGTCGGGCTGCAAAGGTCCGTTTTCCCACCCTCTGTCCTGCTTTGCCTCTCATGCGTTGTTAGATGAAATGTGTCGGTGCAGAGGATGGCCAGCGCCAATGCCAGAGATGCAGACGTGCAAACGTTGAGTAAGTATCGGTTTTGTACATTCCTGTGCCTTGTGCTCATCTCTGCCAGGTGTGTTTTCGAAAAGCATCGCCGTGGCAGGAAGCCAGGTTCAAAGTACACCCTTTTTTTCTGTACTCAATCAAGCTTATATACCACTACTAGGCTTTCTGAGGCCTCAAAAATGCTTCGTCGCCTCGAAAAAGGTCTCAACACCGCTAAAATGAAATCACAACCAGCAGAAGGTTCCTCTCCTTTTCATTCAGACGAACATCGCACCAGTCCCCAACAGGCAATGCCATATGCGCCAAATCCTCCCTTGCACTCATCATATCCCCCACCTCCGTCATCGTCCTCATACTCGGCGCCAGAACGACCTCCTAGTCCACATGCCTATCAAACCTATCATCAAGCCAGCGGCTCGTATGTTTCTCCAACGATCCAGGCCCGTCCTGTGGTCAGGATAGATGAGGAGGACGATGAACAAGATAGGAATGATGAGGCCTTTGTTCCTGCAAAACTCATCAAGCAGGAAAGCCTCCGCAACTCATTCTTCAGAACCATCCTTAATCCCGAAGAGGCGCCACCTCCAATTCCTCGACGCAGCGAGTCATTTACTCCCCCTCATATCCCCTCGCCCGTGTCAACTGCCGATCTTAGCGATCCAATCGGTGCTGGTGTCATAACAGATGCTGAAGCGAAGACGCTGTTTGATGCGTTTTTCCTTCGGCTTAATCCTTTCATCAATCTTTTTGATCCTGCATTACACACTGTCGCATACGTTCGGTCAAAGTCCCCATTCTTATTCACCGTCCTCGTTATGGCGACTTGCAAGTTTTTTAAAACAAGCAAGTACAAGTACTGCCAGAGACTTGCCAACGCATACGCAAATCGTGCCTTTCTTGAAGACTGGAAAAGTATTGAAGTTGCTCAGGCATATGCTTGCATGACATATTGGAAAGAGCCGGATGATACGGTGAAGTCCCTCCACTACATGCTCAATTTTATGTTAATTCTTCGTTCTCAGAGGACATGGACTTTCGTCGGCATGGTGTGTGACCCATCACATGATTTCCCGTCTTACAACTCTGACCTGAATTATTATGCAGGCTTGCCGAATGGCTGTTGATTTGCGTCTGAATCGCTATTTGCGCGAAGCACCCCCCCAAGAAACTGACATCCAGAGACTTGAGCGGAGGAATAGAGAACGCACCTATCTCGTCTTTTTCGTTCACGATCGCGCCCTGAGCATGCAATGCAATAAGCAGTGGATGCTCCCCGAGTGTGATCTTGTCCGTAGCGTAGAACATTGGCATGAAAAGTCCGGAATTAATCGCATTCGTGCTGAGGATGTAATTGTGTCCGCTCTTGTGGTCTTGCGGAGAATTGCCGTAAGAACTGTATTCCTTGCACCCTTTCTGTATTAATTGTTTCTTATAGGCGGAAACGGAAGATATATTTCATGCAAGCAGGCATGTGGGGATCCACAACAATGCGGACGTAAATTATGGATTAGTTTTGACTAATTGCAATAATCGTTTGACTCAGTGGGACAACCACTGGCATGAAGAGGTCAAAAAAGGTATGTACGCACACGAAAGCTGATGATTCAATCAGAACTAATTTTATGTCCCAGCCACCAATAGCGAATCCTTTCATCATTATTTCCTAATCTTTTTCCGACTGTACGTTAGAATCTTCCTTAACTCGTTTGCTATCCAAGCGTCTATGCCTTTCGTAAGTGTCGTCATTTTGTCTCTTGCTGTCTGCTCATGGTGTGACTCAGGGAAGTGCAAGGCCACCGAACCTGTATGCGTTGTCTGCATGCACTAGTAGTGCGCTTGAATGCCTACGTATTGCATCTGAGGAATTCAGGGAGATTCATATGCTGGTGTGTATCGCTGTAACTTCTACTTCGCTGCAACGATAGACTACTACGCTCATCAGCGCTATGGGCAAGATGCTATTGCCACCATGACGGCGTATGCGGCTTTAACACTTCTTAAGGTTTGTACATCGTTTATTTCGCTTTTGACTATCATCGACGTCTGTATGACAGCTTCTTCGGGATCCCCATACCAGGGATCATATGGCACCCGTGAACGATAAACAGGTCCATACTCTCATTTTGTCCTCTGTTGCCGCATACCAAGATGCTTCGACATCATCCCCCCAATCGCAAGTCACAATCTCCGCGACTTACCATGCGCGGTTCCTTCGTCATCTTGTCATCGAGGACAGTAAATTGCATGACCCTCCCGACAGAGAGGATGACCGCATGGCTGTTGATTCGCGCCGACGAGGTAATCTTTTTTAAAGCCCTAAAATCTTCAAATGTATTCATCAATCACTAGGGTCCCCACCTCCCCATAGACATGGATCATTTCATACCTACTCATATTCATATCGCCACCTTACCACCCCTGGCACACCTGCTCAGTCCCACTCCGTACCCGGTTATCCGACTGAATCACATGGTCGGAGTACTTTCATCGCCCGTAGTCCGGGTCAAGCCATCCATTATCCGAACAGCTATGTTCCTACGCCTCACCACGCTACTGAGCTAGATGGACACTACTGGAAAAATATGTTCGTTCAGCTGGGATTTGGCGAAAATTCGGACATGAGTATGTCCAACTTTGCGACGACGCCAGCTATGCCGTCGTTTATGGATCAGTCTGATAACACAAATCATCCCTATCCCGCTCGCTCCTCTCATTCTCATCATAGTTCGGAAAGTCAAGGACCCGTACATTATCATCGCTCACCTTCCCCTGAATCATTTGGCCATTAATCTTGGATCAGTCTTGCTCTTCAACGTACTCTGGAGGATAGTAACTCTGGAGCTTACTGTCTTGTGTAATCATTTGCTATGCCCATCATAATTCATTTGATCTTGCTTTCCATGATTCTTTTTCATATCTTAGGAGTTTAAATTTCGTAGGTACGCACTACATATCTTGTTCAACATTCGCTGTCGATTTATTATGATGTATCCACTCCAATAGAGAAAATAAGAAGAGAACGACCGACTGCCGCTGCTATTCTTGGGATACCAGTTAGAGATAGAAAATCAAAGCCACGGACGAAATGTGGCTTGGAACGAATAGCAAACGGGGTCGGTGGAGCATGTACAAAATTACAATTGTGGACATGTATGACAGCTCCTTTGTTTGGCGATTGAGCGGAGATTGCAAAGTGCTCAGGGTAAGTTGGGCACCACCTACAAACCCAAGTCTTTATGAACCTGGGTAAAATACTGGCGAAAGACATACCTGAAAACTGAACCACCCTCAGGGAATGTAGACCCTGAAACAGTCGGCAATCCACCTCGAAGTTTAGAAATGTCCCATAAAGCAAATTTGTTACCGTATACACCACCCACACTGTTGAAATAATGAGTGGCGAATGGATAGCCCAGAAAAGGAGCGTACATGTCCATTGCATCCCTGCGCCAGTCGATGGAAACGGAGCCTTGCTTGATAGTACCCATGGAGGCTGCAGCCATTGCTAGTGGTTCAACAAGTTCAATGACACTTGAGTGACGAAGGGAACCGTCGTCGTTGTCATCCGGACCTGTTCGCCAATCGGTCAAGAACACTGAACCGTGGCAATCGGAGACAAGAAATTCTTTGCTTGTTCCTGGATGTGCACGAATGGAGCTCAGGGGATGTGGGAATGGAATCACGTAGGCAGTTGGCGGAGGGCGTGAGTCGGGAGCAGGGGTGAGGGCGTAGTCGGGAGAAGGACTTTGGGAATGAAAAGGAGATGGCATGTCAATTGAGGGATATAGATCCCAGACCATGAGCATTTTATCGTCTACAGGTTGGCGTCTGAGTAAGTTGGAGGACGAAAATATGAAATTAATACCCGAGACAGTAGCGACATAGCGTGCAGTATCTTCATCCCAACCACCACAGAAAACCATGTCGTTGATCTTGCCATGATGACCGCTGAGACCTCCTCCAAACGGGAATGTGTTTTCAGATGTAATGGAAGATTTAGTCAAGATATGAAGTCCAAAATCGGCTCCGGCAGCAGTGAGTCTGGTGCAGCTCTTTAGACCGTCTGAACGTAATAAATGAAAAGAACACGAACTCGAGATACCATTTATCACTTTTTGAAGGCGAGATGGATCTCGACGACCATGCAAGTGCAGTTATACGTGAGCCAATATGAAAGGACGCGATGCAAATGCAGCCGCTGTCAGTCTGAATTGAAATGTGAGCTGGTTGGATCGACAAGCGGCACCTTCACATACGACCTGAACAACCTCAACTGAATGGTCGCCACCTATGGCGACAAGGTCCTGCCCATCGTTGTTGCGACATGGGGAGAGCGTGTAAATGTCTGTCGGATGATGGAATTCAAGGTCCATCAACGTTATTTGTTTCCAAACACCATCCAACTGACAGCCGCTGACCCTGAATGCCTCTTGGTGGACGGAAAGCACCTAATCCGTGGCTTTTTCTAGTACTATCACTCTCGTCGTTCGCAGCATTTGCCCTTGTCGTTAAACACAGGGAGATCACCAATCCTGCTTCCAAACAGCCTAGACGAGCGGATCACCCACTTATACCACCTAGACACAAGGAAGGAGGAGTCTGACATATACAATGGCTCAACCTGTATTTGACAACCAGAAGGTTATTGTGATTTTTGTTCTTGGAGGTCCTGGTGCAGGTGAGTGTTCGTTAACACTGACGTTGTGACATTTGCTGGATCTTTTCAACAGGGAAAGGAACTCAATGTGCCGCACTCGTCAAGGACTTTAACTTTTGCCATCTGTCCGGTTAGTGTCCTTTTATTAACCACACTGCTTTGGGAACTCAACTACGTATAACACAGCGGGCGATCTACTTCGCGCAGAGCAACATCGGGAGGGTTCGCAATATGGGGAATTGATACAGACCTGTATTCGTGAAGGTACCATCGTGCCGATGGAGGTTACAATCAAGTTGCTGGAGAACGCTATGCGTGCTCAGTTGGAGGGAAGGACCGGCGGTGCTGGGTGGGATGAAGGTCATGGACGTTTCCTGATCGACGGTTTTCCTCGTAAGATGGATCAGGCTCTCAAGTTTGAGGAAGATGTATATGTTCCCCTCTTAATCTGTCTTGGATCGATTGATCTTACATTTTTCTCCAGGTCTGTGTATCGTCTCTCACCCTTTTCTTTACAACCACAGAAGAGGTCATGTTCAACCGTTTGTTGGAGCGTGGAAAGACCAGCGGGCGCGAAGATGACAACGTTGAGAGTATCATGAAGCGTTTTCGTATGTACTGACTCTGCTCTACCATCAAGAGTTTTCAACACTTTCGTAGGAACCTACAAAGCTGACACAATGCCTGTCATCCAGTACTATGACGAATTGACCAAAGTTTGCGAGGTATGAAACGCATCTTACCCACCAGTGATCAGACTGAGTAACGTGGTTAGATTGACAGTTCTCCTCCCATCGACATAGTTTACGCAACTGCCCGTAAGGTCGTCAGCGAAGTCCTGGAGTCCAAACTGGCAGCTTTTAATAAGCAATAGCTTTGGAAAAAAAAAATATATATCTCAGACTCAGGCTGTTTTAATTTAGTTGCTATGCAAAGGGCCATACACTGAGTATTGGTGTTTAAAGGTGTCCACCTCACAAAAGACCTTGCCTTCATTGGGAATTCTGGAGATGGCACCGTCTGAACAAACGAGTTGTGCATCATGGTCACCGTCATCCTATCAACGTTGGGAATTAGAGTACACCAACGAAATATCATTATAATTCTTACTGGCGTCCACTCCCAGCCGCCACATCTGATATATTCGACCACAGTTGTGTTGCGAGGGTCCGTCGTTAGTTGTCCATCTTCGGCGTATGTGAGTTGGACATGGGACCCATTCTGATAGGCGTCTGTTAGGACTTGCCAGGTCTTTGGAACAAACTTGAGGCGGGCTTCCGGAGTGTCCTCCAAGATTGTGGGATCCCTCAGGGGTCGTACAATAACGATATCAAAGGTGGGACCATCGGGAGGGATGGCTCGTAGGAGTGGAGCGATCCTAAAGGCAGGCTCAAGCCGATCGACATTAAAGGTCGAGAGGAAATAAACAAAGGGCCCGTCCAGATGGACAATTGAGGTTTCTGAATCAGTAGAGTCTGACGGACAAGATACGAAAGAGCTGGACTTGGGATCGTAAATCTGAACGGTTCCAGTAGAGGGAGATGGGAAGAGTTTGACACGGCTCTGATACCATTTAGTGCTGTTTTGCTGGGCAGCGACCGTGAACCTATTGCTGGCTGTCAGGGAGAACTTCTTCAGCTGTTTCTGGAACGCACCTCTCTAGACCGGGGTGCTGGTCCCTGAGCTCTTCAGAGTCACGGAGAATAGCGGCATGAAGAGACGTGGAAACTACGACGGAGGCGATGGAAGTCTGTGTGACAGTAGTTGGGGACGAAATGGTTACGGAAGACAAAGGAAGATGGGATGGCGTTTGGTGGTCCAGAAACGCCTGCAATGATTGCAAGCGGTATGCAGGGTTGTTATCACCTGCAAGAAGAGGAAAAAGAGAGGAATAGAGGGCATTGGCAGTGCCGCAAGGGATGAGCACAAAGCTGAGCTGCGGAGGGGTTGTGGTCGAGAGTTGGTTGAGGATCTCTTGCAGGGTGCCATCCCCTGAGGCCAGAACGACGACAAGAGGCCCTGTGCTGCAGTCGATAAGGGAGACGACGTTGCGTTCGGTGGTGACGACGGTGTCTGGCGGCAGGTGCTGGGCTACATGCTCGTTGAAGAAGACGACGGCGGACTTGTCTCCACTGGCGGTGTTGATGATGGCGAGGACTGACATCCTTGTGTCTTGACCATGTACTACCACTATCTCCCTGCACTTCTCTCGACCATCTTCCGCATCGACACCTACTTATATTTGAGGATTGCGAGTACCGTCGTCGTTGTCGTCGTCGTCTCAAGGTAACCTGATATTTTATTTTTCAGCTCCCATCGCGAATTGCTGCGCCGACTCTCCCTCCTCTGTACTTTCTGTTCCTCTTAACAGCACACTTCTTTCCTGCTCCCAAAGGCGAGGATCAGAAGAGACCAACCCTTGCCGTTAAGAAAGTCGATGACGGCGCATTGCCCACACTTTTCTTCTCTCTCCAAACACACAATATAAGGCTCAGATTGGCCAACATTTTCATCAATACACTACTGTTGGCCGCCGTCCTCGACTTTACATTCACTCCTTTCTTGGATGCTGCTCATGACGTCGCCTACACACGCGTAGGCGCTGTCTACCCAGATAGCGTTAAAATTCAAGTCCGCCATCCTGCTAACGAGACACTCGTTATCCTCTACCGCGAATCATCCCTCACTGGAACCAACCTTGAATGGAAGGAAGGTCCCAAAGTACAACCGCAACCACAATTTGACTGGGTAGACACTGTGCGTCTCACCAATCTGTGGCCAAGCACAAAGTATGAATGTCAGTTATCCAGGTTTCGTTGCTTCCAATCCGTAAATAATGCATATTCACAGATACTGTTGCAAGTCTCGACAACTCGGTTCTTCCTTTCCTCGAAGCTCCACTTTCCTTCCGTACCTTTCCAGACCCCCGGCTACATTCAGGTCGTCGTTTCCGTTTCATCGCCAGCTCTTGTCTGTCGCCCAACTTCCCGTATCGTGGACACTTCAACAAAGACACTATCAGGGGTTTTGACCTTCTCGCTGACTATCTTGAGGACGCCTCGACCGAACCTGCGGTCATCGCCAATGTAACAAACGCCACAACAACAAACCTTGTGCCCGAGAAGTCTTCAATTGATTTCCTACTTTTCCTCGGCGATTTCATATATGCGGATGTTCCAGTTTTCATTGGTGACGACAGAGCTAGTTACCACCGTCTTTATCGTCGAAATTACCAAAGTCCTAGTTTCCGGAGAGTTTACGAGAAATTGCGTAAGTCTCGTGTTTGTTTTGTCCGCCCCGATTCTGACGCTGAGGTAGCTATCGTTCACATCTACGATGACCATGAGGTGATTTGCTTGGATTCACTGACTTTTTTTTTTCACTCACAATCGTCACAGTTCATCAACGATTATGCTGGAAACTCCCTCGATGTTGCTCCATATGTGAATGGATCTGCCGCTTACAATATCTATGCTGGTAACGCAAATTACGATCCCATCCAACCCGGGCAGCACTACTACACATTTCGCCGCGGAGATGTCGAATTCTTCGTCCTAGATACGCGCCGCTTCCGTTCGGGTGTCAAAAATACGGAGCAAGATGAACGGACTATGCTTGGAGAGACGCAATTGACCGCACTTCACAAGTGGCTCATTGCGGTTAATAGCACATCATCCTTCAAGTTTATTGTCTCTTCTGTTCCGTTCACATCTCTCTGGTCGTGGGGTGGGCAAGTCGATTCTTGGGCAGGGTACCCGAAAGAAAAGGCTGCACTACTAGAAACCTTGCACTCTGTGCCCAATGTCATTATAATCTCCGGGGATCGCCATGAATTCGCTGTCATAGAATTCAACCCTCCTGACCCTAAACATGGTCATATCGTCCGAGAAATATCTACCAGCCCACTTAGCATGTTCTATGTCCCTTTCTTCCGCACTTTGCGATCCCAAAGTGACCAGACTCTTACCCGAAATGTGACTGTTGCCGAGAATGTCACTGCAGAGGTTAAGGTTCCCTACGAACGCACAGTGGCCTATCTCTACAAAGGGAATTCAAAATGGTGAAATGAATCTCCACCTTGCGACATAGTTCTGATGCTTGCCTATAGGTCAACGTTTGAATTGGACACGACAAACAGCAAAAAGCCCATTCTCCGTCTTGAGACTGTCATCGATGGAGTGCCATCATACCAGTGGGTTCTTCCCTCTCCCTATTTATTGTATGGCTTCATAGTCAATGATCATAGTCTCGAGATTATAGGTGCACCCTTGCAACCCCAGGGCACGAGTCTAGGGTTGCTCTTAGCCACAAATTTCAAGGATTTGTTTGATAAGATTGGAATGAAGCCCGCGAGATGGTTTTAAAGTAGAACATTTGTAGTCTCTAGTCTATTGCAGTTCAGATTCGTGCCCAACCTTTGTATCAGAGAAGTGTTTTTGTACTCGTGCGTAATGTTCCATTTCCGCCTGGCTAACACTCGGTACCAGCGATTCAAGAGCTTGGTCAAAGTCTCTGGCTGACACCAAAACATCTATATCTTCCGCTGCGGCAAGCTCGGCTAGGTAGTATTGAGATGTAATGGGATATGGGTGCTGATAAGGAGGTGACTGGGCATTCAGAATGGCTGCATGCTTTGTGTTAGGCCTTGACTTGGACTCGAAGAAATAAAGCAGTTTACCAATTTTCTGTTCCACCACCTCTGCTTTGCGTGCCATGGCACTCAGCATTGCATCAGAACAGAGTGCATAAAAGTCCGCCCCTGTGTAGTTGAATGGGCATTTTTCTGAGACTAAACGAAGGTCAAGCACCGGGTCAAGCCGGAATTTTCTTGTCAGCGCTTCCAAAATTTTTAGTTGTGAATCATGTGTATCGCAAACACCGAGGTAAAGCATGCGATCGAACCTGCATTTCAGTGAGTTAGGATGCACACACGAGGCAAGAAAAGGTTAAGACCTTCCTGGCCTCAGGAGAGCCGGATCGAGAAGGTCAGGGCGATTTGTTGCTCCAATGACAAACACGGCTCCGTCTTTTCCAGATGAAATCCCATCCAGTTCTGCGAGTAGCTGGCTGACAATCCTATCCATCACGCCACCTGAGTCGCCGTGTTTTCCTCGTTTTGGTGCAACAGAGTCCAACTCGTCGAAAAAGACGATGCAGGGCTTGGCATCTCGCGCTCGTTGAAACACCTTTCGGACATTGGCTTCTGATTCTCCGATATACATGTTTAACAGTTCGGGTCCTTTCACAGAGAAGAAGTTCAGGGAAAAGGAGGTAGCAATGGCCTTGGCTATTAAAGTCTTGCCAGTTCCGGGCGGACCATAGAGAAGAATGCCTGGAGTAGTCCCAAAGTGGTCCATGAAATGGTTCTTACAAAATTAACACTCTGGCTTACCTGATCTTTTTTTCAGACCGTCGGCGAAGAGTTCCGGATACTTCAAAGGTAGGTGGATCATGTCCAGAATGTCAGTTTTAACATGAGCAAGACCCCCAACATCATCCCAGGAGACAGCCGGAATTTTTGGAGCGCCTATGCTTTCGGAGAACGACTCCCTTGCCATTCCCAACGCTGTGTCGAAATCGGCTTTGGTCAAAGGTACGAATGCGTATGCATCCAACTCAAGATTCCTACCTAGAGTCATGAGAGGTGAGAGGAATAAACTAATCGGAACCTACCCGACTCTGGTCATGCATGCGGCCTGGGCTCTGAACACCAAGTCACGCAGGTCAGCTGCAACTAATGCTGCGGTCTGTGTTGCAATGTGTTGCAATGAAACATCGGAAGAAAGGTTATATTCTGTAAGAAGGCATTTCAAAATTTGAAGACGCTCTCTTTCATCTGGAACCTGCAATCTGAGAATTAGAGATGGAGTCGGACAGGTAGCATGGCGAGGTACTTCGCAGTCGATAACGTGCTTGAAACAGGGTAATATCCCACTCGGCACCTGCATAATCTTGCTAGTTGTCCCCACAATTACAAGTGGATGACCAGTTATCCCCCAATTATTCTCAGATTTTGCGAGTTCTTGTTTTAATACGGTGATAATTGAGGAATCTAGACTGACATCTGGTAATTTCCTGGTAATGGTGATGATAAAAAGGAACCGACTTTCACTTGTATCTTGACTCTGCGTTGATCGAGATAGTGCTTCCAGATGTTTTAAAACGAGAAAACAAGGGGTCGAGTTCGAAGCTTGATCAAAGCGCACTTGTATGGTTGCCTCAGTGGTCACACTGCTTTCATCCAACAGCTCAAAGCAGTCAATCTTGTGAAAGTTTTGATCAGGCTTTCTGTCGGATTCTAGTAGCTTACCTCACTTATGTGATACCCAAGTTGCTGTGCCACCGAGGAAACAATTGTAAATTTGCCGACACCTCGCTCACCTTTAAGGAGAAACGACAAGCTCAGATTATAATCCACAGCTCGTTGGGACAAGGCAGCAGATGCCAAGGAAAACAACTTGGAGAGTGTACCCTGCGGGTTGGGGGGGGATTGTTGATGTAAACAAAGAGTTGGTTCTGAAACAGGGTTTAGCTTCTTGACTAAGAAGAAAAACCGATGACTACCCAGCTGCATATAAGACCTGGTGTCAGGCACTCTGGAGTGTTCTAAGCCGGCTTGGATGATACGGGTGATAGTAGAATCCACCCAGCACCCGAGCTCTCCTAGTGTGGAAGACCGATAGAAGTCTGGATTAAATGGCTCCGGCTGCGGCATCACTTCGTATTCAATATTTGTTACTTTGAAGAATATCATTTCGTTGAACCGACAAGGACGAGCTAGTTGGCTAAAAATTAAGATTCAATAGGTAGGCAACAGATACGCAAACGAGGTTGGAATGAACCTTTGACCTAGTGTATCATCGATGTAGTTGTGTCCAGCTTTTGAGTCAAACAGACGACGAGGAGCATCGGTATCGATAGGAACCCCAAAAATATCCGATGGCTTCATCAATTTTCTCCCGGCGTCGAAGTAGGTGTTGAGGGCATTTGCGAAAACAAATTGGTACCGTTTGCTTATTGAAAAAGGTGATGCGATACGAGCAACAGTGATAGTTTTAGCGACGGGTATCGCAGGCTGAGATGCGCCAAATGGACTAGGGGATATATACAACCAAGGGCAATCACAAAATGGGTCCTTACGACAGATGTTGTTGAGAAGGATTGGCGAAGCTGCTACAACGGATCTATAATTTCTTAGCCACGATCGCCAGGGGAAGAACGAGACTCAACACACTGCGAATTTACGAGGTTGTCGTTTGCAACTATGCGCACCAACCGAGATTGAGGAAGTCTCGCATACGCAATTGCCTGAAAACACGTTGAGTCTCGTATGGACTCAGTTTGCTGTGTACATACCCAATCATGGCTTAAAATCCCAATTTTCCCTAAATCGGGTGTTCGGAGGTATAGAGAAAAGTTATCGTCTTGGAGGTCTTCGGGAGTGTCAAGGTCCCTGAATGAAAATTCATATGCAGGGGCTTCCGACCTTCCAACGCATGCAGTGTTGGATGATAAAGGCTGCCCTTTCCCTTGCCACGTCTCAGAAGAAGCTGCAAGAAACCCCTCGTCGATCTCAATGAAGTCGGTGTCATTAGTGACATTGACATCGTTTCGGTTAAACACGATTGGGTGACTTGGTGACAATACAATAATCTCCGTCCGACCAGCTAGTGCACGTCCTTGAGAAACAGGCTCGAGTGACCACAATGTATACACGAAAGAATAATCAGTTTGAAAACTGTCGCCTTGACGTAAGACCCGACCATCTTGTAAGAGTTGGCCAAGTAGGTTGGGTGTTTGGGCTGCTGCCAAGTAGGCCTCTTCGGAAACGGCAACAAGAACAATGCTGGATAGAGTTGCAAGACTCTTTTCCCGACTCTTGGTAAAGAAGAAGGTCATGACTCTCGGTATTTGAAGCCGCGTATACAAACCGACACAAACTTCTCATAGTCTTTTACCACTATGTCTGCAAAACTCGAGAATCTGGTCAAGCAATGGCTGTCAATGGACCCGGTAGGCGTACCCCGCTTCGACTCATATATAATATTCACAGTTGCCCTAGAACCCGATTACCCGGGTCGAGATACAAAATCTTTGGGACGAACACCTCTATGAAGAACTGGATAAGCGCATGAGGTATTTCATCCATGAGTATCCTATTGAAGAAATATTCAGGAAGACGTAGTCGGCGTATTGGGTTTGGGACAGCTGGTTCGCCTTGTCTGTTTGCTCAATTTGGCTGGACCTCTGGAAACTCAATTCAGGTTTACGAGGGAAAATGGAAGCGGGGTGGAATCGAATGAATGGTGGGTCGATTTCGATCTGAGCAATGACTACTATTCATTCATTCACCCAGACCTTATCATCATACAGACCTCCCAAGTGATTGCTGATTGTCGGATCATCTACCTCACCCCAATTTTATTTATCTAGGGTCTGGCACAATATGTGCTAAGCACTGTTGACAATGCTCGCGAAAGAGGCCTCGTTGTAGGCTATGACCACAGGCACCATTCCGAGCATTGGGCCCGTCTCACCGCTGGGATCTTCATTTCCAATGGCTTCCAAGTTCATTTTCTCGATGGCTTCAACCCCACTCCGATGTAAGAAGCGACTAAGTAATTACCCTTTCGGACTTGATCAGTTGTCTGCAGGGTCCCTTTCACTATGAAGGTGTTGAATGCAGCCTGCGGAGTCATGGTGACTGGTATTTGTCTCTTTTTTGGTTAATCTCAGTGGCAAACTCATACCTGAACAGCGAGTCATAATCCGAAGGTACGGTCAATTGTTGAATGATGTACACAGGTTTTAATAATATTGTTGCACCAGGATGACAATGGATTCAAGGTCTTGTATTTGAATAATAGATCAGTCATATTCATGAATCATCATTCTCTTTTCTTTTAGGTATACTGGGAAAACGCAATCCAAGTATTATGAACTCACTCATGTTAAACTGATATTGACTTTTGTTTAGATCATTGCACCTCATGATACTGGAATTTCATGTTCTATTGAAGCCAACTTGGAGCCTCAACCTAATTCTACTGACATTTTTGTGTCTGATCTTTTCAATAATGTGACAGATGTTTTACAGAAGAAATACTTTGAATACTTAAAGGATATATGTTTGATGTGGTATGGAGTTCTTATCTTTTTGATTCATCACTTAGTTCTTTTAGGAATACTTCTAATCCTATTAAATTTGTCAATACATCAATGCATGGTGTTAGTGACAAGTTTGTAGCTCAGGCTTTCCAAGAGCTGGGACTTCCATTATATATTCCAGTTCCAGAACAACAATATCCAGATCCTGACTTTCCATCTGTGCTCTTTCCAAATCCAGAGGAAAAAGGTATGGATTTTATTCAAGTATTTTTTAAAATATTCAGATCTTTTGCAGGAGCTCTTGTAAGTGAGTTTAGATTTAATTTGATCTTTCTAATAGCAAAAGCAGGACTTGGCTTTGAGGACAGCTAATCATATTGGAGCTCATTATATCTTAGCTCAAGATCCAGATGCTGATAGATTTTCAGCTGGTGAAAAAGAGTTGGTTTATTATTCTCAATTTTTTACAAAAGGATTACTAAATTTTGACTCTAGTCCTAAGGGAGAATGGAATATTTTTACTGGTGATCAAATTGGAATTATTTTTGCAAGCAAGATATTTCAAGACTATCAGTTGTCTGATCAGCCTCTTGACAAGCTGGCTATGGTGGCATCAACTGTTAGTTCAAAAATGCTTGCACGGATGGCAGAGATGGAGGGATTCAAATTCTCTGAATGTCTTACAGGTACAAATTCATTTTCAGTTTTAATATATTCTGATATTCAGAGAAATTTAGGATTTAAATTTATTGGCAACACTGCTCTTCAGTTATCAAAGCAGGGATATAGTGTTCTATTTGCTTATGAAGAAGCCATTGGTTTTATGTTTGGACAGCATATTCATGATAAGGATGGAATTGCTGCAACAGTAAGAAATATGGAATTAATCTTCTCTTTATATCTAATGATTATACAGATTCAATTTGTTAAGCTTGTATACTCTCTTCAAGCTCAAAACAAAACAGTTCAACAATACTTGAATGAATTGTATAACAGGTGAATTAAACTCATAATATTATTTCAATTCTACTCAGAATTTTAATACAGATATGGATATTTCAAGGTGAAATTTTCAAGTACTCAATAACTATATGGCATTTATTTGGTGCAGACAAGAAATGGATATTTTCTCTGCAGTGATCCAGAGGTTATTGACAAAATTTTTTTTGTTCTGAGAAATTTCACAGTGTGTTTTTTAATTTATGTAACATCAATTTTATTAATTGTTTCTTTTTAGAAACCACAATCATATTGCACTACACTTGGAAATCTCAATATTAATCATATTGTGGATTTAACAAGTGGATATGATTCTGATAATCCACCTTCCTTTATTCCTTCACTCCCATTATGCTCTGGACAAATGATTCAATTTCAAGCTCAATGTTTGCAAGATAATATCTCAATATATTTAACTTTGCGGTATGTGATTTTTAAAAATAATCATTATAGTATGTTGATTGTATTACACAGTACTAGTGGTACAGAGCCTAAGGTGAGTAAAATTTGTAAATGTTGAATTCATATTCAAATCCAAAATAGATAAAATTTTATCTTGAAGCAAATGGCTCATCTGTAAGTCAGATTGAATCAGAGCTAGAGGCAGCAATATATGATATATCAGAAAATTGGATAAAAGCTGATCAGCATAGTCTCACAATAGTTATATAAATTTGTAAAAAAAATTCTGTATTTCATCTATATCAGTAAATCTTGGTGGAGTTATGGCTAGGTATGTACTAGTCTATAATAATACTATGTGTTCATCAGGAAAATGGGAAATCCCTTAAGTCACTTACATAACTTGCCTTATGTCACAGATCAGACACTTACCCTACTTCCCCTGTTACGAACTCATTTTTACTCGTTATCACTTCCTCTCGCTACGTTGTAACACTACGGACAGGAGCGCCCGATAGCGCCCACTTATTTCTTCTGCTTCTTTACTTTCACAACTCTGTACACTATACGAACTACGGACCGCCCGGACCGCC
>Ga0307517_10001471_pt1 | contig 39407 bp, 24 predicted proteins | sample 23_EM_MG_FD_194515 | JGI IMG/M metagenome (GOLD analysis project Ga0307517, IMG submission 194515) | Populus trichocarpa ectomycorrhiza microbial communities from riparian zone in the Pacific Northwest, United States - 23_EM | ecosystem: Host-associated > Plants > Roots > Unclassified | place...
TCAGTTTGTAATGAATATTATTTAACTTTGTTTTTTTTTTTATGTTTAATAAAAATTTTATTTGCATAATTGGTTTGTATAACAATTAATTTATATAGTTTTATATTATATATCCTAAATAATTTTTTAAAAACAAATTAAGAAAAAAACTATTACCAATGATTTTACCGACGGATTAATTCGGTCGGTATTTTAAACGTTCACCGACAGACTTACCGACAGAATTAATCCGTTGGCATTTGACAGTAGCTTCCACCAGTACCGACGAATTTACAGACGGACATATTCGGTCGGTATTTCATACATTCACCGACCAATTTACCGACAGATATTGTCCGTCAGTAATTACAATGTCACCGACAGAATGAAAATCCGTCGGTATATTTCAAGCGGGAATCTTTTTTTTTTTGGCGCGCACGTTCCGTCTGTAAAACCATCGGTAAATGGTTTTTTTGTTTTTCCGACTGATATACCGACGGAATGAGGAATCACCGACGAAGGTAAAGCCGACGGACGTATTCCGTCGGTGATGACGTCGGTAAAAAAATCACCGACGAACTTCTAATCATACACCGACGGAATTTTTCCGTCGGTAAAACTGTGAAATCTTGTAGTGAATAAGGTTAAGATTTATCAACCTAATCAAATTTAATTTGAAATGAAGAAAGGCTATCTTTGGTATACCATTCACATATAAAAATTTATCCCTTAATGTCCTCCTTTACGCCTTAAATATTTTTCTTGGATAATAATATGAATTAGGATCACCCTTCACAGTAAAGACATGTTTTGGAATTTCTTATACAATTGTTGAGATTCTCTGAATAAAAAGAAATAAGAAAAATGTGAAAGGGATAAAAGTGTTACAAAATAAAGCTAACGAACAAAGAAAGAGATTAAAAAAAAGACAAAAAACTCTCCAAAGCATCCCCAATGATAGTATGAAGTCAAAATTAAAGACAAAAGTTTAATGGCAAAGCACAAGATAAAACTTGAAGAATTGAGATTGTAGTAAGACCAATCATGAAAAAGTAAAAATTAAGGTGGCAAGCCTAAAAGATCTCTATAGATGAATGTCTTTAAGCCTTTAAACACCTTTTGAACCTTTTATATCTCATCTTTTATAGACACAAACCTTATCCTATATTATGTGTTTTTAAAAACCTTTTCTGATAAAAATAATAATAATTTGACTTGTGTTGTTAAATTTTAGCCTCTAAAATGATAAGAAAAATATTTGTCGAACAAAACCATGACTTGCCTATGTGATGTATATCATTCTTTATATCATTGAATCATGGGTTTCATAATAATAATAAAAAATGATAGGATCACATAATATAAGTAAGATGCTTTTTTTAAAATATAAAAAATAGTCAAAACTCTCCTTTCGGAATCCAACCTTTTCTTTCTAAAATTATCATCCATCTATTAGACAATTAATTTAAGCCATTAATAGAGAAAATTTTTTTGGAATAAACAATCTTTCCAATAATTCCAACGACACTCATTTTGTCACATGCTGACAAAAACATCCCAAATTACATCATAAAACTTGAATGACATATTTTGGCTTTTAATCAAAGAAATCTAATTTTCTCTTTGATAAAAAAAACTTTCAAATTTACATCTTAATGATTTTATTTCAATAATTGGATATGAACGAACACGATTATTAAAATTTATGGGTCCCAAACCAAGAAAGATAATTGCATGAAAACATGTTTTACAACATAATTATCTAATTGACTGAATTTTAAAAGTTCATAGAAAGAATGATGATGATGCATGTATATCGTTTTATGTCTATTAGAAATATGAACACAAATAGATCAGCTAGGGGCAATTCTATTTGAAAGAATCCATGGAAATTATGATAATCAAATGATGAGCTGATCAAATCATTCAGAAGTTATGAGTAGTAGAGCATAACTTCTTCATTTATGATGATGAAGAGCAAGTAATGGTCAACAAGTACCCTCATACTATATTTGGGGGGCAAGTCACAAATTAGAAACAATTAATCATTCACAAGTCGTAAATAATATGAGGTTTCTCATAATAGTAGGCAAATAAGGTTATTAAGATCCAACAATGTAACTGTCTATAATGCTGGAATGACATGGTTTTGTAAAGCTATCACAATAACATAAACATCCAAACAGATATTGTAACCAATAAAACTTAAGCACAACAATGAGTCAGTGTCATAATATTAGCAAAAAAGAGATCAGTTACTTTCAATTATCAATAAAAGAAGTTGAACATTGAAAAGAATGCCTATATCTATCATAAGTAAGCAACCAATTTCTTTTATATATAATTGTTGTAATATTTCAACAAATTTAATCCTTTCAAAACCCCTCTAATGTTTATTTTTCTTTGTAAGCCTAGGAAGGCTCCATCAAATTTGAGTCTAGCAAGGCTCCTATAAATTTGGATATGGTAAGGTTGCTTTTTTATTTTTGAGCTTAGCAACGCTCCTCCAAACTTTTATTTTTTAGCCTAGTATAGCTCTGGAAAATTTGAGTGTAATAAAACTTCAATTAATATGAGTCCAACAAGACTCTAGAGAATTCAAACCTAGCAAGGTTTGTTTATTTTTTAGTCGCATATAACTTATGTATTTTCTTTTACGATTGATACAAGAGCACTTCAAGTTTGTAACTCTATAAAATAATAGGTTGAAAAGCACTTTGAGTTTGTCACTATATTAAATGAGTATTTTGAAAAGCACCTCTAGTTTGTCTTTTTATAAAATAAGAAGCTGAAAATCATTTCGAGTATGACATTTTATAAAATGACAAGTTGAAAAACAATTTAAGTTCATCACTCTATAAAATGACATGCTACAAAGCATTGTTTTCCTCCCTCTATAAAATGACTGTTTTAAAAATAGTTTCAAGTTTATCACTTTATAAAATGACATGTTAAAAAGCACTTCAAGTTCATCACTCTATAAAATGAGTATTTTAGAAAGCAATTCGAGTTCGTCACTCTATAAAATGATAAGTTAAACATCAATTCAAGTTCATCACTCTAGAAAATGACTATTTTAAAAATCACTTTAAGTTCATCACTCTATAAAATGACAGGTTGAAATGCACTTTGAGTTTCGTAACTCTATAAAATAACTATTTTGAAATTTTTTTTTAGTGTGGAACTCTATAAAATGATAGGTTGAAGATCAATTCGAGCTAGTTACTCTATAAAATTACTATTTTGAGAATCATTATAAGTTCATCACTTGATAAAATGACAAGTTAAATCTTTTTATGATATTGAGCCTAAAAAGGCTTTCGCTAATCTTTTTTATACTTTTGAGCCTTTATGAATCTTGCAAATATTTTTGAGATATTGATTTATGATGGCTATTGCAAATATTTCTTTACTTTTAAGTCTTAGAGGACTCTTGCAAATCTTTCTATGATATTGAGTTGAGGGCTCTAACAAATATTACTTTACCTTTGAGTCCAAGAGAACTTTTGCAAATGTTTTTATGATATGGAGCCTATAAAGGCTCTCATAACTATTATTTTTCTGTACTTTTAAGTCTCAAAGGACTCCTGTATTTTTTTTCTTTATTTTTGTAATCTTAGATGATTCATGCAAATTGAAGCCTCAAGCATCGCTTTTTTGAATTTGGATCTCATATGATTCTTTCAATCTCAATTCTTGAGGTTTTTTTTTTCTCTCTACTTCACTATCTTTCAATATTTTTCATGTCAGCTTTATTTTCTTTACAACCTTACTAAACAAAGTGTAGAAAAAAACTTTTTATAGATTTTTTTATCACAAGTATTGTAAAGAAATGGCAGCTATTGTAACTCAATTTTGACCTCTTGTTTCAAGCACAATTTCAAAAACAATTATAAAACAAAAACTTCTAAAAAATGTGTTTTTGATGCAATTTGGATAATTATGCTCATTTCATAAATTTTGACCTTTTTTCTTGTCATTTTTATATCAATAAATTTCCAAAAACAAATCCAAAGAGAAAAGAAAATCAAAGATAAAGAAAGAAAGAGCTTATTGAGTATGGTGATAACCCCTTCCCTAAACAAATAAAGATAAAGAAAAAAGAAAAAATAATAATAATCAAAATAAAATCTAAAAGAAAGTAAAAAAGTTAGTAGAAGATTCTAGAGAATGAAGGGATAAGAAATAAAGAATAAGAGTATTGCTAGATAAGATAATATGTGTTGCTACCCGATTTTTGACCCACGTTTTGATAAATTTTTCAAAATAAAATAATAAAAAATAATAATAAGGGTTTACATGTGGCGATAACATAAAGCATTAGGGCTAATATTAAGGAAGCAATGTGTCAAGGAGATAATTATTGAATCATATATAATTATTGCAATATAAAATACCATAGATATATGATTTGATTCGTGTTGATTATGGAAAAAATCACTGCAATATAAAATACCATATATATAGGATTTGTTGATGCTGAATATAGAAGACAATCTCTGCAATAATTATTGCAATATTTCTTTAAATAGCATATGTAGAGATTTTCTATATAAGTGAACCTCCAACCATATGCACTGGGGGAGAAAAATATTCAAAAGGGGGCAATTTTTCAAAAAAAAGAAGCGAAACACAAAAAACCCTAAACCCATTTCATCTTCCTCTTCTGGTCGCTCCCTCCCTTTGAAAAGAAAAAAACAGAGCCGCCCTCCCTGCTTTTGATTTTCGCTCTCGTGAACCAGCACAAGCCTTCCTCTTCTCCATCCAACAGCCCACAAACGTCGTCCCTTCCTTACGCCAGCCGCCCACCCTTTGGGAAAACCAGCAGCCTCCAGCAACACTCATCTTCAATCCCACGCCTCTCCCCATCTACTTCGGCCTTCTCCCACAAACCCATGGTTCCCCATTTCCTCTGTTTCTCTCCCAAACCAACAGCCGTCCCCATCTCCTTCCCCACAGCAGCCGGCCACTAACTCTCAGCCTCCCAGCACACCACAGAGATCGCCCACTGCACTTCCTCATCTCCCTTTCCTAGTCTCCTTCACCACCAATCAGCCAGCTCACCTAGACCAAATTTCAGCTTCCAATAGCAACGGCCAAAGAAACAGCCCGAATCCAGCGCCGCTGCCGCCGCCCAACCTCAAGAGCTGCCACCGGGAGAAGAAGGAAAGAACAACAAACTGAGAAGAAGAAAGAAGACAGAAGTTAACAGATCTAAAAAGGAAAAAAAATACAACAGTCTGGACAGAAATGGATTAAAATCAACTGCCTGCGTTTTCTTTTTTCTTGTTGCAGGTCACCGCCGGCGAGGAAAGGAAGAATGGGTGAAGCCAAGTCAGATCCACCCTGTCCTTGTTTTTTTCTTGCGGCGGCGCGTGGAGGATACACGCCGCCACTGTTCCTACAGTCCAGATGGCTTCCCCTGCAATTCCTGGATTTTTTAGGGTCTTTTTTTTTTGTAATTTTTACGTGCTGGAATATGGATTTAAATTGTTGTTAGTGGTTTTGTTTAATTTCTGTATTTGTTTAACATGTAATTATATATGGGTGTATGAAAAAACAATATAATAAAAAGGGATGTGTGTGTGTGTGTGTGTTTGTACTTTTTTTATGTTATTAAATTATAAAATCAAAAAGATAAAAAAAAATAATTTAATGTTTTAATTTGTATATGGTCAAGTATCTGAAGGACAAATAAAATCAAGTTGTATTTCCTGTGAAAATATAAGAACATGTTTCTATATATTTTTTTAGGATTTAATAACTGATTTATTAAAGTCTTAAGAATTTGACTAATATGTGGTTTGTTAACTTTAGTTGCGATTAAAGGTGATGTTTGTGTTTTTAACAAAGAAAATATATAAAATATTTTTGTGTGTTGCATACGGCCAATATCTTAACATGTTTTGAATGTTCTTTTTTTATAAAAAATATTGAAAGCTTTGAAAAATGTTTTTCGCATGGATTTCTTAAACACAACAAAAATTATTTCTGGATTTTACAACATGTTTGTAAAACTCCAAAGGGTATTGGCCAATATTCCAAAAAATAGAAAAATCTTATTTTGGGGGGAATTCATCTATTATTCATCGTTAATGTTTGGATAAAGAAATCCCAAAGGGATGAATATCCAAAATATTGTTGGGAATAACTTGTTATTATTCACTGTTAATATTTGGATAAAGAAACCCTAAGTGGTAAATATCCAAAATAATTTTCTAGGAATAATAAGTCATCGCACATCATTGAAAGAAGCCTTGATTATAATTGAGGACATTTCAATTTCTGATTCCATAGTTTACGAGCCGTGAGAGTATGGAACACTAAGGTAAAAATAGGTTTTTAAAGCGCCTTGAATTTCCTTATATTTCTAAATTTTTGTCCCTCCTCCTTATGATTTACGAGTCGCAAAACTCTTGAAATACTAAGGGAAAAATGAGCTTTTAAAGCACATGGAATCTCCTTGGAATGCTATCTTAATAAATTTAGTCTGAATCAAACATAGATTTCAAGAGATCTGCATTGGTTCTCCTTGGTACTTTGTAGACATATCTAAGGGTGTGATCCACATTGACCAAGGTTTATTTCTTTTTAAACTTTCAGCTCAAATCCATTCATCATAGCAAAATGTATCCTAGGAAAACACCAACACCATAACAATTATAAGGCAAACCAAACACCAAGCAGCTTATCTTAGGTAGGGCGTACTAGAGGTGCTAATACCTTCCCTTTACGTAACCAGTCCCTTGCCTTAGAATCTCTGAAAGACCAGTTAGGTTTCCTAGTAACCATAATACTAGGTGGCGACTCCCTTATTCACAATAAAACAAAAGACCCCGAAATCAATCGAGGATCGCCGCTCCGCCGCGAGGGTACAACAATATGAAAGATAGGTGAATTGTAGAGAAAAAAAAGTTGGGGGGGGGGCGTAAAAAGACCAATATGAAATAAAGGGGGAACAAAAAAAAAAGATAAGGAGGAGAAACCTTTTAAAATGAGCAAAACAAATGGAGTGAAAGAAAATATAGAGAATCAAGAGAGAAAAAGGAGTGAAAAAAATATAGAATAAAGAAAAAAAAAAGAAGAACAGTAGAAAGAAAACCCTAGCCCACATATCTCTCTCACCATCACCAATTACCACACTCTCCTCCATCACCAATAACATTAGTAGCCAACAGACCAAACTAGCTCCTTCTCCATCTCAATGGCATTGACAATAATCCATCACCTTTCTCTCTTCAAATTGACACCAAGCAGCCTTTAAGCTCTTTCACGCCCATGGATGAAGACATCTCATCCCCTTATTATTGACCATCATAGTACCCACCAACAATAACAGTAGCTGCTACCAAACCTTTAATGGATAAGATGTTGAGAGAGAGGAAAAGTAGATGAACTGGTAAAGAGAGAAAGAATAAGAAAAGGGTCAACTTTTTCCTGATGTTTATCTCCTTTCTTAAGTAGCAGTGAAACTCATTACATGTGTAGGAAGAAAGAGAAAAAAGAGATGCTCTAAATCTAACAAGATATACAGTCCAACAGCAAAGACATGTGATCCTACATGTTGGCAATAATGGCAACATTTGAATCCACGCGTCAACACTGTCTAGAACTATCACTTATTATTTTTAATATTTTTTAATTGATTGTTGATTTGTTGTGAATGATTATGAAATATTTAAATTCTTAGGGTCCACACCGTTGTCTGGTAACCTCGAGGTATGAAGCCATTGATATTTATTTTTTAAGGTGGAATAAGGTTGGAATCAATATCTTGTAAATGGGTTAGAAGGATTGTAGTTGTTATAGATTTATTTGAGGCATAATGGTTTTGTCTCAAAGGACTCTTACAAATCATTCTTTACCTTTGATTCTAAAAGAACTTTTACAATCGAGTTTTAAAGGATTCTTGTAAAATTTGAGCCTAAGCTCTTGTGATTAAGTCTTAAATGACTTTCACAAATCTCTCTTTTATTTTTGAGCCCCAGAAGAGTCTAGAAAATTTTTCTTTACTTTTGAGTTTCATATGACTTTTGCGAACTTAAGTTCAAAGTATCACACATACGAACTTGAATCCCAGATGATTCTCTTAAATTTAAATTCTTAAGGTTGTTCACCTCTTGATTTGATCACCTTTCAAAATTTTCTCATATATGGTATTTTTTCTTTACAAGCATACTAAACAAAGACTATGAAAAAGTGTTTTTTGTATACTTTGTATTGTAAACATTGTAAAAAAAAAAAAAGGTAGTTACATAATTCAATTTTGACTCCTCTAAAATATCATAAAAATAGGTGGGATATATTTCAATAAAATTGAAAAAAAATGTTGAAAAAAAATTAAAATTGGTTGAAAAAAAAATATAACAAGTCCAATGACCAAATTCAAAAGGGCAACAAAATTGAAAGACTTCTTTGAAATAATAATAAAATAAATAAATAAATTTAATGAAACAAAAATGTTTTATTTTAAGTGAAATGGTGCATGTCACTTTTAATGAAACAGAACATTCCATAGCACACAAGAATAAAAATAAAAAGCACAAAAAATGTTGTCTTTGCACATAAGCCAAATTTGTCCTTTTCTTTTTGTTCCTCGTATACTGTTTGTAGAAGTCCTATTTCACTCTTTTTTTTCCATGGTATAGCTGAACTCTAGCCACCATTTTTCTCTCTCCTACAACTCCCTAAAAGGCCATGAAACATAATACTCTACTCCCCCACATGTGTATTATATGCCTAGTAAAAAAACACTTTAAACCATAACATAATTGTTATGAAGATGTAAACACAAACATACTTGGATAAAGTGTGCAACAGTGATAAAGGGTTGAGATAAACCCAAGAAAATAATGACCATGATTATTCCATCAAGAAAAGTTCCAGGAGTTTTATTATTGCCTATAAGTAGGGGAAGAATGAAACAAGGGGTGCCAAGATAGAAAGAAAAGATGTTGAGAGATAAAGAGAAAAGAAAAAAAGAGTTTGAGCCAAGAAAAGAGCACGATTGAGCCAAAAAAAGGAAAAAAAAGTAGAAGAAGCAAGATAAAAAAAAACAAAAAAAGAGAAAGAAAAGGGAACTCAAATGTGATGAAAAAAAAAAGGAAAAAAAATGGAGATTGAGTTGAGAGAATAGATTTGATTGATTAAGGGATGAAAAGAGGAGATCAAAAGAAGAATAAGAGATAAAAAAAAAAAATACAAGAAGAAGAAGTGAAACAAAGAAAACCATAAATAGAGAGAGAAATGACCGAGAGAGAGGAAAAAACCCTTCAGCACCGACACCATTACCATCTCCACCACCAGCAACCACCACAATAACTCCTCCTTAATTTGAAACCAACCCTAAGGTGAGCCAACACCTTCTTCCTTCTCTTTTCTTATTAAAGTAGGGTTTTTTTGCATGTGTTTACTATTCAAGTGAAAAAATAATAAACATGTTAATATTCATACATAGACATTATTCATTCATGCATTTTTATTTTATTTTATTTTAACTGACTTTACATTTGTGCTAGCTTCATGTTGTAAAACTGCATTCTTGCCTTTTACATATGCATATGTGTGAAAAGAATATAATTATCCACACATGTATTTTTTTTATTATATAAAATTATGCTTTCGAATATGTATGTGTATGTAAATATTTATTTTTGAAAAAAAATAATAAAAACAACGTTGCAGAATTTTCGTCAAGTTAATGTCATTTTTTATTAAGTTTGAGTTTTAACAACTAGGTTAACATGTCTCTCAGTGTTACAGACTGATATAGACCTAGCAAAACATTTTTAACCCTGAAAGGAGTTTAATAATGAGTTGATATGTTTTCATCATGTTAACGTTATGTTTTAAAAGCTTGGATTTTAACGGTTAGGTCGATGTCGATCCTAATTTTAGAGATGGACATAGGTAGAGCATGACATTTTTAAACCAAATATAAGGTCAATAATAAGTCCAAAACTCCTTTTCGAGTTGTGACCAACCTGGAATGAATGTAGCTCGCTTTCAATTTTTGTTTGTTTGTTTGTAATCAATAAATAATAATGATTAAAATGTCAAGAGATATTTATAACTAAAATAAAACTATCAAGTTGTGTGACTCTTTATTTAAAGTTTGATGCTAACATAACAAACATCTACTACTAATAAATAACTTGTGAATAAAAATATAAAATAATTTGAATAATTAATGTCATAAGTAAATAAATTTAGGAGAAAAAACATAAAAAATATAACATCTTCTTGAAAATAATGTGGTAAGGATGATTTGTATGTTCCATTAAGTATAAACAACTCTTTACTTAAATTTATAGAACTATGTATATTTTAGAATTTTTAATTTCTTTAATGATTTGGCTCTATTTTCTATTAATTCTAAATGTCTTATTTTTATACTGAGTGTGAAAATTCAAATGTTAAAGCCTTCAGAATACCCAGAATATTATTTCTAATACCAACGATGACCTAATAAATAAGAAATTATGGTTACTTCTATGTTATTAACATTATTTCTTCATTCTTCAACAAATTAACATGATCTTCGATTAGTTAAAACCAGGTAGTGTATCCATGTGATATCGTAGGGGTAATTTTCAAATTTTATTTTTATTTAATTCAATAAAAATTAAAACAAACACTTTATTTTCATCAAATATTCATAAGTAATTAAAAAAAAACAATTTTACTATTTAGGTTCATATATAATCTTACATAAAATAATTACTAATATAACCCTAAAAAGCTCTAATCTTGTTTAAAAACTATGGTATATTTGAATAATTTTTAAATATAAATAATGTTATTTAAAACTAACGTTATTTTGAAATAAAATGTAAAACAATAAATAAATCAAAACTAAAAGGCTACTTAAAAAACGGCATGCACACTTATCCTATGAAGAAGGGCCCACATGTTTGTCCTGATAGAAAAATCTCAAGCCCGCACGTAACTTCTATTTTAACAAAATAAGTGCACAACACATGATTCACCTAGGTAGTGATTACAACCACATGATTAAAAAATCAGGATTCAAGTTATTAAAAATTCAAAATACAAATTTTAATATTTTCTCATTTAAAATTTTCTAAAAAACATTATAGAAACTTCAATAAAACTATTTTCAACCCCAAAATACTTATTATAGAGTTTATAAATAAAACATTAAATGGATAAAAATAAAAAAAAACCATTCGGATTCTAATCTACTTTTATGAGCATGATTAAAGGTCAAAACAACATGCATCAAGCTCCCCTTCCCAACACGAACTCATTCACCCTAAAACTAATCTTTTTTTTTACTGGAATATTGCCAACCTAAAACTTTTTCTTTCCTCCTTTTTTCCATTGACTTTTTCACTCTTTTCCCAACTCACAAGGACTAAAATATAAGAAAAATAAAGTTTAGATTGAAATATAAAAACTAAAATTATGCACATTGATTATGAAAATTTCAAAAAAATATAAGAATCAAAATGTTTCTTTTTTAAAGGCTCGAAACAAAAAATAACCAAAACTACATCAACCAAGTGTGAAAAGCTTCTAAAATGTAAATGTTAAAATATATTGATTCAAAAGAAATCAGATGTTGTTTATTGAAGAGAATGAACAATGAAATCCCATCTTTAGTTGAGGGATTTCATTGTTCAAAGAATAGTTAAATGCAATCTTGTTTTAGTATAAGATACTAGATTATTTGTCTATGTTACAATATGGGTCAGATTATTATTTTTCTTAAATAGTTGAAAAAAATATCTAGACATTGCTAACATGTTTTCAAGAAGTAAAAAAATTTAAAATGTGTAAATATTGAGCTAATATGATACGGTTAATTTGACAAGTTTAAAAGTAATATGGATAATTGGAAAAAAAAACATATTTTGATTAAAAAAATTCAATACGACATCTCTTTTTAAATAATATAAAACCCGAGTTAACCCATCAAACTTGGATCATGAGACCGGGATAACCTAATAGAATACAAATCAAAATAAATTATGGAGCTTAATTCTCAATCAAGACAACATTGAAGGATGAAATCAATTTAAAAAGAATAAAAACATTATAAAGCTTAATTTTTAATCAACCCAGGTGGTGAATGATGAAATTGAAGAAACATCAATTACAAAAAATGACTTAAAAAATACTCGAGTCAACTAAGTTAACTGGCAAAACTCGTGACTTGAGTTATGAGAATGAGATAACATCATAGAAAGTAGACCGAAATAAATTATGAAACTCAATCCTCACTAAATTTAATGTTAAAGAATGAAATTAAAAAAATAATAAGTTTTTTTTTTTTAAATCAAATTACTATTCTAATGAGGGGAGATTTCCCGACGTCCTTGGATAATGTAATATGTAATTAGTTATAATAATCATGTTACAAGCCTATAAAAATAAATATTGAGTGGATTGTAGTCAATAGCGAAAGATAAAAATAGTCAATTACCACATCATAAACTCCCATAAATGCCATATCAGCATATTCAACCAATAAAAAATAAAAAAAAATAGTTAAAATGTAATATTGGTGCTTGCAATTAATGAGAATTAAGTAATTAGAATGAATATAGAAACAAAGTAGATTAGATAAGTATTCCGTTTTCAAGATATTAACTACAAAAATTGTATCTTCTAATTAATGTATATAATTAATTGAAATAAAATAAAAACAAATGGATTAAAAATACTTAAACAATCGTTTACTTTAAAATGAATAGTTATCTTTCTTTTTTATATCAAACCATCCATTTGAATCTCCAAAAGTTATAATCTCACCCATCTAATCTCTCTTTCTTTATTTATTTTTTCTATTAATTATATGCTCAATGCAATTGAATTTATCTATCAAAAAATTAAAAGATGTCATTTTAATTTCACAATTGGATTATAAGTCTATGGAATGTATCTAATTTGTTGATTTAACCATACTTTCAAATAAGTTGCATATATACCCAAGGTTTTATTTTATATTATTAATGAAAAATGATAAGAAAATGATCTAAACAAGTGAGAATAGAAATTATTGAAGCAAAGTAACAAAGGATCAATACATAAATTGGGTGTAATTAATGCACACAATTTTATATCGAAGAGCGGTCTCCTCCCCATGACGAAGGGCAGAAGGTGACAATATACTCTTTGGATGCACAGTTCACCAGCGGTGCAGGCGAATCAAAAGCATAGCTATAATAATAAGGGCATGCATCTTTAAACATCTTCGAGTACACGCTTGGCTTGCATTTCTCAGGGCTTCCATATTCATTACTGCAACAGAATGAGTCAAGATTGAAAGCCAAGCAAGCGCTTTTGCACGCCACAATTTCCCCATTTTTGTTGAGGACCTGGAGCTCCATCGGGCACGAATTTTTCAAATTTTTTGAGCACCCTCCGATGGTACATTTAGATGAGATTTGCTTCGTTGTTACCGAAACAGGAAGGTTATATCCATCAACCAAGCTCACATCATAAAAATTTGGCTTGGTTCCATCTGCTTGAAGTGATATTTGCATAAGTGTAACTGGAGGTGTGCCTATGAGACCATTACATGCTAGACGCCCATCGCAATCACCAGTTTCACAGGCAGGTTGCCCATTGGAGGTGAAATTGCAGCCAGTTCGAGCCCAAATTCGGCCTTTCCAATCCCATGGAGCGTAGATGCGTTTAGTTTCACCCGAGGTGAGATGGAATCCACCGTCGGCAATCACTGGATGGCCTGTGTTGGGGGCTGTCGCCGGCCATATGGCAAAGGGGCACTTGTTGTGAACATAAAATGCAACTTGGTGTCCTGATGATCGCCCTGCAATAGTAGCTAGCAATTAGACTCTTATTACAACATTCACGCAAACTCATTACGTATATGGCCACTCATGCATGTTTAGTGCTAAATGCATGTAATTAAGAAACAATATTACTATGAATAAAAAAACAGCAATGCCAACATTGTGATGAATTACCTGAGAACAATGAATGGCATATCAAGAAGAGAAAGAAACCATAAGTATTCCACTTTGGCAACTTCATTTTTAATGCAATTGATGAAGAGAAAAGGTTGTAGAAATACTATTTATAGTTCAAGAATTAAGAATTTGATACGGGACCGGCCCTCCCTGCTTCTTCAATTGTACTCCAAGTTATTGATGGAAAACAAACTTTAGAGACAAGAAAGTGATATGTCTGTGATTTTTTTATTATCAATTATCCTCCCTTGAAAGCAAACCAAAGCAAGTATTAGTTAAGTGAGAGTTAGAATTAAGCAGACATCTGTAAAAACAGTTTAAACATTAAACAATGTGCACTTGCGAGTGGAGAATCATCCCCATGGACCATGCGTAAAACATTTTACATTAATTAATCAATCTTGTTGTACTTGTGAATAATACCTGGATGTTTTTTTTTTCCCTCATTTTTTTCAAACTGGTAGAAGGATTTTGGCTTTGGAGAGAGCTCTGTTCTTTGAATTTAGCATAGTATCAAAAACAATTTTGGAAATCCTATTTTTAAAATATTTTAAAAAATAACATAGTTTGAAAAATTACATATTTCATTTGTGTCTCATGAATCACATGTCTAACACGCGACTACGAACAAATTAAAACCTCGATCTCTAGTTATCATTTCTTTTTTGTTTTTTTTTTTTCTCTTCTCCTCCACTTTCCCTTTTTCCGGTCGTGACCCACCACGCACCACCACGAAACACCCACCCATAAAACATGACACCACCCCTCTCTTTCTTCATAGCAAAAGAAGACAAACTCTATCTCATCTCACCGGCGACCCTTTCTTGGATTTCAGCTGCTACAACCACTTAAATTCAATACTAAGAGGAATATTACACACTTTTTCTTAATCAATTTCAAAGGGTTTGTGATAATTTGTGCTATTTATTGATTTTAATTATTTTAGGGTTTGGAATTAAGAATTATTAACTTTTTAATTATAGGTTTAAATTATGTTAATTAGTTATAAAATACATTAATTCAAGTTACTAATTTTGTTATTTATGATGATTTTGAGTTGTTGTCAGTTGCGAATTAGATTTAGGGTTAGGATTTTTTAGGTTAAATATGAGATTTAATTGAATTAGGTATAAAATATGATGATTAACTATGAAATATGTTGCACCTGACATTGCAACAAACCCATAAAAACAAATACTTTTTTGTTTTAAAATGGGATAATAATAGAAAGAGAAGTTGTCACCTAATATTATAGTAACTAGAAAATCCTAATTGTTCTACAAAGTTTTGAGATAAATGACTAGTTGTGCTAAATGGAATATACCATCACCTTAAAGTATTCTACTTCAGATAAGTTGCATTGGAATTTCTATTTATTCCTAATGGTTTGTTGTGTCTAATCTATCAATGATCTTTTTACATAGGTCCACTACGATGAGTTGGACCCGAGGTATGTTATATGTCTATCCGTTTTAAAATCCTGGTTATTTTTGTTACTCCCAATTTGTTTGGTGAATTGACATTTTTATGATCATTTACTCCATTTATGGACTTATGACTATAAATATTTTATCGAGATATGTTAGTGAATAATTGAATGAGTTTTTATTGGACTCATTCTAGATCCTAAGTGGAGGTGTTCCTAAATATTTACTATACGATGGAAAAATGTATCGAGAGGATATTGTTGAGGCATCGTTTAACTCATTGTTTCACATTCATGTTTGAAAACAAAGCCCCAACTTATAAAAATAAACCAAGTAATTAATTTTTTATATATTTTTTATATGAAAATGCTTATGCCGTAATTTTTTTGAAAACACATTCATACAAAAAAATGCATCATGTTGAAAATTAAACACAAGAAAAATCAAGTGTTTGCATACAAATTTTATAAATCATTAAGAAACATTAAGACATTAAAAATTTACACCGAGACCAAACCATTATGTCTCGGATAAACCTTTTGCAACCCAATTCTCCTAACTCCATCGCAGGATATTGATTTCCATCTTTACTCAACCTCAAAAATAAATTACTTGATGGCATCATACCCTTGAGGTTATCGCAACGGGCATGAACCCATAATATTTCAAATATTTGACAACTATAAAAATTTGCAATCAATCTAAATCAACAAACACTTCATCACAATATAGGAAGCATGTTACTTCAATTATTATATAGGAAGCATTTTTCAATGTTTTGTGCCACTAAGGAATTCAGGCTTGGATATGAAAAAATTCAAGCTTTTTTACTAGAAACTTTTGTGATGCTTTTCAGCTAGTGGTGATCAGTCTTTAGAGTTAGGGAGTGGTAGCAAACAATGATTTGGCAATCAAGAAAAAAGAGGAATGCATGGGTTTTAATCTAGGATAACAATCATAAAAGAAAGATGAAGATACAAAAATTATAAAGGGTGCTTTGGACATTAAGTCAATTATAATAGCAAACTTGTAACATTTCAAAACTTCAAAACTTTTTTGTTGATTGAGTTCGATGGTAATTAACTTTGTCGTACGTATACGGCATCACAGATCATCCTCCTGAATAATGATTAGTGGTGTAGAAAGAATAAGAAATTCTTTTTTTCTTTTTATGGTTTAAAAGGATTGAAGTCATCACCTAACATTTTAATCACTAAAAACCCTAATTGGTCTTTAGAGTCTGAATAAAGAGACTAATTGTGTATTGGAAGGACATTATTACCCCCTAATACATCCTATTTAAAATAAGTTGTATTACTCATTTTTCTTATTATTGCTAAAGCTCTGTTGTGTTTTTCTAACCACTAGTCTATCTACTGGTTAAAACAAGTCCATTCCAGTAGAGTACATCATGGCTTTACAGGTCAAGCCTAGCTAATCTAGAGCCAAAAAATATTTCTTATGTTTGTTTCTTTTAATATCAAGAATACATTTTACATATAAGTTTATAATCCCTCATATTAAAAATAAACAATTTTTTTTTATTAAATCTATGATGCAAGCAAAATATAAAAATTATTTTTTTATGGTATGCTATTTCATGCAATATCTCTTTTTTCGTAATTTTTGTATTTTATTAATTAAAAATGAAAACATGGTTTTATTTGGAGAAACTTGACCATGTGCAATTTAAAACATAAATATATTATATATATATATATTTTTTTTTTATTTTATATATATATATATATATATATATATATATATATATATATATTAAAAAAAAACAAATGAAATGAATTTATTTAATACGAGGAAAGTGTCTTACTTATAAGTTTGTAATCTCAAATATTAAATATGAAAGGGTAAAAATTATGTGGAAAATCCTAAATTAATTGCAAAATGGTCTGTTAAAAATCTAAAATTGAATTAAGATTTAACTAAGGTTCTGTTTAGCAAAATAAGAAACAAAAACATAAATATAAGACTAAAACAAAAACATTAAGACATGTTTTCCAAACAAGCTTTAAAAACTCAAAAACACATATTTTTTTCTTTGGTAAATTTTCATCTCACTAAACACGGCCTTAAACCTTGAAAGGTTTGGTCCAGCCACATAGACTAGGCTTAGCAGCTTGGCTCAATGCCTAAAAAAATATCGCACACTTAGTAAAGAAAAATCAAAGATCAAAAGTCAAGTTTTGGTTGAGTCCTCTCAAGAACACGAAGAACATGGATGAACCTTAGAAATCCAATTAAAGATAAAATTAGATTACACCAAATCAAGGATAAAAAGAGATCGAATAAGAAAGATTCAAGCATAATGATGCATCAAATGGGAAAAATAAGCCATAAATTGCATGAATCATACTTGATAGTTCTAAACCAAAACTCGGATATTCAAAGTTACCAAGGATCTATTGATCTAAATCAAGCCTTAAATGAGCAAATCAAGAGTAGAAAAAAAATCATGCATAAGTTAATGCTTTGATTGAAACACCCATGATAGGCCAAAATATTAGCATGTAAGAAATTGAATTCGACAACCTTTGAACATTTAACCCAAATAAAAAAAAAAACCCAAAAAATCCTATAATCAGCCTTCAACCTAGAAAATAATCAAAACTCTAGTATAATGGCCTAAAACCAGCAACTTTAACTCAAACAAGCCCATCATAACTTATTTGAGCCATCAAAGTACTTAAGAGAAAAAAAAATACAATAATTAAACCAAATCAATCCATAAGATTTCAAAAATACATTTCTTCAAATATTGATCCTAACATATGTTTTCAATCAACCTTATCATGAACATAACTTGACCAATCCAATATGAAATCAAAAATAGATCTAGTGACTAATCTAAGCATCATGACATTCTTCCTTAAACAATCATCATCATATTAGCAGTCATAAACATCAAACTATATATTCAATACCATCTTAAACCTACTTTTCAAAACAATGCACATTACTTTGAAATATAATTTGCTATATAAAAAACACATACAATGCCTCTAAACTAACAATTAATCACATAGATGAACTATAAACCTTCAAAAAAGAATTTAAAAGGGATTAAAAAAGGGTTGTGCTTATTGAGCTACATCATCTCATCAAAAGAAAATGCATGCCTTCTAACCATAATGCTCCCTTTTTTCTTGTATTTCTTGCCTTTTTCTTCTTGTTCCCAACTCCTAATCAATATTTTGGTTTGTTTGTCCCTCTTCTTTTCTTCTCTCCTATCTTTTTACAACTTTTTGCACACTATTTTACTAGCATTTCTTTTTTAATCACCTATAGAATTTATCACTCGATTATTTCTGAAACATCTCTTGATTTTTCTTCCCCCCATATCTATGAAAAGACCCTTTTTTATATAGGTTGAAACAAAACCTGGGAGGTTATAAAACCATGTTGGTTTTCCCATGGTAGATGATTATAGAAGACTCTCCCTTTACTTGTCTTCTATAACCTTCCCTCAAAAGTTGTGGTTCCTGGTTTCTTTTTGTCACTTTGTGAACTAAATCATTGTAAGAGAAAACAGCCTCAAAGTTAGCTTTTTAATGAGTGATTCTCTTTTTTAATCTAGGTTGTGGGTAGGGTACTTTTGGCAAATTTATTGTATAGATTAGGACATAAACATACCATTAGAGGACCTAAAAGATATAAAAAAAATGCATATCTATCATTGAGAATAAACCACATTTGATTTAGAGGTTTAGAACTTCACATTTATTTATTGGAAGATCGATCCTCAATCTATTTGAAACTATCAATACAAGAGAGGCTGATTGAGGATACGAAGTTGTTAAGTTCTTCGAACCAAATAGGGTATAAACATTTGATAAGGATGGTTGATCTTTGTAGAGAAAGTATTTTTTAGATATTTGATACTAATTGGAGCCCCTGAGGTGGTCGGAGATGCTACATTTATTTGTCTAAAAGTGGTTCCTTGATCTACCTTCTTAGCTAAAGAAAAAGAAAAGGAAGAACAATGACTAAATGACACGTCGTTTGTTCTAAACCCTAAAAATTAGGGTTTTTAATTAGGATTTTGAGAATTTCCATTATAGTCCATATACTTCTAATTTCAGCATATACACCTTTAATTAACTTGAAAACTTTTCACTTCATGCAATCACATCCTTGAAAATATTGATTGGAATCCTTTAATTCACACACCTTTTACAAATTAGTCATTGATTTTCAATTTATGCAATTTCATCTTCAATTGACCCTTTAAACTTCTTTTTTTTTTAATTAAGACCATGATTGCACCAATTATGCTCTTTAAAGCTTGAACTGGATTTCTGATCTTTCAAATTGGCCCAAATTATGCCTCCAAACTTAATATTTTTTCAATTGAATCCTTAATTAAGTCAAGTAAACTCATTAAAAGTTAAATTAATCCTATAAACTTAATTAATTCTTCTAATTTTAGCCAAATCAACTTTTAAACTTAATTTGCTTCAATTAAGTCCTTAATTAAGTCAATTCAACCTATCAAAAGTTTAATTAAACCCCTTGAATTTATTTAATTCTTTCAATTTTGGCCAAATCAACTTTCAAACTTGATTTTGCTTCAATTAAGTCCTTAATAAAGTCAATTCAACCCATTAAAAGTTTAATTAAGCCTTTCAACTTAATTAATTCTTCTGATTTTTGTAAAATCAACTTTCAAACTTAATTTTGCTTCAATTAAGTCCTTAATTAAATCAATTAAACCCATTAAAAGTTTAATTAAGATCTTGAACTTAATTCACTCTTCTAATTTTGGCCAAATCAACTTTCAAACCTATTAATTCTTCTAATTTTGGCTTAATTATCCTTCAAACTTAATTTTTCTTCAATTAGGCTCTCCAATGCTGCAATTAAGTTCCCAACCTTTGCCATTTGATCCAATTTGGTCCTATTACTTCCAATATATGCGATTAAATCCCTCTTCTGCCTATCTCATCAATAATATCTCAGTCTGACTATTCTTTTAGTGTTTTGACCTATTATGCTCAAAAGCTCATCTATTTTCAAGTTTTTAATTTATGATTTTTTTTGTATTTTTAAATATTTCAAAAAAAATTACATAAAAGATTTTAGGAACCCAAAATTGGGTTACGGTGAACTCATTAAAAATTAACTCATAATTTATTTTCAAAAAGAAAAACAATTCAAAAGAAAATAACTTTGATATGAATATTTTGTTTTTGAAGATCGTATTTAAAATATGATATCTACTTATAAAGATTAGCCATGAATATATTACAGTTAACTGGTAATTTATTAATTTATTTCATTAAATGTCATCTGCACAAATTAATAATCTGTATTTTATTAGTTATACAATCATATGTTATTTTATTAATTATAAAAGATACAATAAATTAAAATATAAACAAATTAATTATGGATTTTTCTAACGTGTGTCCTAATGGCACACATTACTTGATGGAATTGGAGAGTTTCACTTACATAAGTAAAACTCTCCAATTCAATCAATTAATGTGTGTTCTCAGAATACACTCAAGATAAAATATTTTATTATTTGAAAAACAAAACTTAATGTAAATTAATGAAATAGATGGGATTTGATTTTTTACTAAGAGATTATAAAAGTTTAACTTGTACTTCAAGCTATTTGATTTTTTTAAGAAAAGTTTTTAGAACACATGTTTAGAAATATATTTAGGTTAATTTAAAAACCGAACAGAATTTAGATTAAATTCTCTGATTGTTAGGTTCAAATATGTTTCTAGACTTTGACCGAGTTTCGCCGGGCCAACTCCTCAGCAGGTTTTTACTTAGACTCGAACCAGTTCCAGGCCCGGGTCGGTCTGGTCCCGGGTCAACCCTTTGATTTCTAGACTTGGCAAGCTATTTTTTGGTGTTAAATTTATAACTATCAATATTTAATATTTAAAAGAAAGATATAAAGAGAGAATAAAAACATGAAAGATAAAATCATATCATAATTTATAAATAAAAAAAAAATATGAAAATTTATCTTTAATTTATGCTTTTTTTCTCATGTTTTTCTTTCTCCTAATATTATAAATATTAATACCTTATCATTTAAGTATTATAAAATTTCTCAGTATTGTATTTCATATAATGTGCTTGTAATTGTTTGGGTCACATTTCAAAATAATATTTTAAATTATCACGGAAATCGAAAAAACAAAGATTTAGATCACCATTACAGGAAAAACAATATTCAGTACCTCATAAATGTCCATGTGGCATCTCTGATCTGTCTCAGCATCTCCTCCTGCCAGCTTCAAAACTTTTATTCCGGGAATATCCCAATGGAATCTAAAAATCTTCATCTCATTAAATTATTACACCCAAAAAGCTACGCTATGAGTAACCTTTATGAATTATGCATGTTAATTATTAAACAAAAAAATAAAATAGAAGAGAATTTTATTATATTTTTCCTTCTAAAATATTATTTATTGGAATTTTTTTTTCTTTTTTTTTTTCAAAATATTTTTTTAGTTTTAATTATATTTTTCAACATTAATTTAATTAGAAATTATGCTTTATAATTGTTTTTAAATTATTTTTTATTAGATTATTTTAATCTCATGATGTAGACTACAAGTTTAATGATGGACTCAGTTGACTCTATGTTTCTTTTTCTTTTTCTTATTAACTTTTTTTTCAAACTTTTTTTTTAACATTGAGTTGATTTTTTATGATTTGTTTTAGTTTGTTTTTTATGATATTATACTCGTCTTATAACTAGGGTTACGAGTTTGATTCGAGTCATTTTTTATGTCATATTTTAATTGAATCTTTTTTAATTTTATCTTTCAATAGTGGGTTAAATTAAAAATTAAGCTTTATAATTTGTTTTAATTATTTTTTTCTATTAGGTTATCTCAGTCTCATGACTCAAGTTGCGGGTTTGGCAGGTTGACTCTGGTTATTTTTTATCCTTTTTTTAATTGATTTTTTTAATTTCATTATTTAACACTAAGTTTATTAAAAATTAAACTTCATAATTTATTTTGATTTATTATCTATGAAGTTATTATAGTCTCATGACTTGGCATGCAAATTGACAGGTTAACTCGGACTCATCCGAATTAATCTAATATGTTTCATTCTTAATATTTATATATAAAAAATCTCATCTTAAATATTTATTTTGAGTCAATTTATGTTTTTATTGATCTTTCTAGTTATTTTTAGACCCATAAAATCAAACAGATCACATTAAGTTAATCCTCGTGTGATTTAAGTTTTTTTTTCCTTCAAGAAAAAAAAATAGCAACTATTAAACATATTTTTTACATTAAAAAAATAATATGACCATTAGCTGCCAAATATTTTATGGTGTTTTAGCTCATTGAAAAATTATTTATGGTAATTATTCCCAAAACATTTTTTAAATTAAAATGGAATCAGAAAGGCATGATACTGTAGCATTGTCACTTGTGAATCCACAACTTATAGTTGTGCGCCATAATCAATGTAACGGTATTGGCCGAGGCCTGGTTTTTACGATAAGAGTTTGCTAATAAAAAGGAAAAAAAAAAAAAGAGTATGTGTGTGTGTGTGTGTAATGTATTTAATTAGTACTGTTTTAGTTTATAGAAAATCTGAAAGTCTTTTGTCTTCCTCGTGAAGTGGGACGGAGTCTCTCTGAGAGTTACAGCAATCAAGACATGTTACAGCTTGGAGACAAAAACAAGCAGTGTGTGATAGAAGCGAGAAACATTGGGTCTCTCATTGCTAGAATTCAAATTTGAATGCTGCTGTTTTAACTATCCATCTGTGTTTTAAGTTGAGCCCGCGTCTCCCTCTCTCGCTCTCGCTCCCTTTGACCACCTCGGTCACTCCCCAGCACCAATTTGACTGACCATCCATTTTTAATCATCAGTCCAAGCCCCTTTCTTTCCTCTTCTTGCTATCACATTCCCTCAAATCATGGACAAAGATACAACACAAAAGATGGGAACGTTTGATGCTGAGGCTGAGTCTGTGATTACTAGCAGCTTTCAGGATCTCAGCTTCACTAACAGCACTGTTAGTATCGGCTTGTGTAGTTCCGTCTCTGATAATAGTGTTAGTAATAGCAGCAATGTGAGCAATGGTACTGCTGCTAGTGAATCTAAAGAGAGTGAAAAGGCTAGTTTGATTTGTGACCCAAATGAGGCTAGCTTCAGGAGCTCCTACCCTTCGAAACCCCATAAGGGAAATGACTTTAGATGGGATGCTGTACAGTGTGTAAAGGGTAAAGATGGGGATATGGGGATGGGTTTGGGTCATTTTAGGTTATTGAAGAAACTTGGTGTCGGGGATATAGGGAGTGTATATTTGGCTGAGTTGAGAGGGATGGGTTGCTTGTTTGCAATGAAGGTAATGGATAAAGGAATGTTAGCTGGGAGGAAGAAGTTGTTGAGAGCTCGAACTGAGAGAGAGATTTTAGGTTTGTTGGATCATCCATTTTTACCAACCCTTTATTCGCATTTCGAGACCGATAAGTTTTCTTGTTTGTTAATGGAGTTTTGCAGTGGTGGGGATCTTCATATACTAAGACAGCGACAACCTGGCAAGCATTTTAGCGAGCAGGCAGCAAGGTTAGTGTGTGCTTGTTAATATCTTTTGGTTTGTGATTCTTCTTTGTTTCGCTCTCAATCTGGTTTAATTACTTTGTCATTAATGTAATACTGCTAAATAACTAGGGGGAAGTGTCAGAAAGGCAGTTATCTTGAGCAGATATGCATTTTGTTGTATGTTTATGAAAGATTGATCACAATTAAGTTTTTGCTAATGCTATGAACACCGAGATTGAGTAAAGGCTTGGGAATGATTTTCAGAAATTAGTTCGACTCGTGTACATGATCATAAGTACCGACGGCATTGTTCTTTCGCTTCAGGATATATAGCCTCGGAATTTTATTTTATGCACGATGAACAAATTTAGGATTGTTCTCCAATAATTATTTGTTTTTATACAGGTTTTATGCTTCGGAAGTGCTTCTTGCTTTAGAGTACTTGCACATGATGGGCGTTGTATATAGAGATTTGAAGCCTGAAAATGTGTTGGTGAGGGAGGATGGCCATATTATGCTTTCGGACTTTGATTTGTCATTAAGATGCTGTGTGAGTCCTACTCTTGTTCAATCTAGTACTGTGTCTTCTTGTAAGATTTCTTCATACTGTATTGAGCCATCATGTATTGATCCAGCCTGCAAGTTGCCCGTTTGTGTAGAGCCTTCTTGCTTGCAACCATCTTGCCTTAAACCTCGTTTCTTCAAACCCAAGACAGCAAAAGTTAGAAATGAAAAGCCAAACCTGGCAAATTCAAATTCACTTCCTGTACTTGTTGCAGAACCAACCACCGCTCGTTCCATGTCATTTGTCGGTACACATGAGTATTTAGCACCGGAGATAATAAGAGGGGACGGCCATGGAAGTGCTGTTGATTGGTGGACGTTCGGTATCTTCTTGTATGAATTGATACTTGGTAGGACTCCTTTTAAAGGCAATGGAAATCGAGAGACATTGTTTAATGTGGTAGGTCAGCCCCTAAAATTTCCTGAAGGATCTTCTGTCAGTTTTGCGGCAAAAGATTTAATCCGTGGTCTGCTCATGAAGGACCCGCAAAAGAGATTAGGGTTCAAAAGAGGTGCTACAGAGATCAAGCAGCATCCTTTCTTTGAGACTGTTAACTGGGCTCTCATTCGCAGCACTCACCCTCCAGAAATTCCAAAACCAGTTGACCTTTTATCTTTGAATCTCGCATTCAAGTCATCCTTGGCTCCCAATGATAACAGAGCTACAGATTCTGACAGATCATCAGGTCCCTTTTTAGATTTTGAATTCTTCTAATGAGTTTTGTTCTACAAGTGGCGAGTTTACGTTATTTTTGTGTGTTCATCTTCTCAATGGAATCTCATCTCCTTGGCATCAAACCCTTGTTATCAGATTATCTGTTCTGGTTGTTACAAGTGCTGAGCGAGCAGCATTTGGGGTTCGTAATATAAACTTCTGTCTTAGAACCCCCATGAAAGTTGACACTTTCGCTGGATAGTTTCATTCCCATCCTGCTGTGTAAGCTTCAGCTAGGCGATTTCTCGAGAGGGGGCCTCCAATGGTGGGCATTGAGCCTTTTCATAACCCGCACTTTATAGCATACATAGCTGCATTGACCCAGTTACTCTCACTTTAGCTGCAGGGAGAGCTTTTGTGAAAGAGATTGAATTGGACTGCTAGTAGAAAAGCTGTGGATACTTGTAGCAATGAGGTCATGAGGTGTCCGCATCGTATTGATCTTTGGTTCCTTTTATTTGCTTTTTTAACTGTCTGAGTTTCTGCTTCCTTGAATTGTTATCAAGCCGGGGCTCTTCCCGATGAAGTTCTTGCTTTTCTTTTTTATGTGGAAAAGAGTTGGGGAAAGAAACAAAAAAAATACATAAAAAGAGTGCTTTATTCTTTTGCAGTGAACAGTCTTTTCCTTTACAAAGTATATTCTCACTTTAATCATAGCCTTCTTTTATGGCAACTGATCATCAAATTGAGGCTTTTGGTGGTAGAATGATGCCTGACAAAGAAAAACAAATGAATCTGACAACATTGTGTTTGCAAGTTTCTCCTGCATTATGATGCCTCCACCGCAATCTCTGTGATAGAAAACAGTATTCAGACAAATTGATCAAATTTAACATAAAACCTCTTGACTCATACTTGGAGCCATATCCATGTTTCTGTTATTATTAATTCGTTTGGTCTTTCTGCTACTTCTATTATTACAGGTCTAAAGTGCATCTATCTTTTGAATATTCTCGAATCAACAATACTAAAGTTTGAATCGCATGGAATAATCCATATAGTATAAGGTAGTGTATGATGTCTGATTTTCCAAAATTTACAACTTAAAAAGAAAAGATAATTTACAAAGGGGTTGAATTTCAAAGAGATTTATGTGTATAGGGCTAACCAAAAGTTACAATGAGGATAGCTCTTCTTAAATACCAATCTCTAGCCCAAAAGCTAGTTGTTCATCATGGAAATAGAAGAAATTTACCTATATAAGTCATCCTCGTTAGAGAATCTTTATTTAGAAGAATTTATAAAGTTAAAACTAAATAAGATAACAAAAACCGTAGAACATCAAATCCTTGATGGATATTTAATAAGAAAATCTTGCATATATAAGGAAGAAAAGATTTTGTTGGAACCTTATGATTACTTGGTCATGTAATCTATTTGCAAACGATACCAACTTCTGCAAAGACAAAAAAAATTCAGGTTTTGAAGTGTGACACAAAAATTACTTTGAACCTAAACACTAGTATTATTATAATTTGAAACCCCCACCCAATGAATAGCAGCTCGTGAATGAGAAGTATAAGATGATGTCATAAAGAGAGTTATGTTTTCATAAGTCAGATTTGTTATTTGTCCCAATAAAGAAACATATTACATCACGCAAAACATAAGTTTATTTTATAAATTTATAGCTACTAAAAATTTCAGCTTACAAATTATTATTTTTATATAAGTGTAATTGTATTAGAGGGAAAAGCTGTATAAATATACAAAGGCATATCCTAAGAGGTACATCGACTCATAATCCAAATCAAACTGACCTTAGGTAGTAGGAAAAAATCAAAAGCTAAATAAAACTCAAAAAACAAAAAAAAATTGTGAAACTAGTTGACTGGTTCATGGAAAAATTAGAACCAGTTGACTGGTTCTGTAAAAACAGCAGACATGCTAAGTGGAACTTAAACGACAATAGGCTAGAGGTACCTCATGACTCTAAAAGATGCCGTATGGACCTAAGAATTGTTGGAATCTGGTATTTTGGTTCTAGCTCAACCAACCTGGACCCCACACTAACAACATGATATGGACAACAAGCCTAGTGAAAAACTCGATTATTCCTCTCATACCAAATAAAACAAACCATGGCTAAGAGGACTAACCAAGCAAAAAGATTCAAGAACTTTTCTTCTTCCTACAGTTCATATATGTCCATTGAAGCAAAGGTCTTCATGTCATCAAACGCCAACTCATAACAGTCTCACTTGTGGTAGCCCCCCAAACAGAAACAAATAAAAGAAACTAAAAGAATAGATGGTTATATGTCTTAATATGCGAGCCATAAAAAATACATATCGAGGAGCTAATGATATGGTAAGTATAGAGTATGTCCATAGTGTGTAGGCTACCTATAGAAGCAAGCCATAGGATAAAAGTGCGTCTCTAGATATGACCTGAAAACCAGAGGAGGTGATGTATAGAATCTACGGGTCTTGTGTCTTTAAGAACCTCCCATGTAAAATCAATAAAAAAATCTGCCTAATGGATTCCAAATATAGTGATCTGGTAGTGCAATCATGTGATGAAAATGCACTAGGTCCCAAATTTACGGAGCTCTTGATTACCCGAGGGAAAAGACCAAGTGCCTTCCTCAATGATATCTAAGACTTTGGCATCCCAGGGAAGCCCAGTCTAGGATAGCATCTTGAAAGGCAAAAGTTTATAGAAATATTGACCATTCAACAACTAATAGTTTAACCATAAGGAAATAGCAATCCCATCACCAATGCAAGAGACAAATCTCCATCTACATTAATCTCTACTGAGTAGAATCTTCCTCTAAGACCAAAAGAAAACTGAATGAGGCTTGACACGCCAGAAAGATCTACTCCTAAGTAAGACACTATAAACTCATCCCGACCAAACTGAAGATCTCTTCGAAAGAAGTCTAGACATGCTTAAGAATAACTATTTTATTCCGAGTCTTTATCCTTTGTATGCCCAAACCTCCCTCTTTAAGAGGATAACAAACTAAAGCTCAAGCTACCTTAGCCCCTGAATATGAGAGAGAACAACCCTTCTAGAGAAAGGTAGCTAAAATACTCTAAATCCTCTTAATAACAAAGTAGCCAAGAATAAACTTGGAACACCAGTATACCTTGATGGAAAAGAGAATGAATTTGATCAATTGAAGGCATCCAGCATAAGTAAGAGAAGTTGAAGTCCACATCTTAATCATAGAGAGAATTCAATCCATTAAAGGCATACAATCATTATGTGTCAATCTAGTAGAGATTAATGGGACTTGTAGATACTTGACAGGTAGGGAACCCAACCTGAAGCCCAAAAGAGTCTGCAGAAAAGCACAAAGCTCATCATCGACTATTGATAAGAAAACTTGGATTTTCTTTAGATTTCTAGTAAGTCCAGATAACCAAACAAATCATCCAAAGCCTTCCTCACAATCCTGACCAAGTCCATACATGTCCGATATAATATTATAAGGTCATCTGCAAAACATAAGTGAGTAATGACAGTCTATTGACACTGCTAGTGGTATCAAAACCTTGAGTTTTGTTAAGCCTCTCTGATATGCCTCATAAACCCTTCGTGGCTAAAAACAAACAAATAAGGGGATAAAAGGTCACCTTGTCAAAGGCTCCTAAAAGATGCGAAGAAGTCGTGACTTTCCCTATTCATGAATGTCATAACTCAATTTTTGAATTTTTTTTAAGAAAATTAAATAAATAATAAAAAAGAAATGAATGAAAAATAATTTGAGAATTGGGTTAAGACAACACAAATTGAAAGTTTAAGAACTAATAAGGATGGAACTATAAATTTGGAAGTCAATTTTGCTAGAAATTAAAAGAATTGATAAGTTTGGGGACTTAATTGAACTTGGAATTAGTTTAATTAATGAAATCAGGGGCTTAATTGAAGAAATACCAAAGTTCGGGGCTAATTCGGGTCAAAATTACAAGAAATTAAAGTCCAAGGACCATTTTATAAATGTCATCAAAATACAGGGGTCTAATTGCAATTTATTGAGAGATGAAATTAAAAAAAAAAGAATTTCCTGAATAAGGGACTTGATTATAAAATTTTGAAACTTCAGTGATCAAACTGCAACGGCCATTTCCATCCTAAAATGGTGTCGTTTCAAAGAAAATTGTTCATCACCTTCTTCACTCATGCACCACATCTTTGTCAGCTGCCCCATGCCCCCACGATGCATCTATATTACCACTGTAACGATCCTGCAAGTTCGCTTCGTTGTCTGGGTAACTGCATGGCATTCTCTGGCTATATATATATATTATGAGGGGTGAATGGGTCACTAGGAAAAGTAAAATCCTTCTTTTAAAGGTTGTTACATATGCAAACCCAGCAGCCACAAAAAAGGCTTATAAAGCCTTCATCTTCTCCTAAAAATTTAAGGGAATCAACCATGATTGAGAGCTTTAGGTGAGAGAGAAAACATATTGAGGGTAGGAACTTTGACAGCCATATCTCCACTTTACACCATTGGATTGGCCTTCCCTTTAGGTATGTTGTTCATCGTTATGGCTACTACATCCTAACTAGAGGGATTTGCAATATCAAGTTATGTGTGAGAGATATGGTTGGTGGAATATTTCTGGAGAAAACACCATTTTTTTAAGTCGCAGTCGCTGGATGTTTTCTCATTCATCAACCGTTAGATGGGGATGTCATTTTTATAAGTTGTTCCTCTATATGTTTTCTGAAGTCTAAACGGTGGAGATTGGAAACAAACTCTCCAGCCATAAATAGCTCAACCTGAATAGCAGGTCTCTAATTTTTAATGTTTGTTAGGTTATGTTCCAATATAGAGTGACTTAATCGTTGGTTTGATCTGTAACTTAGATATGTTATGCTAAAAATGATGCAATATAACTTCACAATTGAGATTGATTAAATAAGTTTAGGGGAGAATGAAAATGTGATGTTAAGAGAAACTTTTTATTTGAACAAACATGACGTATAAGGTTAATGATATATTGTATGATTATGAATGTAATAGAAAATACATGTAGAGGAATGGAAGAAAGACAATTATTAAAGCTAAAATTAAAGCTAGAATTATTAAATTAAGGAATTCAACTTTTGCATAGAGATAAGGAAGAACATGGTGCATGCTATACAACATATTTAGAGACTAAAATATAACTTGTAAAATATAATTGTGAGATTTGTATTTTGCATGATGCAATACTTATATTGATCGTTTATGATGAAGTTAGCAAATTGGTGCAGTGTTTTTTATAGGTGAATAAAGATGGATTGTTCACTTGGTTAATTAGGATTTTTTTTCTCTTATAAATCTAGTGGTTGCCTTGGCATTTGTAAAGTTAGAACGGAGTATAATTCACATAATGATGATTTATTTACTCATAAACCTCTGTATGATACTTATGCCTTGTGGAAATGCATTATCAACGACCTTGAGTTTCTTAAGAATGGTGAATGTAGAGAGTTAGTGATGGTGAAACTATTTCATTTTAGTACGATAGTTGATATGATGATGGTCTTTTTGTTAATCGGGTTAAGCATGTGCTAGATCATCATGGGACAATGAAAGTGAATGGGGTTATCTCATACTCGAGGACTTAGGATTTGTAATTTTTTGTATTCACTGTTTTCATCTTTGATTGTTGAAATGATTAAATCCATTCATTTATCCATGCATGATGATATTATAGATACTATAATTTAGGGTTCTTCTTAAATGGGTTTTATAAGGTCAGGTTAAGGTTTCAACATATTAAAGTTATGAACCCGAATAATGCCCAAGAACTATGGTCTTGCATACAGAAGCTTCTAATTGCTAAAAAGCAAAGAATGTTTCTTTGGCTTGTGGTATGGAATAGACTTGAGGTGAAGTTCAATATGAATATGATATGTCTCCTTCTCTGTGCTTGTAATCTGAAAAACTAGTGTTGTTTGTATTATAAGATTGTGAAAAAGTTGTTGTCTTTTGGAATATCATTATTTTTCTATGAATCCTGAGATGCTTTTTTCTTTAGTGACCTATAGACTTAGCTACTAACATGTAGAAACCTTGCTCGTGGTGATCTTTAGAGATTTTTATATTCTTGTTAGATTATTTAGAAGTCTTGCAATAATGAATTTATTAACTAGGAACTTAAAACTCTTAATCTTCATATTAACTAGTTAGTCTTTTATTAATGATATATTTTCTCTATGCACCAATTTTCACATTAAATTCTAGCATACTCTTAAGAGGGCAATAATTGTGTGGATTTTATGGCTTAACTTGGATCTTCTCTTAGCTTTGAGAGTCGGATGCATGGTACTTCTCGACCATGTCTCTGAGGGACAGTTGAACGAGCGATTCATGAATGCTGTCGGGTCGGACGAGCCAATAACTCGAACGCGTTCGGTCTATTTTTTGAGCAAGAATCACAGCGTTACCTTACCTTCACTATGATACGGACTCCAAGTTCTTATGGCGGAGCACGAGGAGATTTACCATCAATATGATGATGGGAATGGAAACCAGAAGCACGACCGGGGTCTTCGTGGTCCAAGATAATTAAACCATCAATAACTTTAACTGCCGAGCGGAGCAACTCGAGTTAGACGAGAGGCAGGGATGTAATTTCAAAGAGGCTCGATCGGACCCAAGAACCTAGCCAAAGGACAGAAGACATGCCCCACTGTGATACCTCGGAGAAGGAACTTGTACTGGAAAAGAAAGAAAGAATAGAGCTAGATAGACTGGATGTAAGTACAAGTGAAACCCCAGCAAACTCCCATTTCTCCTGGGGAGTCTTACCTTTTTTCTCCAATCATTAGATAGCATATTGATATTGATCGAATATGCATTGTTTTTTGTTTACAAGAAGCCTTTTTCTTCTTCATCACATTCACCCAAAGAAAAAGCCCACCATGGCCAACCATGTTAATTTTCTTTATCATTTGTTATTTATTCATTTTTTACTATTTAAAATTTAAGAGTTTTCTTATTAAGAAGAATTCAAAAATAGTATTTTTAAAAAACATTTTTTTATTAAAGTGATGCATGAGGTTTTAAGAAAATGTATTTATTTTTAGTGATTTTTATTTTTTCTTATTTAGTTTAGAATCCATGTAATAATTATATAATTATTTATTAGGATTTTTTTCTCTTAAAGGTAGACCTAAAACTAGTATAAATAAGGCTATTAAACTTGAATTTCAGTAGACTATTTGAAGTGAAATATTCTATAATAAAAAATTGAATTAGAGTTTTTATGTGGTAACCCTATTTGGTATAATTATGTATTGCTTGTGCTTGTTATCTTTTTTATGTTGTTTCAATTTGCATTAGTTTATATCAAAGTTTAACGATTTCTAGTTGTTAGTGTTGTGTGCTGGAAATAACCATGACTGAAAGAGGTCAAAAAATAAAACGTGATCGTGTATTAGAGAATAAGGAGGTTTCTCCTCAGGAAAGAGACATTTAGGAACTAATTATAAAATATATGTAGAAGTAAATTACAGAACTAGTCCATCAATTGGCGGTGATAAACTTGAAGACCAAATTGAAGAATTATCTCATTGATTAATGAAGATGAAGAAAAGAAAACTAAATGATCATAAAAAGAGTGATCACAAATCCATAATCAATTTTAAAGAGTCGTTCCAAAGGTGTGAGCAAAGGAGTAATCTCTTTATAGGGATCTACAAAGGAAATTTCGACAATAAGAAAATAATGTTGAAATTGAAATTTTTTACTATTCTAGTTTCTTTGTGGATTAAAATCAACCACCAAAATTTAATGAGAATGAGAAAAATATGCTAAATGAGAAAGATTTTGATGTGAAAATCTTGGTCTGTGATGACTATGAGTATGTAAAAAATGTTCATGCTACTTTAGTTAAGTAGTATCATTACACTAGCACTAGTAGAATAATGAGCAGATAGAATTTGATCTTAATAATGAAATTTTTAATGAGAAGGGAACCGAATTAGATATAGTTCTACAAGTGATTTTTATGAAGCATATTACAGAGGTTATGCCTCACATGTGCTCGATGAGAATTTTATAATTGATGAGGTTAAAATTGATGTTTTAAAACTTTATATAAAAGTTATGAAGCAAAAGTCCAAAAGTTCTTGTATTGGTGAAACCAACATATATCTTATTAGTAATAATATAAAAGATGCGGGTAGGGATTATTTGATCTTTATAGTGTTAAGTCTATGGTTAAGTTTGAGTTTGAGAAGCTAGGATATTTAGTCTCATACATCATTTTCATGCTTTTTCTTCTTTTTTTAACTTTTAGCTATTAACTTAAAAAATAATAATAAGTGATGGCATATAAGGAATGTCTTGGAATCAATGTCACATGAAAATGTAAAATATTCTTTTTTTAATAAACAAATAATTATAAAACATCGCTTTTAGTTTGATTATATTTTTACTTTATTAATGTATTTTAAGAAATTACATTTTACATTCTATAGTTTATATGTTAAATAACAATTTACATAATTAACATTGCACGCTAAAAAAATATCAAAAAATATTTATATTTATAGTTTTTTATTATATTTATTTTAATGACTAAAAAGTCATTACAATAGTAAAATTACATCTTTTTGGTAAAACTAGTATTATAATTTTCCAAAAATTAACTAAAACTTAGTATTTCATTAAAAACTTCTTGTGCAATACATATGAAATAATCCTCGAACTCGGATACTTTTCGGATCACATGGGCAAAAACAAGTCGTGATACCCGACTTTGCTCCTTCAACTATGTAATGATGCATCTTGCAAGCTTTACTGTCTTTAAGAGAACAATGCAACATTTAGTGGTTTCATAGAGAACTGGGATTCTGCATTACTGGGCATGCCATTTTGCAGGGCTAACCCTTGCTGGGATCGGTAGCCATTAGAGTATACCGGTGCAGAGGAATCTACAAGGCACATCAGGTAGTTGATGAGCAGCAATTATCCTAATGCCCAAGAAAATCTGGGCATATCTTTAGGAAAAAGATTATTTTAGGTGTAAACAATTTGTTTTTAATTTTAAATAAGGTAAAATTATATGAATGATGATGATGATGGAGTTTCATTAATGTTTTGTAGATTGAATATATATATATATATATATATATATATATATATATATATATATATATATATATATATTTATATATATATATATATATTGGAGTGAAAAAAACGCGTCCGCTCAATAAAAAGAAAACCGAAATTCGGGCATGCATACATAGAATCTGCGAATGGCACCTCCCACCATGTTATCTCATTAATTGTTAATGATTTGCTTCCAAATACAGCCAAAATATTCAGACCCTAATTAATTATTTGTACGACTACCAAATCCAAACCTTCCAAAACCCCTGGGCACAATTAATACATTGTAAGCAAGAGGGAAGATAAATGTTTTGCTAGATGCCCCACAAAATCTTTCACGAGGCCTTCGAAGTTTGAACAGAGAAAAGCCAATTGATCTCTCAGGTCTAAGTTTTCATTTCTGTCTCCACAAGTATAAACAAAAGGGAGAAGAGAAATCAATGAAGTCTCCTTATTTTCTCACGGTTTCTCTTTGCTTGCTACCGCTGCTCGCCTTCCCTCCTCTTTCTTATGCTTCTGTAGAAACGTATGTATTGATGAATCTTGCTTTCATATGGAATAGAACTAACTGCATGTATGGTGGCTATTTGTTGACTGATTTTCGGTGATAATTAGATCGAAAACAGGTGCATTTACAAAGGCCTTTGATCCGACTCGAGCCGCTCAACTCTCTTGGCAACCCAGGTACATTTTTCTTCTTTTCTACTGCATATATATAGTAGTATGTTATGTGCTTAACTGTTTTGCGTTTGAAACCTGATAAAGGGCCTTCGTGTACAAGGGATTCTTGTCAGACGAGGAGTGTGATCATCTTATTAATCTGGTTTGTTAGCATCAACTTGATTTCATTTGGAGAAATAGTATTATGATTTTAAATATGTGTAGTTTACTTATAATCGTCTGGCCTGCCCTTTCTTTATATATATATATATATATAGGCTAAGGGTAAGCTTGTGAAATCAATGGTGGCTAATGATGAAACTGGAGAGAGCATGGAAAGCCAAGAGAGAACCAGTAGCGGCATGTTTATTTTCAAAACTGAGGTGAGAACGTAAACTGCTGCTCTGGGTATCTATCATCCATTGATTTTAGTTTCAGACCTTCAACCGTATGGATTATGTTTTCAACTCTTCAGGACGAAATTGTTAATGGTATTGAGGCCAGGATTGCTGCCTGGACTTTCCTCCCAGAAGGTACGTATACAGAACTAGTTTTTACTAATCTCTTATAAATAGAAAATACAAAACCAGACACACCCATATGTAAACAACATAGTAAAACATTTGTTTAAGGTGTGATAGTATAAGTAAACTCAATACATGCGATGGTCTGGAGTATTATGTTTAAGGTTGTCTATGCAAGAGGAAATTAAATCACTTTTGTATTAACTATATATAATTAGAAAATGGGGAGCCGATTCAGATACTACGCTATGAGCATGGTCAGAAATACGAAGCACATATTGATTATTTCGTGGACAAGGCTAATCAAGAAGAGGGTGGCCATCGGGCCGCCACCGTACTTATGTACTTGTCTGATGTTAAGAAGGGGGGAGAAACCGTATTTCCCACTTCAGAGGTATGTCTATATAAAATATAACGACGGCTGCTACAACTGACTGCTTTATTTATTTGGTTGTTTTTCTTCTATTTTAATTAATTTGGGGAGTCTCAGGCTAACATATTATATCATATTCTCAATTCATGTGTTGTACAGGCAGAAGGGTCTCAAGCAAAGGATGATAGCTGGTCTGATTGTGCTAAAAAGGGTTATGCAGGTGTTAATTAATATATGATTGATCTTCATTGAATATGTAGGAAAAGCTTGCCTTATATGCACTAGCTCTACTTGCAGTGAAACCCAACAAGGGCGATGCCTTGCTGTTCTTCAGTCTCCATCCTGACGCGACTCCTGACCCTGGTAGCTTGCACGCGAGCTGCCCTGTTATTGAGGGGGAGAAGTGGTCTGCGACCAAGTGGATCCATGTCAGGTCCTTCAGCGAACCCGTGAAGCGAACAAAAATGGGGAAATTGTATTGATGAGTGTGAAAAAGAACCCTATTTATATGGTGGGCTCTCACATTTGTAACTGTAGGAGTTGTAAGAAATGCTAATCGTAGGAAGTCTTTTTTCCCAGTATCCCCTTGTTCTTCACAAAGGATTCATATTTTAGGGAAATTTCATTGCTACAAATAACTCTTACACATCACTGTTTTGTGTCAATGGTTTTAGTGTAATTTTTCTGATACAAAATAGTTTCAGTATCATCACCTCATTCATAATTTTATGTATCAATTTGACATTAATTATTCACTTAAACCTCATGTTCTTTATACGTATGGATCCATGCAAATAGAATCATGACCTCTTTCATTCAATGAGGTCAGCGAAAGAAATATGTTGGTACGCTGAAGTGAAAATTAAACAGCCCACAACTCTAGTTTTATTTGTTTTTGTATTTTAAGAAAATTAAAAAAAAAAAAAATTTATTTCAAATTAATTTTTTTTATTTTATGACTATTTTAATACGCTAATTTTAAAAGTAATTTTTAAAAATAAAAAATTATTTTTTTAATACATTTCTAAACAAAAAACACTAAAACACTTTAAAAACACCATTGCTGCAACCGTTGATGCAGATTTGTCTTTGGATTCATTTTTGGTAGATAAAATTTAGTTCTGAAAGAGGTTCCATGCCGTCGGGGAGAGTATAGAAGTTGCTAATGGTAATGAAAAAGACTAAACAATCCACCTATCAGAAAATAAATAAACAATCCCAGTTGACTTTAGACTGAACAGTAATTTGATATCATATTACTTGTCAATGACGCTAAAACTATGAGGGTGAACGTTCATTTACCTGAAAACATTGCAAACCAGCTTCACATGGGCGGGAGAGAGATCAGAATAGCCATGGGGAAAAGGTTTAAATATACTAGCAACATGATCCCAGAGAAGAACAAGTGTCCGCCTAACAAGAAAGGATAGGGGAAAAAAACCTTCTACTTTGAGGCGCCGGCTTTTTGCTTCGCCTTCTCAATAAGGGGCTTCAGCTGCTTCTTTTCAGCAAGAATCTTGAGGAAGTTGAACAAAAAAGGAATATAATTGTGCTTCCTGCGGATATTTTCTGTTCTCCACTTCTTGAATTTGTCCTCCTCCATCAAAATCTTTTCTGTAGCACTCTCAATCCCACCATTCACTTCAGAGAGGGATTTGTTCAGAGCTTCAAAGTTGCTATTGTCGACCAGTCTTTCTGCCTGGAAGGCAGCAAGCTGCTGCAAAATTCGCTCCCTCTTCTTTTGGAGGTCCTTGAGTTCAGCAGTGTACATTTCTTTCCTGTTTTTGATTATTGCCAAGAGATTAAATCTTATCTCACTATTGGAATGCCTTTCAATGCGTTCCTGGATCACTGGTTGCACCATACGCAGCCAATCCAGATCACCATGCCCTCCAGTGCACTGACCAAGGCTGATGGGTCCCTCTTTCAATCCATCAAGTTCATACAGCACTCCATCAACAGGCAGGTAACTTATAAAATGGTACACATCATCTTCTTGGCTGGCAGCCTTCTGCTCCTCAGGAATAAAAGGCTCAGGTCTTGCAAAACTGTTATGAGCTACACGTATAGCTTCACAGTTATTAATAGCCAAACCTTTGAGCTCAGGTGGAAAATTCTTGGTGAATTCTTTTAACTTTGACAATTCTGGACCAATGTCGATATCTGGACAGTTCATGAGGATAGACAAAATTGCTTGACTTGCACAAGCATTGTTGATAACCTACAAGAGGGGGGAAACCTTAAGAAAATAAATTAGAGCTTTCAATCCTCCATTGATTGTGGATCTCGTCTAAACATACCTGACGGGCAAAAAAGAGGTTAGGATTTGGATCCGTAATTACAACACGCTCGTCCTTTTCTTCCGGGCGCCATTTGAAAAGAAAAATCAAACCATATACAGGTCTGGAAAAGAGTGGAAAAAAAAGGTCACAGGTTAACATAAACAAAACAGCAACCGAGCATGCGAGCTAAAATCATTTGTTGCCAATGGAATGAGAAACTAACCTCAGGCTGTCAAGAGAATCAAGGTCCAATGAATACAATTCTTCAACCTGTTAAAGACAGATCAAGATATCATATCTGGATGAATGGAGGTTATGTGATGGACCCGTTGAACAATTCATGGACTCTGCATTTCTAACCAGCAAGTAGAGCAATTATGCCTTGAGTAATAGAAACATGTAGTACTTTTGGTTCCTGTTTCTTGGCTACTTCTATTCCCTTAAGAAGGTCCCATTCAGTAACCGAAAATAGGATACCTTGGTAACAGCCAGAATTAATCATTTAAATTAGCAACAATGAATGTAGAGTATCTGTTGTGCCATTCAGTTAACTCAACGAAATAGGTATCAGGAATGAAAAGCAACCAAAATGGGTAACACAAAACCAGAATGACATTAAATTCATAAGATTGGATTGGGTATAACAGTTAGGAAACAGGATGGAACCTTGAAATGCCAATACCAAGGAAAAAAAAGCAGTGAACTTTATAGTGCTCCACATAAACTGTAAACTTATGACTAAGCACCAAGACCTTTTACTGGTGCTTCCTGGCAGTCGTGGGTGTGGTTGAGGTGGTGGTTGTGGTTGTGGTTGTGGTGGTGATGGTGATGAGTCCTGGTGGTAGTGATGCTAATAATGATGGTTGCAGTAGTCTTAGTAGTAATGGTGATGGTAATAAAAGCGGAGCTTATTTTTTTTAATAGGTGTGCATTTAAAACTTATTTCCCTAAACAAGGTACTTGAACTCATTTCCCACAATCTTCTGCATAAGCACCAAACTAATGAAGTTACTAATTTAATGCCACATAAGCATATATCAAAAGGAAAAATTCAAAGCTATATGCACAAAAATAAGAGTTAATATGGATTAAGCACTGGACATGAAAAAAGTTGTTCCATCATTGATTTTTAAAACCATAATAGCATAATTCTCAAGAGAAAATAAGATTACTTGATGGCAGAATTTTAAAAGAAAATCATACAAAAATTAGCTTGCTAATATCATTGAATGTGCAAAAAAGGAATAATTTATGTTGCTTGTCTGCTCCAACTAATCCTTCATCAGCTACATCAGGA